>Ga0134128_10011057_pt1 | contig 10806 bp, 11 predicted proteins | sample KB31754_FD_96462 | JGI IMG/M metagenome (GOLD analysis project Ga0134128, IMG submission 96462) | Terrestrial soil microbial communities with excess Nitrogen fertilizer from Kellogg Biological Station, Michigan, USA - KB3-175-4 | ecosystem: Environmental > Terrestrial > Soil > Unclassified ...
AATTGTGCCCGATCTTGCAAGATTCATTATTCTTTCCAGTCCCCATGCAAGATTAATTGCCGTAGGCCTTGTCTCAAAGAGAATTTTTTTTGCGTGTTCTAGATCTTTAATGAGATCATCTTTGTCTGTTGCCTTGCTTTGTAATGCAGCAAGCGCAAGACCAAATGCACCAGACACTCCAATAGCAGGAGCACCTCTGACTACAAGATTTCTTATGGCATCTGCAACATCATTATAATCAGTATATTTTACATAAACTAGTTCATTAGGTAGTTTGGTCTGGTCAATCATTATAACAGAATTGTCTTTCCATTCTACTGTTCTAAGACCAGAGTGAATCTGTGTATCCATCATTATGGATTTCTGATATCTATGTTATATATCATTCAAATGTCAGAAAATGAAATGGAAAAAAAGCGACAAATTTTTTAAGATATAAGACAATTAATCAGAAATAATATTAGTTCAGTGTTTTTTACCCTGAGATTGTCTGTTTTTTAGAATCTTTGCATAATCAGAGTTAATTTCTCTTATTAGACCAAGTGTTTCATCATTCATCAAATCAAGATTAGGTATTACACAGTGACCCCCAATGAATCCAGGAAACATCTTCGGTCTATTCCCCAAATATTTATGAATCTCATCTGCAAATGACCACATTTCATCATAATCTACTTTATTTTGTATTGCAATCATGTTGCTAAGCTGTGCATAGTTAATCAACCAGCCATAATATGATGTGTCAACAACAATTTTTGCTAGTTCAAGAGAAAGAGGACTTGACATTGTCTTTGTTTTTAAACCTGCTTTTTTCATTCTATCTTCATAGATCTTTTTTGCCCATCTTGATTTTGGGGCCCAATCATATACAGAATAAAATTTAACATATCTCTTAAGATCTGTTATCATTCTTTTGTGAACCCCTCTTGTTGCACTGTATATCACTGGGATTTGTAGTCTTTTTTGTAATTTTTCAGTGGTACCAGGTCTTATAGTACTGTGTATTACAATAGCAGTAGGTTTGAATTTTAATGTTAGATCAATTATATTGTTTTCAAACTTTTCATTATACGGAATACAAACATGTAGTAGTTCAGTAGGTATTTTTTCAAGTTTCAAAAGCCTTGATCTGTTTATCAGTTTTGGGTTTACGTCATAACCTACTGTCTTGATTCCTTTTGAAACTAACTTTAGAATTGGAGTTCCAATCTCTCCAAGACCACAAACTACATCTTTTTTTAAAACCATTACAAGTTACTTGCCAGAGTAGACAAATAATAGGCTTTATCTAAGAATATATCAGAGGTACAAAAAAGAAACATCAAGTTTGCGAATTGGAATAATTCATCCATTTTTTGATGTCATTGGAGGTGCCGAACAGGCTACACTTTTCCTAATAGATGAATTAAAATCAACTCAAAATATTACCACACTATATACTGTTGAACCTCCAACAATTTTAGAAACTGAGAACTTCAGATTTCATTTAATCAAGAAAATGAATTTTCCAACCTTCTGGAGATTTCAGAGAATGAAAGAAGTAAAAAAAATATTTAAAGAATCTCAGAATAATGATATAGTCATAGTTATGGGCGGTAATCTTTTACTAGAAAAAACAAATGTAAACAAGATGTTAGTTTATTGCCATTCTACATTTACAGAGGAAGATAATTTTTCTAGAGCAAGATTTAGTGGAGTGAAAGGAATCTACTACAGAATTCTTCAAGATAATATTAAAAACAGCATATCCTGTATGAATGATAAAAATGTCAGATTAGTTACAAATTCAGAATACACAAGAAATGAAATAAAAAAACGATTTGATAAAGATTCAACTGTGGTATACCCCCCAGTAAATATTGACAAATTTTTGAAATTTTTTGATGTGATAAAACAAAAAAATGTCATAACCATAGCAAGATATTCTCCAGAAAAAAAATTGGAAGATGCTATAGATATTGTAAAATCAAGTGGTGTATCATATGTTTTGATTGGAAATGCAAAACATAGTTCTCAATTAAGACTGTTTGAAATGCTAAAATCAAGATCAGGTCAATCCAATATTGATTTACATTGCAACTTGTCTTATCCAGAGACTGAAAAATTACTTGTTTCGTCAAAAGTTTACTTTCATACTTCCAAAGAAACATTTGGTATTTCAGTTGTAGAAAGTATAGCTGCAGGATGCATACCAATAGTTCCCAACAATTCAGCTCACAAGGAAACGGTTCCATTCGAGGAATTACGATACAATGGAAAAGGTGATGCAGTAAAGAAATTAGAGAATGCCATATCTGGTAAGTATGATCATTTGAGAAATGATTTAAAAAACCACATACAAAAGTTTTCGGCTAAAAGTTTTCAAGAAAAGATGTTAAAGCAGATCAATAGCTAATTTTTTCTATTCATATAGATCCGTAGAATAGAACTTGACACACTTTTAGGCAATATTGGAAACATAATATCTCGAATTTTTCGTCGAACTCGCACCTTCATTGGTTTTTGTTTCTTGTATTTTTTCCAAGCTCTAATATACGCAAGTCTTTCCTCCGTTGGCAGTTTGTCTAAGACCATATTTCTAATCAAGTTAACATGAATCAAAGATTCACCCATCTTTTTTTTTGTAAGTTGACCTTCATGTATACGATAATTTGCAAGAATTTCTGGTACCAGATGCATCTTGCATTCATGAAGCAAACAACACCTTAGCCAGAATTCATAATCTTCTTGGAATCCAACATGTTCATCAAACAGGCCAAATTGATCAAAAAGAGATTTATGAATGAGGCTTGTTGTTCCATTTCCATAATAGTTATCCAAAAGAATTACGTTTTTTTCAAAAGTACTCAAATTATCATAGTTTGGTTCTATGAATTTTCCAACTATGTTACTTGAAGAATCGATCAAGTTATAATTAGAATAGAAAATAGTTGATTTTGATTCTGCACCCAGTTTTCTTGTCTCCTGAATTAGAAATTCTATTGCATGTTTTAGTAATACATCATCTGCACTTAACCACTTGAACCATTCTCCAGTCATTACACGTATTCCAGCATTTAGGGCAGTTGGAGTACCACCATTTTTCTTGTCAATTATCTTGATTTTATCTGCATATTTTTTTAAAACATCAAGGGATCTATCTTTTGAACCATCATTTACTGCAATTATTTCAATGTCATTATAGGTTTGTTCCAAAGCAGATGTAATACATTCATCGATATATTTTTCTGCATTGTATACAGGTATTACTATTGAAACTTTCATTTATTTGTGAACTCCTTGGATTTTGGAAGACTTCCACCTTTAGATATCAAGTCTAGTTTTTTTTCTAATTCTTGTAATCTATTTAGTTCATCATCTGTTAGTTTTTCATCAGACAAAGATTTTCTTCCCAACCGAAGAAGCTCTAGATATAATGGAGCCATACACTCTTTATGTATTCCAGGAGAAAGTTTATAGCTGTAGGGATTTGATTCTACAGCAATATCTTGTTCTGAAGTAAATGCATGTGAACGTTTCATATGTACAAAACCTACCAGTATAAGTAGCGGTATACCAACAATAGATGATATTATAACATAGATTGAAAATGTCGGAAATATTGTCTTAAAAGAAGGATCATTTGTTAACACCAAATAGTATGTCAAAGTAAGCATGTTTCCCAATGCTAAGATAAATGCAAAATATTGTGCATATCCAATTCTGAAATAATACCAAGATCGAAATGGTAACTTAGTCTTCATTTTACATAGCACCTCGTGGAGGATTACCAACATACCCTCCATCAATTAATTTTTGTAGTTTTTCTTCTATTTTTTGGATTTCCAAAAGTTCTTCTGAGGTTAATTTTTCCCCTTTTACTTTTTTTATATTAATTCTCAATATATTGAGATATGCAGGACCATATGCCTCACTCAAAACACCTGCGGTAAGTTTGTAATTGTATGGAGATGCTTCATTTGAAATATCAGCCTCCGCCGCATAGGTTCCAACTTTTTTGAGATGTAACCATCCTGTTACAATAACTAATGGAATTCCAACTACAATACAAAATAGTGCATAATAACTAAAGGTAGGAAAGAGGCCAACCATCCACGGAATTTTTTTTATTGCAAGAAAGTAGGTTGAAGAAAGCACGTTTATCAATCCAACAATCATTGTGAAATAGGTAACATATCCAGTTCTAAAATAATAAAAACCACGAAAACTCTGTTTTTTTCTCATTTAAATTTAAATACACTTCTGGTTAATTATATCTTTAATAATATTTAGTGAAATTCACACTTTTTAAAACAATATTATTGAAAACGATTTGTATTGTACACGAATAAGATACAATAATGAAAAATTTCTTCTAAGAACCACTAAGAGAAAGTCATCATTTTTATTAATTATCTAAGGACTAAATCGCTAATTGTGCCAATGGATATAAAATAACCAGAAAAATAAACATAGATCTAACAATCACTATTCTAAACACCTTTAACAAATTTTATGTAACAATGTAAAATAACCCAAAGGAAGACATATTATCGCAAAATATGTTTTAAGAATTAAAATGAGTAAGTCGAAAATCAAAAAAGGTATACTAGGACCTGCTTTTCGAAAATTTATTAGGCCAGTTATACAAAAATATAAAATCAAAAGAGTTGACACTAAGAGTATCTATCAATATAAATCACAGATAGAAAATTTAAGGTTGCTAGGATTTTTACAGATGTATAATGAAAGTGAAAATGATAATTTAATACGAGTGTTAAATCATATGAAAAATTTTTGTGATGAAATTGTAATTTATGATGACGGATCAACAGATGATAGTGTAGAGATAGCATTAAAATATACAAAACATGTTATTAGGGGAAAAACTAATGATTTTCAAAATGAATTACAGCATAAACAACAATTACTCAATTTAGCATTATCATTGAACCCAGATTGGATCGTTTGGTTGGATGCGGATGAAGTATTTGATAGAGATGGAACTACACATGGAATTAGAGCGTTATGTAATTATGGCAATGTAAAAGGAATCGACGGTTTTTCTTTTCAAGAATTTAATCTTTGGAAATCTACCAATAAATACAGAGTAGATGGATTATGGAACAAACTTTGGCAAGTAAGACTGTGGAAAAATAATGAAAATTTGAAATTTCTTCAAGAAAAAGGCTTGCATAGACAGATTTATCCGCTGGGTCTTAAGAAAATTTATCGTTCCGACATAAAGGTAATCCATTACGGTTTTTCATCAGAGAAAAAGATAAAAGAAAAATATGAAATGTATAAAAAAAATGGTCAAACAGGAAAATTACTTAATATGTTAATAGATGAAACTACAATCAAATTAAAAAAAATTTCTCCGGATTTATTTTCATGATCTATGTAAAAAATAGTTTAAACAACGACTATAACCTAAGCAACCCATTTGAGTTTTTTCATTAGCTCAATCAACTCGCCTTTATTAAGATGTTTGACAGTTGCAGAACCATATTCCTTTACTTTTATAGATTTTTTTAGAGAATGTATATCAAACTCTTCTTCATGTTTTATGACAAAGTGATCCTTTCTTTCTTCAACACGCCTCATCTCCTCTTCAGATACTAGAATTTCATCTATTTTTTCTCCTGCTCGTATACCAATGTATTTTAGAGGATAATCATTGTGGTTTGTCTTCAATTTGGCATATGCTTTAGCAAGATCAACTATTTTAGCAGCTGGTGCTTTCTTGACAAATATTTCTCCCCCTTTAGCATTTTTAATAGAGTAAAAAACAAGTTCTATTGCTTGACTTAATGTCAACATGAATCTAGTCATTTCAGGATGTGTTACAGGAAGCGGTTCCTTTTTTGCAATTTTTAAATCCCATAATGGAATTATACTTGCTCTACTTCCCAAAACATTACCATATCGAACACAAGAAAATATCGTATTGTCTTTTGACAAATCGTCAGAGAGGATTATTTTTTCTTGTAACGCTTTTGTCATTCCCATAGCATTGACCGGCTTGACAGCTTTATCAGTACTAATTGCAACTACTTTAGGTACTTGTCTAGCAACTGATGCTTTGAGTACATTATATGCTCCAATAATGTTTGTTTTAACTGCTTCAAACGGGTGAGATTCAACAGAAGGAACTTGTTTTAACGCAGCTGCATGAAATATTATGTCAATATCCTTTGAAGCAGTGTATATTCGATCATAATCCCTAACATCGCCTATTACAAACTGCATTTTTTTAATTATAGAGTCATCAGAAAATTCCTGTCTCATGAGATGCTGTTTATCTTCATCTCTACTAAAAATTCGAATAATTCGTGGTTTATACCTCATTAATTCCTTAATCATCTGGTGGCCAAAACTTCCAGTACCACCAGTTATCAGAATATTTTGGTCATTTATGACTGATGAATAATCCAAATCAATTGCAATGATTGATACTTAGTTAATAAATCTTAATTAGCAATTAACAATCAAGTCAAAATAATTTCAAACATCTGAAAACCTTTTAAATTTGGCAATAACATCACCACACATCTAATGAAAATAATGACCATTTTCGGAACACGGCCTGAGATAATCAGATTAAGTAGAATTTTCTCTTTATTGGATGCAAATTTTGATCATGTAATGGTCAACACAAGCCAGAATTACACTTATGAATTAAATTCAGTGTTTTTCGATGATCTTGAGATTCGTAAACCAGATTATGATTTGAAAATAAAAACTGGTAAGTATGGACCAGAAGTTTCCGACATCATTACAAAATCAGAGGAAGTGTTACAGAAAGAAAAACCAGATATTTTACTAATTTTAGGAGATACAAACAGTGGACTTGCAGCCATACCTGCAGCACATCATAGAGTGAAGATAGCCCATCTCGAAGCTGGGATGCGGAGTTATGATTTTCGTATGCCTGAAGAAAAAAATCGAATCATAATAGATCATCTTTCATCCCTCTTGCTACCTTATACAACATACTCAAGAGAGAATTTGATACGAGAAAATATTCACCCAAGTAAAATCTATGTTGTAGGAAATCCTATAATCGATGTAATAAACTACTTTACTCGAAAAATAGAATCTAGTCAAATTATGGAAAAAATGAATTTAGAGTCTAACAGTTATTTCTTGATCACTGCACATCGTAGTGAAAATGTTGACAATCCAGAAACCTTGGAGAAAATTTTTTCTTCTCTTCATACAATAGGCAAGAAATTCAAGAAAAGAGTCGTCTATCCAATTCATCCCAGGACATTAAGCAAAATAAAGAAAGAAAATATACCAAGTAATATAGAAATTATAAAGCCACTTGGCTTTTTTGATTTTTCAAAACTAGAGAAAAATGCATTTTGTCTAATCACAGATTCGGGAACTGTTCCAGAAGAGGCACTTTACTTTAAAAGACCTTGTGTAACAATACGTGAGAGTACTGAAAGACCAGAATACATTGAAGAAGGATCTAACATACTTGCAGGGCTAAATCCAAAAAATATTGAAGATTCTGTCAGATTGATCACTTCGCATGAGAATGATAGAGAATGGAATAAATCATTAGGAGATGGAAAGACTGCTTTTAGGGTTGCCAATATATTAAGAGGAAAAATAGATAGACAAAAATCATAAGTTTTTAGGAAGACTTACAAAATACCTTTTATTCAGACATAATAAATGAATATTTTAATTACAGGTGGAAGTGGAGCTCTTGGTACAGAATTAAAGAAGATATTTTCAAACGCACTGACACCAACACGTCAAGAACTTGACATAACAAACAAGAAAATAGCTATTGATTATATCAAAAATCATGACATAGATCTAATAATACACACTGCAGCTCTTACTCACATAAGACCATGTGAGGAAAACCAGTCACTTGCTTGGAAGACAAATGTAGAAGGCACCAGAAATTTAGTTGATGCAGTTTTTGATAATAAAAAAAATATCAGATTTATCTACGTTAGTACAGCTTGTGTTTTTGATGGACATGCAGGCATGTACAAAGAAAGCTCCATTCCATATCCTGAGAATTTCTATGCCTTGACAAAATTGATAGGAGAAAGTGAGGTAAACAAACTACCGGAATATTTGATAATTAGAACTAATTTCGTTGCAAAGAAAAAATGGCCGTATCCTCGTGCATTTTCAGATAGATTTGGAACGTATCTTTTTGCACAAGATGTAGCTCAAGGAATAGAGGATATCCACAGAGAAAACATAACTGGTTATGTACACATTGTTGGAGACAAGAAAATATCCATGTTTGAACTTGCCAAGTTAACTACACCTGAAATTCAACCCATGACAATTAACGAATATTCTGGTCCTCGATTGACAATGGACATGAGCCTAGATACAGAACGCTGGAAGAAATACAGGATTTCAAATCTATAAATTTGAATTTTCACATTTTCAAAATTCAGCAAGATGTCGTTGAATGTTTTTTATCATGATTTTTAAAAGAATTTTGTAGTTGTTTTATCAGGTCAACGTAATCTCGAACAATTATTTTTTCATTTTTTCTTGAACATCTTTTTTCTTGTTTGATCTAATCATAGATTATTTATTTTGTTACTGTATATCCAACTATGGGGACATTTTGTATTAATTTCTTGGAAATTATCAATAAATTTTCTTTAACATTGTTATGACTTGATCTTTTGTAATAGGTTTGAGATTTTTAAAATATAATCTTATGTCAGATGGTTTTTTTGCGCCAAGATAGTCTGTTATGGCATACTTTTTAAAAAGTGATGGGATAATAAAAAACTCTTTTGTTTCAAGTGCATGTTCCATTTCAAAATCATTCATCAGATCTTCTAACAGTTTTTCCCCTGGTCTGATACCTAGAATTTTTATCTTTATGTCATCAGGCTTAAATCCATAACGTGGTGATAGCAGATTTTTCATAGCCTCAAACAAGTCTATCAATTTTATTACTGGCATTTTTAAAACAAATGTTTCTCCACCTTTTGCAATTTCAGTTGCAGATATAATTAAGTTAACAGCATCTTCTTTTGTCATAAAAAATCTTTTCATTCGTGTATCGGTTATTGTAATTGGTCCACCTTTTCTAATTTGTTTTTCAATTCGTGGTAATATAGATCCGCGAGTATGTAAAACATTACCAAAACGAACAGAACAAAAGATGGTTGAAATATCCTTGTGAGATTCCGATGAAATTAATTTTTCTGCAAGCAGTTTAGTTCCCCCCATAACGCCAATAGGATTTACTGCCTTGTCAGTGCTTATCAAAACTACTCTTCCAACATTTTCCCTAAGAGATGCCTGGATTATGTTATTTGTTCCAATAATGTTTACTCCAAATGCTTCAAATGGATAAAGCTCACATCTGTCCACATGTTTCAAAGCTGCAGCATGAAAAATAATATCAACATCTTTTACAATCGAATTAACTGTATCAATATTTCTTACATCTCCAATAATAAACTCTAGATTATCTTTACCATATTCTAGTTCCATTTCATAGAGGCCATTTTCATCATTACTAAAAACCTTAATTTTTTTAGCACCGTCTAAAAGAGCTTTTTTTACTAATGCTTCACCTATCGAACCTGTTCCTCCAGTTATGAGAATTATTTTATTTTTCAATATTTTCATATAGAATTCCTTATTATAACCTGCTTAAAATCTCATTGTATAACTTGAGATAACTTTTGCCTATAACTTTCCAATCATATTCTTGCACTGTTTTGAATGCATTCTCTGCTAATTCTTTTCTTTTTTTATTATTTGACATTAATTCGAGAATTGCTTCTAGTAATTCATCGGGATCGTTAGGTTTCACCAAATATGCATTTTCCATATGACGTAAGGCGTCCTTACTTCCACCTGCAATAGTAGAGATAAGAGGTACTTTGCAAGCCATTGCTTCTAATCTAGTATAGCTTAATCCCCCCTCCATTATAGAAGGTTGAATAACAATATCAGATCCACGCATAATTTCGATTGTTTTTTGTTTTTCTTGATATCCGAGAAAATGTAGATTTTTCTTGTTCACACATGTTTTTTTTACAATCTCTTCTTCTGGACCGCTTCCCAAAAGTAAAAGATGAATATCTTCAGGGAGTTTTACAGCCATTTGTAGTATGTCCATTATACCCTTTTCTCTTGACATTCGAGCAGCAAAGACTATCTGTTTTTCATATCTTCGGTCAATACCAGTTGGCAGAGAAGAAATATCCATTGCGTTAGGAAGATAGTGTACCACATATCCCATTTTTGTATAATAGTCATACAATTCCCATGATGATACTGTTATTGCATCAACCCAACTTAACGCATATTTTTCAAAACCTTTTGCCACCTCACCCACTGTATTCCCATGTAACAATTTTACCTGTTTATGATGTACTCCATGTAAAGAAAGAATTTTTTTTGCACGCGTGCCTTTTAGTGCAAGAGCAGCAGGTGGATTTTGTGCGTGAATTATGTCGTAATTTTTTTTCAGACAAGTCTTTAAAAAAGAAGATATCATAAAACTAGGATTTTTTAATTTTCTAATTGGAATTGTAAGTGTATTTTCAGATGAAATAATATCAACTTGATATCCATTTTGTTTCAAGAAAGTTACCAATCCTTGAACATGTCTTGCTACACCTCCGATTCCTCGGTATGTTGGAGAAACAATCAGTATTTTCAACATTACAGAAAATCCATCACACTTGTATTAAGTTCTTAGATAGAAAGTTAAAGGAAGAGAGTATGAAGATTCTATTTTTACATTAAAGATTGGGATGCTTCATGCATCATCTGGCTCTTTGCACAGCCAGCTGCAAGCTCATCACC
>Ga0134128_10011058_pt1 | contig 10806 bp, 8 predicted proteins | sample KB31754_FD_96462 | JGI IMG/M metagenome (GOLD analysis project Ga0134128, IMG submission 96462) | Terrestrial soil microbial communities with excess Nitrogen fertilizer from Kellogg Biological Station, Michigan, USA - KB3-175-4 | ecosystem: Environmental > Terrestrial > Soil > Unclassified ...
CAGCCGCGCCGGCAAGGTCGGCGAGGCCGACTACGTGTTCCCGCTGGTGCAGACCGCACAGTCGCACGTGTGGACCGCCGAGGAGATGCGCAGCGGACATCCGAACATCAATTTCGGCGTGGGACTGGGCGTGGGCATACGCTGAGCCTCGACTCAGCACCCAAACTGTGCGGCGGTGACGAAATGACCGCTGGGTTCGCGGCAGGCGATCCCGGCAGCGCCGCAGTGAAGTCTCGTGTCACGGCTACAGCGCCTCGCAACCCTTCCATGCGGCAACCACCACACGTCAACGAAATCACGGTTCGGGTCGGTACGACAGTGGGCAGTGCCTGAAGCGTCCCGCATTGATCTCGTCGTACTCACCGCACACGCGTGCTGCGACGTGGCGGCAACTGGCACGAATGGAATGACCCGGTGCGCTGCCGCCATTGACGACAGCGCACTGTCCTCCACGGCTTCTATGCTCCTCGGCTGCGCACGATGCGACTCTGCATGAGCGCCGCGACGTGCAACATGAGGAACAGCGGCACGAGAAATGCCGGGATCACCAGCAGCGGCAACGTGGCCATCGGCGCGGTCGTGATCTCCCGGGCGGTGCCCGTGGACAAGGTCGCGCTCAGGGTTCCGAGGCCAATAGCCATCACAAGATCAAGCACGCCGAGCACATTCCAACGGACGAATGCGGGGCTGGCGGCGAAATCGGGACGACGCACGAGGGCGAGAATCATCCACGGGGCCGCGAAACCGACGGCCATGTCGCCGAGGCCAGCCGGCAGGGCGAACATGGCCGGCAGCACGTCGTGCGCATACAGGGACAGGAAGCCCAGACCTGCCCACCGCCACGCCTGCATGCCCGCGATCAGGCGCAGATCGAGCGCGAGTACGAAATCGCGGAACGACGACGAGAACCGCAGCCATGCAAAAAACAGCAACAAGGGCGCCCCGACCCCGATGGCAATGGCGACAGGCGGGTGCCCGGGGCGTCCGACGAAGGCGCCGGACGCCCCGAGTGACACGACGAGTACAAGCCATGCGGTCAGAACCAGGATGATGCCCGGACGAATACCGCCGGTCCCCGTGGGTTGCGACTCGGCCGGACGCGGAAGAACTGTGGCAGACATGGACGACCTCCCATAGAAACTTGCATTTTGCAAGTGTGTGGCGACGCTACCGCCATAGCTTGCATAATGCAAGTAACTTGTCATGCGGCAACAGGGAACCGGTTGAAATGAGCACCACCAAGCCTTTTGCGCGCTCGGCCTGCGCGGTCGCCAATTCGCTCGACGTCGTGGGCGACAAATGGTCACTGCTCGTGGTGCGCGACCTGCTGCACGGCAAGAGCACCTATGGCGAGCTCGCGAACTCGCCGGAACACATTCCGACCAACATCCTCGCGGAGCGCCTCAAGCGCCTCGAAGCTGCGGGGATCATCGTCGGCACCCCCTACCAGGAACGTCCGGTACGCTACGCCTACACGCTTACCCCGAAGGGCAAGGCCCTGGGCGACGTGCTGCTCGCGTTTGTACGCTGGGGCAAGCAGCACATACCGGGAACGGTGGCGATGGACCGAGGCAAGGCAAGCGGCAAGACCGCAGCCTCGACGGCAACTCCGCGGCGCACGCGCGCAAGGCACACCAAGCCAGGCAGCCGTCAATGACAGGCGCCGGCGACGCGCCGCTTCCGACCGCCGGCCCGACGTGCATCGAGTGGCCAGCCGCCGAAACCCGACAACCATCGTGCCCACTACAATGACTGTCACCCCCAGTCCTGGGCTCGAATGTCCGGCCTCGCCGATGTCGCACACCGCCGCGCCTTTCACCGCCCATCCCATCGCCCACGTTCGCTCGCCTTACGCGCGGCGCATCGACGCGCCGCACCAGTCCACCGTGGTGACGGGCACCGAGACGGGTGCCGAGGCGGAGGCGCGCATCGAGTTCGTGGACGGCTTGCCGGCCGAGGCGTTTGCCGACCTCGCCGGTTTCGAGCGGATATGGCTGCTGTTCGTGTTCCATCGCAGCGAAGGCTGGAAACCGCAGGTGCGGCCGCCGCGCGGCGGCGGCAAGCGCGGCGTGCTGGCCACGCGCTCGCCGCATCGGCCGAACGCCATCGGGCTGTCCGCGGTGGAACTGGTCGCGGTGGAGGAACGCGCGCTGCGCGTGCGTGGCGTGGATTTGCTGGACGGCACGCCGATCCTGGACATCAAGCCCTACGTGCCTTACGCCGATGCCTTTCCCGCCGCGCGCGCAGGTTGGATCGACGCGATCGACGCGGCCCAAGGGCGGCATTCCGCGCCCGGACCGAAGCGGCCGCGCAAACCGACGGGTAGCAGCCGAGGATGAACCTCAGCGCATGCGCGACTGCGGCAAACCAGCGCAAGGACTTGAGTCCTGGCTGGAATCGGATCATGCTGCACCGCACACAATACGCCAAAGTATTGAAATGATTTCCGCCAGCCTGCGTTCCAACACACCGCACCCGCCGCTGCCCCCGCGCAGCCGCGAGCGCTACGCCCCCGCCTTGGCCGTGCACACCGCCCACGGCGAGCGCATGCGCACGCGCGACGGCCGCGAACTGTGGCTGCGCGATATCGAGCCCGGCGACGTCGCGGCGCTGCGGCGCTGCTTCACCCGGCTGTCGCCGGAGGATATCCGGCGCCGTTTCCTGCACGCGATGTCCGAGCTGCCCGTGCCGATGGCGCAGCGCCTGTGCAACATCGACCCGGCGCGCGAGACCGCGCTGGTGCTGGCGGACGAAGCGGTGTGTCCCGCCGAGATCCGCGGCGTGGGCCGCATCTACGTGGACGAATCCGCCGACAGCGCCGAGTTTTCGGTGATCGTCGAGCGCGACTGGAGCCGCATCGGCCTCGGCGCACTGCTGATGCAGCGGCTGGTCGACGACTGCCGCCGCCGCGGCCTCGCCGAGATCTGGGGCTACGTGCTGCTGGAAAACCGCCCGATGCTGGAGTTGTGCCGGGAGCTGGGCTTCACCCAGCGCCTGATGCCGGACGAACCGGGCACGGCGCAGATCACGCTGCGGCTGTAGGTCGGGCTTCAGCCCGACACGCCATGCCATACCAGTCGGGATGAATCCCGACCTACGGACATCAACCCTTTTCCTCGCTCCTCAAGGCAGTGCCATCCATGGCCCTTCCCGGCGTCTCAACGGGGAGAGGGAAAATGCCCGGTTCGCGCGCCGCGCTACACTTGGGCGCTTTCCCGGCGCAGTTCGACGCTCGCGCCCCCAGCGCCGACGTGTCCATGCCCGCTCCGATCCCGCATCCCCCGCTCCCCTCCACCCCGAAGCAGCGTCGCTATTGGACGCCACCGCACGGTTCCGCACGCGCCCTGCTGCTGGCCGAGGCGGCGCGTTCGCACGCGGGGCTGCTGGTCGCGGTGACGCGCGACACCCAGCGCGCCTCGGCGCTTGAGGACGAGCTGCGCCTGTTCGCCGGCGAGCTGCCAGTGCTGCATTTTCCCGACTGGGAAACCCTGCCCTACGACGTGTTCAGCCCGCACCCGGAGATCGTCTCGCAGCGCATCGCCACGCTGTATCGCCTGCCCGGCGTGAAGCGCGGCGTGCTGGTGGTGCCGGTGGCCACGCTGATGCAGCGCATCGCGCCGCGTTCGCACATCACCGGCTCGGGGCTGGTGGTGGCGAAGGGGCAGAAATTCGACCTTGCCATCGAGCAGCGCCGGCTGGAAGCCAGCGGCTACCGCAACGTGCCCCAGGTGACCGAGCCCGGCGACTTCGCCGTACGCGGCGCGCTGATCGACATCTACCCGATGGGCGCGGACCAGCCCTACCGCATCGAACTGTTCGACGACGAGGTGGACTCGATCCGCAGCTTCGATCCGGAGACGCAGCGCTCCGCGCAGCCGGTGGAGAAGGTGGAGCTGCTGCCCGCGCGCGAATTCCCGCTCACCGAGGAGGCCGCCAAGGATTTCCGCAACGCGCTGCGCGAACGCTTCCCCATCGACGTGCGTCGGTGCCCGCTGTACCAGGACATGAAGGAAGGCGTGACGCCGGGCGGCATCGAGTATTACCTGCCGTTGTTCTTCCCGGCGCGGAGTGCTCGCACCGATGTGCGGGGTGCCGCCGGGGACTCGCAGACAGGCACCGCCACCCTGTTCGACTACCTCGCCGACGACGCACTGTTCGTGCTGGGCGAAGGCGCGGGCGAATCCTCCGAAGCGTTCTGGACGCAGACCGCCGAACGCTACGACCAACGCGCCCACGACATCGAACGCCCGGTGCTGCCACCGGCCGAGCTGTACCTGTCGCCCGAGCAATTGCGCGAGCAGCTCAACAAGCGCCTGCGCGTGGAAGTGGTGGAGCCGGGCCATGCGCACGCGGTGGATGCCGGCACGCAGCCGGCGCCCGAACTGCCGCTCAACCGCAAGGGCGAGGAGCCGGGCACGGCGCTGCGGCATTTCCTGGCGAGCTACCCGGGTCGCGTGCTTATCGCGGCGGACTCGGCGGGGCGGCGCGAGGCGTTGATCGAGACGCTGGCAGCGGCGGGGTTGAAGCCGGAGCACGTCGAGGGCTGGTCGGCGTTTCTGGGAAACAGCAGCAACGGCGCCGCCGCTTCTACCCCCTCTCCCCCGACGCAGTCGGGGGAGAGGGCTGGGGTGAGGGGGGCTTTGGCTTCCGGGCCCCAGCAAGGCCAAAGCCAAGAGCCTCCCCTCACCCCCACCCTCTCCCCCAGCAAAGCTGGGGGAGAGGGTGTTCCAGCGCGCTTCGCCATCACCATCGCCCCACTGGAACAGGGCTTTGCGCTGAAGCGACCCGCGCTCACCGTGCTCACCGAGCGCGAACTGTTCGGCGAGCGCGTGCGCACCGAACGGCGCCGGCGGCGCGGCGCGGCGCGCGATCCCGACGCGATCATCCGCGACCTCACCGAGCTTTCCGTGGGCTCGCCCATCGTGCACGTGGACCACGGCGTGGGCCGCTACCAGGGCCTGCTGTCGATGGAACTGGGCGGCATGGAGGGCGAGTTCCTCGTCATCGAGTACGCCAAGGGCGACAAGCTCTACGTGCCGGTGGCCCAGCTGGGCCTGGTCAGCCGCTACTCCGGCACCGCGCCGGAACTGGCGCCGCTGCATTCGCTGGGCGGCGACGCCTGGGAGCGCGCGCGCAGGAAGGCCGCCGAGAAGGTGCGCGACGTCGCCGCCGAGTTGCTGGCGATCTACGCCCAGCGCGAAGCGCGCGGCGGCGAATCGCTGTCCATCGACCGCCAGCTGGTGGAGGAATTCGGCGCCAGCTTCCCGTTCGAGGAAACGCCCGACCAGGAACAGGCGATCGACGCCGTGTTGCGCGACCTCGCCGCGCCGCGCGCGATGGATCGCGTGATCTGCGGCGACGTGGGTTTCGGCAAGACCGAGGTGGCGTTGCGCGCCGCCTTCGCCGCCGCCACCGCCGGCAAGCAGGTGGCCGTGCTGGTGCCGACCACCTTGCTCGCCCAGCAGCACTACCGCAATTTCGCGGACCGCTTCGCCGACTGGCCGGTGAAGGTGGACGTGCTGTCGCGCTTCAAGTCCGCGAAGGAAGTGAACGAGGCGCTGAAGCGGCTGGCCGACGGCCAGATCGACGTGATCGTGGGCACGCACAAGCTGCTGCAGCCGGACGTCAAGTTCAGGAACCTGGGCCTGGTGGTGGTGGACGAGGAGCAGCGCTTCGGCGTGCGCCAGAAGGAGCAGCTGAAGAAGCTGCGCGCGGAAGTCGACCTGCTCACCATGACCGCCACGCCGATCCCGCGCACGCTGAACATGGCGATGAGCGGGCTCCGCGATCTCTCGCTGATCACCACGCCACCGGCGCACCGCATGGCCGTGCGCACCTTCATCTCGGCATGGGATCCGGCCACCATCCGTGAGGCGTTCCAGCGCGAGCTGGCGCGCGGCGGCCAGGTGTACTTCCTGCACAACGAGGTGGAGAGCATCGAGCGCAGCGCGCGCGAGCTGGAGGAACTGATCCCCGAGGCGCGCATCGGCATCGCCCATGGCCAGATGCCCGAGCGCGAGCTGGAACGCGTGATGGCGGATTTCCACCGCCAGCGCTTCAACGTGCTGGTGTGTACCACGATCATCGAGACCGGCATCGACATCCCGACGGCCAACACCATCGTCATCGACCGCGCCGACCGCTTCGGCCTCGCCCAGTTGCACCAGCTGCGCGGCCGCGTAGGCCGTTCGCACCATCGCGCCTATGCCTACCTGATCGTGCCCGACCGCAAGACGATCACCGCCGATGCGGAAAAGCGCCTCGAAGCGTTGGCGTCGCTGGAAGAACTCGGCGCCGGCTTCACCCTTGCCACGCACGACCTGGAGATTCGCGGCGCGGGCGAGCTGCTGGGCGACGAGCAGTCCGGCCAGATCCAGGAGATCGGTTTCGGCCTCTACACCGAACTGCTCGACCGCGCCGTGCGCGCGCTGAAGAGCGGCAAGGTGCCCGACTTCGACCTGTCCAGCGAGCACGAGACCGAAGTCGAACTGCACCTGCCCGCGCTGATTCCCGACGACTACCTGCCCGACGTGCACACGCGCCTGACGCTGTACAAGCGCATCGCCAGCGCGCGCAACGACGACGCGCTGCGCGACCTGCAGGTGGAGATGATCGACCGCTTCGGCCTGCTGCCCGAGCCGACCAGGACCCTGTTCGCGCTGTCCGGCCTCAAGCTGATGGCCACGCCGCTGGGCATCCGCAAGCTGGACTTCGGCGCCAACGGCGGCCGCATCGTGTTCCGCGACAAGCCGGAGGTGGATCCCATGGCGATCATCAAGCTGATCCAGAAGCTGCCGCGCGTGTACAAGCTGGACGGCCAGGACAAGCTGCGCATCACCCTCGACCTGCCGGGCGCCAGCGAACGCATCCGCAGCGCACAGGAAGTACTGGTGCTGCTGGGGGCACGCCGGCCGGGCTGACCACGCCGCGCATGTCCACCCTCGCCCACGGAACCCGCTCCGCGTCGCCACCCGCGGGATCGCTACGCGAGCATCCGGACACTGGCATGCAGGCGCCAAAGGGTTTATTCCTCTGCCAGCTGATGGCCAAGACGCCATGCCGGCATGACTCGCATGGCACCACGAAATCCGGCGGAGGTTTCCATGCCAGGCAAGACGGCTTCATGTAGCTGCGGGCAACTGCGCATCGAGGTGCAAGGCGATTCGCTGGGCGGCGGCGTCTGCCACTGCCTCGCGTGCCAGCAGCGCACCGGCAGCGTTTTCTCGACGCTGGCCGCCTACTCCGCTCCCTTTGCGGTTGCCGGCACCGCCACCGAATACGTGCGGACGGGCGATCATGGAACGAAATTCCGCTTCCGGTTCTGCCCCATCTGCGGCAGCACGGTATTCCATACGGAGGAAGGGAACGACAAGTACGTGATGGTGGCGGTCGGCGCATTCGCCGACCCGGATTTCCCCGCGCCGCAAGACTCCGTCTACGAGTGCCGCAAGCATGCATGGGTTCAACTGCCCGAGGGAATCACCCGCTACGCGGAAGATGCGGACTGACCTCGCGCACAGGCCGTATTTCGCTGTTCCATCACGTCGGGATAACAAGCCCATCGGCAAGACGACCATCAAGGCGCGCCGCGCCGTTTTCGGGAATCATTCGCGACTTTTGTTGTCCAAGATTCCGCCTACCGACAGGCGATCCGCGCTGAGGCGCGAAGCACACCGTTGGCGCCAGCCGTTCCCGTGGCGCTTCAGTCATCGGAGCGACCGCTCTCCTTCCCACGAATGGAGGTCGCCATGACTGACAAAACTGCCAATGCCTCGACCCTGGGCTACGCCGGCTTCGCACTCACGCTGTGGATGGTGAGCATGCTCAACGCCGGCTGGTTCGGTGCCGCGCCGGCGCACATGGACATGCTGCTGGCCTTCACCTTCGGCGGCGCCGTGATGGCGCTGGCCGGCCTGATGGAATTCTTCCGCGGGCGCACGATCGAGATGCTGATGTTCCTCGGCTTCAGCGCGTTCTGGTGGACCTGGGCGATGCATGCCCACGCCAGCAGCAGCGACATGATGCGCGACGACGCCGGCGGCTACATGGGTTGGTACTTCCTGGTCTGGGCGGTGTTCGCGTTGTGGATCTGGCTGGGCTCGATGCACGCCGGCACCATGCGCAACCTGTTCATGCTGGGCCTGTGGCTGAGCCTGCTGGCGCTGGCCATCGCCGACTGGAGCGGTTCGAACGGCTTCACCATGCTGGGCGGCTACCTCGGCCTGATCACCGCGCTGATCGGCGGCTACATCTCCGCCGCGGAAACGATCAATGCCGGTGCCGGCCACACCGTGCTTGCGCTGGGCGATCATCACGACAGCCACGACGCGCACGGCACGATCGCGCACGCCTGACCGACACGCCCGAAAACATGTCTTGAATCCCTGCCGCCCGCCGCTCGCACGACGGGCGGCTTCTTGCATGCAGCACGTCTCCGCATGCCATCGACGTGACAGCTGTCACTGGATCGCCGCACCTTCGCGCCGGGAAGATGACCGGGTCGGGCACACGGAGCACGCGCCATGCAGGACAACATCCGCGGGATCGAACGTCACCACGCCAGCGCCAGGCCGCGCTTTGGCATCGACGCGCCCACGCTGGTGCTGGGCTTTGCCATCGCCGGGCCGGCGCTGTTGCTGGCGGCGATGGCGTTGACTCATGGTTTTCCGACGGCGGCATCCAGCGACGCGACACACTCGGTGCTCGGGGCCATGATGCTCACCGGCTTGATGATGTGTCTGGAAGCCATCGCGATGACGTTGAGCAGCCGGGTCGGCAAGCGCCTGGTGGTACGCGGCATGTTCGACGCCCTTCAACTGCGCGGCGACGAACAGGTGCTGGACGTGGGCTGCGGCCGAGGCCTTCTGCTGCTCGAAGCGGCGCAGCGCCTGCCGAGCGGACGGGCCACCGGCATCGACCTGTGGAGCCGCCGCGACCAGAGCGGCAACGCCGCCGCGGCCACCCGGCGCAATGCCGAGCTCGCCGGCGTCGCGGAGCGCGTGCAGATCGACACCGGCGACATGCGCCACCTGCCCTACGCCGACGCCAGCTTCGACGTCATCGTCTCCAGTCTCGCCATCCACAACCTGCCCACCGAAACCGAGCGTGAACAGGCCGTGCGCGAGATCGCACGCGTGCTGAAACCCGGCGGCCAAGTCGCCCTGCTCGACTTCCGCTGCACCGCGCTGTACGCGCAGACCCTGCGCGAGGCCGGCCTCGTGGTACGCCGCTCGTGGCCGGAGTTCCGCATGTTTCCGTGGGTGTGGATCGTGCGCGGGCAAAAAACCGCGACCTGATCGCGGCGAAATCGCCCCGGGGCAGGCCCGGCAGGCCGAGGGCTATCATCGTCGCCGCAAAGACCGCATGCCCCACGCACGCGATGCGCAGCGCCGCATTCCCCTCCGTTGCACCGTCGTCTCGTCGCGCCATGCCGGACGGTTGCCGTTCTCACGAACTGCACGACAGCATCGAACAACCCGGCTTGTGCCGTGCCCAATCGGGACGCTTGCGCGCGAAGGCTTCGCGGCCGAGCTGCCCGTCGTACGGATGGCGCAGCACGTCCAGCAATTCGTGGATGCCGTCGCAGTCGCCCTGTTCCGCGCGTTCGATCGCCTGCTGGGCCAGGTAGTTGCGCAACACGTAGCGCGGGTTGGCAATGCGCATGCGGGCGCGACGCTCGGCGGCGGGCAGCGGGTCATCGGCGAGGCGCGCCGCGTAACGTGCCAGCCAGTCCGCGAAGGCCGGTTCGTGCGCCTGCCGTTTCGCCTCGTCGTAGAACGCCTCGTGCAGCGGCTCCAGCACAGGCCGTTGCGGATCGAAGTCGGCGAGGCCGCGGAACCACAGAGTCATGTCCACCTCGGCCTCGTGCAGCAAGGCCTGCAGCGACTGCATCAGTGCCACGTCCTCGTCCCGGCAGGCGGCGAGACCGAGCTTGGCGGCCGTGTTGGCACGATCCGCCTCCGCGTAGACGGCAGCGTAGCGATCCAGTCCCGCCTGCAACGGCGCGATGTCGCCGAACAGCGGCGCCAGCACTGCGGCGAGGCGCGACAGGTTCCACCACGCCACGTTCGGTTGCTGGCCGTAGCGATAGCGACGGCGATGTGCGTCGGTGGTGTTCGGCGTCCAGTCCGGATCGTAGTCGTCGATCCAGCCGTAGGGGCCGTAGTCCAGGGTGAGGCCGAGGATGGACATGTTGTCGGTATTCATCACCCCGTGCACGAAGCCCACGCGCATCCACTCGGCCAGCAGGCGCGCGGTGCGCACGCAGACCTCGCCGAACCAGCCGCCGTACAGCGTTTCGCCCTGCCCGACGAGCTGCGGAAAGTCGCGGCGGATGGTGAAGTCCGCCAACTGCCGCAGCAGCGCCGTGTCGCCGCGCGACGCAGGCAACTCGAAGCTGCCGAAGCGGATGAAGGACGGCGCCGCGCGGCAGACTATGGCGCCCGGCTCCGCGCGCGGATGGCCGTCGTAGAGCAGGTCGCGCACCACGTCCTCGCCGGTGCCGACCAGGCACAGCGCGCGCGTGCTGGGAATGCCGAGGTGATGCATCGCCTCGCTGCACAGGAATTCGCGGATCGAGGAACGCAGCACCGCGCGGCCGTCCGCGCCGCGCGAATACGGCGTGGGGCCAGCGCCCTTGAGCTGCAGTTCCCAGCGCTCGCCATTCGCCGCGATCGCCTCGCCCAGCGAGATCGCGCGGCCGTCGCCCAACTGGCCCGCCCACACGCCGAACTGGTGGCCGCCGTAGTTCGCCGCCCAGGGCTGCATGCCGGGCAGCAGCGCGTTGCCGCCGAACACCTGCGCGAA
>Ga0134128_10011059_pt1 | contig 10805 bp, 9 predicted proteins | sample KB31754_FD_96462 | JGI IMG/M metagenome (GOLD analysis project Ga0134128, IMG submission 96462) | Terrestrial soil microbial communities with excess Nitrogen fertilizer from Kellogg Biological Station, Michigan, USA - KB3-175-4 | ecosystem: Environmental > Terrestrial > Soil > Unclassified ...
CCGATCACCGGCAGCGGCGTGACCGAGGCGAGCATGCCTGGCAGGTGCGCCGCGCCCCCGGCGCCCGCGATGATCACCTTCAGGCCGCGCGACGCGGCGCGCTGTCCGTACTCGATCATCGTCTGCGGCATCCGGTGCGCCGAGACGACGTCGACCTCGTATTCGACCTCGAATTCGTCCAGCGCCTCCGCGGCCGCGCTCATCACCGGCCAGTCCGAGTCCGAGCCCATGACGATGCCGATCTGAGCCTCGTCACTATTCATCGATCTCTCCCCGCAGGTAGGCCGCAGCGTGTGCGGCGCGCTCGACGCAGTCCTCGAAGTCGTCGCCGAGTACGGTCACGTGCCCGATCTTGCGGCCGGGCTTGACCGCCTTGCCGTACATGTGGATCTTGAGCCCTGGATCGCGCGCCATGCAGTGCAGATACGCCGGGTACACGTCGGGCAGGTCCAGGCCGAGCACGTTCGCCATCACCGCGACCGGAGCGTGCGGAGTCGGCGCGCCGAGCGGCAGATCCAGCACCGCCCGCAAATGATTCTCGAACTGGCTGGTCACCGCGCCGTCGATGCTCCAGTGGCCGGAGTTGTGCGGCCGCATCGCCAGCTCATTGACGCTGAGCGCGCCGTCGGCGGTCTGGAACAGCTCGACCGCGAGCATTCCGGTCACGTCCAGCTCGCGGGCAATGGTGAGCGCGATGTGCTGTGCCTCGGCTGAGCGAGCCGCATCGAGGTCTGGGGCCGGGGCGTACACCTCGCGGCAGATCCCTTCCCGCTGCACGGTCTCGACCACCGGATACGCAACCGCCTGCCCGTGCGGCGAGCGAGCGACTTGCGCGGACAACTCCCGCGCGAACGGAACCAGCGCCTCGGCGATCAGCTCAACGCCGCGCGCCACCGCACCTCGTACGACGTCCCGCAACTGCTCGGCGTTCTCGATCCGCCAAACGCCCTTGCCGTCATAACCGCCACGCGCCGCTTTGAGAATAAAGGGCCAGCCGACCTGCTGCGCGAACTCCGCCGCCGCGGCGATCACGCCCTCGTGGCCTTCATCAGAAACGTCTAGACGAGCCCAGCGCGGGCACGGCACGCCGATTGCGCTCAGCCGCTCCCGCATGATCGCCTTGTCCTGCGCGTGGACGAGGGCTCCCGGCCCCGGCCGCACCGCGATGCCCTGCTCGATCAGGCGCTCGAGGATCGCTGTCGGCACGTGCTCGTGGTCGAAGGTGATCACGTCACAGCCGCGAGCGAACGCCAGTACCGCTTCCGGGTCATCGTGCGCGCCCAGCGCCACGTCCGGGACCACCTGCGCGGCGGACTCATCGACGTTCGCCGCCAGCACCCGCAGCCGCACCCCGAGCGCGATGGCCGCTGGCTGCATCATCCGGGCCAGCTGCCCGGCGCCGATAACACCGACGACTGGCGCGTTCACAGCCCCGGGGCCGCCCAATCCTTTATCTATGACTTGGGTAGGTGTGCCGATCACAGGAACCAAGCCTAACGGCGGATTGACCCTGCTCACGCCCCGCCGCAGGGCCGCGAGCCGCCACGCCGGGCCGCCTGGTGAACTCGGTCACATTCGCTACGCCACGCCGGAATGCGCCAGAAACGCCCGACTGTTCCGGCTGCCGCAGCGCTTCCTTTGTGCTGTCATGCTGTGTGGTCCTTTAAGGCGCAGCACCCGTGTCTCGTATACCTTGAACGGGCAATGTGTCCGTCACAGGTCTGCTACGGGACCACCCATGGCGGTCTGCGACGGTTGAGAATGGCTACTCTCGTAGTGGTGAGCCCCCGGAAGTCAGGTAGGTAATCCACAGTGGCGGCACTACAAGCTGCATACGCCCGAGTTCGCCGCGGCTTTCACGAGTTGGCGAAGTTCGGCACGATCGGCGCGATCGCCCTTGTGGTGAACATGCTGGTGACCAACCTGTGCTGGCAGGCCATCCCGCACAAGCCGGTCATCGGCTCGGTCGTCGGCACCGTCGTGGCCACCGTCGTCGCCTACCTGGGCAACCGGTTCTGGACCTACAAGGACCGCGACTCGATCGGCCGCAGCCGCGAACTGGTGCTGTTCTTCGCGGTCAACGGCATCGGGATGCTGATCGAGACCGTGCCGCTGGCCTTCTCCCAGTACATCCTGCACTTCGACGGCGCGCTGGCGAACAACGTGGCCAAGTACGTGTTCGGTATGCCGCTGGGCATGGTGTTCCGGCTGTGGACCTACCGCACCTGGATCTTCCCGAAGGCGGACCCCGCGCTGGCCGGCGAGCAGTTCCAGTTCCCCGCCACCGAGCCCGTGCCCACCTCGCAGCTTCCGCTGGTCCCGAGCGCCAGCCCGCGGCACAAGCGCTCCGGCTCCGGCAACCTGCTGCGCGCCGAGCGGTAACCGCATCCGGTAAGACTTCCGCACAGCTTCAGGGCGGGAACCCGATCGGGTTCCCGCCCTTGTTCGTGCCGCGTGACATATCTTTCAAGACTTACTTTCACCGCTGGGTACGTCCAGGAGCGCGCCGATCCAATCGCCGTGCGCCCCTCCCTCCGACTACATCAGCGGGTCGAACGCGGTGAGGAACACCGCGAACACCGGCGGGCGCTGCTGAAGTAATTCGAGCCGCCCGCCATCCGCCTCGGCCAGCTCGCGGGCGACCGTCAGACCGAGGCCCGTGGAGGCCCGGCCGGACACCGAGCGCTCGAAGACCCGCGCGCCCAGCTCCGGCGGCACACCGGGACCCTCGTCGCACACCTCGACCACCACCGAGCCGCCGGTGGTCCGGGTCCGAATGGTCACCGGCCCCGCGCCGTGCATCAACGAGTTCTCCATCAACGTCGCGAGCACCTGCGCGAACGCCCCCGGCGTGGCGACCGCGGCCAGTCCGCGCACGCCGTCGACCCGGATCGGGCGGCGCGCGCTGCGGAAAGCCGGCCGCCATTCGAAGATCTGCTGGCGGATCACCATGTCCACGTCGATGGGCACGGTCGAGGTTGATCTGCGGGTGTCCCTGGCGTCGGTGAGCAGCCGCTGGACGACGTCGGTCAGCCGCTCGACCTGGGTGAGCGCGACCGCCGCCTCCTCTTTCACGTCCATCAGATCCTGCGCCGCGATGATCTCCTCGAGGCGCATGGACAGCGCGGTCAGCGGAGTGCGCAGCTGGTGTGAGGCGTCCGCGGCCAGCCGCCGCTCGGTGGCCAGCATTCGGGAGATGCGCTCGGCGGTGTGATCAATCACCTCGGCGACCCGGTCCAGCTCAGGGATGCCGTAGCGGCGGTGGCGCGGCCGCGGGTCGCCGGAACCGAGCCGTTCGGCGGTCTGGGCCAGGTCGCTGAGCGGCCGGGAGAGGCGGCGGGCCTGGAGGAAGGCGACTCCGCAGGCCGCCACAGTGGCCAGCACCGCGACGCCGAGCACCAGCAGCAGGCTGCCACGGATACGCGTCTCGGTCGGCGTCCAGGACTCAGTAAGGATGGCGGTCACCCGGCGCGGTGGCGGGCCCTGGTACACGTCGCTGGACCGGGGATGGTCGGTGACCTGTGAGTTGATGATCACCGGCTGCTTGGCGTGGCCGGGATACGTCACGGCCACGCTGTCGCCCTCCGGCACCAGCTTTTTCAGCGCGCCGAGGTCGACCTGCTGATTCGCCGCCAGCTGCTGGTCCAGCTGGAAGCCGATGAGCTGCACCTTCTGGTTGAGCGCCGCATGCTCCGATTCGCTGATGCGCAGCGCGTCGATGATGGCCAGCGGCACGCCGAGCAGCACGACCACGATCAGCACGGCGGACACCGTGGACTTGATCATCCGGCGGCGCATCGAAACCCCCTAGGCGGTGCCTTGACGCCCCGGCTCGCCGCGCCGCACGCGACCATCCCTCAGCCGCGCTCGAACCGGAAGCCGACCCCCCGCACGGTGGAGATGAACCGGGGATTCGCGGCGTCGTCGCCGAGCTTCTTACGCAGCCAGGAGATGTGCATGTCGAGCGTCTTGGTCGAGGACCACCAGGTAGTGTCCCAGACTTCGCGCATCAGTTGTTCCCTGGTTATCACCCGGCCGGCGTCGCGCACCAGCACGCGCAGCAGGTCGAACTCCTTGGCGGTGAGGTTCAGTTCCTCGTCGCCGAGGAACGCGCGGTGCGACTCGACGTCGATCCGCACGCCGCGGGCCGCCGTTCCGCTGTCCGGGGAACCGCGGCGCAGCAACGCGCGCACCCGGGCCAGCAGTTCGGCCAGCCGGAACGGCTTGGTCACGTAGTCGTCGGCGCCGGCGTCGAGGCCGACTACGGTATCCACCTCGTCGGCGCGGGCGGTGAGCACCAGCACGGGGAAGCCGTGGCCGTCGGTACGCAGCCGGCGGCACACCTCTAGCCCGTCCATGCCGGGCAGCCCCAGGTCGAGGACGAGCAGGTCCACTACGCCGGACTGGGCCAGGGCGAGCGCCCCGGGGCCGTCCGCGCGCAGGTCCACGTCGTAGCCCTCTCGGCGCAGCGCGCGGGCCAAAGGCTCGGCGATAGCCACGTCGTCCTCTGCGAGCAGTACGCGGGTCATGGGGCGATCGTAGGCTGCTTCGGTCGATTAGCGGGATACTCCCTGGTAACTCGCTTGCGTTTCGACCCCGCGAACTCGGTTTCGTCCGGTTTCGCGGCTTTCCCGACCGGTTCGCGCCTGCTCCCGGACCAAGGGTTTTCCCTATTACTTTCAGCTCCCGGTCAGGCTAGCGAATCCACCCACGCGGAATGCAGGCCGGCGAAATGTCCCGCGCCGCTACCCAGCAACTCGGTCGGGGTGCCGTCCTCCACGATCCGGCCGCCCTCCATGACCAGCACCCGGTCCGCGATCTCGACCGTGGAGAGCCGGTGCGCGATGATCAGCGCGGTGCGCTCGGCGAGGATGGTGCGCAGCGCCCGCTGCACGAGCCGCTCGCTGGGTACGTCGAGCGAGGAGGTGGCCTCGTCGAGCACCAGCACGGCCGGATCGGCGAGGAATGCCCGGGCGAACGCGACCAGCTGCCGCTGCCCGGCCGAGAGCCGGCCGCCGCGCTTCTTCACGTCGGTGTCATAGCCGTCCGGGAGCGCCGCGATGAATTCGTGCGCGCCGATGGCTCGCGCCGCCTCCTGCACTTGCGCGTCGGTCGCGTCGGGCCGGCCGAATCGGATGTTGTCCGCGACGGTTCCGGTGAACAGGAAGTTCTCCTGGGTCACCATCACCACGGCGCGGCGCAGGTCGGTGTCGCGCAGATCGCGCAGGTCGATGCCGTCCAGCCGGACCGCGCCAGCCTCCGGGTCGTAGAAGCGGCACATCAAGCGCGCCAGCGTGGACTTCCCGGCCCCGGTCGCGCCCACCAGCGCCACGGTCTTCCCGGCCGGGATGGTCAGCTCCAGATCCGGCAGGATCACCTTCTCCCGGCTCGGCGCGCCGTCCGAGGACTGCTGCTCGCGCCGCGGGTAAGCGAAGCGCACGTGCTCGAAGCGCAGCTCGCCGGGCACCAGGGCGGGCAGCTCGGCGGGGTTCGCGGGCTCGGGAACGCTCGCCTCCTCTTCCAGCACGCCGGAAAGCTTCTCAAGGGCCGCGGTGGCGGACTGGTAGGAGTTGTAGAACATCGCCAGGTCCTGCAGCGGGTCGAAGAAGCGGCGCAGGTAGAGCAGGTAGGCGGTGAGCACGCCGATCTGAAGCGCGTGATCCATCACCTGGATGCCGCCGAAGATCAGCACCGCGGCGGTCATCACCGCGCCTACCGTCTTGATCCCGGGCATGAACCAGGCCATCAGCCGTAGCGCGTCGGCGTTGGCCTTCCGGTAGTCGTCGCTGAGCTCGTCGAAGATCGCGTCGTTGCGCGGCTCGCGGCGGAAGGCCTGGACCGCGCGGATGCCGTTGAGCGTCTCGACGAACTGCACGATCAGCGCCGCGATGGCCTCGCGGGTGCGGCGGTAAGCGACTCGCGAACCGTTGGTGTACCAGCGCAGCAGCAGGTAGAGCGCGGGCAGGCAGATCAGCAGGAGCAGCGAGAGCTTCGGGTCGAGGACGGCCAGCAGGATGCCGATGACCACGACGTTCAAGATCGCGTCGATCAGGCCGTCGAGACTGGCGTTGACCAGCTCGCCGAGGGCGTCGAGGTCGTTGGTGAGCCGGGAGATCACCCGGCCGGAGGTGTACCGCTCGTGGAAGGCGATCGGCAGCCGCTGGAAGTGGCGGAAGACCCGGCCGCGCAGGTCGTAGATCACGTCCTGGCCGATCCGCCCGGCCAGTTTGAGGAACCGCAGCCGCAGCAGAGCGCCGGCCAGGGCGGTGACCAGGATGCCGCTGACCGCGGCGCCGATCGGGGCCCAGTCACCGCGGTGGATCGCCGGGATGCCGGAGTCGATGCCGACGGACACCAGGAACGGGCCGGCCATCTCCGCGCCGGTGACCACGACGATCAGGAAGGTGGCCCAGGCCAGGGCGCGCCGGTACGGGCGCAACAGCGTGCCGAGCAGCTGGCGGGAGCGGGCTCGCAGGAACAGGCCGCCACTGGCCGAGATCTCGTCGACCTTCTCGGCGGCTACCCCGCGCCAGTCGTTCAGCGCGGCGTTCTTCTCGGACTCTTCGGATTGGGTGGCGGACGCGTCGGAGTCGAGCACTGTCATGCGGTTAGACGCCTTCCTCGACGAGTTCAGAGCTCTGCGACAGTAGGTTGCGGTAGGCGGGCTCGGTCTCCAGCAGCTCGTGGTGGGTGCCGAGCGCGGTGACGGTGTGGCCGCCGTCAGGGTGCGGGCCGAGCAGCGCGACCCGGTCGGCGAGCAGCACGGTGGAAGCGCGGTGCGCGACGACCAGGCCGGTGGTCTCGGCGAGGACCGCGCGCAGCGCTTGCTCGACCAGGCCCTCGGTGTGTACGTCGAGGGCGGAGAGCGGGTCGTCGAGCACGAGCACCGGCGGGCGGCCGAGCACGGCGCGGGCTAGGGCGAGGCGCTGGCGTTGTCCGCCGGAGAGGGACAGGCCCTGCTCGCCGACCCGGGTGTCCAGGCCCCAGGGCAGGTCGTAGACGAAGTCGGCCTGCGCGATCCGCAGCGCCTCCTCGACCTGCTCCTCGGTGGACTGCGGCCGGCCGAGCACCAGGTTCTCCCGGACGCTGGCCGAGAACAGGGTCGGGTCCTCGAAGGCGCAGGCGACCCGGGCGCGCAGCTCGGGCAGCGGCAGCTCGCGCACATCGTTCCCGCCGACCAGCACGCGGCCGCCGGTGACGTCGTAGAGCCGGGGCACCAGCGAGGTCAGCGTGGTCTTGCCGCAGCCGGTCGGGCCGACGATCGCGATGGTCTCGCCGGGGGCCAGCCGCAGATTCACATCGGTGAGGATCGGGCGCTCGGAGACCCGGCCGAGCGCGACGGGGTAGCTGAACGAGACGTGCTCGAAGGCGAGGCGTGCGCCTGACCCGGCGTCAGAGCGCACGCGCTCGGTCAGTCGCGCGCCAGTGGGGACGTCAGCAGCCGCAGAAGCCTGCCCGGGCAGCGACCCGGCGGACTCGCCAGGCTGCCGCGGGTCGCGGATCTGCGGCTCCGCGTCGAGTACCTCGAAGACCCGCTCGGCCGCGGTGTTCGCCTCCTGCGCGGCCGCGAGCAGCCAGCCCATCGACTCGATCGGCCAGGTCAGCAGGAGGTAGAGGGAGATGAAGGCGACCAGGGTGCCGAGCGTGAGCGAGCCGTTGGCGACCGCCGCGCCGCCGCCGAGGACGATCAGCGCCAGCACCACCTGAGGCTGCGCGATGATCAGCGCCCAGATCTCGGCCAGCGTCTTGATCTGGGTCAGCTGGAGGCCGCGCAGCTTGCGCGACTTGGCCAGGTAGCGGTCGGTCAGGAAGCCGGCCCGGCCGAAGGACTTGATGGCGCGGATGCCGAGGGCCGACTCCTCGACGTCGGTGGCCACTTCGCCCTGCTGGTCCTGCACGGCGCGGATCTGGCGCCGGTACACCCGCGAGTACTTGAAGATCACATAGCTCAGCGGCAGGCCGAACGCCACGATCAGGCCGCCGAGCAGCGGGTGGATGACGATCAGCAGCACGCCGACCACGCCGAAGGTGATCGAGTTGACCACCAGGAAGATCAGGGCGAAGCCGATGAAGCGCCGGATCGCGGAGATGTCGCTGGTCATCCGGGCCACCAGCTGCCCGGACTGCCAGGAGTCGTGGAAGCCGACGTCGAGCCGCTGCAGGTGCGCGTACAGCTCGTCGCGCAGATCCTTCTCGATGCCGAGTGCGCTGTTGGCGAGGGTGAGTCGGCGGGCGAGGATGAGGGCGGCCTCGGCGAGGCCGAACAGGAGCGCGTAAAGACCTAGCAGCCAGAGTGCGCCTCGGTTGCCCTGGCGCAGCGGCCCGTCCACGACTGCCCTGGTCAGCAGTGGTACGGCGACGCCGACGAGCGTGCCGCCGAGGGCGACGGCGAACATCAGGAGCATCTGCCACCGATACGGGCGCACATAGGTCTTCAGACGCCATAGGGACGCGAAAGAACCGCCGGACGGCGATGAAGGGGGCATAGTAAGGACCATAGGAGCTGTGCACCCGTCGCGCACCCCGTTTTTGACCTGGTGGTACCGCATACGCTGGTTTGTGCCAGGTCGGGATGGCGGTTCGCCCCTAGCGAACGGGGATCTTTTCGAATTCACCCATTCGAACGAGAGACGAGACGGGGGTCACGTGTTAAGGTGGCCACGGTTGCAGCTGCAGTTCCCTGAATGCTTCGTTTGAACGCCCGCGGGAGTACGACGGCCGCGGGCCTTTGTGTTTCGTGGCGCATCCTCTCCCGGCGTGACTGGCAAAGCGGGACGGTTCGTGGAGGGCAACCCTGGTCCCACGCAGTGTGGGATCTGTCCGACGTCCCCTTCCTAGAGGAGAGAGATGGCTTCCGGTACGGTCAAGTGGTTCAACGCGGAGAAGGGCTACGGCTTCATCTCCCAGGACGACGGCGGCGCCGACGTCTTCGTCCACTTCACTGCGATCCAGACGAACGGCTACCGTTCGCTCGACGAGAACCAGCGCGTCGAGTTCGACGTCACCAGCGGCCCGAAGGGCCCGCAGGCGGAGAACGTCAAGCCCCTGTAGTCCCAGGCCGCTGTGTTGTCACAGGCCGCTGTAGTCAGCTGCACCAAGAAGCCCCTCTTCGCTGAACGGGCATCTCGCGCGCTCCGCGTCCACCAGGACGCGGAGCGTCGTGCTTTCGCGCAGCGGGGGTACCGTGCAAGGCATGGGCAGGGTAACGACGCGTGAAGCGGTACTGAAGCTCGGCGGCGATGCAGGCAGACGCTCACGGGACACTCTGGCCGCTGAGGAGCCGCTGGAGATCCGGGTGGCCGGCAAGCAGATCGCCGTGACGATGCGCACGCCCGGCGACGACTTCGATCTGGTCGCGGGTTACCTCGTCGGCGAGGGCGTGATCCGGGAAGCGCACCAAATCGCCCGGATGCGCTTCTGCGGCGACTCGGCCTGTTCGGGTCCGGTCGGGCTCGGCGGCGAGTGGTCGCCCGACCGAATCGAGGCCGCGCACGACACATACAACATCGTCGATGTCGATCTCGCGCCCGGCACCGCGCTGCCCCTCTGGTCGCTCAACCGGAACACCTACACCACAAGCGCATGCGGCGTGTGCGGCAAGTCGAGCATCGAAGCCGTTCGCGCCAACGCGCACTGGAGCGTCGAGACCGATCCCGTCCAGATCACCCCGCAGATCCTCTATTCCCTCCCCCAGACGCTGCGCGCCAGCCAAAAGCTGTTCTCCAAGACCGGCGGTCTGCACGCGGCCGGGTTGTTCGCCTCCGACGGGACACTGCTGTGCGTCCGGGAGGATGTCGGGCGGCACAACGCGGTCGACAAGGTGATCGGCTGGGCAGTGCGCGACGATCGCCTGCCGCTGCGCGGGCACCTGCTCGCGGTGAGCGGACGCGCCTCGTTCGAGTTGGTGCAAAAGACAGCCGCCGCCGGTATCCCGCTGCTCGCCGCCGTATCCGCACCTTCCTCGCTAGCGGTGGAGCTGGCGCGCGAGTCCGGCATGACGCTCGCGGGGTTCGTGCGCGGCGAGTCCGCCAACGTCTATTGCGGCGTGGAGCGCATCGCGTCAGGCGAGTAGGTCGTCTTCGCGACAAGTGCCACAGCCTCCGGCGTCGAGTGCACGCGAAGCTTCGCCAGGATGTTGCGCACGTGCGTGCGAACCGTGTTCGGGGACACCTTCAGCCGCGCGGCGATCATCGCGCGGGTAAGCCCTTCCACCATGCAGCCGAGCACTTCACGCTCGCGCCGAGTCAGTGAGCTGATCAGCGACTTGGATTCAAGCGCCGGGACCTGAACCGGGCGCGTGGACGCGATGGCGAGGATCCGTGACTGCACGCCGAGCTTGGTGAGCACATTGCGCGTGTGCGAGCGGGCCGTGGCCGGAGCGATGTCCAGGCTCCTGGCGATCTGCCGGTTCGACTCGCCCTCTGCCAAGCAGAGCAGCACGTCACGCTCCCGCTCGGTTAAGTTATCGCAGCTCCCGAACGTCATGGCGGCAACCCCCGAAGGCTAAGCGCGGTCAGTACATCTCGACCGTAGGCGCACGGGATCACGCGCGGGACAAGTTCCGCCATGCTCACTCGATCGAGTGAACGACGTGGTGGACATATATGCGTATTGCGAAGATCTGACCAACCGCGCGCCGGCTGTCCCGCTCAGCTGGACAACCCCGCTTCTCCCACCCAACCAACCGCCGCCCGCCGTCCCGCTTTTCCCCCAATAAACCCCCGCGATGACATCTCCGCGACGCGGCTGGAGTGCAGCGGCGAGTTTCGTTCACGGCGGCTCTCGAGCACAGACGCCCTTGTGCG
>Ga0134128_10011060_pt1 | contig 10805 bp, 8 predicted proteins | sample KB31754_FD_96462 | JGI IMG/M metagenome (GOLD analysis project Ga0134128, IMG submission 96462) | Terrestrial soil microbial communities with excess Nitrogen fertilizer from Kellogg Biological Station, Michigan, USA - KB3-175-4 | ecosystem: Environmental > Terrestrial > Soil > Unclassified ...
CATCGCCCGCTCGCTCCGCTCGCGGACGATGCAGCCGCAAGATAGCATGAACATCAGCAGGCAAATCTGTTACCCATGTCCTCGAACATGTGTTACCTATGTCTCCGGTACAAAGAGGCGGCGCGATTACGCTTTGCCACCGGCGTGGACAAGAAGTTCTGGGCGATGGGGCACGTCTTTGCGACGGGCTTCCGTCCTAATTACTTTAGCCGCTCCGCCTGCGGAGCGCGTCCGGTGAGTGTCGAGCGCGAGACCAATCTCCAATCAGCAAGTTGCGTTGCTCGGCGCTTTTAAAAGCCGCGCGGAATTATCGAAACTCAATGATCGTGAACGAATGCGGCTTGAACGAATAGTCCACGTGTTGTCCGACTGCGCTTAATACACTCTCGCCCTCACGCGGCCCGATCGCGTTCGGATTCTGAGCCGTATTAACGGAACCGGGCGCTCCCGCAAGTTCGGTGATCTTCATCTTCCGGCCCGACGGAACGAAGCCTGAAAGGTTGATCGTCGTGGTGATCGGCTGATCTTCCGGATTGGTCACCTGCAGCACGAGCGTTTTTCCATCCGCGCTTAACGAGGCCAAGGCATCGAGGCCTCTCCCAGATTCGCTCACATCACACTCCACCACCCTCGGCTCATAATGGCTCGACAGCATCTGCGTCACGTACCCGGGCGGCTGGAGCCAGACTTGGGAGGGGTTGAGGAAGAGCAGGCCCTGGTCCCAGCCGTTGTCGTTTTGGCCGTCGGGTTGCAGCCCGTTGGCGGAGGTGACGATGGGCATTCGACCATCGCGCTCGATATCGGTGACGGCCATCGCGTTGGCGAGCGCTCGCCGCTGGTCGTGGTGGTTGGCGTTGAGCTCGAAGACCACCACCTTGTGCTTCGCTCCCTCGGCCAGCTTGTCGATCGCATCGGCGAAGGAAAGCATGCCGACCAGCGAATTGTTCACCGCGACGGGGCGATCGGTATCGACATGGATGTCGAACCAGACCTGCCCGTTATGCGCCTTGGCAAATCGCAAAATACGTTGCTGCCCGGCAAGGGTGGTGATGCGGGAGGCGGAGCCGGTGAAGTTAAAAGGGTCTTTGATAGGCCGGCCGTAGGCAAAATCGCCGACGACGAGAATCATGTCCGGGTCTTTCGCCCAGATCGCGTTGGCCAGCCCTTCGAACTTTTGCGCGTATTTTCCATCGACGCGCTCTTCGTTGCCCAGTTCCATCAGATGAATCGCAAAGGGCTGGGGATGACCATCCGCCGCGCGTTTTCGGCCCCATTCGCTGTCCGCAGGTGATTTCACGTAGTCGATAAAGTCCGCCATGTCCCCCGGCGTCTCATCCATGTTGAACGCGGGGACATATTCAAAACCGGCCGCTTCGCAGAAGGACATAAAATCGATGATGCCCCATCCATTGGAAGAATAGGGGTACCAGGTGCCGGCGTAGGGCGGGCGACGGTCGCGCGGGCCGATCATTTTTTTCCAGCGGTAGGCGGGGCTGTTGACCATCGATCCGCCGTAGCGAAGGACGGTGATGCCTTGATGGATCATCGCCTCGGCTACGTCGCGCCGCACTCGAAGGCCTTTGAATCGTCCCCATTCGCCGGGTTGCAAGAAGGCATGGCCGATGACGATGCTGCCGGGCTGCTTGAGGGAGAGGACGAATTGGCCATTGGAGTCGCTGCCGGATGGAGTGAGGGTGAAATTCACGCGCCGCCAATCGCCGGCGGGGACATTCAGCGACTGTTCCGCAAGTCGCTGGGTTCCGTCGTGGCTTTCCATCGACACAAATAGAGTCACCGGCTTATCCGCCCGCACCGAGGCGTAGCCTTCGTAGGGTTTGCTCTGGATGAAATTCACGCCCCAGTGATTGAGGCCCTGATTGGAGATTCCGACTTCACCGGCACCGGATGTGAAGTTGATTTGCTGCGATTGGGTACCGATGTATGGCCGTTCGGTGATGATGGAGAAGTCGCCCTGCGCGGAGCCGCGGATGATCGGTCGCCACATGCTTGAGACATTCGTCGGCGTTTGGGTTTCTTCGAATTTCAACGGCTCCTTCGCGCCACCCTGGTTGATCCAAAAATCGCGGAATTCCGCGTGCTGGTGCCAGCCACGGAGGCCGACCATTCCGCCGGGGAGGGCATTGGTATCTTCCCGATGACCCAGGACGGATTTTCCGTCGACCAGCACTTCGATCGCGGGGCCGTGCAGGCGGATTTCCAGAGAAATCCATTTGCCGATCGGCACATCGCACTTGGCATCTTCGATGAGCTGATAGTTATTTCGATGCCGGGCAAGGCGCACGACTTGTCGCGCGGGATCGAGGGAAATCTCATAGCCAATGAACGAATCCGCGCCGATGCGCGGCCTTTGCACGCGCGCAATGAGTCCGGCGTTTTGCCCTTCGCGTTTGCGGAATAAAATCTGCACGCCCGCCGCGCCGTCTTCGAATGCGGGACGATCGCTGACTAGTTTTGGTCCATCCCCGGCATCGATGTTGAGAATCCCATCGCGCACGCTCCACGAGCCACCATACGTTTTGAAGCCTTTGACTTGAGCCGCGGGCGGCGGCTCCTGGAAACTTTCGCCGAAGATCATCTGGCTATAAAGGCCGCCATAGATTTCGTGGTTCACGTCTTCGATGCACGCGCCGGTGAGATGGCGCGAAAGCGTGTGCAGCACCTTGTCGGCATGGATGGTGATGGTCGCCTGGTCATCGGCCATGGCAACGGAAGCGAAAACGGTAGCAAACAAGGCGCAGGTAATGAGCGGAATTCCAAATCGCATGAGTCAGCTCTCCCAGCAGAAACCCCCACCCTGACCCTCCCCCGGAGTACCGGGAGAGGGGAATGGGCGTACCGCTTCCGATTGTTTCACACCTGTTCGAAAGAGTACCGCGGCTTTACCGCGCCGTATATCCGCCGTCCATCATGAGGGTGGCGCCGGTGAAGAAGCTGGCGTGGTCGCTGGCCATGTAGGTCATGAAGCCGGCAACTTCGTCGGCACTCGCGATCCGCCCGATCGGATGATTCTCGCGAAGCATCGCCCAGTATTTTTCCGGATTCCCCGACGCGGCGGCAGATTTATGGACGATCGGCGTATCAATCGTTCCGCAGCAGATTGCGTTCACGCGAATTCCGTGCGGGGCGTATTCGATGGCCATCTGCCGGGTCATCTGGTGGACGGCTCCTTTCGAGGGGCCGTACGCGCCTTGAGTGGGGATGCCGACGGCGCCGGAGATGGAGCCGGTGTTCAAGATGACGCCGGACTTTTGGCGGATCATCACGGGAATGACACGGCGGGCGGAAAGGTAAATCGCCTTGACGTTCGTATTCATGACGGCATCCCATTCCTCCGGCGTATGTTCGTGCACCGGCTTGATGACGCTGATACCGGCGTTGTTTACCAAGACATCAATCCGGCCAAACGTGTCGAGCGCGATGCGGGTGAATTCGCCCGCGGTCTCGTCTGCGCCGACATCGCCTTTGACGAAGCGCAGGCGCGATTCGGCATTGGTGAATTGTTTCATCTGGGGCGGCGCTTCATCGAGATCGACGGCGACGACGCCCGCCGCGCCGGAGTCGAGAAACTGCTTGACAACGGCAAGGCCGATGCCGGATGCGGCGCCGGTGACGATCGCCACCTTACCTTCGAGCGTGATTTGCATAAGTAATGGGCGATGGTGGGGGAGATGTGGGGCATCTGTCAATTCTTGCTCCGCGACCCCCACCCCCGGCCCTCCCCCGGGCGTACCGGGAGAGGGAGTAAAAGCAGACAAAAAGACAAAGAACTTGACGCGCTCGCAAAGATAGTGTATATAATACACTAACGGAGATAAGGCATGTCCGTCCTTCAGCAGATTTACCGGCATTCCCTGGCGCTGCTCACCGATCTGTATGAGCTGACCATGGCCTATGGCTATTGGAAGCTGGGGCTGGGGGAGCGCGAGGCGGTCTTTTGTCTCAGCTATCGCAACAACCCGTTCGATGGCGGCTTCAGCATCGCCTGCGGGCTGCATGATGTGATCGAATTTCTGCAAGGCTTGCGCTTTACTGCGGAGGATACGGAATATCTCGGGACGCTGACCGGCGCCGATGGAAAGCCATTGTTTGACCGAGGTTTTCTCGATCACCTCCGGCAGATGGAATTCGCCTGCGATATCGATGCGCTGCCGGAGGGAACGGCTGCCTTTGCTCATGAGCCTTTGATTCGCGTGAAGGGGCCGATCTTTCAGGGGCAGATCATCGAGACAGCGCTGCTGACGCTTCTCAATTTTCAAACGTTGGTCGCGACAAAAGCCGCGCGGATCTGCCTGGCAGCCAAGGGCGATCCGGTGCTGGAATTTGGCCTGCGCCGCGCGCAGGGAATCGACGGCGGAATCACCGCGACGCGTGCTTCATATGTTGGTGGTTGCGCTGCTACCAGCAATCTGCTGGCAGGGAAGCTGTTTGGAATTCCGGTGAAGGGAACGCATGCCCATAGCTGGGTCATGACGTTCGACACCGAGCTGGAAGCGTTCGAAGCGTATGCGAAGGTGATGCCCAACAACTGCATTTTCCTGGTCGATACATACAACACGATTTCCGGCATCGCCCATGCGATCGAGATTGGCAAATCGCTTCATGCCCAGGGGCACGAGCTGACCGGCATCCGACTCGACAGCGGCGACCTCGCCTATCTGAGCATCGAAGCGCGAAAAATGCTCGATGAGTCTGGGTTCAAACGTACTGCGATCGTCGCTACCAATGACCTCGACGAATCGATCATCGCGAGCTTGAAGGACCAGCAGGGTGCGAAGATCACGGTGTGGGGCGTCGGAACGAAGCTGGCCACCGCATTCGATCAGCCGGCGCTGGGAGGCGTGTACAAACTCACCGCGGTCCACAATTCAGATGGCCATTGGCAGAACAAGATCAAATTGTCCGAGCAGACGGCCAAGATTTCGATCCCCGGGATGCTCCAGGTGCGGCGATATTCGCAAGGCGCGGAATTCATCGCCGATGCGATCTATGACCAGAATCTCGGGATTGCTGAGCCGGTGAAAGTCATCGATCCAGCGGATGCGGCCCGGCAAAAAACTATTCCCGCGGATGCAAGCTTCGAAGAATTGCTCGTGCCGATCTTCCGAGCGGGGAAATTAGTTTATGAGATGCCTGACTTGAACTCTGTGCAGCGAAGAACAAAAGATCAGCTGTCCCACCTGTACGCAGGCGTCAAGCGATTTATCAATCCGCATCGCTACCCGGCAGGCATCGAGCGCGAACTTTTCGATCTGCGTCAATCCATGATCCACAACGCGCGCAGCGCGACGTAAACGGCCATGCCTTACACGTACGAATATCCTCGCCCGGCACTCACCGTCGATTGCGTCGTCTTCGGACTGGAAGCTGGCGAATTGAAGGTGCTGCTGATCGAGCGCGATTTGGAGCCGTTCAAAGGCTCTTGGGCGCTGCCGGGCGGATTTGTGAACATGGATGAGACGCTCGAGCAGGCAGCCTTGCGCGAGCTGCAGGAAGAAACGGGCCTGCGCGATCTCTATCTCGAGCAACTTTACACCTTCGGCCAGGTGGACCGCGACCCGCGCGGGCGCACGGTCAGCGTCGCTTACTATGCGCTGGTCAACCCGAAGGGGCTGACGCTGCATGCCAGTTCCGACGCCCGCCAGGCGAGATGGTTTGCGGTCAGCCAGATTCGAGGAAGCAGCGGGCCACGGCTCGCGTTCGATCATGAAAAAATTCTCGATGTGGCGCTTCGGCGATTGCGGGGCAAGGTCCGCTATGAGCCGATCGGGTTCGAATTGCTGCCGACCAAATTCACGCTCACGCAATTACAGACCTTGTATGAAACGGTGCTGGAGCGAGAGCTCGATAAGCGAAATTTCCGCAAGAAGCTTCTGTCGATGAAGATCCTCATCGAGCTGGAAGAGCGCCAACAGGACGTGGCACACCGTGCGGCCCGGCTGTATCGATTCGATGAATCGCGCTACCGCCGACTGATGCGCATTGGATTTGTCTTCGAACTATAAGGGGCTGCCATGAACGCACTGATCCTCGTCGATATTCAAAACGATTTTCTGCCGGGCGGAGCGCTCGCGGTTCCGGAAGGCGATGCGGTCGTTCCCGTCTGCAATGCGATTCGCGATCGGTTCGATCTGGTGGTTGCGACACAGGACTGGCATCCGCGCGATCACGGCAGCTTTGCGGCCAATCATCCGGGCCATTCGGTGGGGCAGGTGATCGATCTCAATGGTCTGAAGCAGATTCTCTGGCCGGTGCACTGCGTGCAGAACACGCCGGGGGCGCAGTTCGCGAAAGATCTGCGAATGCTGCCGACCGATCGCATCTTTCAGAAGGGCACTGATCCGGCCATCGACAGCTACAGCGGTTTTTTCGATAATGGCCACCGCAAATCGACAGGACTGGATGCGTTTCTAAAGAGCCAATCGGTGACGGATATTTTCGTCGCCGGGCTCGCGACCGACTATTGCGTCAAATTCACAGCACTGGATGCGCGGACCCTGGGATATAGCGTGCATTTGGTGGTTGATGCCTGTCGGGGCGTCGATCTTCAACCTGGTGACGTGGATGCCGCGATTGAAGAGATGCGAAGGGCGGGCGTTATGATTACGAAGAGCGGGACTTGATTGCTTTCACTATTATCGGAGTTTTCGCGATGTAATCATCGCCGACGATTCCGTTATGGTTGCCGTCGAGTTGCTGACCAATCGAGTTGACGATCATTGATGCGGAGAGATGAGCGGACCATCGGCCAGGTGGAAGAATCCCATTTGGCTCACTGGAGAAAGTCCAGGTGCTGGTGTCATGAGCGGCGTCCCATGAAAAGGAAAGATCCGCGCCGTTGATGGTTTGCCCATCGGCTGAAGACAAAGTGAGCGCCGACTGCTGGATTCCCGCGCCGACATTTTCGCTGAAGCGCACGGCAATCGACTGACCATGATTGGTCAGCTTGATGCTCTTCACAACCGGCGGCTTGGGTCTGGGCAATACGCGCACGCGAAATGCTCCGACGGGCCCCGGCGTGGCAGCAAAACCGTCGCCGCTTTTTACCTGGTTCGCATTCATCATCACCGTCAACTTCCGCGCCACGCCGGGCCGGAAATAGTTCGCGGGAACGCTGACAGCATACGTTGCAGAAGCAATGTTTCCTGTCGCACTCGTGGCGATGAGCCGGGCGGCTGCATTCAAGCCGCCTTTTCCGACAACGTTTACATTTCCCGAAGCGATGGTCGTCGGATCGATTGCCCGTGGATCGTCGTAATCCACCGTAAACGTGAGGATGGTATCTTGCGCGAGGACACTGCCGGGCAAACTTGGCGTCGCCACCGGCGGCGTCGGCGCGACCCAGCTACGTGCCGGCGCGCCGACTTCTCCAAAGGCCTGCTGGAAATAGGCGATGATCGACTGCGCATCATAAGCAGGCCGCCAATTCTGGCTCGACTGGAGCCGAGCCTGCGCCAGGAAATCAGCAACCGCTGGTAATCCGCCAGCCGCACTGTTGTAAAGCTCGATCGAAGCGCCGGCGTCCGTGTAATTGATGCTCGATGACTCCGCTCCAGATTCAGCGGACGCTCGCCATTGGTTCATGCTCAACGGCTTCTTATCCATCACGAGCGCGCCGCTGGTTGCGGGGTAAATGTTCCCGGTCCAATGCTCCTGCGACTTGCTAATTGGCTGGCCGTGGGTCACTACGGTGCCGCCGATGTTCTGGAAGACGTTGTTGCGGATTTGCACGTTATTGAATGCCTGAAGCCCAGTTCCACCCGGCTGAAAGCCGCTATCGACAAAAACGCCATTGTTCCAGTTGTCGATGATGTTGTCTTCGATATTCAGATCGTTGATGCCCACAGCATCCTGCGGATTGGAATCGCCCATGCCGTAGGTGAGCGTGATGGCAGCGGGGGCATTGGGGACGCTGGTGGTGAAGATGTTGTTGCTGATGACGGTGGGATAGCCGGGGCGGGTGTTGCCGATCTGGAGTCCCGAGCCGCCCTGGATGGTGCCGATGTTGGCACCGCCGATGAAGACATTGCCGTTGACGACGCCGGTTGCGCCGCCGGGGGCGACATCGGCTCCGTTCACGAGGCCAAAGGTCATACCGACCGGGTCATTGATGAAGAGATTATTCTCGATATCTCCGCCGGCCCGCGCCTGCAGTCCATATCCGGCCGCCTCGGCAAAGATGTTTCCGCGGACCGTGCAGTTGACGTTGTTGGCAGCAAGATAGCAGTCGTGGTTGAACCAGGTGGCCTGCCCGCCCGGCACCAGATCGTTATATCCATTGTGATCGAAGACATTGCCTTCAATCAGCAAATTGGTCACGCCATCGGCATAGAGGCCTTCGGAGTTGGAGCTGGTCGCGTAAGCATCATCGATCACGTTTCGGCGAATCTGCACATTCGCGATTGGGCCATAAAAAGCCTGCACGTTAATGTCGTCGAAGTATCCTTCGATCTGGCAATCCTCGACCAGAAAATTACTGGTCTTGGTCAGGACATCGATTCCCGTCGCATTGACCGGCCCGCTGAAGTCGGGCGAAGTCGGATCGCGCCCATCGGAATAAAAATGGATGCCGATGATATCGACGTTGTCGATCTCGGAATTGATGTTAGAAATGGCATCAAATCCGGATTCGGCGCCGGTCATTAATTCCGGCCGGTTGCCGGTGCCATAGGCGCCGATGACCATAGGTTGTTCGGCCGATTTCCCGCTCTTGCGCCACACGCCAAGATCCGAATGCCAGACATCGCCGCGCATCAGAAGCAACTGATCGCCCGAACGGTCGCGCAGCAGGCCAATCGCGTGCGCGAGGGTTTGGACAGGAGTGACAGGGAAGAGGCCGTTGTTGGCGTCGTTTCCCGTCGAGCTGCTGCAGTAAATGATGTGCGCGCTTGCGGGCGGCGTGACGACGGTCCATCCATTGGGATCAAGGCTGACCGACAACAGCGCGCGCCGCTCGAGCGGTTCAATGCCGGAATGCGCCTGAATTCGCGGCGCAGAAGGCCGATCCCAATATCGCCCGGCTCGGCGCAGAAGCGCCGCGCAACAGGCCGGCCACAACAACTCCGGCAAGCCAATTTTCATCGCTGATTCATCGAATCGAGAGAAAGCCCGCTCCGCGGCGCCCACCATTCCCTGGCCGCAGTGTCGTCGAATAATTTAGGTGGTGACGGAAGATTTATCCATCGCACAGCGCGCGTCCCAACAGATTTTCTACGAGATTGGCCGGATTTCAGTAAGGTTGTGGCAAACCGAAGCGGCCTCAGCCGCTAGCGGGCAAGGTTGCGTTTTCCCTTGATGCAATAGAGATGGGTATAGGTGCGAATGTACATGAAGCCATCGACGATGGCGGGGGTGGCATGGCATTTTTCGCCCAGTGGCGTTTGCCCCAGTAGCTGGAAGTTATCGCTGGCGGCAATGGCGACCACTTCACCGCGCTTGTTGATGTTGTAGAGAATGTTGCCCGCGCAGACCGGCGAGCTGTAATAGCTGCCCGGCACGCGCTGCTGCCAGACGATTTCTCCGGTCTTCTGCTTCCGGCAGAGAACCAGGCCGGCGTCGCCCCAGCAGAAAAGCAATCCCTCCTTGGCCACCATGGTGGGGACGTAGGGCGTCGAATCGGTCGTGCGCCAGACCTGCTTTCCCGGGCTGCTTTCGGTTCCCGGGCGCACGGCAACAAGCTGGTGTCCATAAGGGCCGTCGCCGCAGGAGCCAAAGATCAGCCCATCGGAGAGAACCGGCGAACCGACCGGTCGCGCATCGAAGACACCGGGCGCTTGCCAGATCGTTTTGCCGGTCTGCGGATCGATGCCCAGAAAACCCTCCGATTTGCTCAGGAATACTGCCTCGGGCTTGCCACCCGCGGGCGTGTAAATGCAGGGCGTAGCCGGCGAAAATTTGTCCGATCGCGTGCGTGGCGATTTCCAGAGAATCTTTCCGGTGTTTCGATCGATTCCGAAAATGTAACTGTTCGGCCCTTCATTGAGATCCGTAAGCAGAACGATGTTCCCCTCCACGATCGGCGACTGGCCGCTGCCATGCTGGCTGATGAAGCTCCCGAACTGCTGCTCCCAGATCTTCTTGCCATCATGCGTGAAGGCGGCGAGCGAAAGTTCTTCGGGCGTGCTCCAGCAGACATACAGATGGTCGGCATCGACACATGGAGTCGAGGTCGCGTAGCTGTTGTCGCCATTCTGGCGATAAGTGTGCGATTCGATCTGCTGCTTCCAGATCGTCGAGCCGTTCGTCGCATCGATGCAGAGGATCATGCGCTCGGCAGTGTGATCGTTGGCGCACGTGATAAAGATCTTCTTTCCCCACAGCACCGGCGAAGAGTGGCCGCCGCCCGGAAGGGTAATCTTCCAGGCGATCGACTTGTCATCGAAATGCGTGGGAAAGGAGTCAGAGCTAATGCCGGTGCCATTGGGACCGCGAAAGCGCGTCCACTCCTGAGCTGAGGCGAAGTGTCCTGCGAGAGGTAAAACGATCAACGCCGCTAATGCCGTCCAGAAACATGATTTCATGGCACATTCCTCCGGCCCAAACAAGGTCGTGATCAATTAGCAAATGAGCCTATATTCTGGCTGGACGATAGCGAACCCGCAAGGCATTTAAGGGGATTTGCATGAACATGGAACACCGACGTCCACGTCGGCCCTCTATCCAATGAGCCGACGTGGACGTCGGCGTTCGTGCGTCTGAAAGTGTACCAGATCAGAGAGGTGCAAGTCCTCTCCGGGCATACGTTCTCCGGCCCGTAACTGAAAGTAACTGCGTGGCCGCGAGGCCAG
>Ga0134128_10011061_pt1 | contig 10805 bp, 10 predicted proteins | sample KB31754_FD_96462 | JGI IMG/M metagenome (GOLD analysis project Ga0134128, IMG submission 96462) | Terrestrial soil microbial communities with excess Nitrogen fertilizer from Kellogg Biological Station, Michigan, USA - KB3-175-4 | ecosystem: Environmental > Terrestrial > Soil > Unclassified ...
AGATCGCCGAGGATGCGGAGCGGCCAATCGAGCCAGGGGAAACGCGCGACATGGACGAGGTTGAGCAGCGCGCCGGCGCCGAGCCAGAGGAGAGCGAGCAGGACGAAGGCGCCGACAAGGCTCCAGAGCAGCGCCCGTCGCCCGGCTGGCGTCAGCACATCGCTCAGCGCGAGCGCGAAAGCTTTTCCCATGGGCGCAGAACATGGCTCGGGCGACGGCGCTGCTGCAAGTCGCGCCGGCTCGTGGCATCCCTCATCCTGTCCTTCTCCCGCAAGCGGGAGAAGGGACCCGCGGCGAGATCGCAGCAACTGCGTCCCCTCGCCCGCGGAGCGGGAGAGGGACAGGGTGAGGGTTTGAGAGACCCCCGGCCGAGCTCCGGCGCGCTCGCGGCCGCGGGCCGGATCGAGGCGCGCGGCAATCCGCTTCATATCCGCTATAGCGAGCTGCGCCTTGCCGGCTCGCGCGAAGACGATTGAGAAACACGCGGGGCTTTACGCGTTCTTGCGCGCTTCCAGCGCCATGGCGATGAGCGCCGCGCCGCCGAACAGCAGATCGATGCCGAGGAGCAGACCCAGCGCCCAGGAGATCGAGCCGGGGAGGCCCGAGATGATGATCGCCGCCAGCACCAGATCGACGATGCCGTTGATGAGGATCCATTCCCAGCGGCCCGAGAGCTCGCGGCGATGCGCGAAGGCGAGCACGATCATGGTGAGGCCGTCGAGGATGAAGAAGGCGATCAGGACATAGGTGAGCGTCGCAAGGCCGCGCATCGGGTCCCACAGCAGCAGCAGCCCGGCGAGGAAGGCGAGGATCGCCGAAGCGAGCGCCCAGCCGAAGCCCGGCACGCCGCGCGCGCGCATGGTCGAGAGGAACCCGACGACGCCGCCGATGACGAGCAGCCAGCCGAGCCAGATCGTCGCGGCGATCCCCGCGAGCGGCGGGATCGCGATCGCCGCTGCGCCGAGGACCAGGAGGATGATGCCCTCGATCAAAAACCATTTCCAATGCGCGTGCATCGCCTTGGCGATCACACGGCGAAGATCGTCGCTGCCGGCCGGGTTCATGTGTGGCTCTTTCTGTCGCGATGAGGCGCCGAGCCTAGCACGCGCGGTTCCGCACTGTCATTGCGCGTTGCGCAAGGCGATGCTGGTGGATTGCCGCCCGGCCCGCTCAATCCGAAACGCCGCATGGGCATTGTGCGTCCCTCGACTTCGCTCGGGATGAGGGAGGTTTTTATGGCATCAAGGATGATGCCATTCACCCCTCCGCCTCATCCTGAGCTTGTCGAAGGACGCACGGTCTTCATGCAGCAGCATTGGCGCGTTACGGCTTCACATAGTTGATGAAGTCGTCGACCGTGATGAGGAAATAGCCGAGATTCTTCGCGATGTAGTCGCGGGTGACGCCGCCTTCGAGGTTGAAGGCCTCGGTGGTCTCGATGAACTTGCCGTCGCTGCTTGCGAGCGCGCGGCCGAAGACATAGCGCTCGTTATAGGCGTCGACCGCCTTGGCATCGAGCTTCTTGCTGTTGGCCCAATGGACGCGAAAGCGGAACTGGCCGCATTGCCGCTGCGGCCCGGTGACGCCGGCCTCGCAATTGAAGAAATCGACCTCGACGAAAATCCCGCCCGGCGCCGAGCCGACCACCCAGGGCGAGGTCTCATCGCGCGTGCCGTCGGAGACCGTCGCCATCCCGGCCTGCTGCATGATCGCCATCATGTCGGCGCGGCCGATGGTGGAGATGACCGTGGCGGAGCCTGACGCGGGCGTGGAGGCGGCGGGCACGGGGAGGAAGGGCGCGGCGGGGGCCGCGTCGGCCGGAGCAGCGGGAGCAGGCGGGGCGGCGGGCTCGGGCGGCGCGACGCTGGGCGCGGGCATTGCTGCCGGCGGCGCGGCGGGCGGTGGCGCCTCCTGCGCCGCGGCGGCACCCGCAAGGACCAGCATCGCGAGAAGAGGGCCGGTGAAACTCAGGATCCGCTGCATTGAGATGCCCCCAGGTGAGATGCCGCCACGAGCCCGCTCCGGATGCCGGCGCGGGCGCGCGCAGCTTGCCGATTCCGGTTGCGGCAATCAACCATGCCCCAAACCCCCGCCGCAACCAGGCGTTGCGTCCCTGCCACAGGACGAAAAAACCCGCGCCTCCTGGCAGAGTTCTAGATTGACGGGAAAAGCCTACCCGGTTCTGATGCTTGCGTCACTCTTTGGAGGTACGCAAGCCCCGCTTCGGCGGGGCTTTTTGTTGCTGGCGGGCAGCTCCTGGCCGGACGGCAGGCGCGTGCTTATGATGACGTCCTGCGCTGCCACCGGCGGCGCCACAAAACTCAGAACCAATTCATCAGCGAAGGGAGGTCGGTCTCATGCCGAAATATCTCGTCGAGGCGTCCTATACCCCCGAGGGCTTGCGCGGGTTGCAGAAGGAGGGCGCGGTCGCGCGCGTCGACAACGCGGCGAAGGTCGCCGCCGCACTAGGCGGCAAATGCGATGTGTTCCACTGGTCGTTCGGCAATAACGACGTGGTCGCGATCTTCGATCTGCCGAGCAGCGCCGATGCCGCGGCCTTGGCTCTCGCGGTCTCGGCCTCGGGTCTCGTCCACGCCAAGACCACGCCGTTGCTCACCGCGCCCGAATGCGATCTTGCTTTGAAGAAGAGCGTTGCCTTCCGCCCGCCGGGGAAATAGCGCGGGAGGCACGCGGCACCGATTGAGCCCCAATCCTTAACTGTCAAAGAGGTTCGCGGGCAAGGCGCCGACCCGCTAAGCTTGGCGGCAAGGATCGCCCAGGATCGGCCGCGCGCGCCTCGCCTTGGATGATCGCGGCTCGAGGGGAGGGACCATGCCCGATTCGACATCGACAATCATCGCCGGCGGCCGCGTCGCCGCCGAGCCCAGCGCCGCCGAGGCGGCCGCGCGCCTCGCCTTGAAGCGCCGCTTTCCGACCGCGGCGGATGTGCGGGCCGAGGCGAAGCGGCGCCTGCCGCATTTCGCCTATGAATATTGCGATGGCGGCGCGGGCGGCGCGGATATGGGCATCCAGCGCAACAACAACGCCTTCGATGCGATCGAGCTGGTGCCGCGCTATGGCAAGGTGGTCGCGCCGCCGCCGGCGAATTGCGAGCTTTTCGGCCGCGCTTACGCGGCGCCGATCGGCGTGGCGCCGGTGGGCGGGCCCGGCACGGTCTATCCGGGGGCGGAGCGGTGCCTCGCCAAGGCGTGCCAGGCGGCGCGCGTCCCCTATACGCTCGGGCTTCTCTCCGGCATCAGCTTCGACGAGGCGGCGCGGCTCGCGCCCGACGTCTTATGGCTGCAGCTCTATCGCTTTGCGAAGAACGAGCACGCGATCGGCTTCGATCTCGCCAAGCGCGCCGACGCCGCCGGGGTTCACGTGCTGATGCTGACCATGGACACGCCGATCCGCACCACGCGGACGCGCGAGGTCAAGAGCGGCATCGTCACGCCGTTCCGCCTGACGACGCGCCTCAAGCTCGAGGCGCTGTCCTCGCCGCATTGGACGCGCGCTCTCCTGCGCGACGGTATTCCGCGTTTCGTCAATCTCATGCCTTACATGAACGGCGAGACCAGCATCGAGGCGGCGACAGCGTTTCAGCAGCGCGAAGGCGGGGGCGCCTTCACCTGGGACGAGGTCGCGCGCTATCGCGACAAGTGGAAGAAGCCGCTGCTGGTGAAGGGCGTGCTGCATCCCGCGGATGCGGAGAAGGCCGCCGCGCTGGGGCTCGACGGCATCGTCGTCAGCAATCATGGCGGCCGGCAGATCGAGGCTCTGCCCGCGCCGGTCGATTGCCTGCCGGCAATCGCCGAGGCGGTCGGCAAGCGCATGACGATCATCTATGACAGCGGCGTGCGCAGCGGCGTCGATGTGGCGCGGGCGATCGCGCTCGGCGCCGATGCGGCGCTCGCCGGCAAGGCCTTCCTCTGGAGCCTCGGCGCGCTCGGCGAGAAGGGGCCCGGACACATGCTCGGCATCTTCATCGACGAGCTGCGCGCGAGCCTCGGCCAGCTCGGCTGCCCGAGCGTGCGCGAGCTGCGCGACGTGCCGGTGCGCCATCCCGGCGCCTGGCGCGCGGAGGATTTCCGCGCGCGAGCGTGACCGCCATTTCGGGGCAATGCGAACGTGCGGTCCCGGTATTCGCACGCAGAAAGCTGTGATATGCTTTCGCCAGAACCCAGGGTTCCAAGAAGAACTCGCCTGCAGACAATGGGCCCTGCTCTTGCGCCAACAGGGAGAGAGTCATGGCAGACCAGGTTCAATGGCAGCTTTCCGGCGATTATTTCGAGAATTGCAATTGCACCGTCGTCTGTCCGTGCCTCGTGTCGACGGCGGCTCCTCTGACGTCAAGACCGACGCAGGGCGTGTGCAACGTCCCGATCGCCTTCCACATCGACAGCGGCAAATATGGCAGCGTCGCGCTCGACGGACTCAACGTTGCGCTCGCGATCCATACGCCGGGACCGATGGCGGAAGGAAACTGGTCCGTGGCCGCCTATATCGACGAACGTGCCGATGACAAGCAGACCGAGGCACTCGGCGCGATCTTTACGGGCGCGGCCGGCGGGCCGATGGCGGCGTTCGCGCCGCTGATCGGCAAGACTCTCGGCGTGAAGAAGGTTCCGATCACCTATCGCGTCACGGGCAAGAGGCGATCCGCGGAAATCCCCGGCATCCTGCATATCTCCGTCGATCCGCTGCCGACGGCGCATCCGAGCGGCGAGATGTGGGCCAATACCGGTCACCCCGTCAATCCCGACAAACTGGCCTTCGCTGTGGGAGCGCCGGGAAACGGCTTCGACGATCACGGCATGCGCTGGGATAATTCCGGCAAGAACGGCCACTATGCGCCGATCCGGTGGTCAGATCGGTCGTGAGATCGTGACGCGGCGCGCCGCGAAGCCCGGCGCGATTCCGACCGAATGAGCGACAGCGCTCTCGAAACGGTGTTGCGGCGAGACCGCCTGCTCGTTGCCGGCGCGCTCGTCGCGACCGCCGCGCTCGCCTGGGCCTACCTGCTTTGGCTTGCGGCCGACATGGACATGGACGGCATGGACATGACCGGGTTCCGCATGATCCCGGCCGGTCTCGCCCTCATCGCGCCGGCGAACGCGCCGTGGCGGGCGATCGAGTTCGCCTTCGTGTTCGTCATGTGGGCCGTCATGATGATCGGCATGATGGCGCCGTCGGTGGCGCCGATGATTTTGATGTATGCGCGCGCGGGCCGACAGGAAAATCGCCAAGGCAAGCCGCTCGCGGCGACGGGCTGGTTCGCCGCCGGCTATTTTCTGACCTGGATCGGTTTTGCGCTGGCGGCAACCGCATTCCAATGGACGATCGAACGGGCGGCCCTGCTCGATTCTCGGATGACGAGCGCAAGCCACGTCCTTGGAGGAATCGTGCTGATCGCGGCGGGAATTTATCAATGGAGCCCGCTCAAGACTGTGTGCCTCGCCCAATGCCAGAGCCCGATCGGCTTCCTGATGCGCTATGGCGGTTTCCGCGGCGATGTGCCCGGCTGCCTCTCCATGGGGATGCGCCACGGCGCCTATTGCGTCGGCTGCTGCTGGGTTCTGATGGCGCTCTTGTTCGTCGGCGGCGTGATGAACGTCGTTTGGATCGCGCTGCTGGCGCTGCTCGTCCTGCTGGAAAAGCTAACCCCGCTCGGCGGATGGATCGCGCGCGCCGCCGGCCTTGCCTTCATCGCCGCCGGAGCCGGGATGCTGGTCTTCGGCTAGGCAGGTCGCGTTCACATCTCGCTCACGCGGTCGGCCAGAATGGTGCATCGCGAGGCTTATGAGCCTGAGCCAGGCGGAGGCCCGCATTAGACACGCTTGTCAAGCGGCCATACACTCCCGCGGCACAAACGGGGGATCGAGGGGAACAATCCGCATGGCCGAAGAGCGCCTGCAGAGAAGGCTGACGGCGATCCTTGCCGCAGACGTGGTGGGATACAGCCGGCTCATGGCCGCGGACGAGGCGGCGACGCTCGCTGCGCTCAAGGCGCTCCGCAAAGAGGCCATCGATCCGAAAATCGGCGAGCACGGCGGACGTGTCGTCAAACTCATGGGCGATGGCGAACTCATCGAGTTCGCGAGCGTCGTGAACGCCGTCGAATGCGCTGTGGCAATTCAGCGGGCCGTGCAGCAGATCAATTCGCGTGTGCCGGAGGATCGTCGAATCATATTCCGCATCGGCGTCAGCGTCGGCGACATCATCCTCGAGGGGGAAGACATCTATGGCGACGGCGTCAACATCGCGGCGCGGCTCGAGGGCATCGCCGAGCCCGGCGGCATCTCGATTTCCGAGGATGCCTGGCGGCAGGTCCAAGGCAAAGTGGCGGCGAGCTTCATCGATATCGGCGAGCAAACGTTGAAGAACATTCCGCAACCGGTGCGCGTCTATCGCGTCGTGCTCGAGCCGGCGCGCGAGACGAGCCCGGCGGGGCCGGGATTGGCGACGCTCGAAAAGCCGTCGATTGCGGTGCTGCCGTTTCAGAACATGAGCGGCGACAGCGAGCAGGATTATTTCTGCGACGGCATGGTCGACGACATCATCACCGGCCTGGCGCGCATCAAATGGCTCTTCGTCATCGGGCGCAATTCGAGCTTTGCCTACAAGGGCAAGTCGCCGGACATTCGTCGGGTCGGACGCGAGCTCGGCGTGCGATATGTGCTCGAAGGCGGCGTGCGCAAGGTCGGCAATCGCGTTCGCATTACCGGCCAGCTGCTGGAGGCGGAGACGGGAAGCCATGTCTGGGCGGAGCGCTATGATCGGACCCTCGACGACATCTTCGCCCTGCAAGACGAGATCACGATGAGCGTCGTCGGCGCCATCGAGCCGAGCCTCAGGAAAGCCGAGATCGAGCGAGCCAAGCGCAAGCGGCCCGAAAGTCTCGATGCCTACGACCTTGTGCTGCGGGCTGCGCCCTTCACCTACAGCCACACGGCCGAGGATGCGGAAAAGGCCATTCCGCTGCTCGAGAAGGCGCTCGAGCTCGAGTCCGGATATGCAGCGGCGCACGCGGCCCTTGCCTGGTGTTATCACTTCCGCTTTCGCTTCGGGCTTCGCGAGACGGACCGGGCGGCGGCAATTCAGAACGCCCGCGCCGCGATCGCCAATGGCGGCGATGATGCGACGGCGCTCGGGATTGCCGGATTCGTCTTGTCGTTGGAAGCACATGACCATGCCGCGGCGCTCAATGTTTTCGAGCGGGCTTTGACGCTCAGCAACAGCAATGTGTTTGCCCTCCACTGCAGCGCGCTCATCCTCTCCTTCATGGGCAAGACCGAGCAGGCGATCGAGCGAGCGCAGCGGGCGCTGCGGCTCAGCCCTTTCGATTTCCTGAATTACCTTTCGTTCAACGCGCTCGCGATCTCATATCTTCACAGCGGACGGTACGCGGATGCCCATGACGCAGCGCGCAGCTCGGTGCAATTGAACCCGCGTTTCAGCGTGTGTCACCTCTTTCTCATCGCAGCGCTGGTGCGGCTTGGACGCCATGAAGAAGCGGCCGCCGAGGCGCGGGAGGTGCTCGCGCGCGACCCCGCCTTCACCATCAATCGATTTTCGATCACGGTCGGTATCGAGCCGTCTGTGTTCACACCCTTGGCGGAGGCTTGGCGAACGGCAGGGCTGCCGGTCGGATAGAGGCGCACAATTCGTTGAAAGCGTGGCGTTTGCGTTAGAGGAGGTTGTATCAAGCCTTAGGAAAGGAGTGCCCATGCCCGACGTCACACCGGATTCCATCATGAAGATCGCCATGGGCTTCATGGCGGCGAAACACCTTTTTGCTGCAAATGAGGTCGGCTTGTTCGAGGCGCTCGCGGCGGGGCCAGCGAGTATCGCCGAACTCGAAGAGAAGATAAACATCCCATCTCGAACGTTGGCAATCGTCGCCAATGCCATGGTCAGCCTCGGGATGCTCGAGCTCGAGGGCGAGCACTATCGCAACAGCGATGCAGCGTCCACGTTCCTCGCAGGCAGACCAGGCCCCGATATGCGCCCGATGCTTCGCTTCTGGAATCGCATCAGCTATCCAACCTGGCAAAAGCTCGATTCGGCCGTGCGCACCGGCGAGGCGCAGGCCCTATTCGGAGATTTCAGCGATGAAGAGCAGCGAATTTTCTCCGCCGGGGTCGAGTCCTTCACGGCTCCGATGGCGGCGGCGCTCGCCGCTGCCTACGATTTTGCCCGTCATCGCCGGGTCCTCGACGTCGGCGGTGGCACGGGTTCTTTTTTGCTTGCCGTGCTGCGCCGCCATACCGCGCTTGAAGGCACCTTGTTCGAGTTGACCGGCGCGAGCGCTGTCGCGCGCCAACGGCTTGCGCGCGAGGCGGAAGGCGCACGCATCGAGATTGTGGCGGGCGACCTTGCGAAGGATCCGTTGCCGCTGGGCCATGACGTCCTGATTGTGGCAAACACTCTTCACGTCCTTTCGGCGGCCCACAACATCTCGCTACTCGAAAAACTCCGCGCGTCCGTCTCGACGGGTGCCCGCCTGTTGCTCGTCGATTTCTGGACCGATTCGACCCATACGAAGCCGCCGGCTGCCTCGCTGATGTCAGGTGAGTTCCTCGTCATCTCGGGGGAAGGACAAGCTTACAGCGAGGCCGAGGCTGATGCGTGGCTTGCTCAAACCGGGTGGAAGAAGATTGAGCGCAAGCCGCTGGCTGGCCCCGGGAGCTTGATTGTCGCCGAGGCGATGTAGCTTCTCCGAAGTAAAAAAGCGTGGGCGGCAGATGGCCGCTCATCGATCCAGGGGCGCGGCGCGTCCCGCTGTAACCTTTTTCCGGCTCCCGCCGAATATCTCCTGCTGCCCTCAAGCGGGCGGATGGAGGGTTTTTTGGAAGCAGTGCGGATCGAGTTCGAGCCTTTGATCGATGCGGCTTTGCGCGACTTCATCACCGACAGTCTCGATCTCTACAGCGTGGCGGTGAGCGGGTTTCCCGATTGGTGCCCGGTCAATTTCGTGCTGCGCGGCGCGCGCGGCGAGGTGCTGGGCGGCCTCCTCGGCCAGCTCTGGGGCGGCTGGCTGCATGTGACCTATCTCTGGGTCGGCAAAGCGGCGCGCGGCCAGGGCCACGGCACGCGGCTGATGCAGGAGGCCGAAGCCTATGCCAGCGCGCGCGGCGCCATCGGCGCGACGCTCGAGACTTACAGCTTCCAGGCGCGGCCGTTTTACGAGCGGCTCGGCTATCGCGTCATCGGCACGATCGACGGCTATCCGCCCGGCCACGCGAAGTTCTTCCTGCGCAAGGCGCTAGGGTAGGGCGGCGATTGATCCCGCTCGACGCCGATGCGAGCGGCTTTTTGCGGGACTTGCGCCGCGTTATGCTGCGGCGGCGAGGCGCAAAGGAATTCCGCCCGCAATCCGAAGGGGGGACATATGGCCAAGGTTTCGGGTGGCCGGGCGAGCGATGAGCGCGTGCTCGCCTTGCGCATTTTCGCCGACGACCGGGGCGAAACGCATATGGAGGACGTCGCGATCGCTTTGAGCCCGCGGCAGCTCTTCAAGGGCAATCCGCCGCTGCGCCTCTCGGAGAATTTTCCCGCGTCCTGGTGCAATCTCTGCCGCGTCCCCGCGGGCATGGGCGAGGTCGATTGGCACAATCCGCCGCAGCGCCTGCTCGTCCTGTGGCTGAGCGGCGAGGTCGAATTCGAGACCAGCGACGGCGATATCCGCCGGCTTCCCGCGGGAAGCGTCGTGCTGGCCGAGGACACGACCGGCAAGGGGCATATCTCGCGGCATCCGCCCGAGGGCCAGCTCGTCGTCCATGTCGCCTTCGCCTAGCGCCGTCGACGGCCGCCGCGCGCGATTTCAACGCGACGGCGGCAGGAAACGCGTCGTCAGGAATTTCGCCATGTCGGGCTCGGTCGGCAGCATGTGCAGATCGACCATCGAGCGCGCGGTGGCGGCGACCGCGTCGGGCGGGAACTTGCCGTCGCGCGACAAGGACGGCATGACGGTGTCGTACTGCTTCTCGTTGACCGCATCCGAGAAATGATCGATCGAGGTTTCGAACGCGACGGTTTCGGCGCGGTGCGTCGCCATGAAGTTCACCGTCTCGTACCAGCCCTTCAAGAATCCGCGCACGGCGTCCGGATGCTTCTTCATGAAGTCGTCCTGGGCATAGATCGCATTGAGGAGGAAGGGCCCGACGAACTCGGATGCCGAGGCGAGCAGCCGGCCTTTCTTCTGCTGCTCCAGATTCCAGCCGAGCGCGACGGCGCTTACCTGCGCGTCGACCTGACCCGTTTCGAGCGCCGCGATTTGCGGCGGCGTGGTCGATCCGTCGGTCACGCCGGTGATGTCATTCGGCGTGAGCCCCGCCTTGTGCACCGCCGCGAACGCCACCCATTGCGTGAGCGAGCCCACGGTCGAGAAGCCGATCTTCTTGCCCTTGAGATCGGCGAGGGTGTGAATCGGCGAGTTCCAGGGCACGACGATGCCGAGCAGCGCCGGCGTGATCGCGATGGCGCCGACCCCGGTTTCCGGCACGCCCTTCATGATGAAGGGGACGTCGGTGCCGGCCGCGAGCGACATGTCGATGCTGCCGGCGATCATCGCCTGGTAGATTTTGGAGGCGCCGCCGAGATCGACCACCTCCACCTCGACGCCGTTCTTGGCGAAGTTGCCTTGCTTGATGCCGAAAGCGAGCGGCATGAAGTTGAACGCGGTGGCGGAGCTGTTGCCGACGCGCACGGTGGTCGCCGCGGCCGCTCGCGGAACGAGGCCCATGATCGCGGCGACGGCAAGGCAAAGGCGTAGATATCGAGCGAAAGGAAACATGGCGCGGCCT
>Ga0134128_10011064_pt1 | contig 10803 bp, 8 predicted proteins | sample KB31754_FD_96462 | JGI IMG/M metagenome (GOLD analysis project Ga0134128, IMG submission 96462) | Terrestrial soil microbial communities with excess Nitrogen fertilizer from Kellogg Biological Station, Michigan, USA - KB3-175-4 | ecosystem: Environmental > Terrestrial > Soil > Unclassified ...
GCGGCTCTGGCTTTGTCGCTGGATTACGAGGTGGCGACGTTCGATCGCGGATTCAAGTCCTTCCGCGGCTTGCGGGTGAGGCTCCTTGCACCGCCTGGTTAGTGAAGTGCGCGCGGCATCAACACCAAGTTCCAGGACGCTCGTAGTGCGAGCCCGCCAAAACGGCACTCGCCTTCTACAGAAGCTTCGCGAGCAGACCGCCGTCCGCGACAACACCACTTGCATTGATGAATGCGGAACCATCGGACAGGAGGAATGCGATAACAGAAGCGATCTCTGCAGGGCTACCCACGCGCGGAATAGCTTCCTGGCTGAAAGATAACCCCAAGGCCGCAGGCCCTCCGTTCGCGTCGAAAACGGGTCTCGACATGCGTGTATCCACGGCTCCGATGATCAAGGCGTTGACCCGAATCCGATCCGCCGCGTAATCGAGGGCCAGTTGCCGCGACAACGCCAGCACAGCCCCTTTGCTGGCCGCGTACGCCGCGTGCCCCGCCGCCGTAGCTACCGCGTGCACCGAAGAAATATTCACGATGCTGCCGCCGCCTGAGTGGCGCAATACCGGCAATGCGGCGCGACACACCCGAAAGATTCCAGTGACATTGATATTGAAGGTCGCCTCCCACTCTGCGTCCGACAAATCCTCGAGACGTTTACCAGTGTTGCAAACGGCTGCATTGTTTACGATGCCTTGCAGAGACCCGAAGGTCTTTACCGCGAACTGCACTGCCTGATCGATGGCAGCCTGCTGCGTGAGGTCCACTTCAAGGAAATGCAGGCGGCCGGAAATTCCCGCCGCCTGTCTCTCGAGCGAGCGACCTTCGTCAGCATCCAGACCAATGCCCAACACCGAGGCGCCTTGCTGGGCCAGCAGAGTTGCCGTCGCACGCCCAATGCCTGTGGCCGCCCCGGTAACGAGAATGCATTTGCCGGCGACTGAAAACAGCTGATCACTCACAGCAAAGCGCGCTTAATATATCTCACTCAAGAGAACTTCAGCACGGACCGCACTGCGCTCACGATCGCGTCCCGCGACGGGATAACGGCAGTTTCCAGCTTGTCGTTGAAAGGCATCGGCGTATCGCGAGCCGCGACCCGGCAAACCGGTGCATGCAGGTCTTTAAACGCTGCTTCTGTGATCCGAGCGGCGACTTCGGCTCCGAAACCACCGTTCCGGCACGCTTCGTGTGCGACCACCATGCGATGAGTCTTGCGTACCGAAGTGAGGATGGTCTCCTCATCGAGCGGCCGAATCGTGCGCGGATCAATGACTTCCACGCTGATGCCTTCCTGCTTCAGGACCGTCGCGGCCGATAGCGCCTTCGCGACCATGGCTTGAGTGGCGACGACGGTGATGTCGGACCCCTCACGCTTGACGTCGGCCCTGCCGATCGGGATGGCGTAGGATTCTCTCGGGACAAAGCCGCGCTCGCTCAGGTATAGCATCTTATGCTCGAGAAACATCACCGGATTGTCGTCCCGGATCGCGGAGATCAAGAGACCCTTCGCATCGTAGGGGTTCGAGGGTGCGACGACGACCAAACCGGGAACGTGGGCGAACCAGGCTTCCAGACTTTGACTGTGCTGCGCGGCGAGACGAATGCCGCCGCCTTGCGGGCCGCGAATGACGACCGGAACTCTGGCCGCGCCGCCGTTCATGAAGCGAAACTTCGCGGCCTGATTGACGATCATGTCCATCATCTGGGTGACGAAATCGAAGATCTGGATTTCCACGATGGGGCGCAAGCCCGCAATCGCCGCACCGACAGCGGCGCCGCAAAAGGTCGCTTCGGAGATTGGTGTATCGCGCACGCGCTCGGGACCGTACTTTCCCAGCAGTCCTTTCGTGACCTGAAAGATGCCGCCGGTCTCCGCGATGTCTTCACCCAGAATGAAGACGCGTGGATCCCGCTCCATTTCCTGATCCAAGCCTTCGTTCAGCGCTTCGATGTAGGTGAGCTGCCGGTCGCCTTTGTCCTTGGGTTCGGTGTGTGCCTGATGCGGCGCGTAGACGGCGGTATCGAGGATCTCCGGCGTCGGGTCAGGACTTTGCGTGCCAAAAGCGATCGCCGCCTCGACCTCCTGCTCGATGCCGGCTTTCAGCCCTGCAATCTCTTCAGGAGCAATCTGATCCGCGGCCATTCTTTCCTGTAACCGGATCAGCGGATCGCGCGCCTTCCAGGCAGTCATGTCGGCCTCAGTGCGCGGCTCGCGCAGATTTGCACGCATGCTGTGCGGGCCCCATCGCCAGGTCATGGCCTCGATCAGACTGGGCCCTTCGCCGCGGCGAGCACGGGCAATCGCTTCGCCGAGGACTCGATACACCTCCACCGCATCGTTGCCATCGATGGTTTTGCCAGGGACGCCGTAGGCGGAGGCCCTGTCGGCTATCTGCGGCACCGATGTGGTCTGATGGAAGGCGGTATTCAACGCGTACTGGTTGTTCTCGCAGACGAAGATCATCGGAAGCTTCCAGACTGCCGCGAGATTCAATGCTTCGTGGAAGACCCCCTGATTGGCGCCACCATCCCCGAAGAAAGCGACCGAAACCTGGGAGGTTTTGCGCAACTTGGCCGTCAGCGCCGCGCCCGCGCCGAGCGGCATGGTTGCGCCCACAATGCCGTTCGCCCCGAGAATGTTGAGCTCCAGATCGGCGATATGCATCGAGCCGCCCAGGCCGCCGCAGTAGCCGGTCGATTTACCCATGAGCTCCGCCATCATCCGATCGAGCCGCGCACCCTTGGCGATGCAGTGCCCGTGCCCTCGGTGATAGCTGCCCACGTAGTCGTCCTTATTCAGGTGCGCGCAGGTGCCTGCGGCGATCGCCTCTTCGCCCGCATAACTGTGTGCGGTGCCCTTGATCATGCCTTTCTTGAAGAGCTCGCTCGCCGTTTCTTCGAAGCGCCGGATACGGAACATGGTCTCGAAGAGCTGCGATAGCACTTTTGCGCTGGGGCCCGGCACGGTGGTCATGGTCTTATCCCGTGCTAGCTCTTCTGCGCGGCGCCGATTCGCCGTTCCCACCCGTCCTCAAAGATGTTCAGGTAGGCCTTCGGCTGGTAGGGATGAGCCTTGGCCACTTCACTATCGAAGTCGATCCCCAGTCCGGGACCCTCCGGGAGCGACAAGTGTCCCGTCTTCGAGTCAATGGTCGGCCGCCAGGTCACCAGGTCGTGCGTCCACGTCTCGTTGAACGCATCGAAATGCTCCTGGATGAGGAAGTTCGGGCAGGCTGCGGCCACTTGCAGACATACCGCTGTGGCAATCGGGCCGCCGCTCTGGTGCGGGGCGATGTAGCTCCCATGCGCCTGGGCCAGGTGCGCCACCGCCACGGCGGGCCCGATGCCACCAAGAGACATCGGCTCGGGCTGGAAGATGTTGACTCCGCCGCGCTCGGCAAGCGTGAAGAATTGCGAGACCTTGTCGTATGCCTCCCCGGTCGCTACCGAGATCGGGGAGCGGTGGGCGACTTCGTGCACCGCTTCGTGCCGAGCGCCTGTCGTGGGCTCCTCCCACCAATAGATGCCGATCGGCTCGAGCTTCCGCGCCGCGCGCAAGGCCTCGCTCTCCGTGAAGCGCCTGTGCACATCGATCAGGATCTTGAAGTCTGGCCCGACATCCGCGCGAATGGCCGCGAGGATGTCATACGCCAGATTCAACTCCGACTCCTCGATGAAGCCCTGTGCGATGCCAAAAGGATCGAGCTTGGCGGCCTTGAACCCCATCTGCACCACTTTGCGAATGGCCTTGACGAAGGCCTCCGGATTGCGCTCGTTGCGATACCATCCGTTGGCGTAACCGAGAACCGACTCCCGCACCTTGCCGCCCAGCAGCTGATAGATCGGCACCCCCAGGGATTTGCCGAGAATATCCCAGCACGCCACTTCGATGATGGCTATGGCGGTGCGATGGATATGGCCGCCGTCATTGGAGACGGCGTCGAACATGCGCTTGGCAAGCGCGTTCACATTACGGGGATCCTGACCGATCACGAGATGGCTGAGCTCATCTACGGCCGCATCAATCGTATGAATGAAGCCATTCAGCGTGCCTTCGCCCACGCCGTATATACCTTGGTCCGTGTGTACTCGCGCGAAGAGCCAATTCTTCCATACAGCGCCGACGGCATGAGTCTCAATCGATGTGATCTTCATGATTCCCGCTTCCGTGGCCTACCGAGCGGTGGTGACTCTCAAAAGAACGGACCCATGCGGAGGTATGCTTGCCTCGTAATTGTCAGAAGATCCCTCTACGTCCCGGTGCTGCCATAGGTCTCTCACACTCTTGACGCTTTCCAATCCGATGTCGGCCCAGCGAAAACGAACGCTCTGCTTGATGTAGTCGCCGCGGTTGAACACCGCCACCGCGATAGCATTGCCCTGCAAGCGCTTCATCCACACTTCACTCAAGCCTTTCCTCAGTACCCGCTGCCCCTGCACTCCCAACTTGACCTGGTCGATCGCGATCACTTCCCGATTCAGGGCAATTTCCTTGATTTCCGGGCTCCATTTGGCGATGTCATTCCCGCCGTACATTTCGATGATGAGCGGCGCCGCCATGACCGACCACAAAGTCATTTGCGTTCGCTGCTCCGTCGCCGTCAAACCCTTTTTCCCGACCTGCAGATCATCGGGGTCATTCCAATGACCCGGACCCGCGTTGCCGGGGTCGCCATTCAGGTCGAAGCCATTGAAGCTCATCGAGGTCCAATTGTTGGCGATGTCGTCGGACGTGCGCCAAAGGTTGCCTCCGGCGTTCTTTCCCCATGATCCGACGTCGTACCAACCGTACTGACATAGTCCGAAGAGAATGGGCCGCCCGGAGGCTTCGAGCGCGGCGCCCATCTTCTGATACGCCGCACGCATTTCCGATTCCGTGTGATACAGGGTATCGGCCGAGCACCAGTCGTATTTGAGATAGTCCACGCCCCACGCGGCAAACGTCTTGGCGTCCTGCTCTTCATGGCCATGACTGCCTGCATAGCCATAGCAGGCCATCGGGCCCGGGGAACTGTAGACGCCCAGCTTGAACCCCCTGGCATGAAGGTAGTCGGCCAGTGCCTTCATGTCCGGGAATCTCCCGTTGGGACGAAGATTCCCTTGCGTGTCGCGACGTCCCTGCCAGCCCTCGTCGATTTGAATGTAGACGTATCCTGCATCGCGCATCCCATTGGCAACGAGGAGATCCGCCGTTTGCCTCACCGTCTTGTCATTGGCTTCCGTCCAGTTGCCGAGCCCCATTGGGGGTGTAAGGGCGAGTCCGTTCGTCGGAACATCATGTAGCGCGGGTAACGGAAGCTTTTTGAAGCTATACACCGGCGAGGCCGCAATCCTCTTCAGGTCGCCGGGAGTGGCCCGACGATAGAGCGCTTCCTCAGTGCCTTCCTGCATCAGCAGGTTGTTCCCACTGAGCTTGCCATGCGAGCGGACGGTCTCATCGGCGAAGTAATGAGTTTCGTAGGAAACTCGGTTGTCGTGTACCGTCAGATTGCTCAACGGAAAATTGCCCATGGTGCCTATGTAAGTACCCGTCAGGACCCCATGTTCTTTCTTGAAAACGATCCGGATCACTACGGAATCCGGGTCTCCCTTCCATGGCTGGATCGCACGGTGCGTCGTGTCATAAACCCAGGTGCCTTCGAGGTCGGCGGCCTGAGCCGTGGCGACAAACGGGAAAGCGGCGACGATTACCCACAGGATAGTTCTCATGTATCCCCCTACCGGTCTATTGCCCTGCCATATACAGTAATGCCGGGCTGGAGGATTTGACCTCCTTTTTACGGCTCCCATATCGACAGTTTTTGGGGCGCGAGGGGTGAGCAGAATGAGCGCATCGCGATCGACGAAGGCGAAAGCGCCCATCGCGGACAGCGTGGGCTGGATGCAGAATCTGCAGGAAGTCCGCCATCCCCTGAGCGTGACGCGCCCGCTCTGGGTGCGGCACGTGCACATCGAGTCCGGCGGGCCGCTCCCCGAGCCCTCGATGCCGACACCCGAATGGCATCCGCATTGCGAGCTGAGCTACATTTTTCAGGGCCGCCTCATTCAGCTCATCGGCGCGAAGAAGATCGAAAGGCGGCCCGGCGACGTGATGTTGCTGGGCGGCGGCACGCCACACTACGGAACCTGTCTCGCGTATCCGCTGCGCTATGTCACGGTATTCATTGCGCCGACACTGCTACTGGAGCTCGGGCCGGAGGGTGACGGTGCGCGTGCTCTGGCGCGCTTTGTCGGTGCAACGCAGATCGGTGAGCGCGTGGTCCGCCCCCCGGCACCGCTTTCCCGGAGAATTGCCGAGCGATTCGAGCAGATGGTCGTGGAGTCCGCCGCGTGGGGACTCGGGTCGGAGCTGCGCCTCAGGGCGCTGCTCATTGAAAACCTGGTCGATCTGCTGCGCTGGGAGCAGTCGCTCGGGCGCCGGCCGCCACCCGAGGCGCATCAGGTGAAGTGGCCGCCCGTCGAAAGAGCGCTGCGCTTCATCCACGAGCACTATGCGAAGCCGCTCTATGTTGCGCAGATTGCGCGTGAAGCCGGGACGAGCGTGGCACACCTGCAGGATGCATTCAAACAGGCCTTAGGGATGAGCTGCATTCAGTACCTGCGAAGCTACCGCATCTCCCATGCCGCCGCACTGCTGCACAACTCGCAGGCCCGGGTAACCGATGTGGCCCTTGCCGTGGGGTTTGAGTCGTTGGGGCATTTCAATAGCTCCTTTCGCAGCCTTCTCGGCAGCTCTCCCATGGAGTACCGGCGTGCCTTGAACCAAGACCCACTCTGATGGAGTCCGTCTCTTCTCGCGAGTTTGGACGCCTTCCCGAGGGGTCGAGCGCACGCGTCTTCTCGCTCCAGAATAAAAACGGGATGAAAGCAGCCATTCTGGACTATGGGGGAATCGTTCAGTCGCTGACGGCTCCGGATCGCCATGGCAGCTATGCGGATATCACACTGGGATTTGACTCCCTGCAGCCATATCTCAGCGACAGTCCTTATTTTGGCGCGCTCATCGGCCGCTATGCGAACCGGATAGCAGGCGGAGCGTACACGTTGGAAGGCAAGCCGTATCGCGCGGCCACCAACGATGGCAGCAGCTCCGTGCATGGCGGACCCAGAGGCTTTGACAAGGCGCTCTGGCGAGTCGAACGGGCCGAAGTCGCTGCGGAGGGTCCCGAGCTTGTCCTGCGCCATCTGAGCCCTGATGGCGACCAGGGTCATCCCGGAGCTTTGGAGATCGCCGCCACCTATACGCTGACCAATGCTAATGTCATGCGGATTGAATTCGGCGCAACCACCGATAAGCCCACGGTCGTCAACCTTACTGCCCACAGCTACTTCAATCTGCGCGGCCGCGGCGATATTCTCGGCCACGTCCTGCAGATCAATGCAAGCCACTTTACGCCGGTCGATTCAGCGCTCATTCCCACCGGTGAGATCAGGTCGGTCGCGGGAACGCCGTTCGATTTTCGTAGCCCCACTGCCATTGGTGCGAGACTCGGCCGATCAGACGGGCAGCTCATCAACGGAAGGGGCTATGATCACAACTGGGTCATGGATGAGGCGCGGGGATTTCTCGGCCATCAGGCAACGTTGAGTGAGCCCGAGACCGGCCGCGTACTCGAGGTCTGGTCAACCGAGCCGGGCCTTCAGTTCTATTCCGGCAACTTCCTCGACGGAACCTTGCTCGGCAAGAATGGAGTCGTTTATCCCTTCCGTGGCGGGTTGGCATTGGAGCCGCAGAATTTCCCTGACGCGCCCAACCATCGGAACTTCCCTTCGGCAGAGCTCGAGCCTGGAGAAACCTACAGGCACATCATCGAGTACCGCTTCTCCACCGATCAGAAGTCCCGCAGATAGCCTCCCGCGGTCCAGCCTCCATCGACACACAGGACTTGGCCGGTGATATACGCGCTCTGCGGCGCGCAGAAGAACAGGATTGCGTGGGCGACTTCCTCGCTCGTGGCGATGCGCCCGGCAGGGATGTGATCGATCAGACGTTGGGCCTGCTCCGCCATCGATCCGTCCTTGCTGTAGAAGACCGGCTCGGTCATCCCTGTGAGAGTGGAGCCCGGAGCCACGCAGTTGACGGTGAGGCCCATGGCTGCGAGCTCGATTGCCATGGTACGCGTCAGGTTCACGACACCGGATTTGGCGGTGGTGTACGCACATTGAAGCCGTAGCGGTACCAGTCCCGCGACGGAAGCGATATTGATGATCCGTCCAGATCGTTGCGCCACCATGAGCGCGGAGGCTGCTCGGCTCACCAGGAACACGCCCCGCAGGTCCACACCTATGATCCTGTCCCACTCTTCGATGGGGAACTGATCCACGGTCACGCGGTACTTGGTATTGACGCCGGCGTTGTTGATGAGGATGTCCAGTCGGCCGAACTCCTTTTTCACCCGGTCGATGCACTCTGCGACTTCGCGCTCAGAGGATACGTCCATGCGAATCGCAAGCGAGCCTGGGATATCCGCGGCTGCAGACCGGGCTGCCGTGGCATCGATGTCCGAGATAACGACCTGCGCGCCGTTGTCCGCGAGAGCACGCGCGGCTGCATGGCCGATGCCTCCTGCCGCACCCGTGACCAGGGCGATTCGGTTGCTGAGATCGACTTTCATCGTCGAGAGCCTAGCGTCGGGCCGGAAGGCACCTCCACCTGTTTTGCTCGCGATTACTGTGAGTTTCGATTCCAGGTGCGCCGGTACTCCATGGGGGAGGTGCCGAGGAGACTGCGAAACGAGCTGTTGAAATGTCCCAGCGACTCGAAGCCGACAGTAAGGGCAACTTCCGTCACCCGGGCCTGCGGGTTGTGCAGCAGCGCCGCGGCCTGCGAGATGCGGTAGCCACGCAGATATTGAATGCAGCTCATGCCCAATGCCTGCTGGAACATCTCCTGCAGGTGCGCGACGCTGGTCCCCGCTTGCCGCGCAATCTGTGCAACATATAGCGGCTTCGCGTACTGCTCGTGAATGAAACGCAGCGCTCTTTCTATGGAGGGCCACTTGAGTTGAGGGGTCGCAGGCGGCGCGCTGCGTCCGAGCGACTGCTCCCAGCGCAGCAGGTCGACCAGATTCTCGATTAGAAGCGCTCTCAGCCGAAGCTCGGAGCCAACGGCCCAAGTGGCGAATTCAACGGCCATCTGTTCGAAGCGTCCGGCAACGCTCTGCGCAAGCGGTGTGGAGAGCCGGATCACGCGCTCTTCGATCTGCCTGCCGCCGACAAACCGTGCGAGGGCGCGTGCGCCGTCTCCTTCCGGGCCAAGCTCGAAGAGGAGTGTTGGCGCGATGAACACCGTGATGTAGCGCAACGGATATTCGAGGTGCACCGCGTAGTGCGGCGTGCCGCCGCTGAGCAACATCATGTCACCGGGGCGCTTCTCGATCTTTTCCGTGCCGATGAACTGCATCAGCCGGCCCTGAAAAATGTAGCTGAGCTCGCAATGCGGGTGCCATTCGGGCGTCGGCATCGCGGGCTCGGGGAGCGCGCCGCCGGATTCGATCTGCACGTGCCGCACCCAGAGCGGGCGGGTCACGCTCAGGGGATGGCGGACTTCACGCAGGTTCTGCATCCAGCCCACGCTGTCCATGCTGGGCGCCTTCGGCTTGATGGATCTCGAAGCGCGCATTCTGCTACCCCCTTCGTGGCGCAAAACGGTCGATATAGGAGCCGTAAACAGGAAGCCGGGCACTCCAGCTCGGCGCTACCGTATATGGCGCACCACAATATTGGCACATTGATGCGGATGGATCGAACACAGCTTCTTCACCTGTACGAGCAAATGGTCCTGCTGCGGCAGTTCGAGCTCGCCGTACAAAGTCACTTCAAGCGGGGGGAGCTTCCCGGCTTCATCCATCTCTATGTGGGGCAGGAAGCGGTGGCGGTGGGTGTGTGCGCGAATCTGGGTCCGCAGGACTGGATCACCAGCACGCATCGCGGCCACGGTCACGCGCTGGCGAAAGGATTGCCGCCGCGCGCGCTCATGGCGGAGCTGTTCGGCAAGGCGACGGGCTGCTGCGGGGGGCGCGGCGGCAGCATGCATTTGTACGACCCCGCGCACGGTGTCTTCGGAACCAACGGCATAGTTGCGGCCGGCATTCCGCATGCGGTGGGCGCGGCTCTGAGCGCGCGCACGCGCGGAGCTGATCAGATTGCAGTGGCTTTCTTCGGAGACGGAGCAATTCAGCACGGGGCCTTTCATGAGAGCTTGAATTTCGCGGCGGCGCAGCGTGCCGGTGTGGTGTTTGTTTGCGAGAACAACCTCTATGCCACCGCAACGCCGTTGCGCTCGATCACGCGCAATCCGGACATTGCGAGCAAGGCCGCGGCGTATGGGGTCCCCGGTGTCGCGGTTGATGGAAACGACGTTTTGGCCGTCGAGGCGGTGGCGCGTGAAGCAGTAGCGCGGGCTCGGGCGGGCGAGGGCCCGACACTGATCGAGGCGAAAACGTATCGGGTGGTAGGCCATCATGAGGGCGAGCCTCTCGTGGGTACCTATCGGACGCGTGAAGAGCTCGACGCCTGGAAGCAACGTTGCCCGATTAAGGGCTTCCGTCGCCTGCTGATCGAGTCAGGCCAGGCAAACGACGCTGATCTCGACGGAATTGACAACCGCGTGGCTGGCGTCGTGGGTGACGCGGTTGATTTTGCTCGGGAATCGCCCGAGCCGGACCCCGCGACCGTGTTTCTCCATGGCGGTGCGGCGGCGATTGCGGTTGGCGAGGCTTCTCCGGATCCTGCGACGGTGACTCAGGGCTGGCTGGATGCAGTGCGGGATGGCATTGCCGAGGAGATGCGGCGCGATCCGCAC
>Ga0134128_10011065_pt1 | contig 10803 bp, 9 predicted proteins | sample KB31754_FD_96462 | JGI IMG/M metagenome (GOLD analysis project Ga0134128, IMG submission 96462) | Terrestrial soil microbial communities with excess Nitrogen fertilizer from Kellogg Biological Station, Michigan, USA - KB3-175-4 | ecosystem: Environmental > Terrestrial > Soil > Unclassified ...
AATCGCGGCCTGGGCCAGATGTGTGCGCTCGCTCTCGCCGAGGCCGGAGCCGACATCGCGGTGCTGGGCCGCACGGAGCCGGCAGAAACGGCGTCCCTGATCAAGGCGCTCGGCCGGCGCGTGGCGGAGGTGCCGTGCGACCTGGCGCTGGCCGACCCGGCGCAACTCGCCGACGCGGTCGCCACGGGCGCCGCGCAACTTGGCCGCATCGACATCCTGGTGAACAACGCCGGCATCATCCGCCGCGCCCCGGCCGCCGAGGTCACCCCGACGGACTGGGACGAGGTCATGACCGTCAACCTCGACGCCGTCTTCCACCTCTCCCAGGCAGCGGGCCGCCGCATGCTCGCCCAAGGCGGCGGCCGCATCATCAACGTCGCCTCGATGCTCTCCTTCCAGGGCGGATTGCGGGTGCCCGCCTATACCGCGGCCAAGCACGCGGTGCTCGGCCTGACCAGGGCGCTGGCCAACGAATGGGCCGCGTCCGGAGTTAACGTCAACGCGATCGCGCCCGGTTACATGGCCACCGACAACACCGCACCGCTGCGCGAGGACCCGATTCGCGCCGCGAGCATCCTCGAACGCATACCTGCCGGCCGTTGGGGCGCGCCCGAGGACGTCATGGGCGCTGTCGTCTTCCTCGCCTCCGACGCGGCGCGGTATGTGCACGGCGCCGTGCTACCCGTCGACGGAGGCTGGCTCGCCAGATAAGTACTTCCCCTAATCCAACACAGTGCCCGGAGTACAACGAAGTACCCACGCTGAAAGGATCACGCACAATGAGCAAGGAGAGATCATCGATTAGCACCGCGGGCCGGCCTACCGGCCTGCTCACCGCGTTCAGGCTGCTGATGGCCTGCGCGCTCGCCATCGCAGCGCTCGTGACCGTCGGCCAGCACCAGGCTCGCGCCTCCACCAGTCAGCTGCATGGGGTCAACTGGGCTGACCAGCGGGACAACTTCGTCAACGGAGTGCTATACCCGTCCGGACTCAGCTCGTCCGACACCTACTCCTCGGCCGCGACCGTGGCGAACCAGGTGGTCGGCCAGCTCTACTCGATCACCGGAGCCAACACGGTCCGGATACCCGTCAACGAACCGACCGTCTCCACGTTCTGGGGCACCTACACCGGAGCGATCGACACCGCGCTGACCAAGGGCAACGTCATCCTCGCCTACTGGGCATACAGCGGTGGCAAGCCGGCCAGTACGTCAGCGTTCTACTCAATGTGGGACACCATCGTCGGCAAGTACGCCAGCAACCCGAACGCGTACTTCGAGGTCATCAACGAGCCCTACTCGTACAGCGCGACCGACCTGGACAACCTCTACAACACCTGGCTGACCAGGTACCCGAGCGTGCCGCGCGGCCGGGTGATCCTCGACGGCACCGGCTACGCCCAGAACGCGTCGTCGGTCGGCAACGACAGCCGGCTTAGCAACACGCTGATCGGCATCCACGACTACTCGTTCTTCGTCAGCCCGCCGTACACCAGCGAATCCCAGTGGGCCGGCCACCTGGCCGGCGAGATCGGCTCCTTCGCCAGCCGCACCGTGGTGACCGAATGGGGCGGCCCGATGAGCCCCGGCACCAAGAACGGCGTCTACTACAACACCATCGACTACACCGTCCCCGGCACGAACTACTTCGACGACTACATCCGCGGCGAAAGCAGCGAAATGCGCACCCTGGGCGTCGGCAGCGTCTACTGGCCGGGCCTGCGCGACGGCGACTGGTACAGCATGACCAGCAAGACCGGCAGCGGCTCATCGATCAAGCTGTCCCTGGTGAACGCCTCGGGTCTTTCGCGGCTGCAATACGCGTGGGGCATCGGCGACGGTGGCGGAGGAGGCGGCGCGACCTACGTGCAGCTGCGCAACGCCGCGACCGGTCTGTGCATCGACGGCGCAGGGAGCACCACGAACGGCGCCAACGCCAAGCAGTCCACCTGCAACAGCGGTAACGCCAACCAGCAGTGGGCCGTCGTGGCCGACGGCAGCTACCAGCGGATCCAGAACCGGGCCACCGGCCTTTACCTCGACGGGATGGGCCGCACGACCAACGGATCCGCGGTAGGCCAGTACAGCAGCTCCACCAGCAACAACCAGCAGTGGACGGTGACGACCGACGGCAGCAATGTGCGCATAGCCGACCGCGCCACCGGCTTGTACATCGACGGCATGGGCCGCACCGGCTCCGGCTCCGACCTGGGTCAGTACAGCTCATCCAGCAGCACCAACCAGCAATGGCAGTCCGTGCCAGTAAGTTGATCTGACTGCTGATCCCGCCGCGCACCAGCGCTAAGACCCACGGACCAAGCGCTGGTGCGCGGCACGCGGGATGCTGCCGTGCCGCTGATGTCAGAGCCTTGTGCAAGGCTGACATCATGGCTACCGCGCGACGCATTGCACCGATCTTCCCTGTCCGCGACCTCGACGCGGCGCTGGCGTTTTACCAGCGGCTGGGCTTCTCCGTGCGCCCGTACTCCGGAGGCGGCTACGGCTTCGCCTCCCGCGACGGCCTCGAACTCCACCTGGGCGTCGTGCCCGCCGACGAGCGCCGCTCCGGCGCGGCGTACCTGTTCGTCGACGATTCCGACGCGATGGCCGCCGCCTGGCGGGCCTCGGGTGTCGAGGTGCACACGCCACAGGACACCGAGTGGGGCCAGCATGAGGGCGCTGTCGTCGATCCTGACGGCAACGTCATCCGATTCGGCTCGCCGATGCGGGACGAGACCGAAAGCTAATGCCCCGGCGCTGGCGGTAGCGCTCGCCCGCGCAGTCAGGACCCGATCTCGCGCAGCCGGCGCAGGATCTCGGTCAGGACCGGCTCGGAAGTGGCGAAGTTGAGCCTGGCGTACCCCTGCCCGCCGGGTCCGAAGTCCGGACCGCTGCTGAGCATGACCCGACTGCCGGTGAGCAGCGTGGCGGCGGGATCGTCGCCCAATCCGAGCGCGCGCCAGTCCAGCCAGGCCAGGTAAGTCGCCTCGGGCAAATGGTGGCGCACCGCGGGCGGCAGCCCGGCCGCGACCAGCTGCCGGTTGCGATCAAGCAAGGCGCGTACCTCGGTTAGCCAGGATTCGCCGTGCCGCCACGCGGCGAGAGTCCCGAACACGCCAAGGCTGCCGGGCTGGCCGAGCAGGAGCGGCGGCAGGGCGTCGAGCGCGGCGCGGACGCACGCGGGCGCGACGTCGGCCACCGAGCAACGCAGGCCGGCCAGATTGAACGCTTTGCTCGCGGAGGTGAGTGTGACCGTCCGCGCGGCCACGTCGGGCGCCAGCGTGGCGAACGGCACATGCTGATGCGGCTCGTAGGCCAGCTCGGCGTGGATCTCGTCGGCGATGACGAGCAGATCGTGCCGCTGCGCGACCTCGGCGAGCGCGGACAGTTCGCCGCGCGAGAACACCCGGCCGGACGGATTGTGCGGGTTGACCAGAATCAACGCCCGGCATCCGTGCTGCGCTACATCCGCGGCGAGCCGGTCAGCGTCGAAGAACCACCCATCTTCGGTATCGACCATCGGGATCGGCACCAGCCGCCGGTCCATCTTTTCCAGCGTCTGCACGAAGGGCGGGTACGCGGGCGTGTGCATCGCTACCGCATCGCCGGGCTGCGTCGCGACGTGCAGGACGGCCTGAAGCGCCTGGATCACCTCCGTGAACACGCGCACATGTTCCGGCTGCGGCGCATATCCGTACCTTGTCGTCATGCGCTCGACGAACGCTTCGACGAGCGGATTGGCGGTCACACCGTCGTCCCACACCGGGTATCCGAGATCGCTGTGCACCGCCTCAGTGAGCGCGTTGCGGATCGGCTCGGCCACCGGGAAATCCATGTCGGCGATCCAGCCGGGTAGCGCTCCGCGGGCGGTGGCCAGCGCCCACTTGACGCCGGGACGCTTGGCCAGTGTGGAGACTTCGAGATTGTCCAGTTCGAGATCGTCCAGCATGAAGCCAGCCTAGAGCGGCGACGCCAGACACCGGTGTGCGCTCTTAGCGCGCCAGAAGACATTCGACTACTTGACGCCTTGCAAGGTTGCGTTTACTTTCGTTTAACAATTTTCAAGAGTGTTGTGATGTTTGTTTTTCTGTTCGATTCTCGGCGGCCCCCGACACCTGTCCACGAGGAGTTCAGCATGCGCATCCCGTCAGCCCCGCCGACCCGATCCAGACCGCGCCGCCTTGTCACTGCTGCCCTGGCGATCGCCCTCGCCCTGTTCGCGCTCGCCGCCCCCCGAACTGCGGCCCGCGCGCAGGCCAATGGCGCCGCCCTCACCCCGCTGATGGGCTGGAGCAGCTGGTCGTTCCTGCGCGGCTCACCCACCGAGGCCAAGATGAAGGCCCAGGCGCAGGCCATGTCCACCTCCGGACTGGTCGCCGCCGGCTATAAGTACGTCAACCTCGACGACTTCTGGTACCTCAATCCCGCGAACACCGTCGACAGCTACGGCCGCTGGGTGACCGACACCACCACATTCCCCGACGGCATGGCGAATCTGGGCGCATACATCCACGGCCTCGGCGAGAAGTTCGGCATGTACCTCACACCTGGCATCCCAGTCGCCGCGTACAACCAGAACACCCCGATCGAGGGCACCTCGTTCCACGCCCGCGACATCGTCTCCAACACCAGCGGCCACGAGACGAACTACAACTTCGGCAACGTCATGTACTACATCGACTACGCCAAGAACCCCGCGGCCGCGCAGGCCTACCTCAACTCCTGGGCTAACCAGCTGGCCGGATACGGCATCGACTACCTCAAGGTGGACGGGATCAGCCCCAACGACGGCGACACCGAGGCCGTCGCCGACGTGCAGCACTGGGCCCAGGCGCTCAACCAGACCGGCCGCACCATCCACCTGGAGCTGTCCAACTCGCTGACCACCGCCGACATCGCGTCCTGGCAGCAGTACTCCAACGGCTGGCGCATCGACGGCGACGTCGAGTGCTACTGCGGCTCGAACGGCTCCTCCTTCCCACTGACCGACTGGAACAACGTCAAGGGGCGCTTCACCGACGTCGCCCGCTGGATCGGCGACGGCGTCACCGGCGGCTGGAACGACCTGGACTCCATCGAGGTGGGCAACGGAAGCAACGACGGCCTCACCCTCGATGAGCGCAAGACCCAGCTGACCCTGTGGGCGATCGAGAATTCGAACCTCACCCTCGGCGTGGACCTGACCAACCTCGACTCCACGGACCTCGGGCTGATGACCAACTCCGAGGTGCTGGCGGTGGACCAGGCCGGCCACCCGGCGCGCCCGGTCGACGCCACCACCTCCGCGCAGGCCTGGTACGCGCCGAACGGCGACGGCAGCTACACGCTCGCCCTGTTCAATCTCGCCGACTCGGCCGCGACGGTCTCAGCGAACTGGCAGGACGTCGGCTTCACCGGCTCCCCGGCCACCGTGCACGACGACTGGTCCCACACTGACCTCGGCAGCTTCTCGACCGGCTACAGCGCTTCGCTGCCGGCGCACGGCTCGGCGCTGCTGAAGGTCACGCCGACGAACGCCGTCACCTACACGGCCATGTCCTACAACCTCAGCAATGTCAACAGCGGCATGAATCTCGCCGTATCCGGCAACTCGACCGCTTCCGGAGCGGCGATTGTGCAGCAGAGCGCGGACAACGCCCTGGACCAGGAATGGCAGCTCGTCCCGGTCGGCGACGGGACCTACCAGGTGATCAACCGCACCAGCCGACTGCAACTGACCGCCCCCTCCTCCGCACAGGGCGCGCAGCTGATTCAGAAGGCTGACGACAATGCCGCCGACTCGCGCTGGCGGTTCACCCCGACCGGCAGCGGCTCCTACACGCTGGCCGCGGTCTCGAACGGGATGCTCGCCGACGTCTCCGGCGCATCAACGAGCGCGGGCGCCCCGGTGATCCAGTGGTCCTCGAACGGCGGCGCCAATCAGCACTGGACGCTGACGCCGGTCCCGGACCCCAACCAGAGCTACCGCGTCGAGAACTGGCTGACCGGCGGACGCCTGGACGTGAACAACGACTCCACCGCCAACGGCGCGCAACTGCTCGAATGGTCCGACAACGGCCGCACCGACCAGCGCTGGAGCTTCGTCAAGCAGGCCGGCGGCGCGTACACGATCGTCAACGTGAACAGCGGCAAGCTCGTCAACATCCCCGGCCCGACGACTACTCAGGGCACGCAGCTGATCCAGTTTCAGGACGACGGCAACAGCAACTCGCGCTGGACGCTCGTCGACGAAGGCCCCGGCGAGATCGCGTTCCAGAGCGCGTATGACAGTCAGCTGATCGATCTCTCCAACGGCGGTACGGCGCCCGGCACCGCCGTGCTTCAGTGGCCCGCCAACGCAGGTCCCAACCAGCGCTGGACGCTGGCGCCCTAAGCCCGCGGCGCTGCGTTGATCACCGGCACGCAGCGCCGCGGCAAGACCGCGCGACCGCACTCGCGTGGACGGGCGTGTGGCCGATCGGACAAGGGGTCGGCCACACGCCCTCGGCCGCTTGACACGGCTGACGGTGTGGTCGCTGCGCTCGGCGCGGCCAGCGATCAGAACGTCTGGCTGTAGACCAGGTGCAGCAAGAGTTCGCCGACCACGGCCGCCGGAAGCGTCACGAGCAGCCACACGCCGGTCCGCACGTGCTGGCGGCCGCGCGCACCGAGTGTCGCGATAAGAGCGAGGCCGATCGCGGCGAACAACGCCGCGCTCGAGTAGTAGTGCAGGAACAGCGCGTACGCGATGGCCGCCTCGCCGAGGAACGCGCTCGCGAGCAGCGCGAGCCCCAGCCCGCGCAGCGGTCCCCGCGCCGCACGCCACAATCTGCCGGCCACGCCGAACGTCGGCCCGCCGATCACACCGCACAGCGCCCAGAACGCGGTGATTCCACTGCTCACCGCGACCCCGCGCAGATGCGCCGTCATGTCGTAGGCGAGCAACTCCACCACACAGGTCAGCAACCCTGCCACGGCCGCGTGCCAGTAGCGCCGCGCCGCGACCCCGACCGCGAACGCCGGGGCGAGCCACGGACTCGCCGCGTTCACCAAGCCGAGCCACGGCGCGTTCAGGTGAGCCTGGAGCAGATCCGTGGCGACCCCGACCACCACGCCGACGAGAACCGCCAGCGCGAGCAGTGTGCCGAAGCCCGCATGCCAGCCAGGCTCCTGACGTGGCCCGAGGCGAAGGCCGATAACTCGTCTTGCCAGCAAAGCCTGAATCGGGCGGGACGCTCCAAGCGTGTCTTCGGACGCAGCCGTCAGCGTGGGTTCGTCCGGCGTGGTCATCGAGGCATCGGCGGTCACGCGATCGACAATAGCCGCGGTGTTCCCGCCGCACCGTCGACGGTCCGGCCGATTGACGGGCCGTCAGGCGGCGAGCGCGCGAATGATCTCAGCCGCGGCGATCGCCTGGCTACGGCCGTTGCCGTGCAGTCCGTCGGTGCTGATGGTGCGCGGGTCCCGGGCCGTGGGATGGTCGGCGAGGTCGACATGCGTCGTGCCGAGCCGCGCGGCGATCGCGTTCGTGCGGCGGGCGAGCGTGGCCATGCGTTCGGTAGGCGGCGGCGTAAGCCAGGCGGGCAGGCTTGGATAGGCGCTTCGCACGAATATGGACACGGTGATCACGCGCGCGCCGTGCGTCTGTAAGGTCTCGACCATCGCCGCTAGGTCATGGTCAACCGCGTCAGCGCGCGTCTCATAGCCGGGGCGCAGCGCGTCGTTCGCGCCGCACATGACGAGCGCCAGGTCCGGCTCGAACGCGAGCGCGGGGTCCAGCTGCGTCGCGCGGACCTCGTGCGTGCGCAGACCCCGGCGGCCGAGGTTCAAGTACGCGGTGCCCGGACCGCTGCGGTTCAGCTCTTCGGCGACCCGGTCCGCCAGTGGCAGCGGGCGGTAGCCGGGCACCGGCTCCGTGACGCCCTCCGCGATACTGTCTCCGAGTACTGCGAAGCGGCGCCAGGGATGCCCGGCGAGCAACGTCCGCGCCTCGCCGAGACGCAGGCAGTACGGATCGGCGGCTTCCGCGAAGCCCGCGTCGCGCTGGCTCCGGGTCACTCGGTTCTGGGTCGCGGCGTGGTCGCTGGTCATCAGAATTGGGATACTTCCGTTTCGTGAGCGACGGCGCGGACCCGGTGGAAGTGTGGCTGATCGACTGCCGCACGGCATACCCGGCCGTGGACAGCCTGCTTGCGCTGCTCGGGCCGCAGGAGCATAGGCGCGCCGAAGCCTGCCTCTCGCCGCAGGATCGGCGCGAGTACGTCATCGCACACGCAGCCGTGCACTGCATCGTCGGCGAGCGGATCGGTATCGCTGCGGCGCAGGTCACCTGGCGGATCGGGCCACACGGCAAGCCGCACTTGAGCGGATATGCGCGCAGCGTCGAGGTCAATCTCTCGCACTCGGGTGATCTTTGCATGGTCGCCGTGTCGGCCTCGCGATCTGTGGGCGTTGACATCCAACGTCTCGCGACAGGAACCACGCCGGTGGCTCTGGCCCGGCGGTATTTCCCGGCGGACGAGGCGCGGCTCGTGCTCGAAGCCGAGGACGCGATGGCGCAGTCCGAGCTGTTCGCGCGGCTCTGGACCCGCAAAGAGGCCTTCGTCAAGGCGGTCGGCTCCCGACTGACGACCGGTCTCGCCGTGTCGATGCAGGGCCCAGCGCCGCTGACGGCGCACCCTCGGGCCACCGGGCTTGGACCTGTCCGCGTCGATGATCTCGAGGCTCCGCCTGGTTATCGCGCCGCGATCGCGTTGACCGGCGCCGAGCCCTTCAGCGTCGTCCCGAGGACGTGGGAGTGGCCCGTGGAGCTGTCGCAGCCGAGGGCGGCCACACAGACGCAGCCTTGTAAGGGGTCGTAGTCACACAGCACGATGCTTCGCCGTGAACCGCTTTGTGCGTCTAGCTCATCTGCGAATTCCCACCACAGGCCGGTAAGCGGACGCCCCGGCGGCGCCACGCGCACCCGGCCCAGGCCCGCTGCCGACAACCGATTCGCGATGCCGGCTAGTGCGGATCCCAAAATCACCGTTGTATTGGGGGGATCGGGACACCGTGTGCTGATTTCCTGCTCGATCGCATCCTCGCGGGCCCCGACCAGCGTGACGATCCGTCCGAGGTGCGCAGGCGCAGCGGATTGCGGGACGTGCGAGGCGTCCCCGAGAAGCAGTGCGACGCCGGTGTGCCCCTTCGGCATCGCGGCCGAGGTCACCCTGCGCGCCTGGTAGGGGAGTGCGGCCTGCTCGACCACGAGCAGCAGGGCACGGCGCAGCCCGGCGGTCCGCGCGTACTCCCGGATCAGGCGAAGGCCGGTGAACGCAGACGCAGCGCCCTGATCGGTCAGCCCGAACGCGAGCGGCGCGCCCGGACAACGCTCGCTGAGCAGCGCCGCCATGTTGCGGCCCGGATTGATATCAGGAGTCGCGTACGCGAGTACGAGCAGATCGACCGTCTCCTGCGCCGGCACACTGCGCTCGATCAGCTCGGTGGCGATCTCGCTATAAGACCAGCCCGCGCGAACGCGATCGCCCGGCAGCGAATCGAGCGCGTGCTCACGCAGCATGTCCCGGACGTAGCGGTCGAGCCGCGCGGCGTACTCGGCGTCGTGAACGCTGTCCGCGGGCTCCGGGAAGGCGATCCGCGCGGCCGAGCGCACGCCCCAATGCTGTGCCCGTTCGTCGTCCGCCGGATCCGGATCATCGAGCTCTGCGTCGTAGCGTCGCGGCGGGAGCGCCGCGAAAACCATCAATCCTCCTCGGGCAGCAGATTCGCGGCGATGTAGCTAGCCAGCGTGCCGATCGTGGCGAAGTCCTCCCGGCCCATGTCCTCGACGCTGATCTCCCGCTCCAACCGCTCCTCGAGTTCGAGCACGAGCTCAAGCGCCGCGGTCGAACTCAGGCCGAGCGCCTCCATGAGCGTGGTGTCGGCGGTGGCCCCGGCGACTTCACGCTTGAGAACGCGCGGCAGCAGCGCACATATCTCCTCGACCACCCGATCGCGCAGCCCTGGATCCGCGGCGGTGTCCAGCTCGGTCATGTTCGCTCCCTCATTCGGTCCGTGGACTCGGACTCGTCCGTCAGTGCTCGAAAACCATCGCCGCGAAGGCAGCGCCACGACCGGCGCCTGCCGCCATCACGTAGTGATCGCCGGGCCGCAGCAGCTCCCGCTGCACCGCGGTGCGGTAGTTGATGAAAGCGTCTGCGCAGAACACGTGGCCGTAGCCGGCCAGGTTGTCGAGCACGACCCGCTCCAGCGGGAAGTCGAGGATCCGGCAGACCTGCCGCCAGATCGGCGCGTTCACATTGTGCGGAAGCAGCGCGCTGACCGCGGCGAGAGGTAGCGCTGCACGGTCCAGCGCGGCCCGGATCGTGTCCGAGAGCAGCTGCGCGTAGTCGCGCTGGAACGCCAGCGCGACCTCCTCCGCGTCGTCGTCGTACTCGCCGCGCTGGTTCACGGCATAGGCCAGCATCCGGTCACGTGGACCATCGTGTCCGACCAGGCAGGCCGACGCGCCCTCGCTGAAGAACGTGGTGTCCCGCAGGATCTCGGCCTCCGCCGTGAACGTCTTTTCCCCGGCGACGACCAGCGCGAGAGCGTCGGGATCCGGATCAGCGGCCAGCAGGCGGCCGACGACGTCCAGCGCGAGCAGCCCCGAGGCGCAAGCGTGATGCCCGACGGAGAACGCACTGGCCTGCGCCAACCCGAACTCGCGGCACAGATCGTGCACCGGATGCAGCGGGTAGGGCACGACCGAAGGGAACGTGCGCGCGTGCACGACGTACCGGACCTGCTTCTCGCGGCCGCGCAATCCCTCGAGCCCGGCGAT
>Ga0134128_10011067_pt1 | contig 10802 bp, 11 predicted proteins | sample KB31754_FD_96462 | JGI IMG/M metagenome (GOLD analysis project Ga0134128, IMG submission 96462) | Terrestrial soil microbial communities with excess Nitrogen fertilizer from Kellogg Biological Station, Michigan, USA - KB3-175-4 | ecosystem: Environmental > Terrestrial > Soil > Unclassified ...
CAAAGATATATGCTTTGCTATGATGTGTATTTAGCATTGACGAGATTTCACCGCCTTCAAATCTCTTTCTCATATGCCTGACATACGTCCTTCGTATACTGTGCTGTTGGGAGAATAATCGTTTTCAGTTATCATGTTCTAACCTATGTTTCAACCTGTTTGTACAAATTAGGAATCCGTACAATCCTAAAACAATAGCTCTATACCACATTTTGAGACTTTTCAGTATCGAAGAAAACTCAAGCACTCAAATCGTACAAAGAACATGATTGCCAAACACAAAAGAAGGCGTTTATGTATGGCACAGAAGTAAAATCAGATATTATAACAACTAATGAGCCAAACTGCAATTGGACTATCATAGATGATTAGCATATATGATATACATGCTAAGCAATATCATCTTTACAACAAATGGTCTATAATAACTAAAATCCTATTAAATCTATGCTCTGGCTATATTTATTATATATATAATGTATGTAAATTAGTACATCATCTTAATATACCACTTTCTTGAAATCAGAATGAAGAACTATGGCTCAAATGCCAGCACTAATACCAAAAGAGGTAGAAATTCAAAGACTGAAAAAGATCTATATTATGGTCATTATGCTAGGATCAATTGCTGCATCTGTAGAGGTCGATAACTTTGTGGATGGATCACTCCATCAAACAGCCATTCGAGACAGTGCATTTACGCCAGCTCATTGGTGGTTATATAGCCACTTCATTGCTCTTCCATTAGGATGGGGATTTGTAGCAATGTATGATAGAAGAGTACCAATCCTTAGGGGCCCAAACAATTCAATGAATACTGGCCTAAAACTAACAATACTTGGGTACTTGGCTACTATGTTTACAATTGGAGTCAATGAGTTGTGGCACTTTTGGTTCGTAGAGGAAATATTTTCAGTACCTAATCACTGGATGTTTAACATGGGAGTTGTAGTAGCTTTCATGGGCGCATTGGCATATGTAGTAAGAGTATATGCACGTCTAGTAGAGTTAGGTGCAGAAACACCAGCAAAGAACCCCTATGTAGCCGAAATGTACAAACTAGCCTTAGAGGGTAAGCTATACAGCAGATCTATACCATAAAAAAGCAAACAAAAGCAAATACAATACATACTATCCTTTCTTTTATTTTTATTTCCGTTTAATTTGTGTTCATCACTTGCATCAATTCAATTTCTCGATATATGGCACTTTTAATTGAGTTTCCCTCTATAGTAACTGTCTAAGCCAAGCCCTTTGTGTATATGATTAATATGAATTGTAACCGGAAGTATGTAAATGCACGTTCACTATCTGCTACCAGATGCAATTAAAATATTATCTTTTGACAGCAAAATTTAAAAGGGAATGGGCTGATTCTATATTCATGACTTTACCAAAAGGATATGCTCCAGGACGTGGGGGAGGTTATGGTGGAAGCCGAGACGACATAGAGAAAATGATTGGTCGCAGAGTTGAAAACATGACCGGTGTTTACATTTTAGGATTCGCGCTATGCTGGGCAGCAACTGCAGGTGGTATTTATGTTGGAGTTACAGTCTATCCGTGGGCTTACCCATTACCAAGTGGTATTTACGCGCTGTCTGTCCTCACAGTAATTGAAGCATTAGGATTCTTCTTCATTATGAAGGTTAGTCACGAAAAGCCGCTTCGTGCATAATACAACCTTTTTCTACATTTTTTGATTTCTACATTATTTTATACTCGTTGTTAATATCGGGTTTTCGTATAGTTTTCTAATTAAAAACTATTATTTATGGCGAGCGTTTGTTGCTAATTTATCTCAGATTAATTTGAATAAAATTTTATATATTACATCATAGACTAGCTTTGTAATGGTCTGGCTAAGAAGAACAACACACTATCTATTCATAGTTGTAGTCGCGGTAAATAGCACACTCTTAACAATTAATGCAGGAGACTATATCTTCTATACAGACTGGGCATGGACCTCGTTTGTAGTCTTTTCGATCTCACAATCGACTATGCTCGCGGTAGGCGCCATATACTATATGCTCTTTACAGGAGTTCCAGGAACTGCCACATATTATGCAACCATTATGACCATCTACACATGGGTTGCAAAAGGCGCATGGTTTGCGCTAGGATACCCATACGATTTCATAGCAGTACCTGTGTGGATACCTTCAGCAATGTTGTTAGATCTTACATATTGGGCCACAAGGCGCAACAAGCACGCCGCCATACTAATTGGTGGAACTTTAGTTGGTATGTCGCTTCCCTTGTTCAATATGATTAATCTATTGCTAGTAAGGGACCCGTTGGAGGTTGCATTCAAGTATCCTAGGCCTACGCTCCCTCCATATATGACGCCAATTGAACCTCAGGTCGGGAAATTCTACAATAGTCCTGTAGCATTGGGTGCTGGTGCAGGGGCTGTATTAACAGTGCCAATAGCAGCACTAGGCGCAAAACTGAACACGTGGACTTACAGATGGATGGCCGCGTGGAGCAAATGGGACTGAGAAGATAAGTCTCCCCTCTTTCTTTTGTTTTTATATACTTTTTTGACCGCTAGTAGACATACACTTAATTTTATGTCAAGTGTAACAATTCAATGAGTTATTATCGAATAACTCATTAGATGAGTCTACACACTATTGTATGCTTAATTGCCTTATTTACATTAAGTCTAATACATCAGTTGTTGGTAACAAATAATGTCATTAGAGAACTGCGTCTAAATTATTGTAATTTCTTTTCTTCTCTGCCCTGTGGGTGTATGGCTAGTGCAGCTTGTCCTTTATAGTACACATATTGATGGATAAAAGTTACTGCAGACGAAAGTTAGCAGAGCTTTATTTGGTGAGTCTGAGTTCGTCAATGAGCCTGTCAATTGTTGCGAGAGGTTTGCCATTTTTATCTGAAATGTCTTGTTTTGAAGGCGGATTTTCTATGTAATTGGATATCCTGGCAGCAATTCTCTCCTGGTATGTTGGGATGTGTTCATTTTGATAAAAAATCCCTAACGGGATCTTGTTCCCCCATTCGTTTGACTTTTCTATTACTTGGGCCATCTTTGTGTTCACTTCATCTGGTTCGTGTACAACACCGTCATAGCTTGTTCCATCAAGCTTGTATGTTCTAGGCCTCTGCTTACTAGTTTCGGGATCAATATTGTCTAAGCCCTGGAACCATTCCTTTGTATTGATGTCATTGTAAGTTGGACAGGGTTGCAATACATCCAAAAATGCCAAACCTTTATGATCCGTCGCCTTTTTAATCAGATCCTTTAAATGTCTTACATCGTACGAGTAGCCTCTTGCAATAAAGGTAAAACCAGCAACTAAAGCAAGGGCTATAGGATTAACAGAGTTGTTCACATTTGGTTGTGAAAGAGACTTTGTTTTCATTCCCAATTTTAGGGTGGGTGCAGCTTGACCCTTAGTTAATCCATAAACGGCATTATTGAATATTATGTATACCAAGTCTACATTTCGTCTGCCAGAACTTACAAAATGACCAGCACCAATTCCTAATCCATCGCCATCTCCCCCCACTGCCAATATTTCCAAGTCGGGGTTGGATAATTTAGCACCCTGGGCGAATGGTAAAACCCTGCCATGTAAAGTGTGTATTCCATATGTATGAATGAAGTGAGGTGTCTTGCCTGAACATCCTATTCCTGAGAATATTGCAGCACGGTGCAAAGGAATCTGCATTTCTGACAGGGCCATCTGGATAGCATTTAAAATTCCAAAGTCTCCACAGCCAGGACACCAGTCATTATGAACGTCTGTTTTATAATCTGCAAGTTTAAGTGCCATGTTCTAAAACAATTCTCCTAGAAGCATTACCATTAATGATACACATTAAAGCATTATAAACCTCACTTGAAGATATCGGTCTGCCATTATATTTGACAATTTTATAGTTGATGTTTCGGTTCAGGTTCTGCTTTATGAGCAACCCTAGCTGGCCTGTATAGTTCATTTCAATATCTATCAAAACCTTTGTATTCTCTAACATTTTTTCTAAGAGTACTGTCGGAAATGGATGCATTAACCTAACTTGAATAAACTTAATCTTCTTCCGTTCTTCTTCTGCTAACTGATCTAGTGCATCTAGAATTGCACCCTTTGTAGATCCCCAACTTACTATTGTTATACCACTTGATAGATCTTCTTGTCCGTATAATTTTGCCTTGTCTTCATCAGGTATTTCTTGTAAGGCTAGATCCATCTTACTCATCCGCTTATTCATCATTTTAATTCTGTTGTCTGGATCTTCTGTAATATGACCTTCTTCAGTATGTTCATCTCCTGTATTCCAAAATACTGCATTTTCTGTTCCAAGTCTTACACGAGGAGAAATTGGATTCTCATCCAGTTTGAATCTAAGGTAATTTCTTGCAACACCAGTATTAATTGAGGTGGGATCTACATTTTCTATTAATCGTCCTCTATCTATATTAGTTCGTTGCTGATCAAAAACTTTACAAGTCGTTATACTATTTGCAATAGCCTTATCAAGCAAATGTATTACTGGCAACTGATATTTTTCTGCGAAATTGAATGCTTTTATAGTATCATAGAAGCTTTCTTCAATGTCACCAGATGCAAAAACAATTTTTGGAAATTCTCCATGCCCACAATTAATAGCAAAGAGCAAATCGCCCTGCTCATGTCTTGTTGGAAGCCCTGTAGATGGACCTGCACGTTGGTATAGTGAAACGACAACTGGGACCTCATTAATTCCCGCCCATCCAAGTGCTTCAGCCATCAAGGAAAAACCTGGTCCAGAAGTAGCAGTAGCAGAACGTACGCCAGTTAACGCTCCTCCTATTGCCATAGTGATTGCAGCTATTTCATCTTCTGTTTGTACAACTACTATGGACCCCTTTTTGTCATTATGTATCTGTTCTATTATCTGGTTAGACTCTAAAAATTCGCTGTCATCACTAGCAGGAGTTATGGGATAGTATGTCTGGAATCTACATCCTGCAGTAATTTTCCCCATTGCAGAAGATTGGTTTCCTTGCACAAGAATTGTGTCAGGAGAAGGTAGAGAACATGTCAGTTTAACTTTAAATTCTGTAGAAGCAAAGTTTGATTTAATATAATTATAAGAATAATTTGCATTCGCAATATTTAGGTCAGCAATCTTGGGTTTTGTTCGGAAGACATATCTGATCGCTTTAGATAGGATTTCATTATCAAAGTTTAGAATTGCCATTGATGCTGCTAAAGCCATTACATTGATCATCCTTGTAAGTTTGCTTAAAGAATGATCGCTAATCTTCTCTGAAAATTCTTTAAGTAGCTGAAAATATGGGATCTTGTAGAGTATAGCGCCATTGTCCTTGGCATAATCTAGCATTCCCTGAACAGTCAATGGTTTGCCACTCCCTGCAAGCATTGTAGATATTCTCCTAACAGCATGATCGTCTATAGTTGGAACTTCTTCGATGGTTGTATTGACTAGATCCGTATCATAAATTATAGCTCCACCTTTCCTTAACTTATCTCCATGCCTAAATACTGTTTCAGCATCAAAAGAAACGAGCATATCTATATTATCCAGATGAGAGCGTACTTGTCTATTTGAAACCGTTACTGTAAAATAACTGTGTTCACCTTTTATATTAGAATAGTATTCTCGATTACCAAAAATATAAAATCCCCCCTGTGAACAGGCTCTAGAGAAAATATTGGCAGCGGAATCAACGCCACTTCCTTGAGCGCCACCTATAACCCATGTTAAAGAGTCGGGAGCCGTTATCGATCGGATCATTATCAATTATCAAAAGTAATCACCCTTTTCCTTCTTTTAATGGTTTAGAATTAAAGAAAATTAAATTTAGCCGCCACCGGTAACAGCATCATGTAGACAACATTCGCATGCGTTTAATTCCCCACAATATGGACATACACACATACATGCTTCTAACGGATTTCCACAGCTATCACAAGTAGTTCCATCTTCAGTAGTCGAATCCCCGGTAGTATCTGCCAATTTGTCCTTATAGTATAGTTTATTCCATCTGAGTTATTATACTTTACATAGATTCGTTTATCTGGCTTACAAGACTTTTATTGTTTTTCTGCAAGTCAGTCAGTCTCATATCTACTTTTGGCACAGGGTAGTTATTATGCATACACATAATGGCGTATTTGAGCAACAAGGTAATTTTTTGTATAAGAAAGGCTAATAACTAAATATGGCACTTTAAGAATTAAGATTTATGACAATTTCTCTTGCTGCAACTGAACCTCGGGCTAAAGGCGTAAAGTTCACAACTTTTGAAAATGCTCACATAGTTAGAGGAACTACTTTAGTTAAACGTGGTTTTGCTCATATGCAAAAGCATGGCGTAATTATGGATGTTACAAACGTCGAACAAGCACAAATTGCTGAAGATGCAGGTGCAGTTGCAGTTATGGTTTTAGATAAATTGCCATACGATATAAGGAAGGCTGGAGGTGTTGCAAGGACTGCTGGCATTAACGTAATCACCGAGATAATGACTGCTGTCACTATTCCTATAATGGCAAAGTGTAGAATTGGGCATGTTACAGAAGCTAAGGTATTGGAAGCAACCGGAGTAGATATGATAGATGAGAGCGAGGTCTTGACTCCTGCAGATGAAGAGCGACATATTTGGAAGTGGGATTATACAACACCATTTGTCAATGGCGCAAAGAATCTTGGCGAGGCATTAAGGAGGATAGAAGAAGGATGCGCAATGATCAGAACAAAAGGTGAACCAGGAACGGGTAATGTTGCGGAAGCTGTTACTCATATTAAGCTCCTAAACAACGAGGTTAGGAGGATTAGATCAATTTATGAAGATCAAGATAACCAAGAATTAATAAAATTAGCACGAGAACTAAAGGCTTCTTTTCCACTCGTTGTGGAGACCGCCCGTTTAGGCAGGCTACCTGTGGTTAACTTTGCAGCAGGTGGAATTTCTACCCCTGCCGACGCAGCGTTTCTAATGAACCTTGGATGTGACGGTGTATTTGTTGGCTCGGGCATTTTCAAAGCGAATGATGCAGCTGAACGTGCGAGGGCGGTAGTATTGGCTACCACGTACTTCGATAATCCGAAAGTTATTGTAGAGGCCCAAAAAATGGTTGACGAGAAAAAGTCTATGCTCGGACTTGATACAAAAAATCTCGAATTAAAAATGCAGGAAAGAGGTCCTTCTACTTGAAAGATACAGTATTAATTGGAGTCTTGGGGCTTCAAGGTGACGTTGAGGAGAATGCATCTGCAACCAAAGACGCACTAAAAAATGCAGAGATAGATGGTACTGTACAGCGTGTTCGTTATTCTGAAGAAATTGAAAAAGTCGATGGGCTAATTTTGCCAGGAGGTGAGAGCACAGTCATTAGTACATTAGTGGCTATACAAGGAGGAACACTTCAGACTATTAAGAGACTTGTGTCCAGTGGCATGCCTGTTATAGGAACGTGTGCTGGAATGATTATGCTTTCAAAACGTGCATATGATAAAGTGGTGGGTGAAACCAAACAGCGATTATTGGGTAATTTAGATATAGTCGTTGAAAGAAATGCTTTTGGAAGACAGAACTATTCCTTTGAGTGTGATCTTGAGATACCTTTTGTTGGAAAAGACTCATTCAGGGGAGTGTTTATCAGATCTCCTATTGTAAAAGAAATTGGAAATGGAGTAGATAATATAGCTAAAATTAACGACAAGATTGTTGCGGTAAAACAACAAAATATTCTTGCTACTGCCTTCCATCCAGAATTATCTGGAGACCATAGGTTTCACGGGCAATTTGTCAAAATGGTGTTAGATTTCAAAAGAAGCCACTAAAAATAAAAGATGCGGGGGGTGGGATTCGAACCCACGAACCCCTAAGGGACGGGATAACCACTCTAAGATCTTAAGTCCCGCGTCTCCAATTCCTAATTTGCCTATTTGGCCAGGCTCTACAACCCCCGCTCGCCCTGCAAATCGATTTAAGTGCAAGTACGGTAATTAAACGTTACAAGGACACAAAAGATACCTTAATGAACCCCTAGATTCATGTTGAATCCTTAGCGCAGTTGCCAGCAATTGCTGCCTTGGTAGCTCAGCCTGGTAGAGCGTTGCCTTGGTAAGGCAAAGGTCCTGGGTCCAAATCCCAGCCAAGGCTGTTTCTGCTTGTCAAAAGGAGCAAGATTCTTGCTTATCAAAAAATGCGGATCAGTATCAAGTCTTACCAAATACAGTAAGGGTCTTACCAAATATGATAAAATAGAAGTCAGAAATAACTATGGTTAAGAGGGACATGTCCTCCAAAGGACGCAAAGGTTCTTAGTATTAGTACTGCTGTGAGTTTTTAGCATTCGTAAATAACAGGCATTTACATCTATCGCAACTTAGCATCATACGATTAGTCTTTGTACCTTTGATGCTAGCATGGCCATAACACAACACATATTGAACAAACATTGAACACAATGTTGAAATCCCCTTTTTTATCGTTGTCTAGCTCAAAGAAATAATAATGTGATTTCATTCCCTCAAGTAAAAAATATACCTCTTTTCATATAGGAGGACGAGATCTATTGCTATTAGTTTCTATTACTCGTATATTTGTTAGATGGATCTTAATTCTCATTACTCGGCAATTGTTAACAGAATATCTCAGAACGCTTTGATGAGATCCCTGGAGACGATTGTTGACGGCACGATAATACCTGTGCTATTCATTTGAAATAATTTGCAAGAACTTTTTCTGCAAAGTCTTAAAAATGGCGGTACATTACGACTAATGATTGAAACTGACTTTACTCTATTCCTACTAGAATAGAAAAACAAAAAATCACCATGCCAAAACAGCTAAGGGTAAAAAATATAGGCATGAAACTAACAAGAATAAAGAAACAGCATTTTATGCGTATATCTGCTCTAAGAATGCGAAAGGTTGAAAATGTAAATCTTGAAGTGAGTTAAACTATGTTGATGGAAATCAGATCAGGCAGATACAAATGAAGAGCCTGGGAAAAAGCTTCCCAGAGTCTTTACAGGCAACAATTTGTTTCTTTTACCTATCAGCAAAAGAAAATATGCTATTGTCAAAGGAGTAGAATACCAGCCTGTCGAGTCAATCTCTGAAAAACCAACTATGGATTTTACAGCCGATTTGTTTCTTCTTTAGCCGCATTACATCAAGTATCGTCTGCTTTTGGAGTATTTGGAGACACGTCCGATGCATTTGCAACTCCTATATCATTACATTTATCAATAGAAAGAGAAGATCCACTTTCTCCATTGCCCTTCTTTTTCCTTTCTTCACTCTCTATACAATCATGACATGTCCATATTCCATCGCTATAATGACCTGTCTTTACCTTTCCATGTTGTTCAATTTCACTTTCCAACGAATCAGCAACAGGTGAACCACATTTGGAACATTCTGGCAATAATTTGACCATGATATAGATAAATAAGCTCACTTCTTATTTTATATTCTTGTGTTCTAAACATTAACTTAGTCTTTAGTCTTTCACGATACTAGCTGTGATTTTACTTGTTTTACTAAATCATGTATTTCAATAGGTTTTTGAATAAACGATCTAAAATCACTTCTTCCTTTAGTATTAATGAAACTTCGTTTGATGCCTTGGAAAATATTTAATATGCAGTAATAAACAATACTTTAACTTTACAGTTACAATAACCTCCTTTGTACTTTCAATATCTTTTTCTTCTACGTTAACATATATTATATCACGTTCATTTTGTAAATTTCAAAGCATTGCTTAATAAGTTAGAAATTACTTGTGAGATCCTTTTCTATCTGCCTTAATAAGAAAGAGATCTGCATTTTGTTGTTATTTAGAAATTGAAGGAAATAATGACAAATCTATATTACAGTAGCTACCGTCTTTCTTTGTAATGTTATTTTGACATTTCTTATAATCTGAAGGTTTATTCTAATAAAATATTAAATAGAATAGTACAGTTACCATTGTAACTAATATGAAGAAAGACTCTCATTCAGATTCTGATCTCAAGAATATCTACCAATTGAAAAATATAGCTGTAGTTGGTATGTCAAAAAATGTGGAAAAAGCAGGAAACTTTGTACCGAAATACCTTATCGAACATGGCTACAATGTTATCCCTGTAAATCCAACAATTGCAGAAGTTTTAGGAAGAAAATCATATCCAACAATTGCAGACGTCCCAGAAAAGATAGATATTGTAGACATATTCAGAAAACCAGAAGATGTACCTAGTGTAATAGATGATGCAATCAAGAAAAAGGATGATGTTAAAGTAATCTGGATGCAAGAAGGCATTTACAATGAGGAAGGAGAAAAGAAAGCAAAAGAAAATGGTATGGATGTCGTCTATAATAGATGCATGATGGCAGAACATATGCGACTTTTTTAGTGTAATAGCATAAACAACAATTTTGTCATTCTATATTATGTATATAGAGCCAAATGTTATCCTTTGACATTATGCCAATGATAAAATATTGGCACAAAATAAAAGATAGTAAAGGAACTACTTTTTACTTACTCTCCATAAAATATTCTATATCAAAATGACCTCTGCACTCTTACTAATTAACTGCATTATAGGCTACCAAGATTATGTTGTAAATGAACTAAAGAAATTATCTGAATTTATTGAGGTCTATAAAGTAAATGGTATATATGATATTATTGTCAAAGTCACTACAAGTTCAGAGGAAGAGCTACAAGAGATCATGATAGATAAAATTCGAAAAATTGAAGGAATCACAACCACATTAACTCTCTTAATAGTAAAAGAACATACTACCTAGGTTAGTA
>Ga0134128_10011068_pt1 | contig 10801 bp, 8 predicted proteins | sample KB31754_FD_96462 | JGI IMG/M metagenome (GOLD analysis project Ga0134128, IMG submission 96462) | Terrestrial soil microbial communities with excess Nitrogen fertilizer from Kellogg Biological Station, Michigan, USA - KB3-175-4 | ecosystem: Environmental > Terrestrial > Soil > Unclassified ...
CCCTCGCCAAGAGCATGAATACGCCCGAGCAGAGTCCCGGCCGCCTCGATCTCATCGAAACGCGCGGCGTAGCGCTCGCCCTCGATGAACGGGTACGCCACCCAGTGCTTCTCTTCAAACCGGACCGGGTTGTCCACGCTCAACTCGAGCGCAGTGACCACCGGGATGCCTCGGGCCAGCCAGTCCCTGGTCACCGCGGCGACCGCCGCCGCGCCCTCTGGCGTTCGCCGGGTGCGTTTGATGACCGCCCGGTGCCCGCCGACCAGGCAAGGGAAGACCGGCGACCACAGGTAGACGGAGCGGTCCGGCACCTGTTCGGCACCGAAGTGCGTGAACACCCCTGTGTAGTCGGCAGCTGGGTAACCGGCGGCGTCCTCGGGGGCGTCAGGCATGGACGGAGAGTACTTAACCAGGGCAACTCGGGGCTACGGGTTTAACCGGTTTACCCGGCCAGCGGCGTGGCTGGCAACCGGTGAACGCCACCTTGGCCAAGCTCTGGAACGGTCACGCCTGGAAGGGCATCAAGACGATCAATCCATGAGCGCGCTGGCTGCCCCGCTATCCGCGTGACCCGGAAGCACGCCCGCGGAGTCACCTGCGGCTGAAGCGACGGTCGGGAACGAACCAGATGATGGCCACCGCGGCGAAGATGCCGTAAGCGATATACGGGCTTAGGAAAGCCAGGGCAGTGGCGGCCGCATAGAGCAACATCGAGATGCGTCCCTTGAAGTCACTGCCCAGAGCGGTAGCGACCGGTGAATCCTTGCCGTCGGCGGCGATGATCGCCCGGGTAAGCATGGTAAAGGCAACGGCGGCGCCTAGGCAGATCAGGCCGTAGGTCGCCGCCGGGGCCTTCTGGCCGTACTCCTCACCGATCCATTCGGTGAGGACCGGGATCAGCGACAGCCAGAACAGCAGGTGCAGGTTCGCCCACATCACGGGGCCGGTAATGCGCCGGGCGGCACGCAACAGGTGATGATGGTTGTTCCAGTAGATCCCGATGAACGTGAAGCTCAGGACATAGACGAGCAGCGCGGGCAGCCGAGCGCGCAGGTCACCGAACGCACCGCCGACCGGGGCCTTCAGCTCGAACGCCATGATCGTGATGATCACGGCCATGACGCCGTCGCTGAAGGCCTCGACCCTGCTGGTCTCCCTGTCCTCGGCGCCCGTAGGCGGCTCCGGTTCCGCTGCCATGAGCGGACAGTATCCGAATCCGCTAGCTCCCGATGGCGTAGAGGTTCGCGTCGTTGATGGCGTAGACCGTGCCGTCCGGCCCGACGATCGTGGGCGTGTAGGCCTCGGGCAGCGGGCCGTTAAGACGGATCTTCCCGGCCAGCTTGTTGGTGGCCAGGTCCCAGCGGTACATGATCCCGGCTTCGCTGTTCACGAACACCGAATCGTCGGCCGTGTCGACCGCCGCCGAGTTGATGCACCACTCATACCGTGCTCCGGCCGTGGCCTTGGGGACCTGGACCGGCGACAGGACGGTCCGCACGGCCTTCATCACCTGGACGCGGGCGTACGGGTCCTTCTGGCTGGCTGTGGGGTCGAGTACGGCCACCTCGTTGTGTCCGTCTCCGTGCGGGCCGACGCCGATGTAGTTGTTGTACTTGGACACCAGCAGGTACGTCGATTTGCCGTGATACCCGGGCAGCGAGCTAGCGGGCAAGACGGAGACGGTGTCGTCCCAGCCGAAGGACCCCGGAATCTTGGTCTTGGACAAGGTGGCGTCGAAGTGCAGCAGCCAGCCGCGGTCGTCGTGCTTCGGGAACGGATTTTCCAGCACGCCGTAATACACGTCACCGTCTGGACCGACGGTCGGCGAAGCCGACGAACTGCTTGAGATCATGGCGGGCTTGCCGCTAGTCGGGTCCTTCAGCAGGACGTGGTGACGTGGCTTGAGCGTGGTGGCGTCGAGCCCGACCAGGACGCCTTCCTTGGGGCTGGTCACAGTGATGTACACGGTCGTGCCGTTCGGCGACAGGGCCGGGGCGCAACTGAAGGCGACGTTGGTGATGGTCTTGTTGCCAGCCGCGGCCGACGCGGAGATCCAGGTTCCGTGACCATCGGGGGCGATCCGGGCGATCCCGCTGGTGAGGTGGTTCGGTGTCGAGCCAATCACGGTGAACCCGAAGTAAATTGACCCGTCCGGTCCGGCCGTCAGCGGCGTGCTGATCTGGACTGCCTTGTTGTAGATGGCCCGGTGCGCCTTCCACTGCGCCGCTCCGTAGAACACGATCCTGCGGACCGATCCGATCGCCTGGTTGGCGTGCGCGCGCATCAGGATCGTCCCGCCCGCACCAGCGACGGCCAGGCTGGTGCCAGGCGTCAGTACGGCAGGCAGAGGGGCGGTAAAGCCGGTGGCCAGCCGAGATGCCGTCCAGTCAGTGTTGAGTGACCAGCGCTGCGCTCCGTCAGTTCCTGAGTAGGCGACAATGCGGTACCCGGCCTTGGCGCTTATCGTCGTCGGGACCATGATCGTGTTAGCGGCGGTGATCATGGGCGAGCCGTAATGGATCGGCAGGAACTTCGGGTTCGCCTGAGATAGGTCGACCTTCACCTTCCAGCGGATACGGTGAAATGGCTGGGGTTTCACCTGGGCAATGGCGGTGTGTTGCGCGTTCCCGGCGTAGCCCGCCCATTCGACCGAGGTCGAAGGACCGGTGGGCGACGAGTTGCCCGTGCTGACCGCCTGCGCGATCGATGCCGGGCCGAAAAGGCTAGATCCGAACGCTGCCGCGACCAAGGCCGCAGCGCCTGTCACTCCTCTGACGTTTAGCCACATGCGGCAATATAAGTAAATCGGATATAACAGCGCAATACCGGTTAGCTACTTTTTGGTTACGTCTCGGTCACAGTGTGTACTGGCCCGGCTGGCTGCGAGGACCGGGGCAGGCCCGAGTTGCCGGCCGCCGGGCGGTTGGGTCACAATGGCGGCTGGCGATGAAGCTCGCCACAACCGCGGCGCCGCCGCTGATGGCTTCTACCTGATGACTCGTCATGGGAGGAGCTGCCGCGGTGCTGCCCATTCCTTTTGTCCAGGCTCTCCAGGTCCTGACCGTCGCGGGCGCCGCTCCGCTGGTTTCCGGTGTCATCTCACGGATCGAGGCCAGGCTGCAGGGCCGTCGCGGACCGCGGGTCCTGCAGCCCTACTACGACCTGGCCAAGCTGTTCCGCAAGGAGGCGCTGGCCCCCGAGGGGGCGAGCTGGGTCTTCCTGGCCGCGCCGGTGGCGGCCTTCACCTGCTACCTCACCGTGCCGCTGCTGATCCCGGTCCTGACCACGTTTCCGCTGCCGCTCAGCTACATGGGCGACATCCTGGGCGGCGGGTTCATCTTGTCGCTGGCCGGCTTCCTCGTCGCCGTCGCCGCACTGGAGACCGGCAGCCCGTACGCGCAACTCGGGGCCAGCCGGGCCAAGACGTTCGCCGCGATCACCGAACCGGTCGTGCTGTTCGTCGTGTTCACCGTCGCCCTGCTGACCGCCACCGACCTGCCGTACGCGCTCGCGGCTACCGTGCGCTCCTCGGCGGGTCAGATCATCAGGCCCGCCCACGTCCTGGCCGCCGCCGCGCTGTTCATGGTGATCTTGTACGAGACCGGCCGGATCCCGATCGAGACTCACTCCGGCACTAACGAGTTCGGGATGATCGAAGAGGCGCGGCCGTTCGAGCACTCCGGACCCTACTTCGCGCTGCTGAAGTGGGGATCGGCGGCCAAGCAGCTGATCTTGTACACGATCTTCATCAACGTGTTCGTCGCGCCGTGGGGCCTGGCCGCCGGGCGGCAGCCGCTGGCCGTGCTCATCGCGATCGTGGCGCTGCCGGCCAAGGCGTGCGTTCTCGGCGCCGTGGTCGCCGTGATCGACAACTCCTTCGCCAAGCTCCGGCTCTTCAAGATCACCGAATTCGCGGCGGCGGCGTTCCTGCTGTCCGTGCTCGGGGTGTTCACCGTGTATCTGGGAGGTGGCTGATGTTGCCGGCCCAGGCGCCGACGGCGTACGTCGGAACGGCCAACGTGATCGCGGTCCTGATCTTGCTGGCCGAGTTCGGCATGTTCCGCCAGGCGCTGCTGCGCGACCAGATCCGGCTGTACGCGGCGCAATCGGTGCTGATCGCCGGACTCGCCGTGCTCGTGGCCGCGGTACGGCAGCTGCCCGAGCTGTACGTACTCGGCGCGGCTACCGTCGCTCTCAAGGCGATCGGCATCCCGATCGTCCTGCGGCGATTGCTGCGCCGGACGTATCCGGTGCACTCGCTTGAGGCCGGTCACGACATCGCCGGCAGCGGCGGACTCGGCCTGGCGAGCACCGTCCTGATCGGCATCGTGGTCGCGGCCTTCGGTTTTTTCTCGGCGAAGGTGCTCCCGGTGAGCGCCGGCGCCGCGCCGGTGACCGCGCTGTCCGTATCGCTGTCGGTCGTGCTGGTCGCCTTCGTGCTGATGATCCACCGCCGGGACGTGGCCTCTCAGGCGATCGGCCTGTTCTCGCTGGAGAACGGGATCTCGCTGGCGGCGCTGGTGATCGCCGCCAGCCTGCCGCTCATCTTGGAGGTCGCGTTGCTGTTCGACCTGCTGCTGGCCGTCGTGGTCTTCGGCCTGCTGATCCGGCTGCACCACGGGCGCGCGGACACGCTGTCGACCTCCGGCCTGACCGAGTTGCGAGGCTGAGCATGACCGTAATCGTCTTGCTGCTGCTCGCCGTGCCGCTCGCCGCCGGCCTGGCGTCGGTCTTGCTGCCGCCGAGAGTCGCGGCGGCGGTTACCTCGACCTGCGGGGTGGCGAGCTTCGGGCTCGTACTGGCGCTGATCCCCGGGATCTCGCATCGCGACCTTGACGCGCTGGGGTTCATCCGGGTCGACGCGCTGAGCGTGGTGTTCCTGATCGCCACGAGCTTTCTGTACGCCTGCGTGGCCGTCTACTCCGTCGGTTACCTGGACAAGGTCACCGATCACCGGTACTCGCGCCGGTTCTGGGTCGGGCTGAACCTGTTCGCCTGGTCGATGCTCGCCGCTCCGATGATGAGCAACCTGGCGCTGCTGTGGATCATGGTCGAGATCACCACGATCGTCTCGGCGCTGCTGGTCGCGCTGGAGGGCACCGATGGCGCCGCCGAGGCGGCCTGGAAGTACGTTCTCCTGGCTTCGGCCGGACTGGCGATCGCATTGCTCGGGACGATTTTCCTGTACTACGCCGGCTCGCGTTTGCTGGGAACAAACTACAGCCTTGCTTTCTCCCCGCTGCTTGGAATTGCCGTTAAATTGCCGCACGCGGTGATAAGGCTCGCGTTCGTGCTTGCGGTACTTGGCTATGGAACCAAGGTTGGCTTGTTTCCCGTGCACACGTGGCTGCCGGACGCGCATTCCGAGGCGCCGACGCCGGTTTCCGCGTTGCTATCCGGATCGCTGCTTGCCGTGAGTTTCTATGCGATCCTGCGGTTTTACCAGATCGCGGCGATCACGCTCGGCGGCGGTTTTCCTCGGGACGTCCTGCTCGTATTCGGCGTGCTGTCGCTGCTGGTCGCGGCCTTGTACCTGCTTGACCAGCGCGATTACAAACGCCTGCTCGCCTATTCGAGCGTGGAGCACATGGGCATCCTGGCCGTCGGGGTCAGCTTCGGCGCGCCTATCGCGCTCACCGGGGTGCTTCTGCATGTGCTGGCGCATGCGGCCGCGAAAGGCAACGCATTCATGGGGGCCGGGGTCCTGGTGCGCAAATTCGGGACGAAGCAGATCGGGTCGGTGACGGGGGGCCTTGACCTGTTGCCGTGGAGCGGGCCGTTGTTTCTTGCCGCCGTGCTGGCGCTGTCAGCGATGCCGCCGTTCGGGATATTCCGCAGCGAATTCGAGATAGTGACCGGCGGCCTGGCGGCCTCGCGGAACGCGCCGGCGGTGATTCTCGTGGTGCTGGTAACCGTCGCCTTTCTCGGGCTTTCGATGGCGGCCAATCGCATGCTGCTGACGCCTCGGAGCGCGCCCGCGCTTGCCGAAGAGGTCAGGCGGGGCGAGCCTAGTGCGCTGATGGTCGTGCCGATGGCGGCCGGGCTGATCGCCCTGCTGGTGCTTGGCCTGCATCCGCCGGGGGAGCTGGTCGGGCTGCTTGACCGGGCGGTGACGATGTTGCGAGGTCCGGCATGACGACCACGGCGGACGCGATCGGCGTGCGGGTCATTTCCTTGTGGGAGGCGGTCGCGGGCGAACTGGCGGCCGGCGGCCGGTTCGCCGGGCTCATGGGAACGGCGCGGTCCGATGCCGTGCTGCTGTCGGTGCACCTGGCCGATGCGGCCGGGGTTTCGACGCGGGAGATCGAGCTGCCTGGCAATTCGCCGTCTTATCCTGCGCTGACGCCAGTTGTCGGGGCCGCCTTCTGGTACGAGCGTCAGCTGCATGACCTGTTCGGCGTCGTGCCGCAGGGTCATCCGCGGCTTGAACCGCTGGTCGTCCCGCACTCGGCGCCCAGGCATGTGCTGGGGCCCGGCCTGTTCACCATGCCGCACGGGCCGGTTAGGTCCGGGGTGATGGAATCGATCGAGTACCTGGTGGAGACGCCGGGCGAGGACATTCCGCATCTGAACATGCGGGTCTTCTACAAGCATCGCGGCATCGAGAAGCGGTTCGAGCGGCTGACTGTCACCGACGGGGTGCTGCTGGCCGAGCGGACCGAGGGAGTCGCGTCGGTCGCGCATGCCCTCGCGTACTGTCACGCGATCGAGGCGCTGGCCGCAGTGAGCGAACTGCCGTGGCGGGCCGCGCTGGTCCGGGTCCTGCACGCCGAGCTGGAACGCCTTCTGGGCCACCTCGACGTCGCCGTCCGGCTCTGCGATTCGGCCGGCCTGGCGGTAGCGACGGCCAGGTTCGGCACGCACAAGGAGCGGGTGGCCCGGCTGGTGAGCCGGATGTGCGGCAGCCGGTTCGGGCGGGGCGTGGTCGTGCCCGGCGGGGTGAGCGGGCTTCCCTTGGTGCCGGGCCGCGAGGTTCGCGCTGAACTTGACCGGCTTGAGCGCGGCATCACCGACGACGCGCGGGCCTTGATGGGCACCGCGTCCTTCCTTGACCGGCTGCGCGGCACCGGCCCGCTGCGCCCGGAGCGCGCGCTTGCGCACGGGGCGCTGGGGCCGATCGGGAAGGCATCCGGCTACAGCGACGATGCGCGGCTGAACCGTCCTTATGATGCCTACGCGCGGCTCGACCTCGGCGGTGGGTTCGAGCACCGGGCCGGCGACGCGCTCGCTCGGCTCCGGCTGCGGTGGGACGAGGTCCGCCAGTCATTCGACCTGCTCCGGCAGGCTGTCGGTGAGCTGGACGAGGCTGGTGAGGGGCCGCTCGCCCTGCCCTGTGAGGTCGAATCGGGGCGTGCCGTCGGCTGGGCTGAGGGTGCGGCGGGTGAGGTGCTGTACGACGTCCGGGTCGAGGGCGGGCGGGTAGTGCGGTGCCGGCCGCGATCGCCGTCGTTCCACAACCTGGTGCTCTTTCACGAGGTGTTCGCCGGAGACATCCTGACCGACTTCCCGTTCATCGAGGCCAGCTTCGGGTTGTCGCCGGCGGGGGTGGCGCTGTGAGCCCGTGGGTGCTGCGAGGACTGCGCGAGGGCGTGGTGACAACCCGGTGGCCGGCGTCGGCTGATGCGTACGCCGATGGCTGGCGCGGGCCGGTCGTGGTCGCCGTTGCTGATGCTGATGCTGATGCGCGGGTCGATGACGCGGCCGGGTTGGCGGAGATTTGTCCTACCGGCGCGATCGGGCTGGGGCCCAGGCAGGAACCGCGTCTGGATACCGGGCGGTGCGTGCTCTGCGGCCGGTGCGTCCGGGAGCGGCCGGACGTGTTCGCCTGGTCGTCGGGGATAGCGGCGGCGTCGTTGTCCCGGCCGGGTTTGGTCGTGCCGGTGCCTGACCTGCCAGAGACGGAGGAAAACCTCGCGGCGCTGCGGGATGCCCTGGCCGTGCGGACCTCGGCGTTGCGGCGGTCGGTGCACCTGCGCCACGTGGACGCGGGCTCGGATGGGTCCGAGGAGCAGGAGATCGCGGCGCTGCTGAACCCGGTGTACGACATCGGTCGGCTCGGCCTGTTCTTTACCGCCACGCCTCGGCACGCCGATGTGCTGCTCGTCACCGGGGCGGGTGCCCACGGCATGGCCGAGCCGCTGCGCCTGACCTACGAGGGCATGCCGGATCCGAAGGTGGTCATCGCGGTCGGCACGGACGCGGTCAGCGGCGGGATGCTCGGCGCCGACGGCTACGCCACGTCCGGCGGGGTCGGTGAGGTCGTGCCGGTGGACGTCTGGCTGCCGGGGTCGCCGCCGCCCCCGTTCGCCATCTTGCAGGCGTTGCTGCTCGGGCTGGGGCGGCTGCCGGGTTCGGGGCGCGGGGCTGGTTCTCGCGGGGCTGGTTCTCGCGGGGCTGGTTCTCGCGGGGCTGGCTCTCCGGCCGTGAAGGGCGGGCGGTCATGACCTGGGCTTCGGTTTTCTTCGCGGCCGGGCTGGTGGCCTTCGCGGTCGGCGGGCTGGAGGACCTGGTCGTCGGAGCCCGGCGGGACCGGCCGCGCGCCGTTCCCTACCTGCTCGGCGCGGCCGGATCGGCCTGCCTGACGGCCGTTGGTGCGGCCGGACTGGCTGGTCAGCCGGTGCGGCTGCCGGTGGCGGGCTGGCTCGGTGCCGGGACCGGGAATCTGGCCGCGGACAGCCTGGCCAGCCTGTTCATCGTGATCGCCTTCGGCCCGGCGTTCGCCGTATCGCTGGCGTTCGCGTCCTGGGCGGCGCGCCCGGGCGCGGTCGGACGGCGCGGCCTGGGCGCTAGCTACTCCCTGACGCTCGGCGCCGTGGCGGTGTTCTCGACCGCGCAGGATGCCTTCACCGCGCTGCTGGCGTGGGAGTCGCTGACCATCGCGTTCTACCTGCTGGCCGGCTTCGAGCGCGGCCGCCCTGGCCGGCCGGCAGGGGCGCTGGCCACGCTCGCGTTCGGCAAGATCAGCGGAGCTGCGCTGCTGCTCGGGCTGCTGCTGCTCGCGGTCCGCTCGGGATCGCTGGATCTCGCCTCGTTTACGCAGGTCCCGCACGGCGTCGCCCGGGACGCCGCCCAGTCGCTGCTGATCACCGGCTTCGCGGTGAAGGTCGGACTCGTGCCGTTCCAGATCTGGCTGCCGCGCGGCTACGCCGCCGCGCCGGGGCCGGCCCGCGCGATCATGGGCGGGATCGCGGTCAACGTCGGGTTCTACGGCCTGTGGCGCACGCTCGCCCTGCTCGGGCCTCCGCCCGCATGGCTCACCGGCACCCTGCTTGTGCTGGCCGGCCTGACGGCTTTGCTCGGAATCGCGCACGCCGCCGTCCAGCCGAGGCTGCAGCGAGTCATCGCCTACTCCAGCGTCGAGAACAGCGGCCTGATCCTTGCTGGGTACGGGCTCGCACTGGTCGGGGCCGCGACTCACGATCCGCGGCTGACGGCGGCCGGGCTGCTGGCCGGAACCTTGCAGATCGTCGCGCATGCGGCCGCGAAGTCGCTGCTCTTTACCTCCAGTTCGATCGTGACGGTTCGCGAAGCGGGGGTTGAGGGTGATCGGACGGGTGATCGGACTGGCCCCTACGACGATCTCGATGCCCTGCGCGGATCGGCCCGCCGGCGGCCGTGGGCCGGCACCGGCCTGGCGATCGGTTCGCTGACGCTCGCCGGGCTCCCGCTGACCGTTGGCTTCGTCTCCGAATGGTTCCTGATCGAGGCCCTGCTGCAGCAGTTCAGGGTCCCCGAGCTTGGTTACCGCCTGCTGCTCGCCATCGCCGGCGCCGCCGTCGCGCTGACCGCCGGATTCGCCGGAGTCACGTTCGTCCGGCTGATCGGGCTTGTCGTTCTGGGACCACCCTCGCGCGGGACCGACAGCCGAGGGACCGACAGCCGAGGGACCGACAGCCGAGCGGCGGGCCAGCCGGTCAGTCATCCAGTCGGTCAGCCAGCCGGTCGGCTCTGGGATGGCGGCTGGCTCGGGCGAGCCGCCATCGTGATCTTGTCGGCCTGCTGCCTGGCCACCGCCGCGCTGCTGCCCTTGGTGATCCGGGTCATCGCGACCGGCCTGTCCGGCATCGTGGCCGCGCCGGTGGTCAACGGGGCCCGGCAGTCGCCGTGGGTGCTGGGGCCGGTGTTCGGCGGTTTCTCCGTGCTGTCGCCGTCGTGGCTGTGGATCATCATGCCGCTGATGGCACTCGTGGTGCTGGCTGTCGCCTGGCTGCTGTCCGGTGCCCGGCTCACCCAGGTTCGGCGGGTTCCGGTCTGGCGATCGGCGACGGCCGGCGTCGAGGGCGCGGACTCCTATACCGCGACGGGTTTCGCCAATCCCACCAGGCGAGTGCTGTCGGCCGTGCTGCACACCCGAGCGGTTCTGCAGCCGCTGGATCGGTCCGAGGGCGGCGGCGAGGAACTCTTGGCGGGCGTGGAGCCTGGGCTGGCCTCAGGCACGGCTGGGTCAGCCTCAGGCACGGCTGGATCGGCCCCGGGCACGGCTGGGTCGGCCTCGCGCATTAGGCCGGTCCCAGGTACGGCTGGGTCAGCCTCAGGTACGGCTGGGTCAGCCTCAGGCACGGCTGGGTCAGCCTCAGGCACGGCGCCGGGCTCGCACCTTGGCTACGACTCCGACGTGATCGAGGTTGTCGAGGCTTATCTCTACCGGCCCATGCTGGTCCCGCTCAGGGCCGTTGTCCGCACGGTCAAACGGCTGCAATCCGGCCGGCTCGACGCCTACCTGGCCTACATGCTGGTCGCTCTCGTGGCGCTGATCGCGCTGGTGGTCGCGCTCGCCTGAGCCAGAGCCGGGCGCTGTAGC
>Ga0134128_10011069_pt1 | contig 10801 bp, 8 predicted proteins | sample KB31754_FD_96462 | JGI IMG/M metagenome (GOLD analysis project Ga0134128, IMG submission 96462) | Terrestrial soil microbial communities with excess Nitrogen fertilizer from Kellogg Biological Station, Michigan, USA - KB3-175-4 | ecosystem: Environmental > Terrestrial > Soil > Unclassified ...
CAGCCGCCGACCAGCATGTCCTTCAAGGCGAGCGAGCGGGCGCCTCCAGGCGTGTCGACGCCGACCGGTTGGCCTTTGATGTCGGCGCAAGTCGCCTTCTGCGGATTGGTCGTGCCGATCGCCCAATCGGGATTGGGGAGGCCGTAGATGCCCACGACGTTCGCATTCGCGTTGGCGATCTGGTTGATGGTGAGCGCGGTCGGGACGAGCGCGAGGTCAACGTCGCCGGAGATGACGGCGCGTGAGCCGGCAGCGCCGCTGTCGAACTGCCGGAGCTCGACATCGGCGTTGTATTTCTTGAAGAAGCCCTGCTTGTCGGCGACATAGGCGAAGACCGTGAGATAAATCGGCGGCACGCCCGGCAAGGCGAGGACGACTTTCGGGGCGTCGGCCGCCCGCGCCAGCGGCGCGCCCGGTATCGCAGCGGCAGCGGTGAGCAGCGCGGCAGCAATGAGCGTCTTAGCAAACATCACGTGGCCTCCCTTTCGGCTTTGCTTAACGGCTTGTCGTTCACGGTTCGAGCTGCAATTCGGCGTGGCGCGCCTCGTTCATGAGATTGCCCCAGACCATCTCGCGCAGCTCGGAAAAACGCGGCAGGCTCAAGGTCGCCCGCGTCCGCGGCCGCGGCAGATCGATCGCAATATCCTGGTCGACCTTTGCGGGCCGCCCTTTCAGGACCACGACACGATCGCCCATCAGCACCGCTTCCTCGATCGAATGCGTGACGAAGAGCATCGTCGTCGGCCGCTCCTGCCAGATGCGCAACAGCTCGAATTGCAGAATTTCGCGCGTCTGCGCATCGACCGCCGCGAAGGGTTCGTCCATCAGCAAGACGCTGGGCTCGATGGCGAGCGCGCGCGCGAGGCCGCAGCGCTGCTGCATGCCGCCGGAGATCTGATAGGGATAGGCATTCTCGAACGACGCAAGGCCGACCAGCGTGATGAAGCCAGGAACGCGGCGCTCGATTTCGGCGCGGCTGAGACCTGCCATGCGCAAGCCATAGGCGACGTTGTCATAGACCGTCTTCCAGGGAAAAAGACCGAAATGCTGAAACACCATCGCGACGCCGGGCGGCGGCTCGGTCACGCGCTTGCCGTCGATCATGACCTCGCCTTCGCAGGAGATGAGGCCATCGATACAGCGCAGCAACGTTGTCTTGCCGCAGCCCGAGGGACCGACCAGCGCGACGATCTCGCGCGAGCGCAACTCGAGATCGACATCGGCAAAAACGGTCAGCTCACCGTAACGCTTGGCCAGACCTCGAACGCGGATGGAGCCTCGATCCGCTGACGACATTTCCCTGCGCTTCTCCAACGATTATTGTGACAGATATATTGCGATAACCCTCGGTGGCACAACCGCATTCCGGGCGGGACGGCCCGGCAGCCACGCCACCCAAACCTCTCCCCGATGCGGTGCCGACAGGACTACTTGGCGGGTGACGGCTCGCGCGAGCGACGCACCCAGTAATCGGGCGCGGCTTTGCTCTTGGCCAAAGCCTCGGCGGTCTCGAAGCCCGGCGCCATCGAAGCCGACGTGCCAGCGAGGATCTGGTGATGCTCGATGTTGAGGGTCCGCAGCCAGCGCTGCTGCCCCATGGTGATGGCGACGAAATAGCCGAGCTCGACGATTTGCGGCTCGCTGAAATGGCGCTTCAGCCGCGCCCAGAGCGCGTCGTCGGCTTCGAGGTCCCAGGTGATTGCCTCGGTATAGGTGAGCGCCGCTTTCTGGCGCTCGTCGTAACGCGTCGATTTCTCGAAATCGAGCAGGTCCTTGTAATCGGCTTCAATCAGACCCTGCTTGGCCGATTTGACCGAGCGCTGATTGCCGCAATATTCGCACTTCACCGAGCGCGAGACGTAGACGCGGCACAGCTCTTTGATCGCGTGATCCATCACGCCATTGCGGAACACGGCGTCCCACGTATCGGCGAAGGACCAGAAGGTCGCCGGCACATGCGCCCGGATGGCCTGGCTTTCGGGCCGCGGCGTGCCCTCGCGGCGGCACCGATCCAATTCCGCCAGCATCTCTTGATCGGTGATTGTCGCCGGATCGACGTAACTGATCCGTTGCTCGGCCATAGTGCCTCTCTCCCGTGCTACCAAACGCGGTTTCGATGAACGCGCCGGCATTTTGCGGCGCTTGTTGCCGCGAGGCAACTACGCGGCACCGATCTCACGGGCAAATGAAAACGCCCGGACCAGAGGTCCGGGCGTCAGCATCGACTGGCTGAGGATGGCTTGTCGGCGGTTCAGCGATCGAGGAAGCCCGACAAGCGGCGGTCAGGACCGCGCTGGCTCAGCTTCTTCAGCGCCTTCGCCTCGATCTGGCGGATGCGCTCGCGCGTCACCTGATACTTCTTGCCCACCTCTTCGAGCGTGTGCTCGGCCGCCTGGCCCACGCCGAAGCGCAAGCGCAGCACGTCGGCCTCGCGCGGCGTCAAGCGGGCAAGCGCCTCTTCGGTCGCTTCGCGCAGCTCGGCTGCCGCCGCTGCTTCGAGCGGCACCACGGCCTGCTGATCCTCAAGGAAGTCGCCGATCGTGGCATCGCCATCCTCGCCGACCGGCTGATCCATGCTGACTGGATCGCGCACAAGTTCGAGTACCGTCCTCAGCTTCGCCACTGGCGTGCCGAGGCGCTCCGCGAGCTCCGGCTCGGTTGGCTCGCGACGCAACTCGCCAGCGAGACGGCGCTGGGCGCGCAGCACGCGGCGGACCTCGTCGGCGAGATGGGCCGGAATGCGGATGAGATGGCCCTGATCGACAAGCGCGCGCGAACACGCCTGGCGAATCCACCAAGTCGCATAGGTCGAGAACTTATAGCCGCGGCGCCAATCGAATTTCTCGACCGCGCGCATCAGGCCAATATTGCCTTCCTGCACAAGATCCATCAGCGGTAGGCCGCGATTGACATGGCGGCGCGCGATCCAGGTGACCAGCCGCAGATTGGCGGCGATCATCTGCTCCTTCGCACGCTCGGCATCGCGGGCGCCGCGCTGCAGATCGTTGGCGCCGGCCCGGAACTGATCCAGCCTTTGTCCCGAGTGCTTGGCGATCGTCTCGATGTCCTCAATCAGGACCTTCGCCTGCTCGCCATGCCGGGTAACGAAAGCCCGCCATGCCGTGACCCGGCGGCGACGCGCCGATTCGAGCCACGCCCGCGCGCCCTTCGCCTCGCGATAGGTGTTGATGAAGTCCGCCCGGGCGATGCCCGATTGGTCGGCGAGCCGCGCCAGCGTGCCCTCAAGCTCGAGCAGCTTGCGGCTCATCTCTTTGACTTTGTGAGCGAGCTTGTCGATCTCGGCCGGCTGCAGCACGATATTGCTCAGCGACTTCGACAGCGCCTGCGGCCGGCCCTTGCCGGCATTGATCGCACGGGTGAAAGCCGCCTTCACGTCGGGCATCAGCTCGGCTTCGATCTGCGCGATCACCGAGGACGAGCCGCTCTCATCGATCGGCGTCTCGACATCGCCGCGCAGGCGGCGCCGCGTCGCGGCCAGATCGACCACGTCGCGCAACAGGACGGTATTCTTGCCCAGGCCCTCGCGCCATTCCTTGATCGAGCGCCGCAGCAGCTCGCTGCGGCACAGGGCCGCCAGCATCGCCTCACGCCCGGCCTCGATCCGCTGGGCAAGCTCGACTTCCTGCTCGCGCGTCAGCAGTTCCGCGACGGAAATTTCGCGCAAATAATGCTGCATCGCGTCGCCGGACGCCGCATCGGTCGCGACATTCCCGGCCCGCGGCAGCTCCTCGACGGCGACGTTGGCTTCGTCCGGATTGCCCTCCGTGGTCTCAGCCGTTTGAGTCGGCTGTTCCACGGCTTCGGCGCCGGCGAAATTGGCCCGCATGGTCATTTAACTCACAAATTAGCGACGTGATGGACCGGCCCGACTGGCCGGCCGCGCGCATCTTGGCACAATATTGGGGCCAATCGCACGCGTTTTAAGTGGTCATGCGACAGACAAATTAAAACGCTTTTGTTTCAATTATTTAGACCCGAATTAAGGCTCTGCCGCGCGGATAGGAAACGCTGGGTTGCGGAAAGTGCAAGGCGAGCCCGCTCGGCCGGTGACAACCCCCGATTGGCGGCCACCGGGGTCTCGACATCAACGACGATATCCTCGGGCAGCGCGTCCATCAGGGTACCCAGCGGCAAGGCCCCATCGCCGGGATAAAGCCGCGCCCCGAGGGATTCCTGGCGCAGCGTCAAGCCGGGCGGAAGCTCGGCTGGGGCATCGCAGAGCTGAAGGTAGGCGATATGCTCGCGCGGCAGTGCTGCGACCTCGGCCGGTGTCCCGCCCGACCGGGCAAGGTGCAGGGCATCGATCAGCAGCCCAAGGTTGCCCGCCTGCGTGGCGGCGACCATGCGATGGGCCTTGGGGAGGGAATTGACTGCCGTGTAGGGCATCAATTCGAGCGCCAGATGCAGGCGATGCGCTCCGGCGGCGTCAGCCAGCTGCGCCAGGTTGGCGGTCATCCGCCCCTCGTCGGGATCGTTCCCCACCGCCAGGAAATGGCCTGCCCCCAGCCGGGCGGCGACCTCCAAGGCGGGGAGGACGGCGTCCAGGCTGAATTCAGGGACCAGCCAGATCCCAGTCGCGCTAAAGAGCGTCACCCCGGTATCGGCGAGTGCTGCCGCGATCGCGGCGATCATCGGCCGGTTACCGATGACAGGCACGACCGGCGCTGCTCCCGGCGCGCCCAGCACCCGAAGATCGGTCGAGGCGAAGCCAGCCTCATGCGCCGCCTCGATCAGCGCCGGCGGGTCGAGCTCGTTTATCGTCACCGGTGCGAGGGAAAGCCGATTCATGCGATCATCCTATCAATCACGACGAACCGCATTTCTTGCGGCAGGGGAGGACGAGTCAATCATGAAACGCAGCAGCGAGCGCTTCCTCACCACCCATACCGGCAGCCTGCCGCGTCCCGCCGATCTCGTCCGCATGATGTTCGCCAAAGAAGAGGGCGTGCCGGTCGCGCGGGACGCGCTGCAATCGCGGATCGCGGCGGCGGTGGAAGAGATCGTCGGCAAGCAGGTCGCTGCCGGCGTCGACGTCGTCAATGACGGCGAGATGAGCAAGCCCTCCTATGCGACCTACATCAAGGATCGCCTCGCCGGGTTCGGCGGCACCAGCAATAGCTTTGTCTATCAAGATCTGGTCGATTTCCCCGAGCTGGCGCGGCGCGTCTTCGGCGATCCCGGCCGCGCCCGCCGGAAGACGCCGGCGTGCAACGGTCCGATCGCGGTGGCGGATCGCGGCGCGGTGGCCAGCGATGTCGCTCACCTCACAGCGGCATTGCAGAAAACCCCTGCGGCAGAGGGATTTCTGAGCGCCGCCTCGCCCGGCCTCATCTCGCTGTTCTTCCGCAATGACCACTATCCGAGCACCGAGGCCTATCTCGCGGCGATCGCCGAGGCGATGCGGCCCGAATACGAGGCCATCGTCGAAGCGGGGCTGATCCTGCAGCTCGATTGTCCCGATCTCGCGATGGGCCGCCACATCCAGCATGCCGATCTCAGCCTCGAGGAGTTCCGCAAGGCGGCGCGGCTTCATGTCGAGGCGCTGAACCACGCCGTGGCGGGAATCCCGCCCGAGCGCATGCGCCTCCATCTCTGCTGGGGCAATTACGAAGGGCCGCATCATTGCGACGTGCCGATCGAGCAGATCATCGATGTCGTCTTCCTGGCGCGGCCGAGCGGCGTCTCCTTCGAGGCGGCGAATCCGCGCCATGCCCATGAATGGCGGGTGTTCGAGCGCGTCAAGGCGCCGGACGGCAAGCTGCTCATCCCCGGCGTGCTCGAATCCAAATCGAACTTCATCGAGCATCCCGAGTTGATCGCCCAGCGCATCGCCAATTACGCGCGCCTGGTCGGCCGCGAGAATGTGATCGCCGGCACCGATTGCGGCTACGGCACCTGGGTCGGGCAGGCAGCGGTCGATCCGGACGTGGTGTGGGCAAAGCTCGCGGCAATGGCCGAGGGCGCACGCCTCGCCAGCCGCGAGTTCTGGCGGTAGTCCGGTCCGTGCGCCTCTATCTGCTCAACTTTTGGTCGTATCTTCGCCATTTCAATTAATGCGCCCTTAAGGATGGGCCGCCCATTATCCACGCCAGAACTGGAGTGGATTGGGACGAAAAATGGGGCCATTGGCCTGGTGTGCCCGTTTCCTCGGCTCGCGGTCCGGGCAGTGGTTCATCCTCTATTTGTGCTTGTGCCAGCTGCTTGCAGCCGGCATTGGCTATGGCTTTTACGCATCGAATCTGAGCTGGTTCAAAGAGCACAAAAGCGAAGAGAAGATCACCGCCCTCCAGCTCGTCGACGCCTTCGTCAACACCTACACAGCGCTGCGCACTCAGCTTTCGGCAAACGGCGCGCCGGTGCCTGCGACGTTCCGTGCTGATTCGATCGCCGCCTTCAACAAGGCTCATGGCGACGCCAGCGTCTTCGATCTGCGCTGGGTCGGCTTCCCCGGCCGCGAGATCAAGACGCCGCCGCTCGACGCCGCGACAGCAGACACGATCCGCTCATTTGCGACGATGAGCCAGCCGATGGCGGTATCCGAAGTTCGCTCGATCAACGGCGAGCCGATCTTCCGCACCGTCTATCCTTCCCTCGCGAGCCAGCAGGGCTGCGTCGATTGCCATAACCAGCTTCAGGCCGGAAAGACGGCCTGGCACCTCCACGAGGTGATGGGCGCCTTCGTTATCGACGTCCCGATGGCCGCCTTTCTGCGCAGCAATCTGACAGAGGCAATTGGGCTTGCAGCCGGAGTCTTCCTGGTGATGGCGACCGTCGGCCTCATCTTCGCGCTTTATCATCATCAGAAGAGCACGGAGACTGAGGCGGCACGGCAATCGCTCGCCGAGAGCGAGGCGCGCTTCCGCGATTTTGCCGAAGCGACATCGGATTGGTTCTGGGAGCAGGACGAGAATCTGCGTTTCGTGCGCTTTTCGGGCGCCGGCCGCTCCGGCGAGATCACCAGCAACGCCGATATCGGCAAGACTCGGCGCGAGACCGTCAAATCGGGCGTCACTCCCGAGCAATGGGCGCAGCACGATGCCGATCTCGCGGCGCGCCGTCCGTTCCAGAATTTCCGCTTCGAGCGCGCGCTCGCCGATGGCCGCGCTATCCAAGCCGCGATCAGCGGCAAGCCCTTCTTTGACGCCAAAGGCCAGTTCCGCGGCTATCGCGGCTCCGGGCGAGACATCACGAAAGAAGTCGCCGTCGAGGTCGAGCTCGCGCGCCGCGTCGAGGAACGCACTGCGGAGCTCAAGGCCGCGCAAGGCGAGCTGGTGCGCAAAGAGCGCCTCTCGGCGCTCGGCCAGCTCACCGCGACCATGGCCCATGAGCTGCGCAATCCGCTGAGCGCGATCCGCAACACGCTCTTTGCCGTGAAAGAGACCGCGGCGAGCAAAGGCGTCGATCTCGAGCGGCCGATCACCCGCGTCGAGCGCAGCGTCGCGCGCTGCGACCGGATCATCAACGATCTGCTCGACTACACCCGCGTCAAAGAACTGCATCTCACCGAGCTCGCGCCCGACCCCTGGGTCGAGGAAGTGCTGAGCGAGCAGCGCCTGCCCCCCGGAATCGAGCTCGAGCGTCGTCTCGATGCCGATTGCGTGATCGCGATCGATCCCGAGCGCGTGCGCCGCGTGCTGATCAACCTCGTCGACAACGCGGCCCAGGCGATGCCCGAAAACGCGCCCGAACGCCGGATCACGGTCACGACGGCGCTCGTCGATGATTGCTTCGAGTTCGTCATCGCCGATACCGGCGGCGGCATCCCGCCCGACGTTCTGCCGAAGGTGTTCGAGCCGCTGTTCAGCACCAAGAGCTTCGGCACGGGGCTCGGCCTGCCGATGGTGAAGCAGATCGTCGAGCAGCATGGCGGCACGATCACGATTGCCAGCGAAGTTGGCAAAGGTACGGCGGTTACGGTGCGGCTGAATCAGCTGGCACAGAATGAAAAGGGGATTGCAGCATGACGGCACGAGTGCTGGTCATCGACGATGATCGCGATCACGCAGAAAGCATTGCCGACATTCTGTCGATGCGCGGGCATAGCGTCGAAGCCGCGTTTTCGGGCGAGCAGGGCGTCGAGATCTTCCGCGAGCAGGATTTCGACATCGTCTTCATGGACGTGAAGCTCCCGGGCATGAACGGCGTCGAGACCTTCTTCGAGTTCAAGAAGATTCGCCCCGATGCACGCGTCATGATGATGACGGGCTTCAGCCTCGAGCAGCTGATCAAGCAGGCGCTCGAAAACGGTGCGCTCGTCGTGCTGCGCAAGCCCTTCGCCATCCAGGACCTCCTGCACGTGCTCGATCAGATCAAACCGCGCGGCATGGTGCTCGTGGCGGATGATGATCCGGATTTCGCCGCCAGCCTCGAGCCCATCCTCACCCAGCATGGCTATCGCGTGGTGACCGCCTCGACCGGGGCGGAGGCGTTGGCGAAGGCGTCGGAAGAGGGCGTCGACTGCCTCGTTCTCGATCTTTCCATGCCGTTGCTGACCGGCATCGATGTCTATCGCAAGCTCAAGGCAATCGGTAAAGAGCTGCCGACGATCTTCGTGACCGGCCTGCCGGGCGAGCGCGCCAATGCCGTATCGGAGCTGCATTCCGACAACGGCGTGCTGATGAAGCCCTTCGATCCGAGCGACTTGCTGCGCGCGATCGAGAGCGCGACGGCGCCGCTGGGCGGAAAGCACGCCGCCTAGGGACACGGGCGATGGCCGAGCAGGAAGCAAATGCCGCAATCCGGCAACTCCTGATCGTCGACGACGATCAGGAGTTCGCCGAGTCGATTGCCGACATCCTGATTCCGGCCGGCTATGAGCCGATCATCGCCGACCGGCCGGAAACGGCCGCGATCGCGCTGAAGCGCTACAACCCGCCGATCGCCATCATCGATGTGCGCCTCGGCAGTCTGTCCGGCGTCGAGCTCCTGGCGAAGCTCAAGGCCGAGCGGCCCGATCTGATCGGCATCATGATGACCGCGCATGCGGACACGCAAACCGCGATCACCGCGCTGCGCCGCGGCGCCTACGATTACTTCGACAAGAGCTGCGATCCCGACGAGCTGCGCGCCGTCCTCGACCGCGCCTTCGAGCGCCACAATCTCGAGGTCGAGCGGCGCGCTGCCTATGAAACGCTGCGCGTCGCCAAGGAAAGCGCCGAAGCCGCGAACCGTGCCAAGTCGGAATTCCTCGCCAATATCAGTCATGAGCTGCGCACGCCGCTCAACGCTATCATCGGCTTCTCCGAGCTGATGATCAGCGGCGCGCACGGCGCGGTGAACAACCCGACCTACGACGCCTATGTCCACGACATCTTCGATGCCGGCACGGACCTCTTGAAGATCATCAACGAGATCCTCGATCTTTCGAAAGCGGAAGCCGGCCGGCTCGACCTCCTCGAAGAGACTGTCGACGTCGCGAGCGTCGTGCGTACCGTGGTGCGGCTCGTCAGCCCGAAGGCCGACGATGCCGGGCTGTTGCTCGAGACGCATATGCCCGATGTGCCGCCGCTACTCTTCTGCGACCGGCTGAAGCTCAAGCAGATCCTGCTCAACCTGCTCTCGAACGCGGTGAAGTTCACGCCGCCTGGCGGGACGATATCGGCGAGCGTCGAGATCGACCCCGAGCGCGGCTTCATCATCGCCGTCAAAGATACCGGCATCGGCATCGCCGAAGCCGATCTGCCGCGCGTGATGCAGCCTTTCGTGCAGGTCGATAGCGCCTTGAGCCGCGCCCATAACGGCACCGGTCTCGGCCTGCCGCTGGTCGCCGTCATGACCGAGCTGCACGGCGGCAAGCTCGAAATCGAGAGCGAGGTCGGGAAGGGCACGACCGCGCGCGCCTCCTTCCCTGCGGCGCGGATTGTCGGCATCGCCGACATCGTCCCGGCGCCGCTGCCCGCCGATCTGCCGCCGCCGGCCGTCGACGAGCCTCTGCGCCAACACGCGTAGCAGGCTGCGCTCCGCTCAATCGAGCGGCGCGACCGTCCCGCCGCATCATGATGACGTCAGGGTTCTCGCGCCGTGCCCGCGCGCGGACGGTGGCTTTTCCTCGTCCCGATCTTTGGCTAAACCCGGCAACGCCGTCACGCCACCCAAGCGGTGCCTGTGCCGGCTCTCAAGCAGCTCTTCTCTCGGGGTAGCGTGCGACGATGCAACAGCGCTGGGGCTTGCCGATCGTCGCTTGGCCGTCGCGCCTCAAGCCCAGCTATTGGGACGGCGTCGCCTTGCCGCTGGTGCTCGGCGCCATCGTCTTGATCGCCTGGGCGAGTCGGCAGATGAGCGTACCCTATCATCCCGGCGAGGCGCTGCCGATCTCGCTCGATCCGCGCGACCTGCCGGAATATGGGCTGCGCACAGTGTTGCGCATGGTCGCGGCGCTGATCGCGTCGTTGATGTTCAGCCTCGCTTATGCCGCGGTCGCGGCCAAGAGCAAGCGCGCCGAGAAGCTGCTCATTCCCATCCTCGACATCTTGCAGTCGGTGCCGATCCTCGGCTTCCTCTCGATCACCGTCACCGGCTTCATCGCGCTCTTTCCCGGTAGCCTCCTCGGCTACGAATGCGCGGCGATCTTCGCGATCTTCACCTCGCAGGCCTGGAACATGACGTTCAGCCTGTATCAATCCTTTGTCGCCGTGCCGCACGATCTACGCGAAGCCGCGCGTATGTATCACCTCTCGCCGTGGCAGAGCTTCTGGCAGCTCGAAGTTCCTTTCGCCATGCCGCAGCTCATCTGGAACATGATGATGTCGGTCTCGGGCGGCTGGTTCTTCGTCGTCGCCTC
>Ga0134128_10011071_pt1 | contig 10801 bp, 11 predicted proteins | sample KB31754_FD_96462 | JGI IMG/M metagenome (GOLD analysis project Ga0134128, IMG submission 96462) | Terrestrial soil microbial communities with excess Nitrogen fertilizer from Kellogg Biological Station, Michigan, USA - KB3-175-4 | ecosystem: Environmental > Terrestrial > Soil > Unclassified ...
GGGGCGGTTGCGGCCAGGTAAGGGCTCACCAGTGCAGTAGCCCGAAGGAGCCGGCGCGGTGCAGGATATATAGGCCGAGGGCCAGGTACACGAACGGGACGATCCGCTCGCCATAACGCCGGATCGGGGCGCCGATGGTTCGGTGGTTCACCAGCCAGTGAGCGGCGGCCAGCCACGCCCCGGTCATGATCAGCATCGCGATGGCAATGACGAAGGTCTGTAGCGAGCCCTGGGTGGCAAAGAGCGGCGTATAGGCGCTGACATTGTCGCCGCCATTGGCAATGGTCACCGACAGTACCGAGAGAACCTGACTGGCGGCACCATCGCGGCTCGCGTCGGCCAGCGCCTCGTCGTCGCCTTCAATACCGCGCCTCAACTCGAGAAGCCGCCTGATCCCCATCAGCAGCGGCAGCACGCCGAGCAGCCCGACATAGGCGGGCTCGACCACCAGCGAGACCAGCGAGAGCGCGACACTTGCGACGATCAGCGCCGCTATCCCCAGAAGTTGCCCGATCGCAATATTGCGGCCGTGAAAACGTGGATCGGCAAAAAAGCCGATGAGGACGAACAGGTCGTCGATATCGGTCGAGGCGAAGAGGGCCACCCCCAAACCGAACGACGCAAGCAGCTCCATCGATCCTCCAGCGAGCATCTGCATTGAACGTTGCCCGCCGGTTAGGCGCAGGCGATCCCAAGCTCGCGCTCCGAGCGTCGGACGATCCGGCAGGTTCGTTCCGGATCCTCCATTACTTTGAGCGCGAATTCGTCGGGAATACCTCTAAGGTTGTCTCGCCAATGAGCGGATTCCAGTCAACGCCTCCGGGCAGCGAGCACGCCGGCTATTCTTACACCGATGTAAGCTGGGTGACAGGCGGGCACAATGCTTGCCAGCCACTATGCGGCGAGCAGCGCGTTCAGTTCGGGAAAGTTGGGACCGCCATGGTCGCGACCCTTCGCAGGACCTGGGCCGGCGCAACGCCAATCTAACCGTACTCTTCCAACCGCTTGGTGGCCAAATGAAGCAAATACTCCTGGCAATCCTCCTCATTGCCGTCCCAGTCGCCGCATTCACCGGTTTTCAGGTCTATGCGACCAGTAAAAATACCGCTCCCGCCGCCGCTGGGCTCGGCGATCTCTCCTCCCTCAAAATCATCATCGCGGACGTTCAGGCGCTTGCCGCTAAAGGTGACCTCGCCGGAGCCGCGAAGCGGGTTACCGACTTTGAGTCGGCCTGGGATCAGGGGGAGCCGGCTATTCGTCCGTTGAACCCGACTTTTTGGGGAAACATTGACGGAGCTTCGGATGCCGCCCTCAAGGCCCTGAGGGAGCCGACACCCTCGGCGGCCAAGGTCGAAAAGAACCTCTCCAGCTTGATGGCCGAACTCACCGACCCAAGCAAGCCTGCATCGTAGTTCCGAACTGCGAGCCACTGTCGTTACGCCGGCAGCAGTCGGCCGACGCAATACATTGATGTCTTAAGAGGAATGCCCTGAATGCCCACCATCGTTACCCCCGATGACCGCCCCAGATACAATCGAGTCCCCAAAGTTACCGCCGACTTCTGGCTGATCAAGCTCATGGCCGTGACCATGGGTGAAACCGCCGCCGACTACCTCAGTGTTCAGATGGGTCTTGGCTTGACCACGACCTCGCTGGTCATGTCGGCCATTCTGGCGGCGGCGCTCGTCTGGCAGTTTCTGCAGACGCGCTATGTGCCAGCATCCTACTGGCTGGCTGTGGTGCTTATCAGCATTGTCGGAACGCTGATTACCGACAATCTGGTGGACAATTTTCATGTCCCGCTCGTTGTTACCACGGTCGCCTTCGCCATAGCTCTGGCGGTCACCTTTCTGCTCTGGTTCTTGTCGGAACGCACACTCTCGATTCACTCGATCTTCACAACCAGGCGGGGCGCTTTCTACTGGCTTGCCATCCTGTTCACATTTGCTCTTGGGACCGCAGCAGGTGATTTGGTTTCCGAGAAATTTGCTCTTGGTTATCTCGCGGCGGGCATCTTGTTCGGCATGGTCATCGTCTCGCTGAGCCTTGGCTACTTCTTCCTCAAGCTGGATGGGATTCTCGCCTTCTGGCTGATCTATATCCTCACCCGCCCCCTGGGAGCATCCTTTGGCGACCTGCTGTCGCAGCCGACGCAATATGGTGGCCTCGGCCTCGGCACCGTCATCACCAGCGCTATCTTCCTCGTCACCATTGTCGCCATCGTGATCTATATGAGCTTGCGGCATGAAGGCGAGGAACTCGCCGGCGGGGGGTGATTTGATCCTTGCCTGGCGAGCGACCTAGACCTGGAGGGTCACATGGACCGACGTCGTTTTGCGGCCTTTGGCGCCTCTGCCATCGCCATGATGGCAGGAGCGGCTCGCGCCGCGGTACCGGGAGGTTACGACTGGAACGCCAACCCGCCGATGGGTGATCGGGCGGCCTATATTGCCTGGATGGTCAAGAACCGCGGCGAAGACCCGGCGTTTCTGGGGCAGCGCTACGACCGCTTTTTGCAACTCGTCGCTCATCACGATGTGTGGGACGACCGCAACAAGCGGGCCTATCTGATGACCCCGCGCGAGCGTTTCGTCACCGCCGCCAATATCGATCGCACCTACCAGATGCACTATCTCGATATCGGTTTCGGCGTCACGATCACCGGCCCTCATACCGTTGCGCGCATGACCAACACCATCGACGTCAAGAAAGGCGACAAGGTGTTGGAGATCGGCACCGGATCGGGCTACCAGTCGGCCTACCTCTCCAACCTCACCGACAAGGTGTTTTCGATCGAGATCATCAAGCCGCTCTTCGAGCGCACCGGCGGTGTTTATGCCAAGCTGATCGGGGAGGGATATGACGAATACAAGGCGATCACCCGCAAGAATGCCGACGGCTATTATGGCTGGGAAGAGAATGCGCCGTTCGACAAGATCATCGTGACCTGCGGCATCGACCACATTCCGCCCGATTTGCTCCGTCAGTTGCAGCCTAACGGCATCATGGTCATTCCGGTTGGGCCGCCGGGATCGCAGCACGTGCTGAAGGTGACGAAGGCTACGGCGGCCGACGGTTCGATAAGTGTCGCGCGTTCGGACATTTATCGCGGGGCGATCGTCAATTTCGTGCCGTTCACCAAGCTCGAAGGCAACAAGATCGTTGGCACGCATTCCGGATAAGGCGCGTTCGAGCCAATTTACCTGATGGAAGTCGGGTTGGCGGCGTCCCGGTTGGGGCCGAGAAGGAGTAGGTCAGGCGATATGCGCATCCTCTTGGTCGAGGACGATAAGAGAACCTCAGACTATATCCTTAAAGGTGTCGGGGAAGCCGGCCACGTCGCCGACCTCCTGTCGGATGGGCGCGAGGCGCTGGTGCAGGGGCTGCACGAAACCTATGATGTGATCGTGCTTGACCGCATGTTGCCCGGCCTCGACGGGCTGTCGATCGTGAAGTCGTTGCGGGCCGCCGGGGTGACCACGCCGGTGCTGTTTCTGACGGCGGTTGGCGGGCTTGACGATCGGGTCGACGGGCTCGAGGCTGGCGGCGATGACTATCTTGTGAAGCCGTTCGCCTTTTCCGAGCTGATGGCGCGGATCAACGCATTGGCGCGTCGGCCGCCCACGCAGACCGAGCGCACGGTGCTCAAGGTCGCCGACCTGGAACTGGACCTCATTCGTCGCACCTGCAGCCGCCGCCACGAGGCAATCGAGCTCTTGCCGCGGGAGTTCTCGCTGCTCGAAGTTCTGATGCGGAACGAAGGCAAAGTTCTCACGCGCACAATGCTCCTCGAGCGCGTCTGGGATTTCCACTTCGACCCGCAGACGAGCGTGGTCGAGACCCATATCAGCCGACTCCGGGCCAAGATCGATCGGCCGTTCGGCAAGAACCTTCTGCACACGGTTCGCCATACCGGTTACACATTGCATGCGCGCTGAACTGCTGCGGAGTACACCCTTCCGCGTGGTGCTGCTCCTGAGCGGAATCTTTATCGTCGCCCTGGCGCTGTCCGCCCTTGCCGCCCAGTATGTCATCCGTCAGGAGTTGTCGAAGCGGCTGGATGCAAGCATCACCGACACATACGATATCATCAGCCAGTCGCTTGGCGACAGCGACATCGCCGATCTCGTCGCGTCCGTCCAGAGCTTCTCCCGCGCGTCGGTCGCCCATGATCGCCTCTTCCGGCTTTCGGACGCGACGGGGAAACTGCTGGCGGGCAATCTTGCCGTGGCCCCGGCGGTGTCCGGCTGGGCTACAGTCAGCGCGTCGGCGTTGGGCCTGGCCAATGGCGGATCATATCGCTTGTTCTCTGGTTCGGCAGGCAGCAATCGGCTGGTGATCGGCAGCAGCTTCGCGGAAAGCGACGCCGTTAATGGCATCGTCTTTTCCAGCACCGCCGGGGCGGCAGCCATCTTTGTGATACTCGTGGTCGCCGCCGGGGCGGCGGTGGCGGTTCAGGCGCAGCGACGTCTCGATGGAATCGCGGCGACCATGCGTCGTGTAGGGCACGGAGAACTTTCCGCGCGCATTCCACTAAGCCGGCGCCATGACGACATCGACGATTTGTCAGCCCAGGTCAACGCAGCACTCGATCGCCTTGCCGCACTGGTGGAAGGCATGCGCCAGGTCAGCGTTGACATTGCTCATGACCTCAAAACGCCGCTGGGCCGGCTGTCAATCACCGTCGAAAGCGCGATGGAGGCAGATGAGGTTGGCGAGCCGGTCAACGATTTGCTGGCACAGGCGCAGGCCGAGAGCGCGCAGATCAACGCCACGTTCGAGGCGCTGTTGAGGATTGCGCAGATTGAAGCCGGTGCGCGCCGGGCACGCTTCGCGCCGGTGTCGCTGGGTCCGATCATCGAGACGATCGTCGAGGTTTACGGGGATCCGGCGATCGAAGGGAGGCAACGGCTATCGTTCGATTCTGCCGATGATGTTCCCCCGGTTGCCGGCGACAAGGAGCTGCTCACCCAACTTTTCGCCAACCTCGTCGAGAATTCGGTTCGACACGGTGGCAAGACCATCTCGGTAAAGCTTGCCGCCGAAGGTGGCGCGTGCCTGGTCTCGGTCGATGACGATGGTCCGGGTATTCCGGCGGACGAGCGGGATAAGGTCTTTCGCCGGCTGTATCGGCTCGACAAGAGCAGATCGACGCCCGGCAGCGGCTTGGGTCTCAGCCTGGTCAAGGCTATCGCCGATCTCCACGGCGCGACCATCACACTTTCCGACAATGCGCCAGGGCTGGGGGTGAAACTGAGTTTTCCCGTGCCAGCCGCCATTCGCCCCGCGCTTACAAAATTGTAAACCTGGCGCAAGGCGAGCGTCAGCAACATCCTTCATCCTGCCATTCGAAGCACCGGCGAACCCGTCGGCATGCCACCGCATGGAGATAGTGATGATCCTCAACTCGAAAGCGCTCCTCGGCATCATTGCCCTCGCCGCTCTTTTCGAAACCGCATCTTTGTCCGTCGTGCCTGCAATTGGGGCGGAAGCGCCGGTTGCGGCGGAAAAGAGCCCGCCGGGTGACATTCCGGACACCCAGGTCTTCATCGTCTATAGGTCGGCCGCCGGGTTCTCCATGAAAGTGCCAGAAGGCTGGTCGCGGACCGACCGGCCGGATGGTGCGGTTTTCGCCGACAAGTACGACACCGTCGACGTCTCGGTGGCGCCGGTGGGGCAGGAGCCCACGGTGACGAGCGTGAAGGCGCACGAAGCGCAGGCGCTTGCTGCTGCCGGCCATGCCGTTACCATCGCCTCGATCAAGGCGATCAAACTCGCCGGCGGGCAGGCGGTGGAGATCGACTACACCGCCAACTCCGATCCGAATGCGGTGACCGGCAAGCAGATTCGGCTTGAACGGGTGCGCTATCTGATCGCCGGCAAGGGCAAGCTCGTCACGCTCGACATGGCCGCCCCCAAAGGGGCCGACAATGTCGATCAATGGAAGCTCATGTCCAACTCTGTGCGGATCGAGTGAATGGCCTGCCTCAGCGCGAAAGGCCTTTACCGTTTCTTCCATTCCGGCGACGTCGAAACGATCGCCCTCAAGGAGGTCTCGCTGTCGCTGGAACCGGGCGAACTTGTCGCGGTCGTCGGACCGTCGGGCAGCGGAAAGTCGACCTTGCTCGCCTGTCTTGCCGGCCTCGACGAACCCGACGGCGGGACTGTCGACATCATGGGCGAGCGGATGAGCCACCGACCCGAAGGCGTACGATCCCGCCTGCGGGCGCGGCATGTGGGCCTGCTGATGCAACGCGGGAACCTTTTTGAACATTTGACGGTGCGTGAGAATGTCAGGCTGCAGCAATGCGTCTCCGGATCGCACGAAAATGTGTCGCACCTGCTCGCGGCGGCCGGGCTCGCTGACCGCGCCGGCGATCGGCTCGCGCACCTGTCGGGGGGCGAGGCGGCGAGGGCTGGCCTCTGCGTTGCCCTCGTGGCGGCGCCGGACGTGCTTTTCTGCGACGAACCTACGGCAGAATTGGACAAGGGGAACGAAGCGGCCATTGTCGGCCTGCTCAAGCGGCGGCGGCAGGCAGGCACCGCCATCCTGGTTGCGACCCACAGCGCGTCCCTGGCTGCCGAGGCCGATCGCGTCGTCACCATGCGCGACGGCCGATTGTCATGAGGTCGGCGAGCGAACTTCTGGTCGACGCCAGCGGGCTATCGAGGACCTATTTCTCCCGGCACGGTCAGAGCACGGCCATCAGTTCTGCTAGTTTTGCCATCGGGCGCGGTGCCCGAATCGCCGTCATCGGTCCCTCCGGCAGCGGCAAGTCAACGCTGCTCCAGATCATCGCCGGTCTCGACGAGCCTTCGGCAGGTGCCATCGCCTGGCCGCTGTTTGGGCCACGGGCGAAGCTGCGGCCCGCAAATGTCGCGATGATGTTTCAGTCGCCGAGCCTGTTGCCAACTTTGAATGTCCTCGAGAACACCATGCTGCCGCTCGCCTTGCTGGACGACGTCCAGAAGGCGGCGGCGCGAGCGAACCTCGCTCTTGCCGCGTTCGGTGTTGAGGCGCTCTCCGGGAAGCTGCCGCAGGAGCTCTCTGGCGGGCAGGCACAGCGCGTCGCGCTTGCCCGGGCAATCATCACCGACCCGCAATTGCTGGTTGCCGATGAGCCGACCGGCCAGTTGGACCGGTCGACCGCCGCGTTGGTCATGTCGGAACTGTCCGAATGGGCCGCCAGTGCCGGCTCGGCCCTCATTGTCGCCACCCACGACCCTGAAGTCGCGGCGGGCATGACGACGGCCTGGCACATGGATCATGGTGCGCTCGATTGCGGAACATCCGCATGATTGCGTTCTACTGGCTGCGTGGGCTGCTGGCAGTCCGGGCCGGCCGGCTCCTCGGAGCCGCCGCCGGAGTTGCGCTGACTGTCGCACTGATCGCCACGCTCGGGGCGTTCATGCGCCAGAGCGCGGCGGACATGACCTCGGTCGCGATCGCCACGGTGCCCGTCGATTGGCAGGTGCAGCTTGTGCCGGGAGCAGACCCAGCGACGATCCTCGGCGCCGCGAAGCAGGCCGCGCCGGTCGCCGCAAACCAGGAGGTGGGCTATGCCGATGTGACCGGGCTCGAGTTCCGCTCTTCAGACGGCACCACGCAGGTGACCGGCGCCGGTAAGGCGGTCGGTCTCGATAAATCTTATTGGACGGCATTTCCGAAGTCTGCCCGCCTGCTCGCAGGCACCCTCGATGGTGCTCTCCTGCAGCAGCAGACCGCCGCGAATCTTCACGCCGCGCCCGGCGACACGGTTCTCATCCATCGGGCGGGGCTGGCCGATATCTCGGTGCCGATCGCTGGGGTGATCGACCTCACCAATGCCGATACATTCTTTCAGGCTGTCGGCATGCAAGCCGGCGCGGCGCCGCAAGCCCCGCCCGACAACGTTGTCTTCATGCCGATAAGCGACTGGCAGCGCCAGTTCGATCCACAAGCGGCGGCGCGGCCCGACAGCGTCCGCATCCAGTATCACGCGGCGCTCGACCGGTCGGCGCTGCCCGCCGATCCGGGCAAAGCCTTCAGCATGGTGCAGCGGCAGGGCCACAATCTCGAAGCCCGGGTCGCCGGTTTGGCAATCCTTGCCAACAATCTGGCGGCCAGGCTCGATGCGGCACGCGGCGATGCCGCCTACGCTTATGTGCTATTCCTGTTCCTGGGCAGCCCCGGCATCGTGCTCGCTGCGTTGCTCACGCTGGCGGTCGCCGCCTCCGGGGCGGCCGTCCGGCGACGCGATCAGGCGTTGCTGCGGCTGCGGGGCGCGGGGAACAGCCTGCTTGTTCGCCTTGCCGCGGTGGAAGCAGTGGCGGTCGGTCTCGCCGGCGCCGCGGCTGGCCTCCTTGTCGCGCTTGCGCTTGAAGGTGCGCTCCCCGGTCGCTCGGGTGCCTCACCGGCGCAACTGGCGTGGCTCCTCGCGCCAGGCGCCGTCGGGTTGGTACTCGCCCTGATCGCCATCCTTTTGCCAGCCTGGCGTTCGGCCCTTCGTCTGTCGGTCGCGGCGGAGCGGCTTTCGCTCAGCAGCACAAAACCCGCGCTGTGGCGCCGGCTCTATCTCGACATTGCTCTGCTCGCGCTGGCCGCGTTGATCTTTTGGCGTGCCGGTGCGACAGGCTATCAGGTCGTGCTTGCCCCGGAAGGCGTCACTGCGATCGCCGTCGACTACACGGCGTTCCTCGCGCCGTTTTTCTTTTGGATTGGCGGCGGGCTGCTGACCTGGCGGGTGGCCGAGCTTGCCCTGGGCCGCGGCCGCGCCGCCGTCGGATTTCTGGCGCCGGCCGGCGCACTGGCAAGTCTTGTCGCCGCTTCCTTGTCGCGCCAGCGCCGCCGGATCGGCATCGGCGTCTCCCTCACCGCTCTCGCCATCGCTTTCGCAGCCTCGACGGCGGTATTCGACGCCACCTTCGAGCAGCAGGCACGGGTCGACGCCGAACTCACCAACGGCGCCGACCTGACCGTTGCCGGAACGGCCGCCGCGCCGGCAAGCCAGCTACTGAGCCAGTTGGCGTCTATCCCCGGCATCGTCGCTGCCGAGCCGATGCAGCACCGCTTTGCCTATGTCGGCAACGATCTCCAGGACCTTTATGGCATCGATCCTCGAACCATCACTAGGGCCACCGATCTGTCGAATGCCTACTTCGGCAATGGCGACGCCGCGGCAACATTGCACGATCTCGGCGCGCGGCCCGACGCACTCCTGGTTTCGGACGAAACCGTTAGCGATTTTCAACTCACCCTCGGCGACAAATTGAACCTGAGGCTGCAGGGATCGGACCATCAATACCATGTCGTGCCGTTCACCTTCACCGGTGTTGCCCGCGAGTTTCCGACTGCGCCACGCGATAGCTTTCTAGTCGCCAACGCGGCCTACGTCGCCAGGATGACGGGCCTCCCTGCGAGTGAGGTCGTCCTGCTGCGCGTGGCCGGCGACACGAGCCGACCCGCCGCCATCGTCCGCGCGGCGGTGAAGGACATGCCGGGCATCGTCGTCACCGACCTGGCCGGTTCTGTGCAGCAGATCGGTTCGAGCCTGACGTCAATCGACTTGAGGGGACTGACCTTGGTCGAACTCAGCTTCTCGCTGCTCATGGTGGTGGCGGTCACCGGCCTCATCCTGGCTCTCGGCTTCGCCGATCGTCGCCGTGCATTTGCCATCATGACCGCCCTTGGCGCCCGGCCGCGGCAGGTCGCGGCGTTCGTCGTGGCGGAGGCCTCCATCGTGCTCGCATTCGGCGCCGTGCTGGGCCTCGCTTTGGGCGTCGGCATCGCCTATGTCCTCGTCAAGGTCCTCGAGGGCGTGTTCGATCCGCCTCCTGAACAACTTGCCACCCCGTCGGGTTACCTCATAGCGCTGGTGCTGGTTGCTATTGTCGCCAATGCGCTTGCCAGCTGGAACGCCGTCCGTGGTGCGCGCGCCGATCCGGCGATTGAACTTCGGGGCGGTCAATGAGCCGCGTCGGGCGTAACGTCCACATTCGCCTGCTTCAGGAGCACCGTTGCTGACCGATCGCGAACCGGAGACGGCCCTCAACACCCCATCTTCGATGGGGCCGGGAGACTTACGGTTGCCGGCGGCTGTCGCAATCGGCGGCGTGCTGCTGTTCAGTGTTCTTGCGTTAGCGCTGGTGGCAGCAGGGCCATCGAATTCCTGGGATGTTGAGCTGGATGCGGCTCTGCGCTCATTCCGCCATCCGGTGCTCGACGAGGCGATGTATGTCGCGACCTATCTTTGCGCCTGGCAGGTGATCGTTGCCGGGCTGATCGGCGCATTGGCCTATCTATTGGTCGCGGGGAAGCGGCTCGCGGCGGCAGCGCTTTTCGTTTCGGTTGTCGGCGATCAGGTTATCGTTTCCGCGCTGAAGAGTTTCTTCGATCGCGCCCGGCCGGATCAACTGGCAGCGTTGCTTCCCGCGGCTGGGCCGAGTTTTCCGAGCGGTCATACCTTCGCGGCCATTGCCTTCTATGGCGTCCTTACCTTGATCGCCACCGAAATGATCCCGAGCCGGGCACTGCGAGGAGTGGCAGCCGCAACGGCGATGTTGTTCGTCGTTGCGGTGGGCTTCTCCCGTATCTACCTCGGGGCGCATTGGCCGTCGGACGTGCTTGGTAGTTGGCTGCTCGGCACGGCGTGGCTTGCCGTGATTGGCATCCTGCTCAAGCTCGCAAGGAGTCGGTTTCCTTTGGCAGACCGACGCGTGACCGCGCGCACAGACTAATCGGCAGCCGCCGGCAGTCGCTGCGCAACCTCACCCCTGGTGACGAACACCATAACGGCGATGAGTATTGCGAGCACCAGACTGA
>Ga0134128_10011073_pt1 | contig 10800 bp, 6 predicted proteins | sample KB31754_FD_96462 | JGI IMG/M metagenome (GOLD analysis project Ga0134128, IMG submission 96462) | Terrestrial soil microbial communities with excess Nitrogen fertilizer from Kellogg Biological Station, Michigan, USA - KB3-175-4 | ecosystem: Environmental > Terrestrial > Soil > Unclassified ...
CCTCCAGACATGGATCGAAGGAAAGAAAGTGTTCGACCGCAGCGATCCAAAAGACTATCTATACGCTGTCGGCGGCTACGGCGCGGGTCACGATCAGCCGCCGGCACTCGACTGGGACGGCGAGGATGAAGTTCAATGAAGGCCATTATCGCTTTATTGTTCGTGTTCGCCGGAATCTGTTCCGCGCAGATCGCGATCCGGGGCGACAAGGTCTACACGATGGCGGGGCCGCCGATTGACAATGGCGTCGTTCTCATCGAAAACGGCAAGATCAGCGTCGTAGGGCCGGCCTCATCGGTGACAATCCCTGCAGGCACGAAGACGCTGCGCGCGAAAGTAGTAACACCCGGCCTAGTGGATGCGCATTCCACCGTCGGACTCACCGGATATCTGAATCAAGCACAGGATCAGGACGAACTCGAAAAGAGCGCGGCCATTCAGCCGGAGCTTCGCGCCATCGATGCTTACGATTTCGACGAACGCCTGATCGAGTGGGTACGGGGCTTCGGTGTCACCACGATGAACACCGGCCACGCGTCGGGCGAACTCATTTCCGGTCAGACGATGATCGTGAAGACACGGGGCGCTTCGGCCGAGGAGGCGGCAATCGTCCCGGTGGCCATGGTCGCGTGTTCGCTCGGAGATGAGGGCCTCGCCGGAGAGGGCAAGAGTCCAGGCACGCGCGCGAAGGAAGTCGCGATGCTGCGTGAAGAGTTCATCAAAGCACGGGAATACGCGAACAAGAAGAAGGACGCGCCGCGCGATTTGCGCCTGGAAGTGCTGGCGCGCGTGTTGAAAGGCGAGCTTCCGTTGCTGGTGACGGCGCAGCGCTCGCGCGACATCATGGACGCGCTCAGGTTGGGCAAGGAATTCAAACTGAAGATCATTCTGGACGGCGCGGCCGAAGCGCCTCTCGTGTTCAATGAAATCAAGGCTTCGGGGTACCCGGTGATCGTCCATCCGACGATGTATCGGGCGCTCGGTGAGACCGAGAACCTCAGCTTCGAAACCGCGGCAAAACTGCAAGCCGCCGGAATTCCATGGGCATTGCAAAGCGGCTACGAAAGCTATGTCCCGAAAACGCGCGTCATCCTGTTTGAAGCCGCTATCGCCGCGGCGAACGGCCTTACTTTCGATCAGGCGCTGGCGGGCATCACCATCAACGCGGCGCGTATCATCGGCGTCGCAAATCGCGCCGGATCGCTCGAAACAGGCAAGGATGGAGACGTTGCGCTGTACGACGGCGACCCATTCGAATACACGTCCCACTGCGTGGGAACGGTAATCGAGGGTCGGCAGGTCAGCGCGGAAGTGCGGTAACTACTCCAGCACGATCAGTAATTCCAGTTCCGGCTTCACGATCTCGTCGGGTGTGAAGATGCTGACCTGCGATCCTTTCACGATGCCGTCCCAGAGTATTCCGCTCTGATTGAGCGAAAAGTACTGGCGGTCGAGCTTCGCCGGTATGGCGGGCGGCGGTACCGGCGCGTGCCGTAATCCGAGGCCCGGGAGCGCATTGCGGATCAATCTGTGAATTTCCACGGGCGGTGAAACCTTGATCAGCTTGGGCGTTTGTTTGATGATGTCGTCGATGCCCATCTGGGCACCCACCGCCAGGAAAAATTGCGTCTTCTTGAAGTACTCCTCTTTCGGCACGATTCCCGTCCAGATCGATTTCTCCGTCAGCGATAAAGGCACGAGCACGAACTTCGACGGAATCGCCGTCTCCAGCAGCTCACGAATCTTCAGATCGAGCAGCGTGAAGGAGACGCCCAGTTCCTCATGGTTGTAGTCGGGCAGATTGCGCGCGTGCTCGTCGAGCGAGAAAGTCGATAAGGCGCCAGCCAATGCAAGCATCGTGAGGAAAAGCTGCTCGGGATGGACTCTCCGCATCGTCCAGAAATGTTTTAACAGCGGCAGATACGTGTTCGCGGTATGCAGCAACCAGAAATTCGCGACGTCCGCCGAGCCGAACTCGGCGAGGCTTCGCCCCTTCTGACGCCTTAACATTGAAAGCGAACTGCTTTTCGCGGTCAGCAACTCCACCTCTCTTCGCAACAGCATCATCAGGTATTCGCTCGACGTGATGCTAAGGCTCGGCGGTATGAATTCCTGCTTCATCACGTACGCGCCGGACGGATTCCGGGTAATCTGCGCGATCCGGATGTACGACGAGCCCTCAAGATTCTCCCCGCCAAATCCGATCCGGAAATTTCTTCGTCCGAGTTGGAGCGGCTTTTCCTCGGTACCGCCTGCTTCGTCCAAAACCGAACTTGTTTCGCTTACATAGCGCGTGGACGCTGTCGCGATTTCCGACGGGTCCTGCACCGCGGTGAAGTTCTTGCCGCGCTCACGCTGCTCGGGGATGGTCAGGAACACGTCCAGATCAAGCTGCGTGGGCGGGAAAAACTCGGCGATCGGCCGACCCTCCGGCGCCGGATCCGAATCGGGAATACTGAAGGCGAGACCATCCTGGAGGATCCCCCGGCAGTGGCGAATCGTGAAGATGCCGTTAGCAAGGCTTTCCTGATCCACTACCATGTCGGTTAATCCCCAGTTGAGGGCCGACGATGCGGTAGCCCGGAATTGGAGCTGGCTTTCAAAAAATGCGTCCTGCGCCTGGAAGTGCTGGGGCGCCAGGAACATGCCCTTCGTCCAGACCACTCGATGCGAATTCTTCATAGAGAGACTTTCGTAGCGCGAATCTTCCAGTATAGTGCGGCACGCCGGAAAATCATCCGGCCCTGGCCGCTCCACCGGTTATCTGCGGCCAAAGCGATACGCGTTGCGTGGTTTCCGACACAATCTTTTTGGTTCTCGGTATGATGGAGTGTCTTAAGACGAGTTTTCCGCACCATAACCTGATTCCGGAGGCGAATTGTGGTCCCATTTTCTCAAGCTAATCGAGTGCTCCAGATCACCACTCCTCTTGGTGATAATTTCGTCCTTTTACGGGGCTTCTCCGGATTCGAGGCCGTATCGCGGCTGTTTGAGTTCCATCTCGATCTCGTCGCGCCCAAACCCAACGTGGTCAACTTCCCCTACATTCTCGGCAAGAGCGTGACCGTTACGATCAACCCTCCAGGCCTGGAGGCCCGGTATTTCAACGGCATTATCACCCAGATCGCCAAGGGCGCGAACGACGGCAACTTCACCTATTACCGGGCGGTTCTCAGTCCTATCTTCTGGTGCTTTACCCGCGTTGTCCAATCCCGGATTTTCGAGCAGATGTCCGTCCCCGACATTCTCCGGCAGATCCTGGTGGGGTTCGATACGACTTATAGCCTCAGCGGGACGTACAATGCGCGCAATTATTGCGTTCAATACCGGGAAAGCGACTTCAATTTTGCCAGCCGCTTGATGGAAGAATGCGGCATCCGTTACTATTTCGTGCATTCCGACGGCAACCACAAGATGGCGCTGACCGATACCACGTGGCCGATGCTTTCGCCGGAAGACTCCATCGCTCTCGACGACATGGGCGGCGGAACCCGCGCCGACGACCGGATTCAATCCTGGGAACTGATTCAGGATCTCGCCTCTGGTAAATTTACACTGTGGGATTACAATTTTCAATTGCAAGGCAGGAATCTTCAAGCCGCGCAGACCATCTCGTCCGATCCGATTTCGCTCCCAACCGGCGACACGATCAATTTCCAGGTTGGCGGCAATTCCAAGTTCGAGATCTACGATTTTCCCGGCGGGTATGCAAAACGATATGACGGCATCGATGCGGGCGGCGGCGAGCAGGCCGCCGAGTTGCAAAAGATCTTTTCGGATAATACCGCGGTGGCCACCCTTCGCATGCAGGCCGAAGAAGGCCGCAGCCTGGGAATCATAGGCACGAGTAACGCCCGCTCGCTCGCGCCGGGCAATAAATTCACGCTTCTCGATGGAAACAACGAACTGGGAAACTACCTGCTAACGTCCGTGCAGCACACTGCCTCCCAGCAGGTCGATTACAACACCAGCGGCGCGGGGACGTTCTCGTACTCGAACCGTTTTACTTGCACGCCTTCGCAGGTGCCTTATCTGCCGATCGATCCGTCGGTCCGCATGCCGGTGATTGGCCTGCAAACCGCTTTTGTGACTGGGCCAGCCGGCCAGGATAATGAGCCGTTTGTCGATAAATACGGCCGCGTCCACGTGCAATTCAATTGGGACCGTCTGGGCCAGAAGGATACCAACAGCTCATGCTGGCTGCGGGTGGTGCAGCCGTGGGCCGGGAAGACCTGGGGGCATCAGTGGTTTCCGCGCATCGGCCACGAAGTCGTCGTGGATTTCCTCGAGGGCGATCCGGACAATCCGATTATCATCGGCTCGGTTTACAACCCGACTTGCATGCCGACTTATGAGTTGCCGGCGAACTCCTTCATGAGCGGCATCAAAACGCGCAGCACCCCCGGAGGCGGCGACAGCAACTTCAACGAGCTGCGCTTTGAGGACAAAACCGGGAAAGAACTGATTGCCGTTCATGCCGAAAAGGATCTTCAGACGGTCGTCGAAAATGATGAAGCGCACCAGATCGGAGCGAACCAGTACATCACCATCCAGACCAACCGCAACCTCACCGTCGGCGGCAATGTCAACGCAAAGATCGTCGGGAACGACAACTATACTCTGCAAGGCAACAGCAACGCCAAGATCACGGGCACGCTGGCGCTCCAGGTGACGGGCTCGGCCACTGAGAACTTTCAAGCCAGCCACACCACCAATACGACCAGTTCGGAAACGATCATCGGCGAGAGTATTTTGCTGCAGGCGACCAATTCCATCACGATTGTCGCGGGCGCCAGCGCCATCGTGCTCGGCCCGAGCGGAATCACCATCGACGGCGCCATGGTCAAGATCAATATGCCCACTCCGCCTCCGCCGCCCACGGTCGTCACGCCCGGAAGTCCGCCCGACGAGCCCGAGACCGCGCCGCAAATGGGCACGCCCCCCAATTCCTGATCGCCGGAGCGCAAAGCTATGGGCAGTCCGAAAAGCAGTCCGTCGAATCGCCGGGTAACCCGGCCGGAGCGCCGGCCCGAGGTCCGCCATTCGCTGCTGCCGCCGGTCCCGCATCTGCGATTGCGTGAGCCCTTTTCGAATTGGCCCAAGAAGGTTTGGGACCCGTCGCGCTATTCGCTAGTGAATGCGCCCACTTCCTTCACCATCCACATCCGCGCTTCCACGCCGCCGTTGACGGATCCTAAATTGACCGAGGTGCCATTGGTATCGGCGGGCCCTTATTTGTATTGGTACGAGCAGGCGCTCAAACTCCGGCTTGGCACGCCGACTCCGCCTCCGCCTCCTCCACCCCCATCCAACCCACAGCCGACACCGCCCCCGACGGCAACCCGCCATGTCTACCTGCTGTTGCAGCCGACGCAGCAGTATGTCTGGCACGCTCCGATGTTCACGATTTTTTCTCCTACCTACGTTCCACCGGAAACGGATTTCGTGCTCCCGATCGGAGTGAACGTACAGTTTCACGACGATGACAAGTCCGGTTGGGAATTTACGGGCGTCCTGCAAGCGAGCGTGAACGCGTACCTTTGGGACCACAGCCGCCACGATCCCGGCGACGTTCCGCAGGCGCAGCATGGTTACACGCTGTCCGCTCAAGCGCAAATGGCCTATGTCCTCCGCCTGAACGACAAGTTCCAGACCGTTTTCGGAGTCCTGGCACAGCCGGGCGTGGCCTTTCAGTGGGACCCGGATTCGCAAGGCTACCGCCCGAACTCGGCGCTGGCCGTGGCCGGAGTCGCCGGCCTGAATTACTCGTTTAACGACCGGTTGGCGTTGGGAGGGCAGATCCAGGCCGGACCTACGTACGGCAGCCCGGTGACCTTCGACACCACTCTGGCGGTCAACCTGACCTGGAACTTCGTGGACTTCCCGCGAATGATCAAGCTCTCGCGATAATGCCGGATCTCCAGGCGATGATTCCGAGGCGGGCGGACTGGCCTTTTCTCAGCCAGTCCGCCTTCTCTCCTCACGCGTAAGCGTAGGTGAAGTTGCCGTCCTCGCCGACGCTGACCGTGATCGACGAAGGCTTCTTGCCCTCCGCGATGTGCTCCAGCAGAGTCCGCGACACTTCGGGTAGTAGCGAGTTGGTCAGAATATTATCCACGTTGCGGGCGCCGCTTTCCACTTCAGTACAGCGTTTGGCCACCTCTTCCACCAGCGGATCGTCATAGCGCAACGTGATTTTGTGAGCCTCCGCGAGCCGCCGCTGAATTTTGCCCAGCTTCAGCCGAACAATCTTTTTCAGCGCTTCGTCGCGCACGGGGAAGTAGGGAATGATGACCAATCGGCCTAGAAATGCCGGCTTGAACACCTTATCCAGTTCCGGCTTCAGAGCCTTCACCAGACCTTCCTGAGCCGGCAATGTCTCCGGATCGTCGGTCATCTTCATGATCGTCTCCGTGCCGGCGTTGGTCGTCAGCACGATGATCGTGTTCTTGAAGTCGATCTGCCGCCCCTCGCCGTCTTCCATCTGGCCCTTATCGAACACCTGGAAGAAGAGCTCCAGCACATCCGGATGCGCTTTCTCGACCTCATCAAGCAACACCACTGAGTACGGCCGCCGCCGCACGGCTTCCGTCAGCACGCCGCCTTCGCCGTAGCCGACATATCCGGGAGGTGAGCCCTTCAGCGTCGAGACCGTATGGGCTTCCTGGAACTCCGACATGTTGATCGTGATCAGGTTTCGCTCGCCGCCGTAGAGCAGGTCGCTTAACGCCAGCGCGGTTTCGGTTTTGCCGACGCCGCTAGGACCGGTGAGCATGAAGACGCCGACCGGTTTGCCGGGATCCTCGATACTCGCGCGCGATGTCCGGATGCGCTTGCTGATTACTTCGAGCGCGTGATTCTGGCCGATGACCCTCGACCCTAGGTGCGATTCAAGCGCCAGCGCCACAGCCACGTCGTTGCGCATCATCTTGCCGGTCGGAATGCCGGTCCATCCTGAGATCACTTCGCCGACCAGAGATGCGTCAACCGACACGCGAATCAGAGGTTGATCGCCCTGCAGCACGGAGAGTTCCTCGTTGAGCTGGCTCAGTTGCTGCCGAAGCGCTTGGGGATCGACGGCTGTCGCGGTAGCCGCGCCGTTGCCGGACGCGACCGCTCCGCCAGAGGCGTGCGTTTCGAGATGGCCGCGCACTTCGCGGATCTGATTCACCAGATCCCGCTCCTTCTCCCAACGCCCGTTTAATCCTTCCAGTCTCTTCTCCGTGTCCCCTTTCTGAATCGCCAGTTCCGCCAACCGCTCGCTGTGATCCGCGCCGACGGCGGCTTCGCGATTCAGCACGCGCTCCTGCACTGCGATGTCGTCAAGAGTCCGGTGAGCGTCTTCGATCGCCGCCGGAACTGAATTCTGTCCCAACGACAGCCGCGCGCAGGCCGTATCGAGCACGCTGACCGCTTTGTCCGGCAATTGCCGGTCCGCCAGATAACGATGTGAAAGCCGGACCGCCGCTTCTAGTCCTTCATCCAAAATTCGCACGTTGTGATGATTTTCAAGCGGCGGCACGACTCCTCGCAGCATCAGCGTGCAAACCTTCTCGGTCGGCTCCTCCACCTTCACAAGCTGGAAGCGCCGCGCCAGCGCCGGGTCTTTTTCGAAATACTTTTTGTATTCGGACCACGTCGTTGCCGCGATCGTTCGCAGCTCGCCGCGCGCGAGCGCCGGCTTCAGCAGATTCGCCGCGTCGCCCTGGCCAGCCTGGCCACCCGCTCCGATCATCGTGTGTGCTTCATCGATGAACAGAATGATCGGCGTCGCGGATGACTTTACCTCTTCAATCAACCCCTTCAGCCGGTTCTCAAACTCGCCCTTCACGCCCGCGCCGGCTTGCAACAGCGCCAGATCCAGCGTGCGGACCGTGACGTTTTTCAGCACCGGCGGAACATCACCTTGCACGATGCGCACCGCAAACCCTTCTACGACGGCCGTCTTACCGACGCCCGCTTCGCCGACCAGGATTGGATTATTCTGCCGCCGCCGCGTCAGAATATCCACCACCTGCCGGATCTCGAAATCGCGTCCCAGAACCGCATCGAGTTTGCCGGACTTTGCGCGGTCTGTCAGATTAATGGTGAACTGATCGAGATTCGGCGTCTTCCCGCCGCCGGGGCGCGGCTGGCCGGTAGCGGGTTCTCCCGCCGACTCCGCCGCGGATTCGGCTTCATGCGTCTTCGAAATCACCGCCGGCAGTTCCGCCCGCAGCACATCGAGCGTGAGCTTTTGCAACTCCTTGCTGATGTCGCGAGCCAGCCGGTTCAGTTCTTCATTCGCAAAGAGCGCCAGAATCGTATAGCCCGTGCGAACACGATTCGCGTTGTAGTCGATCGATCCGATCGTCCATGCTTCGGAAAACATTTTCGTCAGCCATGGACTCAACGCCGGCGTCCGGGCGTTCCCGGTCTTCAGCTTGTCCAGGCTGCGGGTCAGATCCGAAGCCAGACGGTTGCGGTCCAGGCCAAAGTGCTTCAAAATCGCCGCGAAGTCTCCATCGGCTTGATCGAGCAGCTTCATCAGATAATGCTCGATCTCCACGTCATAATGAGTCCTCGACAGACACAGTCCCGCCGCGCCCTCGAGCGCGGCTCGTGTCTGGTCGTTCAGCTTGCCAATCAGCGCTTTCAGATTCACTGCCATCCCTGTTCTCCCAATTGCAAAATTGCGTCATCAGGGTCCCGGTCAAAGGGACCTGTCTTAGCCCACGAGCACCAGCCGAGCGGAAGAGCGTCTTCGCCTTCCAAGCCCAGTTCACACTCGGGCACTTCTTCCCGCTTCAAAATCAGTTGCAACTCAAAATCGATCTGCCGTCCGGAAAAGAAATGCAGCAGATCCACGACTCTCGCATACGCGTTCTCTCCCGGCAGGAAGTCGCGATATTGCCGGAACCGGAGAGGACCCAGCCGGACACGCGCCTTGGCCTGGTGGTCCCAGATCGCATCGCCCGCGACCGCGCCCAAGCCAAGCTGCCGGGCCAGCTTCTCCTCTTCGCACATCTCACACTGAACTTCCGGATCGAGCGGATACCATCCTCCCACAAACTGATCCACTTCGACCGGCACTCCGAAATAATCTTCCAATACCTGCTGCAAAGCGGCGGCGGACCTGGGCTGCAATGCGAGAAGGCCGGTGTAGAAGGCGATCGCTTCATCGTGCACGGCCATTCGTTGTTGCAGGCCCTTGGACCCGATACCAACAAGGTCCATCAGGTGATGCGTGAAATGGTCGCGGCCGCGCTTCCGGTACATTGCCACAAGGGTATGTTTTTCCCACGCCCTGTAAAACAACGAAAGCATCCGGTGATGAAACAGATCCAGAAACTCGCGCAGACCGTGATCCCGCGCCCGGCCACGCTCGATCACCATTGCTGTGTAGACATGAGGCAGCACGCCCACAACTCCGGTCATCCCCATAAAGTTCACGATCATCTTCGGAGGACCGTCCGGCGGCCATTCGATATCTTGAATCTGGCTGGCGGGAAATGCGAGCGAGGGATACATGCCGAATCGCACCGCTTCCTTCGATGGATCGGCGAATCCACCGACCGGATCGCGGTCTGAAAGCAATTTTTCCAGCAGCAGCACCGCCTCGAAAAACTCGAAGGTCTGCGGTTCGTTCTCGAGCGCCTTCCAGAGGTGCGGCTGATTTACAGTAGAACGCGGTTCCCGGATCTCGGTGGCCATTGCCGCACTACCTCCTTTCGCTGCATGGTTCGCACGGAAAGAATGCTGAAGCTGTTCAGCGCGACATAGAGGCCAAGAAACCGCTCGAGTAGACTGGCGAATAAATACACGCCTCCGCCGGCGAAGTTCTCTTCGTCGAACTCGATCTCCACCTTGCGCCCGCGGACGAAGCTCATCCCTTCCGACGAGACGATCTGCGCCATTGTCGGACTGCTGGTGACGTTCTCGATGCCATCGATCTGCCGCTCAAGGTACGAGAATTCGCTGAAATTATATAGACGCAGAATCTCCTGGAGCGCTTCCTTGCCTTCGTCGACCAGCGACAGGTAATTCAGCGAAAGCTGCGAGATCAGCCGCCATTGCAGCGCTTTGCCCATTGGCGGCATACAAGCGCTGGTCGGCTTCACGATCGCCACCACCTTCTTGATCGGGCCGCCCGATTCGAGTTCAAAATCGCCATTATCGTTGCCGAACGGCAGCCGGCTCGGAAGATCGCGGTTGAAGCACATCAGCCGCGTCGTAATCGCGTCTACATCGGGATGGACGGTCCGGGAGGTCATGTCGACCATCGACAGAAAAACGTCCGTGTTGGTGTCGGCGCCCCATCCTCCCGGACGTCTGGTCGCATACCAGAACATCTTTCCTTTGTCGCCATCGCTCGAATGTCGATGCGCGTAGAATGGCTCAAATCGGATCGGTTCCGGTGAGTCGGGCGTAATTCCCACCACATCGTCAACCGAATAAACCTCGGTGGTCTGGCGTCTTCGCGCATCCGGCACGATCTCGTATTCGTTCTTCCTCTGGTCCAGCAGAATCGGCTCCGAGGTCTGGCGAAACAGGTTGATCACGGGCACGCAGCCAATTGCGAAAGAGTCGAGGTTCACAGCGCCTTCGAGCGCCTGATGCCGCTCGCCGCGCTCGAAAGCCTGAATGAGAAACACCAATTCAATCGTGTTTCCAAATCCCGATGCGCGCGCCTTTTCGAAGCCGCTCAAATACCAAAACAGAAGCTTTTGTGGAAAGGCGAAATATTCCTGCAACCGCCGGTAGCCGCGAAACGGGCGCTTCGGATATGGCAGCAACGCCTCGTCCTCCTCGAATCCCGCC
>Ga0134128_10011074_pt1 | contig 10799 bp, 7 predicted proteins | sample KB31754_FD_96462 | JGI IMG/M metagenome (GOLD analysis project Ga0134128, IMG submission 96462) | Terrestrial soil microbial communities with excess Nitrogen fertilizer from Kellogg Biological Station, Michigan, USA - KB3-175-4 | ecosystem: Environmental > Terrestrial > Soil > Unclassified ...
ATAACCCATGAAAAAGATACTATCGGGACTCATGCTATTCGTTGGTACTACTCATTTTTCTCATGCCCAGGTCGATGCGGGCCAGAATGCAACCGCCATTGGTCTCGGCGCGTCCAGCACTGATCCCGTTTATAAATTCACTTATCAAAATAACCTGATCGCTCATTACGGCATTGGGTGGTTTTCCGACACTCAATTTGTCGGTGCGCCGATGGGTTACTTTGGGGGTTATGGTGGATTGAAATTTTTCACAGAGGGTCAACCGAGATTATATATTGATGCTACCGGAAACATCGGTATAGGGACAACAACGCCAGCATATAAATTGGATATGCTGGGAGGCAATATAAGCATAACCAACAACGGGAACAATCCCCAATACCGCGTAGTGGACGGATCTATTATCACCAAGCTGCAATCTCAAACGGTAGGAGGAACGGCCGGGGCGGTAGGTACTGAATCGGCAAACGACCTGGCGATTCTTACGGGAAATATCACAAGAATGTTTATCCAGAACAATACCGGCAATGTCTTGATCGGGAAAACCTCGCAGGTCAATCCAGCCTATATGCTGGATGTCGCCGGAAATATCCGGAGCAACCAGGTGGTCGTGAATACCACCGGCGCGGACTTCGTTTTTGACCCGGCTTACCGGCTGAACCCGCTTTCATCGCTTAAAAGATATATCGACCGGAACCATCATCTGCCTGCAATCCCGCCGGCAACAGAGATGCAAAAGAACGGTTTAAATGTGGGCGATAACCAGGTGAAACTTTTACAAAAGGTGGAGGAACTCACCTTGTACCTGATCAAAAAGGATAATGAGATCAAAAAACTGGAAAAACGGCTGGAAGCGCTGGAAAAAAATAACGCTAAAAAGAAACGGTAATGAACAGAAAGTTATTGATTATGATCATATTCACCCTGGCGGGCCTGCTTGAAAGCCATTCACAGGGCTACTTTTCGACCAGTCCGTATGACTACAACTACGGGGCCGGGTCAAACAGCATCTTCGGCTGGGGAGAGAATTTGGACCGGACGATCGACACACGGCCCAATACGCCGGCTGGTCTCGGCGTGATGATGATCAATTATCATACGGGTTTGACTTTCTCTGCCCATTCAAGTTACGGCGGTATCCGGTTTTATAACCAGGGCTACCCACATCCTTATGATCCTGCAACAGGTGCCGTGATGGTGATGAGCATTGTTAATGGGAATGTGGGGATAGGTACGACGTCGCCAACTGAAAAACTTCACGTCAATGGTAATATCAGGCAGGAGGCGGGAAATGAACACCGTTTTTATAACGCTGCGCTCAATAATTGGACATCCATGGACTCGCCCTTGCTTGCCGGTGACGTCAGCCCTGATTTCAGGATAAGGACAGCATCCGGTTTATTTTATATAGACAGGGGCGGTAATGTTGGTATCGGCACAGCTAGCCCCGGGGGCTACCAGCTCGCTGTCAACGGGAATGTCCATGCCAAACAGGTAAACGTGGATATAAACGGATGGAACGATTATGTTTTCAATAAGGATTACATCCTGATGCCGTTGAAAAAAATCAAAATCTATATCGATCAAAACCACCATCTGCCTGAAATTCCTTCTGAACAGCAAATTATTAAGAATGGACTTGATGTGGGTGAGATGAATAAGGTGCTGGTCAAAAAAGTGGAGGAACTCACGCTGTACTTAATTCAGCAGCAAGAAGAAATAAAAAAATTAAAGATTAAAGTAGATCACTTAAGTAAAAATAAACGATCAAGGCGATGAAAAATATTTACATGCTTTTAATTTTCTGCTTAGCTGTCGTGACGGTCAAAGCCCAGAATTACAATAATATTCTGAATTACAGCTATGACGCAACGCCGGTAAACGGAATAAAGATCAAAACAAACCTGCCCTTTACGCCGGGCACACAAATGCCGACGATCACCATACAAGGCTACAATTATGGTTCCCGCCAAACCATCGGGCTTACCCTGGTCTATTACATTTATTCAGGCGGCAGTAATTATAATGACCCGGCCAATTATTTCTTTTATACATCACAAATCACCTCCTTCGGAACGTATACACCGCCCGTTTCATTGTCCAATGAAAATGGCTATGTCGTCATATATATTAATGACAAGCCCTATTATCAGCGTTTTACGGTTAGCGCTTATGCACAGGGCATGTCCGAACAGGCGGGCTGGTTCCAGGGATGGTCTGCAGCGGACGAGCCGCTGACAGGTACGAAAACGGTTTTAATCCCTTATGCGGCAACACTGGCCGGCAACGTCACTACACCGGGCAATGGCCTGTGGAGCAGCAATGGTAATTTGAGCCTTGGCACCACTGATTCGAAAGGCTATATGCTTGCCGTCAACGGCAATATCCACTCCAGGCAAGTCAATGTCGATTTGAATGGCTGGCCGGATTACGTGTTTGACCCTGCCTATAGTTTACAGCCGCTTGATAAAATCAAAGCTTACATCGCGCAAAACCATCACCTTCCTGAAATTCCTTCGGAACAGCAGATAGCGAGAGACGGCCTGAACCTGGGCGAGATGAACAAGTTTCTGGTCAAAAAAGTGGAGGAACTCACGCTGTATCTGATCAAAAAAGACCGGGAAATCAAGATGCAAAATCAGCGGATCGCCAGGCTGGAGGAAACGCAGAAACGAATACTTAAAAAATTAAAATGATATTCATTATGATGCCACCAACTAAATTACTGGTAGCAGGTGCCGCTTGCTTGGCTTTACTGATGACTGCGCAAGCCCAATCTTTAAACCCTACGCCGTCGATCAGCAATGCTGGCACGGTTAATACGTTTACCGGCGGTTACACCTTCGCGTATGCTACATCGGGCAGCCCCTGGAACGGCGCGCTTATCAGTTTTGGCGGCTTTAATAATACCTACGATTGCCAGCTTAGTACCGACTACGGAAGCGGCGGCAGGCACATTTCGTTCCGGATGCGTAACGGAGACGCGGCTACCTGGAATCCCTGGTACGAAATATGGAACAGCGCCAATTTAAACAACAGCACCTCGGATTTTAATGCGCAAAATATTTTTGCCTATGGCAATGTCGGCATCGGAACGACAACTCCGCAAACTAAATTACATCTATATCAAGCTCTTCCGGATGCTGCGGGTCTGATCATTCAGGGTAATACGATCAATATTGATAACACGCAACATTATATAGCAATGACATTAGATGGTGATTATGGAAACGGTCACGGCAATTATTCCCAGATAAGAAGCTATAGCAACCTGTACAACAATTGGGGAAGTCAGCTTGCGTTTTTTACCACACAGGCCGGGGTGGCAAATACATTGATGGAAAGAATGCGGATTGACGCCAACGGCCATGTCAGTATCGGAACGATCACCGCGGGCAGCTATATGCTGGCCGTTAACGGGAACGTCCACGCCCGGCAAGTAAATGTAGATGTGATCGGGTGGGGTGATTACGTTTTCAAAAGTAATTACATGCTGGCGCCCCTATCGCGGGTAAAGGCCTACGTCGATCAATATCATCACCTCCCCGGAATTCCTTCAGAAAAACAGATTATCCGGGATGGCCTGAACATGGGGGAAATAAATAAGCTGCTGGTAAAAAAAGTGGAGGAACTGACTTTGTATTTGATCGCAAATGATAAGACAGTAAAAGAACAATCAGCCCAGTTAAAATCTCAACAGGAACAAATTAGCAGTCTGCAGGAGCAGCTGGATCGCTTACTTAAAAATTCAGGGAATAAATTAAAAAAATGAAAAGAGTTTACTTGTTATTCATCACAATTTTTGCCGTCCAATTCTTGCATGCACAATGGACAACCAGCGGCAGTAATATTTATTACAATGCCGGCAAAGTCAGTGTCGGGACGACGACAGCGCCAACTAATGGTGCATTCCAGGTTCTCGGCCCGTTTGATATTATTTCAGTCAATAATATCGGCGTTTTCAGGGTATATGACGGTTCGAATTTCGCAGGAGGCGTAGGCACTGATGCGTGGGCATTTAATGGCAATAACACCGATTTTACGGTTTACACGCCGAACAATCTTTTCCTGGGTTCCGGCGGCCAAAAGAGAATGAGCATACTTGGTTCAGGCAATGTCGGTATCGGCACGACAAATCCCGGATCGAGATTACATGTCGTTGGTGTGTCTGCCACGCCGCCGAATATGGCCTATATGTCAACGGGTAATATACCTTTTAAGGTACAGACAAGGCCGGATGCAAACGATGGATTGGCGGTCTTTGATTCTAATAGCAATACTTCGATTCAATCAGGTGACATTGTGAACGGGACAGGAGTTACCAGTTTGAATCTACAGCCATTTGGAGGTAATGTAGGTATTGGCACACTTTCTCCAAGTTCGCTTCTTACACTTTTGGGGGGAAATGTTGCAGTCCAAAACAATTTAAGCATAGGTGGTATCGATGGCAATGGCATTCTACTATATGGAAATACTGGAAATTTGCCGTACCGGGCTGCCAGCATCGTTCCGTTCATACCTTTCGGTGCTACAGGCGTCGATCACGTCGGCATTAAAATATATACCACAAACGGCGGGACGACAGCCGTAAATGCGATGACAATTTTAGATGGGGGCAATGTCGGCATCGGAACGATAACCCCAGGGTCCCCGCTGGATGTATACCATTTAGGTGCCGGAAGCGGGCTTAGGGTTGGGGGCGGGGCCTACGGAACGTCGAATGACGCCGGGATCGACCTCTATGCCAATAATGCCAACAATGTGCCCGCTTATGTGCGCATCGGCCTCGGCGTGACTACAGCAACTGCCGGTAGCGAAACAGGTTATCTTGATTTTTCAACGATCAATTCTGGAACGTTGACAGAAAAAATGCGATTGACAAGCACTGGGAATTTACTGATCGGCCAGGCGTCGCAGGTGAATGCAGGTTATAAATTAGATGTTGCGGGCAACGTACGGGCCAACCAGGTCGTGGTGAATACCACAGGCGCAGACTTTGTTTTTGCCCCCACCTACCGGTTGAATACCCTCGCGGAACTTAAGAGGTATATCGATGCACATCATCACCTGCCCGACATCCCTTCGGCAAAGGCCATGCGCGAAAATGGATTGAATGTGGGCGATACGGAAATCAAGCTCCTGCAAAAAATAGAGGAGCTGACTTTATACGCAGTTGAAGGTGACCGGAAAAACAAGGACATGGAAACCCGGCTGGCGGCGCAGCAGGCGGTCAGCCGGTCGGAGGAGGCGCGCATCAAAAAGCTCGAACAGGAAGTGGAACTTTTACTCAGAAAAAAATAACGCGTTATGAAAACAATAATAAGATTGTTATTAATCTGGCTGTTCAGCGCCACCCACGCGCTGGCCCAGACAGAGATCGTGGTCCCTGCGTCGAACAGGTCGTCGTCCGGCATGGAAAAGAACCTGTTATTCTTCGCAGACAAGCGGTATACGGTTTCTCAGCAGGGCTCGGTTTCGCTCCCGCTTGCGAATTTGTTTGACGGCAATTACCAGCCCAATTATAGTTCCAACGGCATCGACCCGAACAACCCGTATGTCGTGACGATCGAAAACCTGCCGAATATTCATATCCAGGCGGCATCCTGGATCGGCTGGACAGGTAGATACTGGACACCGGTTAAGTTTAAAATAGAAATATACAACATCTACGACTACGGGGGCATTCCGGGCTATCCTGCTTTAAACACGTGGATCACCGCCGCCGATGTCGATAATTACGGCGGAGGAAGTTACATGGTCAGCGTACCGCCATCGTCGGTAGGTAAGATCCGGTTCACCTTTTACCAGGCGAGCGGCCCGAACAACATGATCGGTATCTCCGAACTGTTTTTTATCCACCCCGAGGCCACTATCGCTTATGATAACCTGATGGTGAAATACGACTCCAACGGCAATGTCGGCATCGGCACCAGCAATACCAACGGGTACCAGCTCGCGGTCAAAGGCAATATCCATGCAAAGCAGGTAAATGTCGACCTCAACGGATGGTCAGATTATGTTTTCAACCCGGAATATAGCCTGCAACCGTTGTCCGAACTCAAGGCCTATATCGATAAGAACCACCATTTGCCAGGTATCCCATCCGAAAAGGAAATGGTCAAAACCGGGCTTGACGTTGGCGGGATGAACAAGCTGCTGATGAAGAAAGTGGAGGAGCTGACGCTTTATTTGATCGAGAAGGACAAAAAGGACAAAGAAAAAACGGCAACACTTGATTCACAACAGAAACAATTATTGTTTCAGCAAAAAGAGATAAGCCAACTGAAACGCAAACTGAAAACCATAACCAAAGCCATAGATAAAAACTAACTGTATCGTCATGAAAAAAATATTATTCCTTTTTTTATTGATAAAAATATCGGTTTGTCATGCCCAAACGCCCGTTAGAGTTGTAACCATTCCAGGATCTACATATGTCTACGTAGGCAGTTTAACGCAATCGTCAGGCGATTCCGGCAATTCGCAAAAAATAGTCATTAAAATATTCGGCGGGTCATGGTTTGGCGATTCGGACGGGGAGACAGTGTTTTATATTTCAAATCGTGGAGGGTTAACTATCAACGAAACTAGTTCAGGAAGCAATACAGGAGGAAGACTGGTATTAAGGGCCTATCAAAATGGCGGGAATGCCGACTTTTATATCGTACCGAGTGCGAACGACTATACATCGTTTGCCGTAACATCCTACTTGTTCGGTTATATCCAGCCTGGTCAATATGTAAATATTACTACGCAAACAACCGCGCCGACGGCCACTGATATCACCGCATCCCTTATGATTAACCCGGTGATGATTACGGATGCCTCGGGCAATATCGGTATCGGAACCATCAATCCTAATGCGTATAAATTAGCCGTAAAAGGCACGGTCCACGCACAACAGGTCAACGTCGACCTGAACGGCTGGTCCGATTATGTCTTTAACCCGGAATACCCGTTGAAATCCTTATCCGAAGTCAAGGCCTATATCAACAAAAACCATCATTTGCCGGATATCCCTTCCGAACAGGAAATGGTCAAAACCGGCATTGACGTGGGCGAGATGAACAAGCTATTGATGAAAAAGGTGGAGGAGCTGACTTTGTATCTGATCGAGAAGGATATGCAGATAAAGGATGACAGCCAAATAACGCAGCGACTGGAAGAAAGGGTCAAAAGACTAGAAGCCCAAATGAAACTTTTAATTAATAAATAGTTCCTAACCACTACACACTATAAATTTTATGAAAACTTTTAAAAAGTTGCTCGCGATCGTTTTCTTGTGTTCTTGTTCACTTTTACTGTATTCACAACAAATCGACCCTGTTTTCAATGTTCCGTCCCCTAATTCCCAAAGCTTACAGGTGTTCGGTGCCTTTCCCCAGTCCTCCTACTCGGGCGTTCCTCCTATTAATGTTCCTCTTTACACGTTAAACTATGGCGGGGTGTCTGTTCCGATCACACTAAGTTACAATTCGAATCTGGTTAAACCGGATTCTCACCCGGGCTGGGTGGGTCTGGGGTGGAATTTGTCGGCTGGCGGAGCCATAACAAGGGTGGTAAATGGTGCACCAGACGATATGGTATCGTATAGTGAGTTTGACAGTAGTACAACGGGCGATAATTCTGTTGGATTGTTTTATCATTTCTCTGATTTGGCTGGCACCGGCTGGGATTCGTACTCTAACATGCAATATTTGACTAATGATTGGTTCCGCGCATATCAAAACGATTCAGAATATTGGACTTCAGTATCGAATCCGCATACCATAGGCGATTATGAACCCGATGAATTTTCATTTAACTTTTTAGGTTATAGTGGAAAATTTTATTTGGATGAAACCGGTAACTGGAAGGTCCGTTCAGATCAAAATTTCACCGTACAGGTTTCAAGTCAGATGACGCAGTGCACCGTCGCCGCTCATCCTCAACTGTACTCAATGCCCGGCTTCAGCCAGTTTACGATAACTGACAACAAAGGAATAAAATATGTGTTCGGGGGAAACACAAGCGCAATCGAATACAGTAATTCCCTTTTCACCCAGGATATAGTTCCCTACGTAGCGAAAACCTGGAATCTTACACAAATTATTCTTCCAAACCAACAAACAATTACATTCACTTATGATCAGGGGCCATTAATTGCGGCCCTTTTTCCCCAAGTATATAATACCACACAAATGCGTGATCCTTTGGGTCAGTTATATAATGGCCTTTCGGGAGTCGAGTTCACGGGTTCTGTTATCGTTCCATCGTATCTAAAAAGCATTTCAACAAATCTTGAAACCGTTAATTTTTATCATAGTAATAGTATTGAACTTCCTTATAGCGATTCCAAATTAGGCTACGAAAAGTCACTATATGTTACCAAAGCCACTAATTACTTTGATGCAATACGATATGAAAATTCGACTAACTTAGGTCAAAAAATTGATCTTTACCAGCAATTACAAATGCTTACGGATCTGGCATCCCTGGCGAGTTGTCAATGGCATAAACTTGACCGCATAGATGTTACTGACGCTTCTAATAACGTAAACAATAGGTTTGATTTCAACTATACTAATTCGACTGCTGAACGCCTAAAACTACTTCAAATCACCAAAAGCTCACCAGTTGCGGGCCAGCCAAATGGTGGGGTGTATCAATTTAATTATAACACCACCCAAATGCTGCCGGAGTATTTTTCCTTAAAAACGGATTTCTGGAACAATTATAATGGCAAAGCGCCCGATTTCAGCAGTAACGCAAACTTTAATCTTTCACGGGCCCCCGATCCTACCTATGAAACGGCAGAGGTACTGAATAAAATTATTTATCCAACCGCTGGGTCAACGAAGTACGATTTTGAGCCTAATTATTACTCCAAAATTGTAAATGATCCTGCATTTAGTCCTCTAACAGTGCTAACCAGCGACAATATATCCGGCGGGTTACGAATTAAAACAATAACCAATTATGACCTGAACGGGCAAATGACAGATTACAATAATTATTATTACGATGCAGGACATTTTAATTCTTCCGGCTCACACCTATCAAGCGGCGTGCAGAATAGTTTAGCGAATTTCGTGGCTTTTTCCTACAACAGTTCAAACACCGGGCCGGTTAATGTCGCATATTTTATCCCAAGCTTTCCGGGTAGCAGAATCGACCTGGGAGGCGATATCGGCTATTCTGAGGTCACTCAACAATATGCTGACGGAAGCTTCACAGTTAGAAAATTTTCGAATTTTGATAACGGTAATAACGGTGAATACATGGATACCGATGTCGCTGCCGAAATGTCAAGTGGCGCTTATGTATCAGCCGGGGCTCCTCAGCTAAGTTATCATGCTTTCATTTCGCATTCGTTTGAACGCGGAAAGCTATTGCAACAGACGGTTTATACATCGCCTGTGGCAACTGTGCCGCTGTCGGATCATATTTTTAGTTATCAGCGGTTAATAACGCCGCAAAATAATTTTGTCAGAGCAATAAGCCCTTCATTTCGAATCAATGTAAGCGCGTATAATGATATCACAAATCAACCCGGCAATCCGCCCTGGGGTGAAATATATAATAGTTTCGCCTACGAGTTCCTGACTTATCCCTATTTATTGAGTTCGGAAACAACGCTCAACTATCAAAATTCAGCCTCGGCGCCAATTTCGAAGAATGTTGTATATAATTATAACGTTAATACGCTTAACTGCACTTCGATTGTGACCAGTAACAGCAAGGCGCAGACGGACGAAACCGATTTAATTTATCCGACGGATATGTTCAATTTAGGGCAGGATCCAACTCAGGTATACACGGCAATGGGAAGCGCACATATTACCGCCCCTGTCATTCAGACCATACACAAAATTAACGGCGTCCAGGAAACGGTAAATAGTTATAATTATTATAACCCGTTCCCCGGTATATTCGTACCGGCCGGTAAAAGTATTCAGATTCAGGCCAACGCAATCCAACAGGTGAATCAATATCTCAATTATGATGACCTTGGAAATTTACTCTGCGAAGCGAAGCCTGCCGGGGAAAATATTTCTTACCAATGGGGCTATCAAAACCAGTTCCCGATTGCGAAAGTCGAAAATGCATCAAATACCTTACATTCTGTAATTCAATCTAACGGCAATGCTAGCGGATATATTACACTGCCGGCAGGAAGCAGTCAGGCCTATAGTCAACAAATGAATGTATTCCTTGATGGAACACCACTAACGGTAACCCTTGGATTTACCGGCATACCGAATTCAAATACGATAGCTTCTGCGAATATTTCGATTAGCGGAACAGGCTATTCAAACAATTTTACATTGTGCACAGCTACTTCGTCTTCAAATTGCTCGAATTCAAACAGTCAGACAATTTATGGTCTGCCCCAAGGTGTTTATACCATTTCGGCCTCTTATAATTTTGCGCAGAATTTGTCTGCTGATACACGCGTTAGCTTCACATATCCATCTTTCATAGCAGCGTCCGCTGGTGTTAAAGAATTTTATTATAATGGGTTTGAAGACGACCCCGCAGGAATTGCTGGTTCCGCGCACACAGGATTAAAATACAGCACAAATAATGCCGTTGCCTGGCCCCCCCCCGCTAACGGCAGAACGTACGAAATTAGCTATTGGTACAATCAAGGCGGAACGTGGGCTTATTCCGGAGAGCATATCTATACCGGTTCACCTGCTTCCCCCTATACTCTTACCGGAGGTACTGCCTTTGACGATGTTAGAATATATCCAAAGGACGCCTTAATGACAACCTATACATACGATCCCCTCGCCGGTTTAACCAGTTCAACCGAT
>Ga0134128_10011075_pt1 | contig 10798 bp, 11 predicted proteins | sample KB31754_FD_96462 | JGI IMG/M metagenome (GOLD analysis project Ga0134128, IMG submission 96462) | Terrestrial soil microbial communities with excess Nitrogen fertilizer from Kellogg Biological Station, Michigan, USA - KB3-175-4 | ecosystem: Environmental > Terrestrial > Soil > Unclassified ...
AGCGACATAGGCGCGCACTGTGTGCGCCGAACGGCGGCGGTCATGCTGAAGGTAAGAAGCCCACTGCGCCGCCAGCGCCTGGGCCGGGTGAGTCAGGCCTGCGGGTGAATCAGCCACTTGCGGATGATAACCGCAAGCGTCCGCCCTAGGAACATCAGCAATTCGGATCCGTGGCGCGCGTCGAGATTGAGCTCCGCGCGCTGGCCGAGCGCGAGCAGGCCCGCCGGCAGAGGCGGCTCGCAATCGATGCGGATGAGCGCCTCGGCCCGGATGAGATCGCATGCCGGTCCGAACAACGGGTGTCCGCGCTCGACCTTGCGCATTTCAACGCCGTCGATCCCGTCGATCGCCCGGCGAAGGATCGCCGGATCGACCGACTGGATACCGCTGCCGTCCGCACGAAAGCCCTTGTCGCCGACGATCAGCGACAGCGCGACGGCATCGATCCCGAGGATCAGGGGCCATTCCTGGGTGACGACGTGGAGCAGCCCTTCGACGCCGTCGGCCTCGATTGCTGCAAGCACGGCTTCGTGGATCGAGGCGACCGCGCCCGAATGGCCGCGGGCGAAAGCGATCAGGTCCTGGTTGGCTTCCTGCGCCTCGCCAAGGCGCTCGCGCAGGTGGGCCACGGCCCGTTCTTCGAAGGGGATTACTGTCGCCATTCCGGCCGAGGATACGCCCGCAGCGGTTAATTTCCTACAACGCGGAGGGCGCGGATTCTCCCGCGCCCAAAACAAAGGCGGCGGCGCCTTTCGGCACCGCCGCCCGTAAGCAAACTAAGTAACGCGACTTAGTTCAGGCTGTTCGACACGTTGTTGAACGTGCTGTTCAGCTTGTTGCCGATGCCCTGCATCGCGCCAATCGCCGCAACGGCGATGAGAGCCGCAATCAGCCCGTATTCGATGGCCGTCGCGCCCTTGTTATTTTTGATCAGCTTGAGAAACTTGCTCATGGTCTTCGCTCCTTGGTTCCAAGTGAGGCGTTGCCGCCCCGACCTGCGAGGTCCATTCCGCAGGATGCCATGGAATTACCGCTCGACCGGTTGAGAAAGTCTTACCCCCGAGGGTTGCTCAAAGGTTAATTGTACCTCGTCAAGCTTTTGAGCTCAGGCGATTTTCTGTCCGCTCGCCTGCCAATCCTTAAGGAAGCTGGCGATTCCGGCGTCGGTCAGCGGATGCTTGAACAGCTGCCAGATGATTTTGGGCGGCGCGGTGATCACGTCGGCGCCAATCTTTGCCGCCTCGAGTACGTGGATGGGACTACGCACCGATGCGACCAGGATCTGAGTCCCGTAATCGTAATTGTCGTAGATCAGCCGGATGTCGGCGACCATCTCCATTCCGTCGAAGCCGACATCGTCGTGGCGGCCGACGAACGGCGATATGAAGGTCGATCCCGCCTTGGCAGCGAGCAGCGCTTGCGGCGCCGAGAAGCACAAGGTGACGTTGACCATCGATCCGTCGGACGTGAGGGCCTTGCATGCCTTGAGGCCGGCCGGCGTCAGCGGGACCTTGATCGCGATATTGTCGCCGATTTTGCGAAGCACCTCGGCCTCGCGCATCATCCCCTCATAATCGAGCGCGACGACTTCGGCCGATACGGGACCGCTGACCACGGAGGCGATCTCGCGCACCACTTCGAGGAAGTTGCGGCCGGACTTCTGGACCAGCGACGGATTGGTGGTCACGCCGTCAAGCAGGCCGGTGTCGGCGAGCTCGCGGATATCGGCGATTTCGGCAGTGTCAGCGAAGAATTTCATGGCGGGTTTGCCTGACGTGCGGCTTTGGTCGATGGGCCGGCCATAGCCGGTGAAACCGGACGCGTCATCCGATTCAGGAGCAGCCGATGAGCGAGCATGTGCGGGTGGAGAAACAGGGGCCGCTGCTTTCGATCACGCTCGCGCGGCCGGAGCGGCGAAACGCGATCACCGTCGGGATGTACGGTGCGCTCGCCGATGCCGTTGAGCAGGGCGCCGCGGACGAAACCGCCCGCGCGATCCTCTTCCGCGGAGAGGGCATGGACTTTGCCGCCGGCAATGACCTCGCGGACTTCCTCGAGGCTCGGCCCGGCGGCGGCGAGGAGATCGCGGTCTGGCGCTTCCTTCGCGCGCTCGTCGCCTGCGAGGTGCCGCTGATCGCCGCCGTTCACGGCAATTGCGTCGGGATCGGCACGACCATGCTACTCCATTGCGACCTGGTGATTGCCGAAAAAGGCACGCGCTTCTCGCTTCCCTTCGTCGACCTTGGACTCGTGCCGGAAGCGGCGAGCTCGTTGCTCCTGCCGCGCCTCTCCGGGAGGCGCATCGCGGCAAAGGCCCTGCTGCTCGGCGAGCCGTTCGGGGTCGAGGAAGCGCTGTCGATCGGCCTCGTCAGTCACATGGCTGCCGAAGGCAATCTCGAACAGCTTGTGGGAGAGGTCGTCGACCGGCTCCTCTCCAAGCCCGCGGCCGCTCTCCGCGAAACGCAGCGGCTGCTGCGTCACGGATCGAGCGAGGAGACCATGGAGCGGATGAAGCTCGAAAGCGGGATTTTCGCGCGGTGCCTCGCCTCACCCGAGGTCAAGCAGGCGATCCACGCCTTCTTCGCGAAACGGGCGGAGAAGCCGCAACCTTAGGTGCCGGCAACCCAGACGCGCTTTGAGCGGGTGACGTTGATCGTCGGCCCGGGGAAGAACAGGAGGCTCGTCGCCTGCGTATAGGTGACGGTCAAGTCGTAAAACCTGCCCGTGCTGCCGTCAGTCTGGAGCGTCGGCGTATTGGCATTGAACGTGCCCGGTCCGACGCCGTACACCGCCGCGAGAACCTTGTCGTGCACCTGTTGTCCGGTCGGGATCGTGCATCCCGAAGTGCTCGGATTGAGGCACAGGGTGGCATAACGCGCGCCCTGGCCAAGCGCCTGCTGGATGCCGGCCATCGCTCGGTAAACTTCGCCGAGCTGGATGAACATGTACAGCATGACGATGAGCACCGGCAGCGCCAGTGCCATCTCGACGGCGGCGACGCCGTCCTGGTCCCGGACAAGACGCCTGCGAATCATTTCGTGCGTACTCCGGCCGTCGCCGAAAGGTCGTAGCCGCCGTCCGACGAATTGAAGCCAAAGAAGTGCACCGGGAAGAGCGGCGAATATTTGTCGGTAACGGTGACCGAGATGTACCTCGCCTCCTTGGTCGATCCCGCAGCGCAGGTGAAGGCGTCGAAGGTCGTCGCATCGGTCGCCGTGTTGGTCGTCAGATTGCCCGACGCGTCCGTGCACTCCTGGCGGAAGGTCACCGTCACGTTGTTGGTCGTGATCGGCGTGTTCTTGCAGGTCCCGTCGGCGTTCACGCCATCGACCTGATCGCAGGCTTCGGTCTTGAGCGTATCCTCAACCGTCGACAGCTGGGTCGTCTGCATGACCTTTTCGATCGCGCGCTGGGCCGCCTGCTCGAGCGCCAGCTTGCGGCTGAACGCATTGCTCATGTCGACGATTCCGATGGTCATCAGCGCGAACACCGGCGCCACGAGCGCGAGCTCGATGACCGCGGCGCCGCGCTCGTCGCGGCCGAGTCCGGGAAGTCGCAAATGCCTCATCCGACCAGCCTCACCATGCGCACGCTCGCGTTGCTCGGAAGCCCTTCGGAGCTGCAGTCCGCGAGGCTCTTGAACTTGTTGCTGGTGCCGCTGTTGCCGGTGAAGGTGATGCGCTTGGCGACGAACATGGTGCAGGTCGCGGTCGTCGTCCCGGTACCGTTGTACCAGACCTCCTGGTTGGGGAAATAGACCGCGCCCGTGATCACCGACGCCGAATTGCCGTTGATCGTGTTGCAATTGCCCGTGCACGTCGTCGATCGGCGATCCTGCATGATCGCGATGCCCTTATACGTCCCGGTCGTCGGCGCCGTGATGTTCACGTTCGCCGTGGCGTTCGTGGTCAATTGGCCGATCGTCGCGGTCGACGAGCCGCTGGAGTTCGTCAGCACGATCGTACAGCTTGAGCAATTGAACGTCCCTTTGAAGTCCACTCCGCCGCCATTGATATAAATCGGCCCCGAGTAGCTTGCCGGGATGTTGAGCGTCTGGTTCGGTCCCACCGAAAGTGACGAGAAGCAATTCGTCCCGCTGGCCAAGGAGCCGAAGTCCGTGTTCGGCGTCAGCGCGCTCGAGGTGCAATGCATGTCGGCCGGATCGGGGTTCACGTTCGCATAGGGGTCGTTGAGCGCAGGCGAATAAGGCCGATAGGCGTTCACGGTGAAGTTGTTCGACTGCTGGATGCCGCCGACCCCTCCGACCGAATTGGCGGTGACCGCCGCGCTGCCCCGGCCGATGGCGGAGTTCGTGCCCGACGTGTTGCTGAAGATGTCGCAGTCCGGCATCTCGACCGCGGCGTTTCCGCTGAAGGTGACACCCGTGGTCGAGGTGGTGTCCAGCGCCTCGATGCACGCGTCGCCGCCCGCTGGAATGCTCGCCGCGGTGGCAGTCGCGGTGATGGTCGGCGGAGTGTGCAGGAAGAACGAGCTGAACGGAAGCCGCTGCTGGATCGCGATGGTCACCGTGACCTGGTCGGTCTCGACGCCCGAATCCGCGGGAAAAACGAGCGTGCACTTGCCGCTGCAGTTCGGATTGCCCGTCTTCAGGCCATAAAAGGTGTGCAGGTTGAGGGTCAGGTCATGAGAGACGGTCGAGTCCACGGTGGTGGTCGCCCCGTTGGCGCTCTCCCGCTCGTAAACGCCGGCGATTGCCGCCGAGTCCGCTGCGCGCTGCAGCTGGCGCTTCCACAAGGTCCACTGGATGGTGTCGGTGGCGAGGCCCGCCGCGCCCACGACCATTGGCAAGGCCGCGCCCGCGATGACGAGGGCATTGCCTCGCCGATCACGCCACAGCTTTTTCAGGAATTTGAACATCTCAACCCCAGCCGATGAATGCGCATACGCAGCGCTCTACGGCCCACAGGGTAAGCGAACCGTTCAGGGCCGTGGTTAATGGGGTTTCACCATAAGCCCCATTCCGGAGCGAACTTGTATCGTCGTGTCTTATATCTATAATACAGTGGAGGCCTGCGTAGCGTTGACCGGCTTTGCGCCGCGCCGCACAAAGGCGGAGAAAGGATTTTGAGCCATGGCCACCGAACCGGCGCCCGAGACCGAAACCGCGACCAAGACGAAGCTGAAGCTCGATCCGCCCGAAGCGCTTCAGCCCGTCGCGCCCGCTGAGGCTGCCGGCCTCGTGCCGCTCAAATCCGAAGAGACGAGCGAGCTCGACAAGCGCGTCGCCCAGTTCGTCGACGAGCTGACGAAGCTGGACTCGAACAGCCCCGAATTCGGCAAGAAGGTCGACCAGCTGACGGCGATGGGCCGCAAGGAGATCGCTGAAGCGGCCGGCGCCTCGAATCGGTTCCTCGACCGGCCGGTCAAGGCGATCGACAAGGATACCGGCATCGGCGCGGACCTGGTCGAACTTCGGCGAACCGTCGAATCCCTCGACCCCAAGGAGGCGACGAAGACCAGGAAGCTGCTCGGGATCATCCCGTTCGGCAACCGCATCGACCGTTATTTCGACAAGTACCGGAGCTCGCAAACGCACATTCAGAAGATCCTCGGCAGCCTCGCGGACGGCAAGGACGAGCTGCTGATGGACAATGCGGCGATCGACACCGAGCGCGCGAACCTGTGGAAGACGATGCACAAGCTCGAGCAGATGGTGCACATTTCTAAGACGCTCGACCAGCAACTCGAGGACAAGGCGAACGAGCTCGACTCGACCGACCCGGCCAAAGCCAAGGCGATCCGCGAGACGGCGCTCTTCTATACGCGCCAGCGGACCACCGACCTTCTGACCCAGATGGCGGTGACGGTGCAGGGCTATCTCGCCCTCGACCTCGTCAAGAAGAACAATGTCGAACTGGTGAAGGGCGTCGACCGCGCGTCGACGACGACCGTTGCCGCCCTCCGCACCGCGGTGACCGTCGCTCAGGCGATGACCAATCAGCGGCTCGTGCTCGAGCAGATCGGCGCGCTCAACACGACGACCGCGGGAATGATCGACACGACGGGCGAGATGCTCAAGAGCCAGACCGGTGCGATCCACCAGCAAGCCGCTACTTCGACAATCCCGCTCGAGACGCTCCAGCGCGCCTTCCAGAACATCTACGACACGATGGACCAGATCGACCGCTTCAAGGCCGACGCGCTCGGCAACATGAAGCAGACCGTCGACACGCTGGGCAAGGAAGTCGAGAAGTCGAAAGGCTATATCGCGCGCGCCGAAGGCGTGAACCAGGCCAAGCTCGCGGCCCCCGCACCATCCCCTCTCGAACCGCTTGAGTTGAAGTGACCGACGTCAACACCAAAGTGGAACGAGCGATCGCGCGCTTCGACCGGGTCACGCGCCAGCTCGACCAGCGCGGCGGTCCGGCGAAGGAAGCCGCTCGGCGGGAGCGGCAGCGGCTGAACGCCGGCGTCGGCCGTACTGCCGCCAAGATCGCCGGTGTCGTCGTGATGATCTGGTTGGTGGCGACCGTCATTGGTTTCGTCAGGCCGATCGGAATGCCGGGCTTCGCTGTAGCGTTGTTCCTCACTGTCGCAGCCGTCGGGCTGATGATCGAGCGATCCGTGAAGCAAGGCGTCTCTCCGCCCGCGCCCTCGACCGATTTGGCCAACGGGCCGATGGTCGAGCGCTTCGACTCCTATCTCTACCGGGTCCGCCCTGCCCTCCCTGCGCCGGCGCAGGCGCAGCTCGATGCGATCAGCGCCGTGCTTCCGCCGCTCAAGCAAACTCTCGAGCGCATCGATCCGCTCGACCCGAGCGCGCAGGATGCTCGCCGGCTGATGTCCGTCCATTTGCCCGGCCTGATCGAGCGCTACGCCGACGTTCCAAAAGCCTATCGCAATGAGCAGGACGGCGAAGGCAAGACGGTGGACGAGCGGCTCGTCGAAAGCCTCGCCGCCGCGCGCGGCGCTCTCGCCGAGGTGTCTGAGCAGCTAGCCCGCGGCGACATGGCCGCGTTCGAAACCCAGGGCCGCTTCATCCAGTCTCGTTACGGCGAGCAGGGCATCGAGAGCGAAGACGCTTCAAGCACTTAGCGATTGCGCGCCGCGTTCACGCCGCCCATGATACGCGAAGTTAATGCGGTCGGAGCTGGTGGGGATGCAGCTTGCCTTGCCCAGGAGGGACCAGGCGCTGAAAGGGGGCTTTCAGCTGCCGCCGGTCGTCCCGCCGTTCAACACCATCAACCATCGGCTGTTCACGCTGTTGTGGGTGCTCGCCTTCCTCTTGGCGATCGTCGGTCCGGTCGTCGGATTCTACCACCGCTACACCGAACCAGCGAATAACTCGCAGCTGCTGCTCGGGAGCCGCGCCGGGTTCGCCGTGTCACCGCGCGACGCGACTTTGGTCCGCTTCACCGTCGGCCCGGAGGCGGAGACCGCCGGAATCGTCGCCGGCGACCACATCATCGCAGTCTACGGCCTTCCTCTTCCCAAGGTCATGCCGGTCAATGAGGAAGCGCTCGCGGCCCACGCCAACGATCCAGCCTATATCGCGATGGGCAACGTCCTTTTTGGAACCGACCAGTCGCAGGTCCCCCTGACCGTCCGCGATCCTGATGGTCACGTCAGGGACGTTACCGTCACCACCGGCGAACATCATATCGACGCAGGCGCCAAGAAGATCGGGATCTCGCCCCGCTGGCTGAGCTTCATCGACCTGCTCCAGGTGCTCTTCTACCCGTTCCTGCTGTGGGCCGCCTGGCTCCTCCACCGCCGCAATCCTCGCGACGTCGTCAGCTCGCTACTGTCGCTCGCGGTGCTCCTGAACATCGCGGCGGAGCAGCCTTCGTCGGTATTCCTCGCGATCATGGGCATCCCGCGGCCGGTCAACGTCGCGATGTACGATCTCGGGAACGTCCTGCTCCTCACCGGCATCCTGCTGTTCCCGCACGGCAATTTGTCGTGGCGCGTCGTCGGCCTGATCGCCTGCCTCCCGCTGCTCATGTTCCTCCATGGGCAGGTCTACCAGAGCTATTTCATCTGTTTCATGATCATCGGCGTGCTGGCGATGGTTCGCCGCCTGCGCCAGACGGACTCGAGCGAGCAGCGCCAGCAGATCCGCTGGGCCCTGTTCGGGATCAGCGCTTACGCCGTGCTCCGATGTATCTCGATCGTCTGCGATTATCTCAAATGGTCGACCGACAGCTTCGGACACCAGCTGCTGGTCGAAATGTCGGCCGGAATCAGCTTCGCGCTTGCCGCCCTCGTCCTCCAGATCGGGTTGCTGATCGCCCTCCTGCGCTACCGGCTGTACGACGCCGAGGTTGTGATCGGCCGCTCCGTCAACGTCGCGGTGGTCACGGTCGGAGTAGCCGCCGTCTTCGCCGGCGCGGGCGATGCGCTGAAGCAGATCGTCTATAATTATTCGGGAAACACCAACAACGAGGGGCCGATCATCTTCGCCGCGGCTTTGGCGACGATCATGGTGAACCCGATCCAGGAGCGCGTTCAGCGTTGGTCCGAGCGGCGGTTCCAGAAAAACCTGTTTCTGTTGCGCGAAGACCTGCCGGGGAACGTCCGCGACATGCGCGAGACAGCGTCGCTCGGCGAAATGCTCGAGGAAATCCTCGCCCAGGTCGATCGCGGCGTACGTTCGGTACGCGGCGGGATGATCGTGAACGGCTGCGTGCTAAGCGCCCGCGGGCTCAGCATCGAGCAGGTCGAAACGTGGCGCACTTCGGTATTCGCACAGGACTATAAGAACGACATCTGCGAACCCTCGGACCGCCTGTTCCCGATCCGCGTTCCGCTGGTCCCCAGCTCGGACAAGGAGGAGCCGATCGGTTACCTGCTGGTGGGGCCCAGGCCGGACGGGTCCATTCCGAGCCGCGAGGAGCAGAAGGCGCTGAAGGAGGTCTCGGAAGACATCGCGCGGGCGATCCGGACAGTGATCAAACGCGAGGCGCGCGAAGCCGGAATCGCGGACATGATCGCCGACAACTCCCGCCGGATCGAAGCGCTCGAGACGCTGATCGGTGCGGCCAGCCGCAAGCGCGCCCCGCGAAGCGCTTGAACTGCCGCGAAATTTGATGCGGATTCATTGACCGCGTGCAAACGCGAGCATAACCTCTCTTCAAAGCTGCACATGGGTTCGACTCGGCCGCCGCCGCCAGGCGCGGGCCAATGAAATTGCGAATTCTGGACCAGGGGAGCTTGAACATGGCTGGTAAGGCAATGCTGTGGGGCGCAGCAATCGCGTTTGCCCTCGGATCAACCGCCGCGCTTGCGAACGTGGTGGTGGTGAAGTCGCTTGGACCGTCGGCCAAAGCCTATCCGCCGGGCAAGACGCTCCCGCCGAGCGCCAAGATCACGCTCCAGGGCGGCGACGTGGTTACGGTCCTTGGGCCGAGCTCCGCCGAGACGTTGAGAGGGCCCGGTAATTTCGACGCAGGCCAGGTTAGCCTGGCTTCCGCGGCAGGACAGCGCGGCCGGTTCGGCGCGCTCCGTGCCTCGGAGGTCGCGCACAACCCGAGCATCTGGGACGTGGATGTCAGTCAGGGTGGCAAGGTGTGCGTCGCCGATCCCGCGAAGGTGAAGCTGTGGCGGCCCGACAGTGAGTCGGCCTCGACCGTCACAATCCGTACCGAAGACGGCAAGTCGCAGCAGCTGAGCTGGGCGGCGGGAAGCGCGCTCACCGCGTGGCCGGCCGCTCTGCCCATCAGGAGCGGCGCCAGCTACGACATCGAGTGGCCGGACACGGGCGAGAAGAGCAGCCTCGCCATCGTCACCGTTCAGTCACCTCCGACCGATCTCGTCGGCGCCGCGCAGGTGCTGATCCAGAACGGCTGCCAGAAGCAACTCGACCTGCTGGTCGAGAGCGCGAGCAAGTCCTCGCCGAAATGATCAGCCGATCACGCCCGCTTCCCTGAGGCGGGCGGCTTCGGCCTCTTCAATACCGAGCGCCGCCAACACCTGGTCGGTATGTTCGCCGAGCGCGGGCGGCGGACGATCCGATTCCGCGCGCTCGCCGTCCAGCCGCACGGGCGAACCGACCAGCGGCATTCCGGCGATGGCGCGTACCATCCGGCGATGCTGCGCCTGGACGTCGCCAAGAGCCTGACTGATCCGGTTGATCGGACCCGCGGGGATTCCCGCGCTTTCGAGCTGGTCGAGCCATTCTGCAGCGCGTCTCTGCGCGATTGCGTCTGAGACCAGGCGGACCATCTCGTCCCGGTTCGCGACGCGGGCCTCGTTGGACGCGAAACGCGGGTCATGTGCCCATTCGGGATGGCCGCAAATCGTCGCCAGCCGGGCGAATTGCCGCTCGTTGCCGATGGCGATGATGATCGGCTGATCGGCGGCGGCGAACGGCTGATACGGGACGAGGTTGGGATGCGTGTTCCCTTGTCGCGGCGGGTCCTTGCCGGAAACGAGCGCATTCGACGCCTGGTTGGCGAGCATTGCCAGCTGGGTGTCGAACAGCGCCGCGTCGATATAAGCGCCTTCCCCGCTCTTCTCGCGCCGGTAAAGCGCGGCGAGAATGGCGGCGCAGGTGTAAAGGCCGGTGAACAGGTCGACGACCGCCACGCCGACGCGCATCGGCCCGCCTCCGGGGACGCCATCCGGGAGGCCCGTGATGCTCATCAGTCCCCCCATCCCCTGGATGATGTAGTCGTAACCCGCGCGATCGGCGTAGGGGCCGTCCTGGCCGAAGCCCGTGATCGAGGCATAGACGAGCCGTGGATTGGCCTTGCGCAGCGACTCGGCGTCCAGCCCGAACTTCTGAAGACCGCCGACCTTGAAATTCTCGATGACGATGTCGGCCTTCTCGGCGAGC
>Ga0134128_10011077_pt1 | contig 10798 bp, 9 predicted proteins | sample KB31754_FD_96462 | JGI IMG/M metagenome (GOLD analysis project Ga0134128, IMG submission 96462) | Terrestrial soil microbial communities with excess Nitrogen fertilizer from Kellogg Biological Station, Michigan, USA - KB3-175-4 | ecosystem: Environmental > Terrestrial > Soil > Unclassified ...
CGCTGGAGCAGCGGCGCACGGGCCGGCTGATTCGGCCGAGTTCTTCGTATGTCGGGAGAATGCCGAGGACGGCGGACAATTGAGTAAGGTCGATATACGCGACGGCGGAGCCAGCGACTCCGCCGTCGTCCCTGCGAAAGCAGGGACCCATACGCTGCGGCCTATCAATTGGATCGTCCGGCAGACATCCCGCGCAAGCAATTTCCGCCGGCGATTATGGGCCCCTGCTTTCGCAGGGGCGACGAGCTTCAGCCCGCGCGCACCACGGTCTTCAGATAATTATAGGCCTTGATGATCTCGATCAGGCGATCTTCGGTCGAGCGGTCGCCGCCATTGGCGTCGGGGTGATGCTGCTTCACCAGCGCCTTGTACTTGATCTTGACGTCTTCCAGCGTCGCGTCGGGGCCAAGTCCCATCACCTGCAACGCCTTGCGCTCGGCATTGAAGACCTTCCGCGCCTCGGCCTTCGGCGAAGCCTCCGGACCCGGCCGCCAGCGGCCGCGCCCGTTCAGCTCGGAGAACATACTGAAGGGATCGGCGGCGCCCTCGAAATCCGCCGCGTCGGCCCCCTTGCCTTTGCCCGGGCTGCCATTGGCGCCCATCTTCCAGGTCGGGCGATGGCCGGTCATCGCGTCCTTTTGATAGCGCGCGACCGCGTCGGCATTCATGCCGGAAAAGAAATTATAGGCCTGATTGTACTCGCGCACATGGTCGATGCAGTAGTGCCAGTACTCGCGCGAGTTCTCGCGCCCCTTCGGCGCGCGGTGCGGCCCCTTTTTCTGGCAGCCCGGCCATTCGCACATGATCGCGGCTTCGCGCGCCTGCGCCTGCTGCTTCGCGCTCAGCTTGTTCGGCTTGATGCGAATGGAATCGAAAATTTTAGATGAATCGATCGGCATGACAGACTTTGACTACGCAACGCAAAAACCTTCAAGTCTTGACATTGCAAAAGCGTTTAAATCCGGGCTCGGCATTGACGAAAAGCAGTTGCAAGATTTAATGCCATCATATGACGACCCAGCACACTATCACAAATAAGTTGCGTGAAGCTTTCTTTCCAGAAAGTCTCGAGGTCCAGGACGAGTCCCATCTGCATGAGGGCCATGCCGGCCACAGACCGGGCGGCGAGACGCATTTCCGGGTACATATTGTATCGCAGGCCTTCAAAGGGAAGAGCCGGATCGAGCGGCATCGCATGATAAATGCGGCGCTTTCGAGCGAGCTTTCAGGAACCGTGCACGCCCTTGCGATCCACGCGAAGGCACCCGGAGAAGGTTAGCGCTTCCGCGTCAAAATGCCGTGCCGGCGCGCTTCGGCTTCGCCTCTTCTGCTTCCGTCTCCCGCGGCACCGGGACAATGCGGAGCGCGGTGATGCGGTTGCGCTCCCGACGCAGCACGCGAAAGCGGAAGCCGTGGAAGGTGAAGCTCTGGCCACGCTCCGGGATCGAACGCGCCTCGTGGATCACGAGACCCGCGACCGTGGTTGCCTCTTCATCGGGCAGATGCCAGTCCATGGCGCGGTTGAGATCGCGGATCGGCACCGAGCCGTCGACCACGACCGAACCGTCGGGCTGGCCACGGACGCCGGCCACCACCACGTCGTGCTCGTCGGAAATATCGCCGACGATCTCTTCCAGGATATCTTCCAGCGTCACCAGGCCTTCGACCTCGCCGTACTCGTCGACGACCATGGCGAAGTGGGTCTTGCGTCGGCGGAACGCCTTCAACTGTTCCGAGACCGAGCGCATTTCCGGCACGAACCAGGGCGGCAGCGCGATCGCCGAGACGTCGATGCGGGAGGCATCGCCTTCGGAGGCGCGGATGGCGCGGAGCAGATCCTTGGCATGCAGCACGCCGATGATGTTTTCCGGCGTTTCGCGCCACAGCGGAATGCGGGTGTATTCCGACGCCAGCATCTCGCGTACCAGATCGTCCACCGGCAGGTCGGCGTTCACCATCACCATTTCGGTGCGATGGACCATCACGTCGGAAACCTGCAATTCGCGGAGATCGAGCAGTCCGCCGAACATGTCGCGGTCCTGCTTCTCCACCTTGCCTTCGTGATGCAGCAGATCGACGGCGCCGCGCAGCCGCTCGGTCGGCGACAGGATCGCCTGATGCGCGCCGACCTTGATGCCGAGGATCTTCATCAGCACGCGAACGATGGCCTCGATCACGGTGAGCAGGGGCCCGAGGATGTACAGCATCAGCCGCATCGGCCGCGCCACCGCGAGCGATACCCGGTCGGGCGCGTTGATCGCGATGGTCTTCGGCAGCACTTCGGCGAAGATGACGACCAGGATGGTCATCACGGCGGTGGCGTAGAGCACGCCGACCTCGCCGAACCATTGGGTGAAGATACCGGTCGCCAGGGCGGACGCGCCGATGTTGGCGATGTTGTTGCCGAGCAGCAGCGCCCCGATGAGGCGTTCGCGGATCCCGATCAGCTCCGAGACCACGTTGGCGTCGCTGTTGCCCTGCTTCGACAGCCGCAACATGCTCGCGCGCGAAGCCCCGGTCAGCGCAGTTTCGCTTGCTGCGAAGAATGCGGACACGCCAAGCAGCGCAACCATGATTGAAAAAGTGAGCCAGTTCATGAGGCGATCTGTGCGTTACCTAGGAAGAGCATGACCCTTTTGCAAAGCCGGCACGCGCGACGCGACAAGACGCCGGCCTGCCGGCCGAATCACGCCTTGAGCTTACCTTGAAGAAACTCGCGCACCGGCGCGGGCTCGACGTCTTTTGCGATCACCGCGCGGCCTATCGCTTCCAGCAGGATGAACGTGAGCTTGCCGCGGCGGACCTTCTTGTCCTGCGCCATCAGCGCCATCAGCGCGTCGGCATCCGCAAGGCCTTCCTGTGCGAACCCCGCGATGTCCTGCAGCCGCGTCGGCAAGCCTACCCCGACGAGATGCCGCTCGATGCGCGCGGCATCGGCTTGCGGGATCATGCCGAGCGAGGCCGAAAACTCCGCCGCCAGCACCATGCCGATGGCAACCCCCTCGCCATGGAACAGCCGGTCGGAGAATCCCGTCGCGGCTTCGAGCGCATGCCCAAAGGTGTGGCCAAGATTGAGCAGCGCGCGGTCGCCGGTCTCGCGCTCGTCACGCGCCACGATCGCGGCCTTGGCGCGGCATGAAGTGGCGATCGCGTGCTCGCGCGCCGCTCCGCCCCCGAACAGCTCGGCGTGGTTGGCTTCGAGCCAGGCGAAAAAGGCTTCGTCGCCGAGCACGCCATATTTGGCGACTTCGGCATAACCCGCGCGGAACTGGCGCGGCGAGAGCGTGTCGAGCACGGCGGTGTCGGCGATAACGAGCACCGGCTGGTGGAACGCGCCGAGCAGGTTCTTGCCCTGCGGCGAATTGATCCCGGTCTTGCCGCCGACCGACGAATCGACCTGCGCCAGCAGCGAGGTCGGCACCTGCACGAAATCGACGCCACGGCGCAGGATCGCGGCCGCAAAGCCCGCGAGATCGCCGACCACGCCGCCGCCAAGCGCAATTACGAGATCGTTGCGTTCGACCTTCGCCGCGATCAGCGCTTCCGAAACCTTTTCAAGGCCGGCATAGCTCTTCGAGCCCTCGCCTTCCTCCACGATGATGCGCGAGGTCGCGATGCCGTCTGCGGCGAGCGAGGCCTCGGCCGGTTCAAGCCAATGTCTGGCGACGGTCTGGTCGGTGACGATCGCGGCACGCACGCCCGGCCGAAGCGCTGCAACGCGCGGCCCCAGCGAGGCCAGCACGTCGCGGCCGATCACGATGTCATAGGCGCGATCGCCGAGCGCGACGTCGACCACGGTCGTGTCGGCATGTTTCAGCGGCGCGGTCATCGGGCAGTACTCACGGTGTCGATCGCGGGTGCGGTGGCGACGCCGGCAAGGCGGTCGCGCAAAGCGTCAAGGCATTCATCGACGATCTTGTCATGCGGCACGTCGCGCGAGGCAATCGTCACATCGGCATGCTGGTAGACCGGCTCGCGCTCGCTGAGCAGGCGGCTGACGGTCGCGGCGGGATCGGCGGTCTGCAGCAGCGGCCGGTCGGCGCGGCGCCTGACCCGGCGCAGGATGATGTCGGGATCGGCCTTCAGCCAGATGGACACCGCCTTCTCCGCGACGCGGCGGCGGGTATCCTCGCGCATGAACGAGCCGCCGCCGGTGGCGAGCACCGCCGGCCCGCCTTCCAGCAGCCGCGCGATCACCCGCGCCTCGCCATCCCTGAAATGCGGCTCGCCATGAAGCTCGAAAATTTCCGGGATGGTCATGCCGGCCGCCGCCTCGATCTCGATATCGGCGTCGACAAACGGCAGATTGAGCCGCGCCGCCAGCCGCCGCCCGATGGTGGATTTGCCCGCCCCCATCATGCCCACGAGCACGATCAGGCGCTTGCCCAGGGCCGCCAAAATCTCGGCTTCCTGGGTCGCAGTCGCGGGTGCTGGCGTCGTCGTCTCGGACATCTCGATTTTTAAGGTTTCGGCGGCATTTGCCGCCTTGTTTGCCACCTATACTACCCCTGTCGATACCCTAGCCAGAGAGACTTGCAACGGCGGGACGAACATGGTGGATGATTTCATTGGTTAATCCGGTGCGTTAGGCCCCAAGAGATGCCCAGCCTGTTCCGCTTCCTGACGGTCGTCGCCATCCTCGTCGGCATCGTCTATGGCACGCTCTACGCGCTGGCGAATTTCGTCAGTCCAAAATCGCGGGAAATGACCGTCAACATCCCGCCGGCTAAATTTCTAAAGAAATAGGGCTTAAGGTCCGGGGCATGCGCAAGGCCTCCGATGAGCAACTGATCAGCCTGTTCCTCGACATGCTCGCGGCGGAACAGGGCGCGGGCGACAACACGCTGCAGGCCTATCGCCGCGACCTCGAGGATCTCTCCGCCTTTCTCGGCCACGGACAGCAGAATTTCGCGACCGTGCAGACCGAGGCGCTGCGCGACTACCTCAGCGATCTCGACACCCGCGGCTTCAAATCGTCCAGCGTCGCACGGCGGCTGTCGGCGATGCGGCATCTGTTCCGTTTCCTGCTCAATGAGCGGATCCGCAGCGAGGATCCGGCCGCGATCTTGTCCGGGCCGAAGCGCGGCCGCGGCTTGCCAAAGGTGCTGTCGATCCCCGACGTCGACCGCATGCTGACGCGGGCAAAGGAACTTTCGCAGGCGGCAGACGCCTCGTCCTCGCGGCAACTGCGGGCGCTACGGCTCTATTGCCTGCTCGAAGTGCTCTACGCCACGGGCCTGCGCGTCTCCGAGCTCGTCTCGCTGCCGCGCTCGGCGGCGCGCACCGATGGGCGGATGATCGTGGTGCGCGGCAAAGGCAACAAGGAACGGCTGGTGCCGCTGAACGACGCCTCGCGGCAGGCGATGAGCGATTACCTGGCCGCAACCGAGGCCGCCAAATCCGGCAAGGGCAGGAACGCCGCGCCGTCGAAATGGCTGTTCCCCTCCTTTGGCGAAAGCGGCCATCTGACGCGACAGCATTTTGCCCGCGACCTGAAGGAGCTCGCATCCGCTTCCGGCCTCAGCCCGAGGCTGGTATCGCCGCACGTACTGCGCCACGCCTTTGCAAGCCACCTCCTGCACAACGGCGCGGACCTGCGCATCGTACAGACCTTGCTCGGGCATACGGATATCTCGACCACGCAGATCTACACCCACGTGGTGGAGGAGCGGCTGAAAAGCCTGGTGCGCGACCTGCATCCGCTTGCCGAGAAGTAGGCCGATCCTCAAGCGGCGCGCCTTGACTTCCGTGCGATCTCCCGCGAAAGAGCAACCGCGTCGCCAAACGTTCAGCCCCCGCGTCCCGGAATACGCGCTAAATCCTTGAAACAGCGCAACTTCCCAAGACGTTCCGAAACCGTTTCGCCTGCCCGCATGTTCTTCCCTATATTGCCTTGATGCCGGACCAGATGCGCTCCTACCTCGATTTCGAAAAGCCCGTCGCTGAACTCGATTCCAAGGTCGATGAACTGCGCGCGCTCGCCGCCGGCGGTACCGACATCGGCGAAGAGGTGACGAAGATCGAAGAGAAGGCGGCGCAGGCGCTCGCCGACCTCTATGCCAACCTGACGCCGTGGCAGAAGACGCTGGTGGCGCGCCATCCGCAGCGGCCGCATTTCACCGATTTCGTCAACGCGCTGATCACCGAATTCACCCCGCTCGCGGGCGACCGCAAGTTCGGCGAGGACGAGGCGCTGATGGGCGGCTTCGGCCGTTTCCAGGGCGAAAGCATCTGCGTGGTCGGCCAGGAGAAAGGCGCCTCCACCGAATCCCGCATCAAGCACAATTTCGGCATGGCCCGGCCGGAAGGGTATCGCAAAGCCGTACGGCTGATGGAAATGGCTGACCGCTTCGGCATTCCCGTGCTGTCGATCGTCGATTCCGCCGGCGCCTATCCCGGCATCGGCGCCGAGGAGCGGGGACAGGCCGAGGCCATCGCGCGCTCGACGGATGCCTGTCTCTCGCTCGGCGTCCCCAATGTCGCGATCGTCACCGGCGAGGGCATGTCGGGCGGCGCGATCGCCATCACCACAGCCAACCGTGTGCTGATGTACGAGCATGCGATCTACAGCGTGATCTCGCCGGAAGCAGCCTCCTCGATCCTCTGGCGCGACGGCACCAAGGCCCAGGAAGCTGCCAACAGCATGAAGATCACCGCCCAGGACATGCTGCGATTCGGGGTGATCGACACCATCCTGAAAGAGCCTGTCGGCGGCGCCCACCGCGATCCCGCCATGATGATCGCGGCGACCGGCGAGGCCATCGCCCAGGCTTTTTCCGAGCTCAAGGGGTTGGACGCCGACGCGGTTCGCAAGCAGCGGCGGCAGAAATTCCTCGATATCGGTCGAAAACTGGGCTGAGAGCGACCCAAATCCGTCCCAAAGCCCCCATCAGGTCACTTTTTGACGAAATCCGGTGCAAGCCCCGATCTCGGCCGCAATTAGGCCCAGAGCCCATATTTATCCTCTGTTGACCATGGCTCGGCTAGTGATCTGCTGCGGCGCTCGCTCCGGGTTGCCCGCAGCGAGCGCAAAGGGTAGTATTTTAGCTAATGGCTTCAGGGTATTCGCGCTTTATGGGGTTGGCGAAATCACCCAGTGGGAGTGGAGCTTTCCATTGATCAACCGCACGCTGGTCCGCGCGCTTATCACCTCGGTTGCGCTTGCTGCCGCCGGTGTGTTCATGGCCGGCTGCAATTCCGACGAGATTTCCCTCGCCGCCAATGCCAAGGCCAACCAGCCGGTTCCACCCAAGCTGATTGCCGCGATGACCGAGAAGGACATGGATCTGCAGTCGCCGATCCTGGTCCGCCTGTTCAAGCAGGAAGCCGAGCTCGAGGTCTGGAAGCAGAACCGCTCCGGCAAGTTCGAGTTGCTGAAGACCTATCCGATCTGCCGCTGGTCCGGCGATCTCGGCCCGAAGGTGCGCGAAGGCGACCGCCAGGCACCGGAAGGTTTTTACACGATCTCGCCGGCGCAGATGAATCCGCAGTCGGCCTACTACCTGTCCTTCAACACCGGCTATCCCAACGCCTATGACGCCGCCCTCGGCCACACCGGCTCACAGTTGATGGTGCATGGCGACTGCTCCTCGCGCGGCTGTTACGCAATGACCGACGAGCAGATCGCGGAGATCTACTCGCTCGGGCGCGAATCCTTCTTCGGCGGCCAGAGGGCGTTCCAGTTCCAGGCCTATCCGTTCCGGATGACGGCGGCCAACATGGCCAAGCACCGCAACAACCCGAACATGGCCTTCTGGAAGATGATCAAGGAAGGCAACGATCATTTCGAGGTCTCGCACCGGGAGCCGAAGGTCGACTTCTGCGAGAAGAAATACGTGTTCGATGCGATCCGTGCGCCGAACACGACGCGCGATCCGGTCTTCAATGCCTCCGCCAAGTGCCCGGCTTATACGATCGCGGACGACCTTTCCGATTCCGTTCGCGCGAAGCAGGAAGCCGACAACGCCGAGTTCAACAAGCTGGTCTCCAAAGGCGTGCCGGTCGCGAAACTCAATACCGGCGTCGACGGCGGCATGAACCAGGTGTTCGCTTCCCATGTGCCCGGCGCCAGCACCGGCCTCTCCGAGGGCGGCGACGGCCAGGGCCTGTCGCTGCTCGCCGTGTCGCGCGCACCCGGCACCATTCCCGGCACCGTCAATCCGCCGCGCGCACAGCAGCCGGGCGCTGATGAGCCGGTCGCTGCGATCGCCACGGCTCCCGCTGCCCAGCCGACGCCGACCCGCGTCGCCTCCGCCACGCCCACGCAGGAATCCGAGGGCTTCTTCGCCAGCCTCGCCCGCAAGGTCGGCATCGGCGGCGCGTCTGGCGACACCACCGCCTCCGCCTCGCCCGCGCCGGCCAAGCCGAAGACCACAGAGGCCAAGCCGCTGGCCAAGGCATTCAAGCCGGCCGAGACCAGGCAGGCCGAGAGCAAGCCGGCCCCCCGTCCGGCGCTGAAGCCGTCGGTTGCGGATGTGCCGGCAGCGACCGCCACGCCCGCGAAAGACAATCTCGTCGCCGGCGCGCAGCCGATCATGCAGCCCAACTCGTTCGACAGCCGCTTCTCGGCCATGAAGTAGGGAACGCGACGGCGCTCCCGGTCTTTCTTCCCGGCTCAGTCAGACCGGCTGCCGCCTCACCCCAAGCGATGTTCCCCTCGCCGCGATCGACGCTGGATCACTTCGCCCCTTTCAATCGGCAGGAGGTGGCGCAGGTCGTCGTGACGCCGCGTTCGCACTTGATGCAGGCCGCGATGCATTGATCGAAAATCTTTTCATCATAGGGGAGCGCCGCCTTGCACAGGTTCGCGTCGCTCGTGGCGTCTCCGCCCTGAGAGCACGCAGCCAGGACCGCCAGCGGAATAAGAAGCACAAGGACGACCTGCATCACCGGCCCTTCAGCTCGCGTGGGTAAGTACGCGGCGCTCGATCGCGCCGATATTTCCGATTTTTCCGCGTGCGAGTCCATAGACGCGAATGCTGATGCCAACCTTACTGTTCGAAGCGGCAAAAGGTTCCAGCGCGCTGCTATGCACCCATGATGGTGCCGAGAGGTAGGGAGGCACCCCGCAAAAGCTATTCCGATCGCGACGATGGATACGAGTGCCCGCGGCACGACGTGTCCCGGGTTTTGCAGATCGTCGCCCCCCAAAAGCCTACCACACGACATCATCCCGGAATGGACGCGGCCCGAATAATTGCTAATTTCACGCGTCAATATTCACTACCGGCACCCGGCCCACAGAAGGCCCGGCCGGTCATCGGGAGGGTAAAAGGAAATGGCGGGCATCCATCTGCTCGATCGTGTCATCGGCAGCGACTATCCCGATTTCGCCGACGACGCCGAGGTCCGCGCGTTCGAGCAAACTCCCTATGCGGAGCGCATCGCGGCGCAAAGCACTTATGACGCCATCAAGCTCGGCGCGGCCCACAACCCCGACGCGCCGGCACTTCAGTTCCTGCCCAATGCCGACCCGGCCGATCAGCCGGTCACGATCACCTACCGCGATTTCGTCGGCCGCGTGACGCAGGCCGCCAACATGTTTCATGCGCTCGGTGTCGGTAAGGACGATGTGGTGAGCTTCCTGCTGCCGCTATTGCCGGATGCCTTCGTCACCCTGTTCGGCGCCGAGGCCGCCGGAATCGCCAATCCCGTCAATCCGCTGCTGGAGCCGCACCAGATCGCGGAAATCCTGGAAGCCGCGCGCACCACGGTGCTGGTGGCACTCGGCCCGATGCCGGGCACCGACATCTGGCAGAAGGTCAAGCAGGTGCGCGGGCAATTGAAGCATCTGAAGGCGATCGTGCAGGTCGGCCATCAAGATCGACACGATGGCGACACCGCCAACGGCATCCATTCGTTCGGCGAGCTGATCAGGCAGCAGCCGGCCGACCGGCTCGTCAGCGGCCGGAAAATTTCCGGCAGTGACATCGCGGCTTATTTCCATACCGGCGGCACGACCGGCACGCCAAAACTCGTGCGCCACACGCACGGCAACCAGGTCTACCAGGCCTGGGCGATGAACCTGCTCCTTCAATCGAAGCCGGGCGGCAACCTGCTCTACGGCATGCCGCTATTCCATGTCGGCGGCTCGCTGACGCAGACACTGAGCACATTCTCCGCCGGCGGTTGCCTGGTCGTGCTGTCGCCGTCGGGGTGGCGCAACCCGGCGTCCGTCAAAAACATCTGGGGCCTGATCGATCGCTACAAATGCGAGGCATTTTCCAGCGTGCCGACGGTGCTGGCGGCCGCGATCGGCATTCCGCCCGGCGACGCCGATATTTCGAGCCTGAAATTTGCCGCCGCCGGCGGGTCGGCGATTCCGGTCGCGGTCGGCAAGGCGATCCAGGACAAGCTCAAGCTGCCGGTGCTCGAAGTCTACGGCATGACCGAGACCTCGAGCGTTCACACCATCGCCTATCCGGCACGTCCGATCCGTCTCGGCTCGGCCGGCCTGCCTGTGCCCTATAGCCGCGTGCGCATCGTCAAGCTCGATGCCGAGGGCCGCTTCGAGCGCGACTGCGCGCCGGACGAGATCGGCGTCGTCAGCATGGCAGGACCCGGCGTGTTCGGCGGCTATCTCAACGACGCCCACAACAAGGGCGCATTCGTCGCGGAAGGCTGGGTCAATTCCGGCGATCTCGGCCGGCTCGACAGCGAAGGCTTTCTCTGGATCACCGGTCGCGCCAAGGATCTGGTGATCCGCGGCGGCCACAACATCGATCCGGCGCCAATCGAAGACATCATGTTCCAGCATCCGGCGGTGGTATTCGCCGCCATGGTCGGTCAGCCCGACGCC
>Ga0134128_10011078_pt1 | contig 10798 bp, 9 predicted proteins | sample KB31754_FD_96462 | JGI IMG/M metagenome (GOLD analysis project Ga0134128, IMG submission 96462) | Terrestrial soil microbial communities with excess Nitrogen fertilizer from Kellogg Biological Station, Michigan, USA - KB3-175-4 | ecosystem: Environmental > Terrestrial > Soil > Unclassified ...
ATATCATGTCGACTGTTACCACTAACATCGAATCAGTGCTTCAGGAAGAACGCGTCTTCCCGCCGCCGCCCGAATTCTCCGCGCAAGCCCACATCAAATCGTTCGACGAGCTCGAAAGCCTTCGCGCGGAAGCGACCGCGGATCCGGAAGCGTTCTGGGCGCGCATGGCGGAAGAACTTCACTGGTTCAAAAAGTGGGACACAGTACTGAAGTGGACGGCGCCCCACGCCGAGTGGTTCGGCGGCGGCAAGATCAACGTTTCTTACAACTGTCTCGACCGTCATCTCGCAACCTGGCGCCGCAACAAAGCCGCGCTCATCTGGGAAGGCGAACCCGGCGAAACGCGCACGTTCACTTATCAACAACTGCACACGGAAGTCTGCAAGTTTGCGAACGTACTGAAGCACGCCAACATTCAACGCGGCGATCGCGTCGCGCTCTACATGCCACTGATTCCCGAGCTCGCGATCGCGATGCTCGCGTGTGCACGCATCGGCGCTACGCATTCCGTCATCTTCGGCGGCTTCTCAAGTGCTGCACTGATCGACCGCATCAACGATGCGAGTTGCAAGGTCGTCGTTACGGCGGACGGCGGTTGGCGTCGTGGCAACGAAGTAAAACTCAAAACCGCAGTCGATGAAGCATTGAAGTCGACGCCTTCGGTGCATGCGTGTATCGTGGTCCGTCGCACCGGCTCGCCGCAGCACATGGAACCGGGTCGCGATTTCTGGTGGCATGAGCTGATGGAAACCGTCGATGCGAAGTGCGCCGCGGAAGAGCTCGACAGCGAACATCCGCTCTACATTCTCTACACATCAGGCACGACCGGTAAGCCGAAAGGCATTCTCCACACGACCGCCGGTTACCTTTTGCAGGCACATCTCACGACGAAGTGGGTCTTCGATCTTAAAGACGAGGACCTTTACTGGTGTACCGCCGATATCGGCTGGGTCACGGGCCACAGTTACGTTGTTTATGGTCCACTCTCAAACGGCGCTTCGGTTTTGATGTATGAAGGCGCGCCCAACTGGCCTGAGCCCGATCGCTTCTGGAAAATGGTCGAGCGCCATCGCGTCAACGTCTTCTACACCGCGCCGACCGCGATTCGTGCGTTCATCAAGTGGGGCGAACAGTGGCCGTTGAAACACGATCTCTCCAGCTTACGACTACTCGGCACCGTCGGCGAACCGATCAATCCCGAAGCGTGGATGTGGTATCGCGCCATCATCGGCAAGGAACGTTGTCCGATTGTCGACACGTGGTGGCAAACTGAAACCGGCGCGATCATGATCACGCCGCTCCCGGGCGCGACTCCTACGAAACCGGGCTCCGGTACACTTCCGTTTCCCGGAATCGAGGCCGACGTGATGACGCGCGACGGCAAGTCCGTTGGGCCAAATGAAGGCGGTTATCTCGTGATCAAGCGGCCGTGGCCGTCGATGCTGAGGACGATCTGGGGCGACGACGAGCGTTACAAACAGCAGTACTGGTCGCAGATTGAAGGTATCTATTTCGCGGGCGACGGCGCGCGGCGCGATCGTGAAGGCTATTTTTGGATAATGGGCCGGATCGATGATGTTATTAATGTAAGCGGACATCGACTCGGAACAGCGGAGATTGAGAGCGCGCTCGTGTCGCACACGGCGGTCGCGGAGGCTGCGGTCGTCGCGCGTCCGGATGATATGAAGGGATCGGCGGTGGTTGCATTCGTGACGCTCGAAGGAACGCATCGGCCGTCAGACGCGTTAAATCAGGAGCTGCGAGCCCACGTCGCGAAGGAGATCGGAGCACTCGCTCGACCTGACGAGATTCGCTTTACCGACGCGTTGCCGAAGACCAGATCGGGCAAGATCATGCGACGGCTCCTGCGCGAGATCGCGACCAGCGGCTCTGTCGCCGGAGACGTTACGACGCTGGAAGATTTTTCCGTGTTGGAGAAGTTGAGAACCGAAGAGGAATAATAACTTCGAAGGGAGGGCGCCCCAGATGCCCGCACAAACAGAGAACCGCTCCGGCCCACGTTACCTCGCCAGTCTCGAGGTAAAAGCGGAGTGGGATGAGCCAAGCGGCACGCACATCGTAGCCGAAGGCATGACTGAAAATGTCGGTCCAGAGGGCACGCTCGTACATCTCCCGCGACAACTGCCCCAGGTCGGTAGTCGTGTGCGTCTCGAAGTGCTCGGTGAAACCGGTGAGAAGCTGCAAGTGATCGCGGAGGTGCTGCGTATCGAGCGCCATCCCGGCCACCCACTCGCTGCGCTTCAGCTACTCGGCGAAACGGATGAATGGCGCGGGCTCGTTTGGGAGCCGGCCGCTCCGCGCGTGACGCCACCGCCCGCAGTCGAAGGTGAAGGCGAAGGCGAAGGGGAGGCCGAAGCTGAAGACGATGTAGCTCACTAAGGACGCTTCACGATGACAAACTCCGACGACAATGCCTTAACCTCGCACGATCGCCGGCGTCACCCTCGTTACTACGTGACCTCGCGAATCACCCTTGCCATCGAAGATGAGAGCTTGAAAGAGTCGCTCGGCATTGGTGAGCCACAGGACATCAGTCTCGGCGGTCTGCGCGTCACAAATCTCCCCTCGTGTCCCGACGTGAAGATCGGAGATCAACTCGGACTCCTGCTGCTTGACGGCGAGGACGCATTGTCGCTGGCCGGCGAAGTGATTCATCATTCCACCCCTGATACGTTTGGAGTTGAATTTCGTGAGCTGAGCAATCATGATCAGCGAGCGGTAGTCGATTTGATCGGGAGATTGCACGCGCGGTTATAGATTCGTGGATCGACAGACAGCGAAAGACAATGCAGCAACAGCGGCGAAGGCGGCAGTAGAAGCGTCCTACGGACCTCCTACGCGCGTCGTGCTGCGAGTGATCATGGTATTGCTCGCGGTGGGCGTCGTGCTGTGGGTGATCTCGAAAATTACGGGAATCATCCTGCTGCTCGTCCTGGCGATCTTTTTCGCGTACTTCGTCTCGCCGCTCGTCGAGTTTTTAAGACGACAAAGAGTTATTGGAGGTCGCACGATTGCGATACCGAAAGTCGTCGCGATCGCCCTCGCTTACCTGATCATCCTCGCCGTGATCGTGTTTGCGGTGTTTATAGTGCTGCCAAGTCTCAGTAATCAGTTTCCGGAGTTTTCCGGTCAGGCGAAGGAATACTGGAAATCGCTCCGCGATCGGACACAGGACGTCATCAGATACTCGCGCCGTTTGCCCGAACCTCTGGTCGATAGGGCGAATTACGCCGTGGAGAAGGCCGGCGACAAAGTGAGCGACACGGCTACGGAGTTCGCGACCGCGGCGCTGGGCTACGTCGTTTACATTCCCTGGCTCGTATTGATTCCGATTCTCGCTTTCTTCCTTTTGAAAGACGCGGAGAGTTTTCGGCGCTCGGCGTTGCTGATGCTGCCGCGCGGGCGCTGGCGTTGGCGCGGTGACGAGTTTTTCCAGGACATCAACAGCACGCTCGCGGCTTACATTCGCGCGCAACTGACGGCGTGTTTGTTTATCGGAATTATTTGTTCCCTCGGCTTCACGGTGCTGCGGTTGCCGGGCAGCCTTGTGATGGGTGTGCTGGCGGGCGTTTTTGAGTTTGTTCCCCTCGTTGGCCCAGTCACGATCGCGCTGCTGGCCGGACTGCTCGCGATGTTTCATGCTGGTCCGTTCAATGCGTTTCTGGTGCTGCTGTTTCTGGGTGTGCTGCGGATCGTGCAGGACTACGTGATCTACCCGCGACTAATCGGACAAGGCATTCATCTTCATCCACTCGCGGTGATATTCGCGATTCTTGCAGGCGAGAAGCTGGCTGGAGTTGCAGGGATCTTTTTGGCGATTCCGGTGGTGGCGATCATTACGGTGAGTTATCGTCACTGGATGGAGCATCGCGGCAGCGAGGGGATTGCGGATCTGCTGGAGCCGAATGCTACTGAGACGGCGAAGGTGGCTGAGGTTGCCGCAGCAACTGCCGAAGAGCTCCACGCCGAATCCACGCCCGACGAAATGGTACGCGCCCGCCCTGACCTCACTACCGGCGAATTAAAGATGCCAGAGAATTAAGCCGCGGATTTTCGCGGATGAACGCAGATCTGCGTTTATCTGCGTCCATCCGCGGCTTCCATTAATGCGACAAAGCGCTGGAAATGATGCTCGGCGTCGTGTGGTCCCGGGGCAGCTTCGGGGTGGTATTGGACTGAAATTACGGGCAGTGTGCGGTGACGCATTCCCTCAACACATTGATCGTTGAGATTGATGTGCGTCACTTCAACTTCCGGTGGAAGACTCTCAGCGCTCACTGCAAACCCGTGATTGTGTGACGTTATCTCCACGTGCGGATGCGACAACTCTTTCACCGGCTGGTTGCCGCCGCGATGTCCGAACACGAGCTTGAACGTCTTTGCTCCAAACGCGCGTCCGAGTAACTGGTGTCCGAAACAAATCCCGAACGTCGGCACCTGCGCTTTCAACAGCTCGCGAATCTCCGCTACTTCCTTGTCCATCGACGCCGGATCGCCCGGACCATTAGATAAGAAAATCCCATCCGGCTTGAGCGCTAGCGCGTCGGCGGCTGAAGTCGACGCAGGCACAACAGTAGTCCGCACACCGAGCCGCGCCAGCTCGCGCAATGAATTTCGTTTCACACCGAAGTCGTAACACACAACATGAAAACGTTCTTCACCTGCCGCCGGAAAGTCGTACGGCTCTTTCGTCGTCACAACGCTGGCAAGCTCACGATTCTCCATCGGCGGCGACTGAAGCGCTTTTTCAACCAGACTCTTCTCGTCGAGATCCGTCGTCGAAAGACACGCTCGCATCGCACCCTTGTCGCGGATGTGACGTACGAGCGCGCGCGTGTCGATGCCTTCAATCGCGACGATATTCCAGCGTTTCAGATACGATTCGAGACTCTCTTCAGACCGCCAGTTGGAATCGATGCGGCTCGCCTCACGGACGACGAAGCCCTCGACCCACGGGCGTGTCGACTCGGCGTCCTCAGCGTTAATCCCGTAATTGCCGATCAGCGGATAAGTCATGCAGACGATCTGGCCGGCGTATGACGGGTCAGTGAGAACCTCCTGGTAACCAGTCATCGAGGTGTTGAAAACCATCTCGCCGCACACTTCACCGTCAGCCGCCCACGAGCGACCACGAAACGTGCGACCATCTTCCAGCGCCAAAAGTGCAGGATGCTTAGTCATCTTCAAACCTACTGGCTGCTCTTGATAAACTGCTGCGCCTCGTTCAACCAACGCTTGCTCGCGCGATATTTATAAGCCGGCGCAGTCTTCACTGCTTCGATACACGCCTGCATCAAGCTCGTCGCTTCACGCTTGTGGCCGAGCCCGGCGTGCGCGCGACCCATCAGGTACAAACCCTCCGGATCAGACGGTCGGTGTTCGAGAAACTGATCCAACGCCGTGCGTGCATCTTCAAACTGTCCGGCCGCAATATACGTCGCCGCCACTTCGCGCCAAACCTCGTGCTGCGCGTGCGCCGGATTGCGCGCCACGACCTGTTCGAAGTTCTGAATAGCGTCGGCGTACTGTTTCTGCTGTCGAGCGATCCTTCCTAACTGATAATTGGCGTCGATCTCCTCCGCATCGATCTGTAACGCGCGCTCGAAGCGTTGTCGTGCCTGGTCCAACTCACCGCGGCTCTGGTGAATCAACCCGAGATTGTAGTGCGCGGAAGCATCCGCGGGATTGAGTGTCGCCGACTCGAGATTTTGCTTGAACGCCGCGCGTGCGCGATGGCCGCCCATGATGTCGCTGAAATAATTGCGCAACAGCAGGAACAGAAAGAACAAAAGAAACGGCGAGCCAGCCACTCCGGAAAACAAATGAAACGCGATCGGCGCGACAAACTGTGCCGCAAAACACGAGATGAACGTGACCGCAAACGCCCGCGCCGCTGACATCCTGAACGTATCTTTCACCGCCACGATCATGCCGATGCCCAACAGTCCTCGTTGAAACATTGCGAAGAGGCTATACGCGAGGAAAACCGGATTCTTGAACTGTTCGGCCAACGGCCCTGTCTGAGTAAATTCAGGCGCGGCGCCCGGCGTTGAATATGCTTGTATCAGCATCGCGACGGTCTGCGCCTGGATTCCCGAGTAGTGCAGAAAAATCGCGATCAGTAATGAGAGAAGATTGGCAGCGGTGAGAGCGTAAAACAGCGAGGCCGCGAGCGGCGCGTATTCCTGCGTCAGCACTACTCGAAAACTGCCGCGGCGCTCAAACATATTAGCGACGAGCGTCAGTATCGGCACCAAAACGATCGCGACAATCGCGACGATCTTCGCAGTGTGAAAGAGTTCCCAGGTAATTCCATACGTGGCCCCAGCAAACCTTTTCGCCACGAAGCCAAACGCAAACTGCCCAGCGAACGCAATCAACACCACCGGCGCGAGTGAGCCGCGGTCGCGCATGCCGCGCATCCCACGCACCGGAGCGTAAAAAATCATGAGCAGGAAACGCAGCCAATCAAGCATATGTATCAAGGCTGTGGCGTCGAATCACCAGGCACATACGGTTGCGGCGTAGGGTCACCCATCGTCGAGTTGTCCTGAAAATCCGGCTGAAACCCGGGCTGCTTCGCGCCGGGCGGCGGATTGATGTCCTCGTGATGTATCACGCTCGCTTCGGTCAGCGGCCAGTAGCGAAACAGCGCCTTGCCGTAAATGTATTTCTTCGGCACGAGACCCCAGATGCGCGAATCGCTCGAATTGTCGCGATTGTCGCCCATCACGAAGTAGTAGTTTGGCCGAACATAGATCGGAGCCTGGCTACGATGCGACAGATTCAGGCGCGGATCGAGATAAGTCTCTTCGATGTCGCGGCCGTTAACGCGCACGATGCCGTCGTGTACTTCAATCGTGTCGCCCGGCAAACCGATAACGCGTTTGATGTAACTCTTCGACGGGTCATCCGGGAACCAGAAAACGACGATGTCGCCGCGCTCGATCTTCGGCGCCCAGCGAAATTCGTCGTAATAGATCAGTTTGTTGACGAAAATGCGCTCGCCGTCGTGCAGACGAGGCAACATCGAAGTGCCTTCAACCTTCACCGGCTGCACGATGAACACCACCACGAGCGCCGCGATCATCAGTGCGAAGATCAGATCGCGGAGCAACAACCGGGCTTCCGACCAGAGGTCGTTTCGCGACGCCTCCTCAGGCCGGTGCTCCTGGATGTCTTTGTCGTCGTCGACGTGAACGCCACCGAACGGCGGTGGCCTGCGTTTGCGAATTCCAAACATAATTAACCACTCTATGAAACGGGTTTGAGGTTAGCCTAAAGCCTGTTCTCGTGCAATCGTTCTACGGGCTTTTTTGCCATTTCCTTGACAGGCTTTGCCGTGGCTCTCTATCATTCTCGCCTGCATTTTGCGGCCCCCGGACAGCGTCCCAGGCGCAGCAGAAAAGAGGCCCCTTGACGTGATCAAGTTAGACATCATCAATCGCGTTGCTGATAAAACCGGCGTGCCGAAGATGAAGGCTGAACAGGCCGTCGAAGCTCTTTTTCATTCGATGAAGGAAGCGCTGACGAGGGGTGAAAGAATTGAGCTCCGCGGATTCGGCGTGTTCGTCGTGAAGCCGCGCAAGCGAGGCGTGGGGCGCAACCCACGCACCGGCGAAGAAGTGGCGATTCCGTCAGGCAAGACGATTCGCTTTAAGCCGGGCAAGGAATTGCAGGCACACGACGGCGGCGACATCGAGATCGACGATTCAGTCGATGATGACGACGACGAGTTTTAGCGCATGTAAACATCGGATCTTAGTTGTAGGGGCGGCCCTCCGTGGCCGCCCTTTTTCGGCGATAAACGTTTTTTGGGTTTAGGTAATCATACGAGCACAATGGACGAATCAATTAGAACTGTGCCGCAGCCGTGGTTATCAGCGCGTGAGTGGCGACTGCATGGCGGGCTGTTTCTGCTCACAGTTGTCACGACAATCCTGGCAGGCACGATGCTCGCGGCTCCCGAAATTCCTCCCAACCACGAACTGCGCCTCGCGAGCCCGCTGGATTACTTGCTCTATGTTCCGCTCTCATATCTGTACTCAGTTATCGACTTGGTCCGGTATGCGTTCTCTCACCCAAAACTGATTGCTGAAGGCGCGACGTTTTCAGCGTCTTTACTGGCGATTCTCTTCTCACACGAGATGGGACACTATCTCGCGTGTCGCTATTACAAAGTGAACGCGACGCCCCCGTACTTTATTCCGGCGCCGCCGCTGTTCCTGGCCGGAACTTTCGGCGCTTTCATCAAGATTCGCTCCGCTATTCCGTCACGCCGCGCGCTTTTCGATATCGGATTGGCAGGCCCGCTCGCAGGATTTGTTGTAGCTGTCCCGATAGCTGTGATTGGAGTGTTGACGGCGGGCACGCCTTTGGACCACAGCGGCAACTGGATCTATTTCAACGATCCGTTATTGATACGATTGATCAGCAAACTCGCTGGCATACCGCTCGACCCCAACACACCGACAAACCCGTACTACATGGCGGCGTGGATCGGATTGCTGGTGACGAGTTTGAATTTAATGCCGGTGGGCCAACTCGACGGCGGACACGGAACGTTTTCGTTGTTCGGCGGCCGCGCACACAAAATCATCGGGCGTGTAGCCTTCGTGATCATGGCCGCGCTGGCATTCCTGGGATTCTGGTGGCACGGCAGCCCGAGTGGATTTCTTTATGCGGTGCTGTTAGCGGTGATGATGAAGGTGCCCCATCCGCAACCGGCGGTGATGGAACCATTGGGCGCAAAGCGCATCGTGATCGCGATCGTGACGTTGATCGTGTTCGCGCTCTGCTTCCTGCCGTTCCCGATTACGATTTCTTAGCCACAAAAAAGCACAAAGACACAAAATGGATCAATGCATTAAGGCGCCTAATTCTCCTGCGGGAGGATTCAGCGCCTTTCCTGTTTAGAACCTTTTTGTGTCTTTTGTGCCTTTTTGTGGCTAACTGTCTAAACTGCGGCTGCGGGTAATAGGCCTTTGATTTCGCGGACGACGCGGACAACTTCTTCCTGGTTCGCGAGGGCGATCATGAAGAATTTGTAGCCCTGGTGGAAACAGATTACGCCGTTCGCGAAGAGCCACACGCCATCGAGAAAAGGATTACCGCCGAGTAGCCAACTGATCGGCGCGCCGGTGATCGCGCCCGGTTGGAAGATCTGGGCCCACATCGCCGCTCCTGCCGCGCAACTGAACGCACCCAGCAACGGCGCCCCAACATACTTCGCGATCTTCCGCTGAAACTCCGCGCGCTGCTGTGCCGCTTCGTCGAGCTCGCCACGCGCAATCAACTCTTCCTGCTTTTTCAAATAACCGTCAAACTTTTCGCTCGCCTTGTGTAAACCCCAAACCGGAAGCGCCGAGTGTGTCAGCCAGTGCGGATGGGAACCGAGCAACACAGCATCCAAACCGGGAAACGCAGCACCCGCTCTGATGCCGAGCACGAGCGAGACTGAAACAACCGCAGCCTTGCCGGGATTCTCCTTGATCCAGTCGCGTGCTTTCAGCAAGCCGGTCGTCGCTGCAGTCGAGGCGCGTGTGAATCGCGCGCCGGTGTCGTAAATCGACGACGCTCGCTCGTAATAAGTCTTCGCGTCGTCATAAACTCGTTTGCCCGTGTCGCCGGCGACATCGCGCACAACCTTCCCTGCTTTTTTAACGTTCTTTACGGTTTCGTTCGCGGCACGGCGCGCGGCGTCGCTGATCTCATCATCGTCAGTCAGTCGCTCGGCTTCCGTCCGCAGACGTTCCGCTCCGCCGGCCACAGTCTCAGCTCCGCGCTTCGCGGCTTCGCCCGCCGCGCGCGCGCCTTCACCAACCATATCCGAAATCGAGTATTTCTCGTCGAGCTCGCGAGCCTTGCGGCGCGCTGCCTGTTGCCACTCGTCCAGCTTTTCCTTGTAATCAGCCATTACTATCCTCGCGATGCAAGTCCTAAATTTCCATCGCCTTGTACGTCACTCGCAGCCATCGAGTTCGACCGCGGCAGCTCCATCGCCACCACGCGATCGCGGCCATTTCGCTTGGCTTCATACAAAGCGACGTCCGCTGCCTTCAGCACATCAGCAGCAGTTTGCGCGTCACGAGGACATTCCGCAACCCCAAAACTCGCGGTTATGTAATGGGCATTTGGAATTTCCAACACTTTGATCGCAGCCCGCAGTCGTTCGGCCACTTCCAATCCGCCCTCTTTGCTGGTTTCGACCAGCAGCACCGCAAACTCCTCGCCACCGATTCTCGCGGCCAGATCGATACCGCGCGTGCCTTCTCGCAAGACTTTGCTGAGACGGCGAATGGCATCGTCGCCCGCGTCGTGACCGAAACTGTCGTTGAGGTCCTTGAAACGGTCGATATCGATCATCAACAAGCTGAACGGATGGCCGTATCGTTCCATACGGGCCACCTCGCGTTCCAGTTGGCGTTCGAACCTTCTGCGGTTTGCGAGGCCGGTCAGGTGGTCCGTAAACGCCGCTTCTTCGCAAACGTCGAGATAGGCCTTGAACTCGAGCAATGTCCTGGTCCTTGCAAGCAGAAGATCGAGATCGGTCGGTTCAGTGATATAGCCCAGAGCGCCGGCCTCATTGGCCCGTCGCAGATCTTCGCTGCGCCGGCCCGCCGCTGTCTGCATGATGACGGGAATAAACTTCGTGACCGGATTGGCCCTGATTCGCTGGGCCAACTCGTACCCGTTCATGCGCGGCATCATGACGTCGGTGATCACGAGGTCCGGCTGATACGATTCAATGGCCATAAGCGCTTCATCGCCGTCCGTC
>Ga0134128_10011080_pt1 | contig 10795 bp, 12 predicted proteins | sample KB31754_FD_96462 | JGI IMG/M metagenome (GOLD analysis project Ga0134128, IMG submission 96462) | Terrestrial soil microbial communities with excess Nitrogen fertilizer from Kellogg Biological Station, Michigan, USA - KB3-175-4 | ecosystem: Environmental > Terrestrial > Soil > Unclassified ...
AACACGGTGGGGGCCTCGACCCCGAACGCGTAGTGCAGCCGGTCCTTGCCGACCCGGGTGAAGCGCTCGGTCACCTTCAGGTGCTCGGATGCGCCGCGGAACACCTGTTCGGGGTGGAAATTGGTGGTCTCGACCACCAGGGTGTCGCCCTCCCAATGGCCGATGGAATCGCCCATCCAGGGCCTCACCGAGGCCGGCAGGTGGCCCGCCGCATTCATGCGGATGTGGCGCACGTCGTGGACCATCTCGACGTCGATGGCGACCTCGTCCTTGGTCTGCACGAACTGGTAGGTGTTGTTGTAGAGGCCGGGCAGCATCACCGGCCCGGAGGAGTTGCCGAACGACAGCAGGCAGCGCTCGCCCAGCGCCCGGCTCTCAGGGTTGTCGCTGGGTTGCATGCCGGCCGGCAGCAGGCGCTGGCCGAACCGGCCGACGTCCTTCAGGTCCTTGCGCATCGGCACCCGGCCGTCGGCGGTGGTGGTGATGAAGCCGTTCCGCGGTTGGCCATTGACCCGCATCACCACCGTGCCGGGATCGGTCCAGGCGGCGTTGTAGTTGCAGTTCGTGCCGCGACCGCCGGAGCAGTCGGCCGGCAGGTCGATGACCGTGGCCTTCGGGTCGGTGGGCTTGTTGCCGAGGGCTACCTCGGCCGCCACGCCGCCCTCGATCTTGCGGGCCTCGGCTTCGGTCAGCAGCAGGCTATTGCCGTGCCTGGGATTGCGCTCCAGGCGGGTCACCGTCGCGCTGGTCCAGACGCCTTGCAGGTCGGCGTGGCCGTCGGCGGCGCGCGGAGCCTTGTAGGTCGTCTGCGGACGGGGCGCGTGGTCCTGCGCGCCGGCCGTGGTTGCGAGGGCGAGCGCTGCGGCGAGCGCCAGCGCGCCCAGGCTGGTCAGCATGCGGCTCGTAGCCATCGGCGGTCCTCCCCAGAACCTGCGATCAATCGTGCTTACAGCCGATTGTGCGGACGTTCCGCGCGTCCGGCAAGCGCCCGGCGCTTCAGAGGCCGATCCGCCGCGCCCGCGCCGCGACGGTGAGCGCCAGGCGCTCGGCGATCAACCGGTCCGGGCTGCCGGCGGTCTTGCAGAGGCGGTCGGCGTCCAACACCTGCGGCTGCAGGCGGTCAAGCTCGTCCAGCGTCCAGGACCGCGCCTGGCGCAGGAACTCGCGCTCCTGCTTCCAGAATACGCCCGACGCCTTGGCGGCTTCCTGCAGCCCTGCGCCGCCCTTCTGAAGGGTCAGCGCCCGGCGCAGGCGCGCAAGGTGCAGGCCCATGGCGCGCACCGCCGCGGGGCCGCCCTCGCCCTCCTGGGCGGCGCGGCGCAGACCGGCCTGGGCGTCGGCCAGGCGGCCGCCGAACGCGTCGGCCGCGGCGTCGGCGAGGCTGGCCTCGGGCTCGACCCCGAGGAAAGGCTCCAGATCGGCCGGCGTCGCCTGCGCCCCGGTCCCAGGGCCGAGATAGAGCGCCAGCCGCTCGATCTCCTGGCGCGCGACGCCGCGTTCCTTCGGCAGCCGGGCCACGAACATCTGCAAGGCTTCGGCGCTTATCGAAAGGTTGTCGCGGGCGAGCGTCTCGCGGACCTGGCGGGCCACGTCGCCCGGCTCGTCCTCGTAGCAGGGGATGGCGATGGCGCCGGACGCCTTCTCGGCGGCCTTGCGCAGCGCCGAGTCCCGCCCGAGCGCGCCCGCTTCCACCAAGAAGAAGGCCTCCGGATTGAGATCCCCCGCGGCGTGGCGGGCCAACGCCTCGGCCGCGGCCTTGTCGAGCGCCGCCTTCTCGGTGGCGAAGCGAAGGCGCACGAGCCGGCGGCCGCCCATCAGCGACTGGGCGGCGAGCTCGGACTCCAGCCGCCCGCCGTCGGCGTCGAGGTCGCCGTCGGTCAGCTGCGCCACGTCGAACGGGTCGTTGGGGTCCCTGGCGATGCGCGAGGCGAGTTCCTGGCCCCGCTCACGCACGACGCCCAGGTCGCGCCCGTAGATCAGCGCGGCCCGCACGTCCGAGGCAGGGGTCTTCAGGAAGCGCTCGATGTCGGGGCGCTTGCCGAGGATCATCGCCTCAGCCCTTGGTTTTCGGCTGCCCCGTGGCGAGCCAGGCGGCGAGCTCCAGCTGGATGCGCCGGGCCGCCTCCTCGGTCGCCCGGTCCTGGGCGTCCTGCTGGGCGGCGATCGAGGCGTAGGGCTGGTCGGCCGAGTCGTAGGTGGTCTCCACCCGCACGTGGCCGCGCTTCACCACCGCGCCTGACGGGAGGGAGGCCAGGGCGTAGTCGGCGGTGACCACGTACTCGTAGCGGGTGGCGACGTTGTCGGTGCGAACCCCGCGCGGATAGCGGGCCTCGGCCAGCGCCAGCTGCATGCGGTAGGCCGGCGCCCCGGCGCGGTCCTTGGCGAAGGCGTCGTCGAGGTGCTGGCGGATCAGGAACCCGGCGCGGCCCTGCGGCGCCACCACGTCGATGGCCGCCAGGTTCGAGGCCACCCCGGTCTGGGCGTACATCGGCGTGAACCCGCAGCCGGCGAGGGCCAGGCCGGCCGCGGCGATCAGGGGCGCCACGCCCCATCTGCCTGAGCGGAGATCCATCAGGCGGCCACGATATTGACGATGCGGTCGGGCACCACGATCACCTTGCGAATGGTCAAGCCCTCAAGGCGCCTCGCGATCTCCGGATCGTCAAGCACGATCTTTTCCACCTCGGCCGCCGGCGCTCCGGCCGGCGCGGTGATTTCACCGCGGCGCTTGCCGTTCACCTGCACGGGCAGGGTGCGCAGCGCGTCCTCGGTGAGCGCCGGATCGAAGGCGGGCCAGGCGGCGCCCGCGACCATCCCTTCGCCGCCGATGCGCGCCCAGCATTCCTCGGCCAGGTGCGGTGTGAAGGGCGCGATCAGCCGGGCGAAGGCCGACAGCGCCTCGTGGCGGGCCGCGAGGACGCCGGCCGAGGCGCCCTTGGCGGGGCTCGCCTTGAGCAGGTTCAGGAACTCGTAGAGGCGCGCGATCCCGGAGTTGAAGTGGAAGGTGTCGATCGCCTCGGTCACCTGCTTGACCAGCTTGTGGGTGGCCCGCCGCAGCCCCGTGGCGGCTTCGTCGGGGGCCGCCCCTTCGGTGGCGGCCTCGCCGGCGGCCCCCGTCGGCTGGCTGTCGAACTCGTCCCACACGCGGTTGACGAAGCGCCAGGCGCCGGCGACCCCGCCGGTGGTCCACTGCGCGTCGCGCTCGGGTGGGCTGTCGGAGAGCACGAAGAGGCGCGCTGCGTCGACGCCGTAGATGGAGAAGATCTCCTCCGGGGCCACCGTGTTGCGCTTCGACTTGGACATCTTCTCGACGTCGCCGATCACCACCTCCGCGCCGTTCTCCAGCAGGCGCGCGCGGCGCGTCTTGCCGTCGGCGAAGACCTCGACCTCCTTCGGCTCGACCCATTCGCCGGATTGCTTGCGGTAGGTCTCGTGGGTGACCATGCCCTGGGTGAAGAGGCCCGCGAACGGCTCGCGCACGGACAACTGGCCGTCGTCGGCCAGGGCCTTGGTGACGAAGCGCGCGTAGAGCAGGTGCAGCACGGCGTGTTCGATGCCGCCGATATACTGGTCGACGGGCATCCAGTAGTCGGCCGCCGCCTTGTCGATCGGCGCCTCGGCGTCGGGATCGGCGAAGCGGGCGAAGTACCAGGCCGAGTCCACGAAGGTGTCGAGCGTGTCCACCTCGCGCGTCGCCGGCCCGCCGCACTTGGGGCAGGTGGTATGCTTCCAGGTCGGGTGGCGGGCCAGCGCATTGCCGGGCTTGCCGAACTCCAGGTCGTCCGGCAGCGCCACCGGCAGGGCCGACTTCGGCAGCGGCACGACGCCGTCCGCCTCGCAGTGGACCACCGGCACCGGGCAGCCCCAGGCGCGCTGGCGGGCCACGCCCCAGTCACGCAGGCGATAGACGGTCGCGCCTTCTCCGTCGCCCTGCGCCTCGGTGCGGGCGATCGCCGCGGCCTTGGCGGCCTCGATGTCGAGCCCGTCCAGGAAGTCGGAATGGTAGATGGTCCCCGGCCCGGTGTAGGCCTCGTCGCCCACGTCGAAGGTGGCGGCGTCCTCGCCGGGCGGCAGCACCACGGGCTTCACCGGCAGCCCGTACTTGCGGGAGAAGTCCAGGTCGCGCTGGTCGTGGGCGGGACAGGCGAAGATCGCGCCCGTGCCGTAGTCCATCAGGATGAAGTTGGCGATCCAGACCGGCAGCGCCCAGTCCGGGTCAAACGGATGCCTGACCATAAGACCGGTGTCGAAGCCGATCTTCTCGGCGGTCTCGATCTCGGCCTCTGAGGCCCCGCCCTTGCGGCATTCGGCGACGAAGGCGGCGGCCTTCGCATCCCGGGCGGCCACCAGCTCGGCCAGCGGGTGGTCGGGCGCGACGCCCACGAAGGAGGCGCCATAGAGCGTGTCGGGCCGGGTGGTGTAGACCTCCAGGCCGTCGCCGAAACCGGCGGGCGGATCGCCTGCGAAGTGGAAGCGGAACCGCAGGCCCTTCGAGCGACCGATCCAGTTCTCCTGCATGATCCGGACCTTGTCCGGCCAGCGGTCCAGCGTAGCCAGGTCGTCGACCAGCTGGTCGGCGTAGTCGGTGATGCGCAGGAACCACTGGTTCAGCTTGCGCTTCTCGACGACGGCGCCGGAGCGCCAGCCACGCCCGTCCACCACCTGTTCGTTGGCCAGCACGGTCTGGTCGACCGGATCCCAGTTCACCGTGCCCTCGCGGCGGTACACCAGGCCGCGCGCGTAGAGGTCCAGGAACCAGGCCTGCTGCTTGCCGTAGTAGGCCACGTCGCAGGTGGCGAACTCGCGCGACCAGTCGATGGAGAGGCCCAGCTCCTTCAGCTCGGCGCGCATGCGCGCGATGTTCTCGTAGGTCCAGGCCTTCGGGTCGACGCCGCGCTCGATGGCCGCGTTCTCGGCCGGCAGGCCGAAGGCGTCCCAGCCCATCGGGTGCAGCACGGAGTAGCCTCGAGCGCGCTTGAAGCGGGCGACCACGTCGCCCAGCGCGTAGTTGCGCACGTGCCCCATGTGCAGCCGCCCCGACGGGTAGGGGAACATCTCCAGCATGTAGTACTTGGGCTTGCCGGGCTGCATCACCGCGCGGAAGACGTCGGCGTCAGCCCACGCCTTGCGCCACCTGGGCTCGGTTTCCCTGAAATTGTAGCGGGCCATCGGGTGAGGCTTTGGACTGGAGTGGGAATCCGGTCAACGGCCTCAACCTGGAGAGGCGCGCCGACGTTCGAGACGGGAGGGCGCTCAGCCCTTGATGTTCGAAAGTCGGAGCTGCCGCGCCTTGGTCAGGATGGCGTTTTCAAAGTCCGTCTCGGTCTGGGTGGCCGAGGGCGCGTCGATCCAGTTGCCGGTGGCGTCGCGGTTCTGCTTGAACACCGCCACGTTCAGGCCGTCGGCGCGCAGGCGCGCGTCCAGGATGTAGACGGTGACCTTGAACCGCTCGTCCGGCTTTTCGGGGTTGGTGTACCAGTCGGTGATCACCACGCCGCCGTAGGGATCGGCCGAGGCCAGCGGCATGAACGACAAGGTGTCCAGCGTCGCGCGCCACAGGTAGCTGTTGACCCCGATCGCAGTGGGCGAGCCCTCGGGGCCGGTCGAGATCCTGGCGCCCTTGCCGCCGGTGAACGGCACATGGCCGCAGCCGGCCAGGCCGACCAGGCTCAAAGCGAACACACCCGCCGCGACGCCACGCATCCCCTGACCGCGTACAAACGGCATTGCAATCTGTCTCCAAGATTTCCGTCGCGCCCAGAGCCAAGCGCTACGGCGCCGCCCCGCGCCCGGCCCTCTATAACAACGCAGTGTCAGGCGCCAAACCGAAATCGCGTGGCCTCGCCGCCACACCGGATGGGCATATCGTCGCCTCTTAACCGTGGTTTAGACGGCTTTTGTTGACCTAGGGCCAAGCAGGTTCTTAATCGACCTTCGCCGTTACGCGGCCATAAGGGGCGACCGATCGTCCCGGCCGGCTGCGCCGGCGAGCTTGAGGGACTATATGTCGGGCATGTCCGTCCGGAGCCTCGTTCGCCTCGCCGCCGCGGCCGCCGTCCTGGCGGCGTGGACCGGCGCCGCGCACGCGGCCGACGTCAAGGCCGACGCCAAGGCGGCGACCAAGCCGCTCGACTTCTCGGTGCACATGGACCAGGCGGGAACGTCGGCCCAGGCGCCGTCGGTGAAGTGGGACGCCGAGCACAAGAAGTGGGGCTTCACGCTGAACCTGCAGCAGCCCGACACCCGCGCCTCGACGTGGAACGACATCCAGGCCGGCGCCTACTACCGGATCACGCCCTCCCTGCGGGTCGGCGGCGCGTTTGCGCTCGGCGACCAGCAGCCGCTGCCGGGGCCGAAGCCGGCCTCGCCGGAAGCCGGCCAGCCGCGGGTGCAGTTCGAGACCAAGTTCAAGTTCTGAAGGCCTCCACGGCCGCCAGGCCCACCAGCCGCAAGCCCGCCAGCCGGCGGGCGTTTTTGTTGGTGATGCCGCCGAGGGCGTAGACCTGCCCCTTCGCCGCGCGCGCCAGCAGCGCCAGCCGGACTGGCCCCAGCGGCGGCCCGGCCGAGCGGCTGCGGCTTTCGAATGCCGGCGAGACCACGACAGCGTCGGCGCCGGCCGCGAACGCGGCCCGGGCGGCGCGCAGCGAATGGGCCGCGGTGGTGACGATCCAGCGCGGCTGGGCCGCCTTCACGCTGCTCGCACGATGCGCCAGGCGCTCGGGAAGGTGGACCCCGTCCGCGCCAATGGCCCGGGCGAGCGCGGGATCGGCGCCTGCGAGGAGCACCAGTCCTCGCCGCCGCGCGATCCCAGCCAGGGCTTGGCCGCGCATCTGCGCGTCGGCGGCCCCGAAGGCGCGGTAGACCACGCCCGCGCCGCGCGGCAGCCGCTCTGCGACGGCCTCGAAATCCGGCGTGCGTTCCGGGTCGGTGAAGAACAGCAGGGACGGCAGGGCCTTCCGCCCGCGGTTGCGGCGGCTTAGGTACGCGGCTGTCCGCTCGAGGGTCCCCAATCCGCTGATGGCCGAAGCTCCCGCCGCCCCCAAGGACGCCTGCGCCGACGTGTTGGCCCGGATCGCCCGCGCCGCGCAAGCCGCCGGCCGCGACCCCGGCGACGTGGAGCTCGTCGCAGTCTCCAAGCTGCAGCCCTGGAGCGCCGTCGAGCCGGTGCTGGCGGCGGGCCAGCGGGTGTTCGGCGAGAACCGGGTGCAGGAGGCGCAAGGCCGCTGGAGCGAACGGCGCGGTGGGGTCCGACTGCACCTGATCGGCCCCCTGCAGACCAACAAGGCGGCCGCCGCCGTGGACTTCTTCGACGTCATCGAAACCCTCGACCGCGAGAAGCTGGCCCGCGTGCTGGCCGCCGAGATGGACAAGCAGGGCCGGCGCCCGCGGCTCTACGTGCAGGTCAACACCGGCGAGGAGCCGCAGAAGGCGGGTGTCGCGCCGGGCGAGGCCGACGCCTTCGTCGCGCTCTGCCGCGAGACCTATGGCCTGCAACCGGAGGGTCTGATGTGCATTCCGCCGCTCGGCGAACCGCCAGGGCCGCATTTCGCGCTGCTGGCCAGGATCGCCGCGCGCAACGGGCTTGCCAAGCTCTCCATGGGCATGAGCGACGACTTCGAGACCGCGATCCGCTTCGGGGCCACCACCGTACGGGTGGGCTGGGCGGTGTTCGGCCCCCGTCAGCCGTAGCCGAGCTGCTCGGGGTCGAACGGGGCGAGGTCCGGCTCGACCCAGGCGCGCCGCGCCTCGGCCGAGAACAGCCGGCCCTTGCTCCAGAAGGCGAGCGGCCAGCCGGAGCATCCCAGCCGCCCGGCCATCAGCCGGTCCAGCGCCTCATGCAACGGCAAGTCCGCCGCCTCCGCGGCCAGAAAGGCGCGGGCCGCGGCGACCGAGGCCAGCGTGATGGTCTCATGATAGCCCTCGGTGTCGGTGTTCGGCACGCCGGTGGCGGCGTTGTAGGCGCGGATCAGCGGCGGGAGCGCGGTCTCCAGCGGCGGCTCTGGTCGGTGGCGCAGCAGCCAGAGCGTGGCGGCGAAGTGGGCGCCATGGGTCCACTCGGGCTTCGGCAGCCATCGCTCGCGCACGCCCTGCGCAATGCGCTCGATCTCGGCTTCGGTTCGGTAGAGCTTGGTCATCGCGGGCTCCTTGGAGGCGGGGCCCGGACGGACGGAGGACCATGAAAAACCCCGCCGGCCGGGCGGGGTTTGCGGCTTGCTCGACGGGAGACGGTCCCTACGGTCGAGCGGCCATGCGCACCCGCGCCGCCAAGTGGCGGTTGTTCTGCTGGCGGGCGCGGTTGGTTTTGCAGGCCATGGGGCGGGCCTCCTAGAGACCCCCGGGCCGGCCGTCAACGGCGAAGCTTCAGCCCGCCCGGATCTCCACCGCGTCGCCGGGCTTGGCGGCGGCCAGCAAGGCCTCCACGTCCTCGCGCGCCAGCGCCACGCAGCCTTCGGTCGGCGCGTAACCTGGCCGCGCCACGTGCAGGAAGATGCACGACCCCTTCATCGGCCGAGGCGGGTCGTCGTTGTAGCCCAGCACGAGGACCAGGTCGTAGAGGTCGTCGTCGCGCCACAGGCGCTCGAAGCTGCCGCGGCAGGGGAGCTTCACCGGCCGGTTGTAGGCCTCGTCGTGGGGGTCGTCGCACCAGGCGTCGTCGCGGGCGATCGGCTGGAGGGCCAGAGCGGTGGTGGGCGGCGGCCCCTTGTCCGGTCGGTAGAGCAAGCGGCGGATCGGCCACACGCCGGCCGGCGAGGCCCCGTCGCCCTCGCGCTTGTCGGCCGCCGGCGTCACGCCGGCCGGACCCAGCGCACAACGCACGCGCCGCCCGCCCAGGTCGAACCAGCCGTCCGCGGTGGCGGTGAAGATCACGCGGCCTCCTTTCGCACAGGCGGCCTCGCCCAATTCCGTTGAGCGCGGGCCCTGATACGGTGCATGGTCGTACGCCCATGGCCCAGCGCAAGACCTTGTTGATCGTAGACGATGACGCCGACCTGCGAGGCGCCGTCGCCGAGCAGCTGCAGGCCGAGGACTTCGACACGCTGGAGGCGGCCACGGCGGGCGAGGGCGTGCGGCTCGCCCAGACCGACCGGCCCGACCTGATCCTGCTCGACCTCGACCTGCCTGACTTCGACGGGCGCGAGGCGGCCAAGCGCCTGCGCGCGGGCGGCGTGGCGACGCCGATCATCATGCTGACCGCCGCCGGCGAGGACGACGACACCGTCCAAGGGCTCGACGCGGGGGCCAACGACTACGTCACCAAGCCCTACAAATTCGCCGTGCTGCTGGCCCGTATCCGCGCCCAGCTGCGCGACTACGAGCACTCCGAGGGCGCGGTGTTCCGGCTGGGCGACTACGAGTTCCGGCCCTCGGCCAAGATGCTGCTCGATCCCGGCGGCAAGAAGATCCGCCTGACCGAGAAGGAAACCAACATCCTGAAGTACCTCTACCGGGCCGGCGAGAAGCCGGTGTCGCGCGAGGAGCTGCTGGCCGAGGTCTGGGGCTACAACGCCGGGGTGACGACGCACACGCTCGAGACCCACGTCTACCGCCTGCGCCAGAAGATCGAGACCGATCCCGCGAACTCGAAGCTGCTGCTCACCGAGGCGGGCGGCTACCGACTGGCGCCCTAACGAATGCGTGTCATCGAGTTGGACGCTGAGGCTTGGCGCACCATCGACGACGTATATGACGCGCTCCTCCCTGCGCTTGAGGCGCCCGACTGGCACGGTCGGGACATGGACGCCCTGATCGATTCGATGGGCGCGGGCTCGATCAACGGCATCGAGCCGCCCTATGTCTTGTCCTTCAATGCCGTGAAGGGTCTGCCGCTCGACGTGGTGGTGTTCTTGTGTGACCTCCGCGAATACGTCTCTGACGCCTTGGCCTGGCACAATGCGCACTACGAGGACCAGCGGGATATCACCATCCTGCTCGACGGCGCATTGGACGGTTAGATCATCAGATCCGCCGTCACCGGCGCGTGGTCCGAAGGCCGCGTCCATTCGCGGACGTCGTCGTGGACCTTCGACGTCGGGCGCGCGGTCTTCGACGCTTCTTCGAAGAGGCCGGGGCTGACTAGGATGTGGTCCAGGCGGAGGCCGCGGTTGGAGGCGCGGAAGTCCATGGCGCGGTAGCTCCACCAGCTGAACAGGCGCTGCAGCTCGGGCGTCGTGTCGCGGGTGACGTCGACGAAGTCGAGCGAAGCCTTGAGCGCATAGAAGGCGTCCACCTCCACCGGCGTGTGGCTGACGATCTTCGACATGTACTTGTGGTTCCAGACGTCGGCTTCGCCGGGGGCCACGTTCAGGTCGCCGACGATGGCCAGCGGCGCCTTGCGGTTACGCTTGGAGAGCTCGATCGTCAGCTTCTCGTAGAAGTCCAGCTTGTGGTCGAACTTCGGGTTGGCCTGGCGGTCCGGGACGTCGCCGCCGGCCGGGATGTAGAAGTTGTGGATCTCGACGCCGGCCACCGTCGCGCCGACGCAGCGGGCGTGGCCCTCGCGGCAGACGTCGAGCGCGGGCGCGTCCTGCAGCGGCAGCTTCGAGGCGATGGCCACGCCATGCCAGCCCTTCTGGCCGGCGATCTTCAGGTGCGGCAGACCCATCTCGACGAACGCCTCGCGGGGGAACTCGCCCTCGCGGCACTTGATCTCCTGCAGGCAGAGGACGTCCGGCTGCTGCTCGGCCACGAAGCGGGCGGCGTGCTCGTGGCGCAGGCGCACGGAGTTGACGTTCCAGGTCGCGATGCGAAGGCGCATGCGGCTCCTTAAGGGCCGGCGGGCTTGCGGGAAAGCGGA
>Ga0134128_10011082_pt1 | contig 10794 bp, 14 predicted proteins | sample KB31754_FD_96462 | JGI IMG/M metagenome (GOLD analysis project Ga0134128, IMG submission 96462) | Terrestrial soil microbial communities with excess Nitrogen fertilizer from Kellogg Biological Station, Michigan, USA - KB3-175-4 | ecosystem: Environmental > Terrestrial > Soil > Unclassified ...
GCTCGCCGCCCTGGTCCTGACCCGCGTCGAGCGTGGCCGCGACCGGCTGGATGACCCGGTCCCCTATGGCCCGGCGGACATCCAGGGCGACTGGTGGGCGCCGGTGGCCAAGGCAAACCTCACCAAGGGCGCGCTGTCGGTGGCGCAGATGTGCGCCGGCGCCATCGAGGACAGCGACAACACCTGCGCCAATCTCTTGCTCGCCCGCGTTGGGGGCCCCGCCGCGCTCACCGCCTTCTGGCGCGCCACGGGCGACGCCGTCACCCGGCTCGACCACAATGAGCCGGTGCTCAACCGCTCGCCGCCGGGTGACCCGCACGACACCACGACGCCGCGCGCCATGGCCGCCAACCTGCGCCGCTTCCTGCTGGGCAAGGTGCTGTCACAGGGATCGCGCGAACGGCTCACGGACTGGATGCTGAACTGCCACACGGGCGACAACCGCCTGCGCGCGGGCCTGCCCAAAGGCTGGCGGATCGCCGACAAGACCGGCAACAACGGCAAGGACGCCGCGGGCGATATTTCAGTCGTCTGGCCCAGGCCGGAGACGCCGGTTCTGGTCTGTGTCTACACACAAGGCGGGACGCCGAGCGCCGCGCGGCTCGACCGCGTCTTCGCCGATGTGGGCCGGATGGCCGGAGCGCAGCTCGGCTAGGTTCGAATCCGCCGCCGAGGCCGCGCGACCACCCGCTGCGGGCCCAGCCAATGCATCAGGGCCAGCACGCCGACCGCGGCGATGACCCCGACCGCAAAGGCCGCGCCGGCGGTGACCGACATGCCGGCCGGGCCGACCCGGAGCGGCTTGGGCGCCATCCAGTGCACCAGCTCGCCGTTCTCCGCGGGGCGCGGGGCGGCTCCATCGACCTCGTCGTAGACCTGTTCGCTCATGGCCAGCCTCCGGCGTTCGCCTGTCCCTCTGCCGCTAACCCGTGTGCATGGCAGGGGTTCCGGCCGGGCGCGGCGAAGGTTAGAAGCATCGCTCGTCGCTTCAAGGACCCGCGCAGACCGAGCATGGCCGGCCACTCCAAGTTCAAGAACATCATGCACCGCAAGGGCCGCGCCGATTCCGCGCGCTCCAAGCTGTTCTCCAAGCTCTCCCGCGAGATCACGGTGGCGGCGAAGGCGGGCCTGCCGGACCCCAACATGAACGCGCGCCTGCGCCTGGCGGTGAACAACGCCAAGGGCGAGTCCCTGCCCAAGGACGTCATCGAGCGCGCCATCAAGAAGGCCTCCGGCGGCGACGCCGAGGCCTATGAGGAGATCCGCTACGAGGGCTTCGGGCCGGGCGGCGTCGGGGTGATCGTCGAGGTCCTCACCGACAACCGCAACCGCGCGGCCTCCAACGTCCGCTCCACCTTCTCCAAGCATGGCGGCAACCTGGGCGAAACCGGCGCGGTGGCCTTCATGTGGGACCGGGTGGGCCAGATCGTCTACGCCCCCGAGGCCGGATCCGAGGACCAGGTGATGGACGCCGCCATCGAGGCCGGCGCCGAGGACGTGGAATCCGACGACGAGGGCCACACCATCTACACCGCCTTCGAGCAGCTCTCCGAGGTCGCCCAGGCGCTCGAAGGCGCGCTCGGCCCGGCCAGGTCCACCCATGTCGCCTGGCGGCCCAAGGCACGCACCCCGGTGACCGGCGAGGCTGCCGCCAGCCTGATGAAGCTCCTGGAAGCCCTCGAGGACGAGGACGACGTGCAGAACGTCTATTCCAACGAGGACATCGACGCGGCCGAGCTGGAGAAGCTGGCCGGTTAGCCGCGCCGCGGCAGGTTCTTGCTCAGCACGGCCCAGATGATCAGCAGGAAGGCCGCCAGCCGGAACAGGTAGACGCGGCCGAGCATCTCGTCGGGGATGCCGAACAGGGACGGCGCGGCCTGGTTGACGGCCATCAGGGCGAAGGCGGCGGCGAAGGCGAGGAACAGCCGGTCGCGCGTGCGCCGCCAGAAGCGCAGGAAGAACAGGGCGACGATCAGGTAGCCGATGGTGTTGGCGCCCAGCACGAAGCCGGTCAGGACGGGGTCGCCGTTCATCGCTCCACCTCCCAGACGAAGCCGTAGATCAGCACCGCGATCGCCGCCGCCGCCGCCGCCTGGCGCCAGATCCACAGGTCGACGGAGGGGAAGACCACCAGGTCCGCCACCAGCGCCAGGTTGTTCAGCGCCAGGAAGCCGAAGCTGACCGAGGTCCACAGCAGCAGCTTCGTGCGGCTGCGCAGCCAGGCGCGGGCCAGCAGGCCTGCGCAGGCCAGGCTCGCCACCAGGCACATCCCGTAGACCGCCACCGGCATGACGTTCATTCGGGATCTCCGCGGAACTTGAAGGCGTCGGCCAGCGACTGCAGGGGGTCGAGGGGCCTGGCGATCATGTTGATCACCGACACCGGCCGGGCGCGGTAGGCCTCTTCCAGGCGGGCGCACAGGGCGTCCAGCAGCGGCGTCGCCGGCGCGTACCGGTGGAGGTCGCCTTCGCCCGGGGCCGCCAGGCCGCCGCGCTCGAAGCGGCGAAGGTTGTCGCTGACCAGCCCGGGGCTGGCCCGCAGCTCGCGCACCAGCTCCGCCGGGGCCCAGAGCCGCCCGGGCTCGCGGCGCAGCAGCAGCAGCAGCTCGAGCGCCCACACCGACCGTACGTTCAGACGCACGAACGCCAGCAGGTCGGTGTCGTCCGACAAGGAGGGGTCCCGAGACGCGGTCACTGCGCGGGACACTTGCAGCCCGCGCCCGCTGGATCAAGCGGGGCCCTTGGCTTCCGTCACGTCGCGTGGCCAAACTGGCGGCGACCAATCTGGGGGAATCAGCATGAAACCGCTCTACGCCGCGCTCGCGGCCCTGACGCTCTTCGCCGGCGCGGCGCGCGCCGCCGACTATGTCACCGTGCCGCTGGAGGCGACGATCAACGCCCCGGCCGACGCCGCCTGGAAGAAGATCGACGGCTTCTGCCAGATCGGCCCCTGGTTCAAGACCACCTGCGTGATCACCTCGGGCAAGGACGGCGAGATGGGGGCGGTCCGGCGCATCGCCGACCGGGTGGACGAGCTGCTGGTCGCCAGGACGGCCTGGTCCTACACCTACAGCCAGCCGAAATCGCCGATCGACTATCACGGCACGGTGGAGATCCGGCCGGTCGACAAGGGGCATTCGAAGCTGCTCTACACCCTGGTCTACGACGCCGACGCCCTGCCCAAGCACGAGCCGGCGGACAAGGCGGCCGACAAGGACCGCCGGACCAAGCAGTTCACCGCCCTGGTCGCCACCATGAAGGCGGCCGCCGAGGCGAAGTAGCCGGCGGCTACCGACGGCCCAGGAATGTGAAGACGGCGTAGACCGCGACCAGCAGCACGAGACCCACGACCATGGCCCGGCCGACCAGCTTGCGCCGGGCGAGCTCGCGGGCGTCCGGCTCCGGCAGGGAGGGTTGCTGCGGCATCTGGTCTGCTCCTCGCGTGGCGCGGAGATGCCAAGCCTGTCGACGACGATCCGTCAAGCGGGCGGGCGCGGGCTCAGTCCTTCGGCGGGTCCTGGCGCAGCTCCATGGCCGCGGCGTCCTTGGCGAGCTGCAGATAGCCGGCGGCGAGCCGGTGATAGGCGTCGCGCTCCTGCTCGCCCTGGGCCTGGGCGGCCAGCCGCGCGAACTTCTGGGCCTGGTCGGTGTAATGCCGGCTGTCGTTCATCGGCCAGCTTGTGGCCCGAGACGTAAGTCCTTGTCTCTGCGGCGGTATCGCCCAGCGGCGGTCTGCCGCAAGCCCATCGCCCCGCGGCGCGGCTTGACCGGACCGGGGCGCCGCCGGACTGTGCCGTCACGTCGAGGAGGCTTCTCAGATGCGCATTGTCCTGGCCGCCGCCCTGGCCTTCGGCCTCGCCGGCTCGGCGCTCGGCCAGCCGCAGGAACGCCTCGGCGCCGGCCAGCCGCTCGGCGCCGGCGCCAACCAGGCCAAGGCGCTCAGCTTCGCGGGCGGCCGAATCTTCCAGGCCATCGGCTTCGGCAACACCTTCATGGTGGTGACCAAGGCCGGCGACGTGATCGTCGACACCTCGCTCGCCCCCAACGCGCCGCGCCATCGGGCCCTCCTGCGCGCCGTCTCCACCGCGCCGGTCAAGGACATCATCCTCACCCACGGACACGGCGACCACACCGGCGGCGTGCCGCTCTGGAAGGAGCCCGGGACCCATGTCATCGGCCAGGCCAACGAGGTGGAGCTGCGCAACTACCAGACGCGGCTCGAGGGCTTCTTCGCCCTGCGCAACGCCGCCCAGTACAACGCGCCCGCCATGCGCCGGATCGCCAACCCCAACCCCGGCGACTATGCCGCGGCGCCGCTCGCCGACGTGCTGTTCGACAAGGAATACAGGTTCAGGCTGGGCGACCTGACCTTCGACTGCCTGGCCATGCCGGGCGAGACCCCGGACATGCTCAACGTCTGGATCCCGGAGCTGAAGGCGCTGTTCATCGGCGACAACTACTATGCGTCGTTCCCCAACCTTTACACGCTGCGGGGCACGCCGCCGCGGCCGGCGCTGAACTACGTCCAGTCGATCGACAAGGTGCTGGCGCTGAAGCCCGAGATCGTGCTGCCGAGCCACTGCGTGCCCATCGTCGGCCCCGCCAACGTCCAGCGCGTGCTGACCCAGTACCGCGACGCCATCCTCTATGTGCACGACGCCACCGTGCGCGGCATGAACGAAGGCAAGGACGTCTTCACCCTGATGAAAACGATCAAGCTGCCGCCGCAGCTGGAGGTGGGCGAGGGCTATGGCGCGATCAGCTGGTCGGTACGCGGCATCTACGAGGGCTACGCCGGCTGGTTCGACGGGGATCCGGCGACCATGTACGCGACCGCGCCCGGCGAGGCCTATGCGGAGATCGTCCGCCTGGCCGGCGGGGCCGGGCCGGTGGCGGCGCGCGCCGAGGCCCTGGTCGCCGGCGATCCGGCGCTGGCGCTTCGCCTGACCAGCGCCGCCCTGGCCGCGGAGCCCGCCAACGCCGCGGCGCTGGCCGCGCGCAAGCACGCGCTGGAGAGGCTGCTCGCCGCCTCGAAGAACTCCAACGAGAGCGGCTGGCTGCGCGCCGGCCTCGCCGGCGTCGAGGCGGCCCGCAGGTAGGCGCCGCGCGGCCGATCATTTGACCACCGATCGGGCGCCTCGCCTTAAGGAACCAAGGCGCGCACTCCGGATTGTCCCGGCAAGCCTAGTTCAACGGGAGACGCCGGACCATGAAACACGCCCTTTTCCTCAGCGCAGCCGCGGTGGCCGCCCTGTCGCTGGCCGCCTGCAACAAGCCCGCCAGCACCACGGCCTCGGACACCGCCTCCAGCGCCTCAAACGCCGCTTCGAACACGGCCGACGCCGCCGGCGATGCGGTCCACAAGGCCGAGGACGCCACCGGCGCCGCGGTCGGCCAGACGTCGGCCAACACGCTGGGCTCGCACGACACCGGCGCCTTCGTCTCCAACGCCAGCCAGAGCGACATGTACGAGATCCAGGCCGGCCAGATCGCCCAGAAGCGGTCGAAGAACCCCGACATCAAGGCCTTCGGCAAGATGATGGTCACCGACCACACCAAGACCTCCAAGACCATCGGCCCGCTCGCCAAGGCCGCCGGCCAGACGCCGGCGACGGCGCTCGACAATCGCCGCCAGGGCTTCGTCGACAACCTCAACAAGGCCAGCGACGCCGACTTCGACAAGACCTACATCGACCAGCAGGTGGCCGCCCACGAAGAGGCGCTCAGCCTGCTGCAGGGCTACGCCAAGGACGGCTCCGACGCCGGCCTGAAGGACGCCGCCGGCAAGACCGTGCCCATGGTCCAGGCCCACCTCGACAAGGCCAAGTCGATCCAGGCCGCGCTCAAGAAGTAGCCGCGTCCTGCAGGCCGACCCCGGCGAACGCCGGCGCGGACCTACAGCGCCCGGCGCATCCCGGCGTGGCTGCGCGCGAAGCCGAGCCGCTCGTAGAACCGCTGCGCGTCTGTCCGGCTCAGGTGGGTGAACAGCTCCATGTGCCGGCAGCCGCGGCGGCGCGCCTCGTCCATGGCCCAGCGCATCATCGCCTCGCCCACGCCCTGCCCGCGCAAGCTGGAGTCCACCCGCACCGCCTCGACGAGCGCGAGTTCTGCACCCTGGTTGGAAAGACCCGGGATGAAGGTCATCTGAAGCGTGCCGACCACTCGGCCGCTGGCGTCCTCCGCGACCGTCAGGAAGTTTCGGCTATCGGACGCGACCCGTTCGAAGGCTTCGAAATAGCCCGGCGCCGGCGGGTCGCCGAGGACCTCGCGGCCGGCCCCCAGGGCGTCGTCGGCCAAGAGGCGCACGATGGCGGCCACGTCCTCGCGGCGCGCCGGGCGCAGGGTGATCGCCGGAGCCGCCAGCCTAGGCCGTCCGGCGACCGGCGGCGGCGACCATCAGGGCCAGCACGACGCCGACCGCGCCGCCGGCTAGCAGCCCTTGCAACCAGAACATCGGCGGCGGCGCCTTGAAGAACATCGAGGAGGCATTGGCGAGCGCCGCGCCCGGAAGCGCGCCGGCCACGAACAGCAGGGCCGCGAGCCGCGAGGTGGTCATCGGCCTCGGCGGCACGGCCTCGGCGCCGGCCATGTCCTTGGCCAGCGTCCAGCGGCTGAGGTAGAAGCAGAGCATCGAGAGCGGGATCACGGCGTTCGAGAGGTAGAGGGTGAGCTTGATGCCGTGCGCGGAGGCCGTCGCGCACGCGGCCTTGGCCGCCCCGGCGGCGAGCTTGCAGGCCTGCACGTCCAGGCCCGTCCCGGCCAGGTCGCGGTTGGTCAGGAGGTCGGTGACCATGCCGAAGGCGGTCGGGCCGCCGCCCAGACCGATCATGTTGATCACGAACAGCAGCACCGCGGCGCTGAGCGCGCGCATGGCCGGCGGCACCATCCCCTGGACCCCGCCGTAGACCGGGCCCCACCAGCCCCCGGCGCTGACGTTGGCGATGGCCATCAGGACGAGCGCCAGCGGCATGTTCCCGGTGGTGGCGCCGACCAGCACCATCGGGATGCCCAGCGCATTGGCGAGGATCGGGAACAGGGCGTAGTTGCGCAGGTCCTCGGCGCCCCAGCGGTCGGCGAGCACGCCGCCCAGCCAAGAGCCGAGCGCCCCGCCGAAGCCGGCGCCCAGGCCCAGCGCCAGGCTCAGGAACCCCAGCGGCGGCTTGCCGGGCGCTGGCGCCATGCCGAAATGGCCGGCCAGCACGGTCAGCTCGTGGGCGTGGTTCCTCAGGAAGAAGGGGGTGGTGAACTGGCCCTGGGCGTAGCTGACGAAGGCGGTCAGCGCCCCGCCCAGGCCGAACAGCCAGAAGGTCGGCCGCTGGACGAGCGTCGAGAACACCATCAGGAGCGGGATGTGACTGGAGGCGTTGGCCGCGGCCTGGGCGTCGCGGGAGAGCTGGCTGCGCGGCTCGCGCAGGGTCAGGATGGCCAGGACCGCGAACACCAGGCCGGGCGCGCCCGCCACCAGGAACGCGTTCCGCCAGCCGTAGTGCTCGGCCACGATGCCGCCGATCGCCATGCCGAACAGGGTGCCGATCGAGATGCCCATGGAGTAGATGGCGAGCGCGGTGGCGCGCCGGTTGGGCGGGAAGTAGTCGGCGAGCAGCGAGTGGGCCGTGGGCGAACAGCCGGCCTCGCCGACGCCCACACCTGCCCGGGCGAAGGCCAGCACCGCATAATTCCTGGCCAGGCCCGAGACGACCGTGAAGCCGCTCCACAGCGCCAGCGATACGGTCATCACCCAGGGCCGGTTGGACTTGTCGGCCACGCGGGCGATGGGGATGCCCAGAATGGTGTAGACGGCGGCGAAATAGATCCCGCCCAGCGCCCCCATCTGGCTGTCGGTCAGATGGAGGTCGTTCTTGATGCTCTCGCCGATGGTGGTGATGATCTGCCGGTCGAGGAAGTTCACCGTGTAGATCGCCACCAGCAGCGTCAGCGCATAACGGCCGTAGCTGGCGCTGACTGGCGCGAAGCGCGGCGCGGCGGGCGCGCCCGCGCCCGGTTCCAGGACGATGTCCGCCACGCTCAGATCCTCCCCGACACGCTTGTTGTTGCGCGCATCTAGCCATGGCCCGGCGTCCCGCGCCAGCGCACGCCTTCCGCGCGCGGCCCGCCCGGTCTATGGCTCTGGCCCATGAGCGACCTTGGCCCGGCCCGCGAGATCCTTCAGACCCTGGTCGGCTTCGACACCACCTCTCGCCACTCCAACCTGGCGCTGATCGAATGGGTCGAGGCCTATCTCGACGGCCACGGCGTGCCGCACCGCCGCGCGCCCAACGCCGATGGCTCGAAATCCAACCTGCTGGCCACCGTCGGGCCGCTGGTCGAGGGAGGCGCCGTGCTCTCCGGCCACACCGACGTGGTGCCGGTCGACGGCCAGGCGTGGAGCTCCGATCCCTTTACCGTCGTTGAGCGCGACGGCCGGCTTTTCGGGCGCGGGACCTGCGACATGAAGGGCTTCCTGGCGCTGGCGCTGGCCGCCGTGCCGGACCTGATCGCCGCGCGGCCGCGCAAGCCGGTGCATCTCGCCTTCTCCTACGACGAGGAGATCGGGTGCCTGGGCGCGCCGGGCCTGATTGAGGTGATCGGCCGCGAGCTGCCGGCGCCGGCCTATGTGGTGGTGGGCGAGCCCACCGACATGGTGGCGGTCAACGGCCACAAGGGCATCGCCTACTACGAGGTCAAGGTGACCGGCCACGAGGCCCACTCCAGCCAGACCCATCTCGGCGTCTCGGCGATCATGGAGGCGGTCAGGCTGATGGCCTCGCTGGGCGCGCTCGCAGAGCGGCTGGAGCGCGAGGCCGATGCCGCCTCGCCGTTCACCCCCAAGGGCGCGACGCTGACCATCGGCCTCGTCAACGGCGGCACCGCCGGCAACATCCTGGCGCGCGAATGCCGCTTCCTGTTCGACCTGCGCACGCCGCCGGCTCTCGATCCGGACGAGCTCCTGGCGGGCTTCTTCGCCGAGGCCCTGGCGCTGGACGCGGCGCTCAAGGCCCGCGCGCCGCAGGCCGGCGTCCGCATCCGCAAGCTCTCCGACGTGCCGGGATTCGCGCCGGAGCCGGACGGGGCGGCCGAGACCTTCGCCCGGCGCCTGGCCGGCGACAACGGCCCGGCGCGCGCGGTCTCCTACGCCGCCGAGGCCGGGCAGTTCCAGCGCGCCGGCCTCTCCACCGTGCTCTGCGGCCCGGGCTCCATCGCCCAGGCCCACCAGCCCGACGAATACGTCGAGGTCTCGCAGATGCAGCGCGGCCAGGCCTTCATGCGCCGCCTGGTGGAGTGGGCCGCGTCCGCTGGATGAACGCCCGGCGCAGCAGCAGGTCGAGCGGGTTCCAGGTCATGGCGCGGGCGATCTCCCAGGAACCGGCGGTGCGCGTCGCCTGGGCCTCGCGCCGCGCCGACAGCGCGACCGCGATGTTGCGGATCCCCGACGCCAAGCCCCGGACCGGGGCGGCGATCTCGCCGCGGGTGGCGTGGCGGGCGAACAGCACCAGGGTCGCGGCGATATGCAGCGGCAGGGTCAGCCAGAACAGCACCGGCGGCGTGTCCTTGACGAACACCCAGAGGCGATTGCGCGTCCCGTGGAACACCGCGAAGTCGCTGCGCCGCCCGCCGGTCGAGGCCGAGCCCACGTGGCGCACCACCGCGTCGGGGACCAGCAGGGTCGGCTCGCCGATCAGCCGCAGGCGATAGCCCAGGTCCACGTCCTCGCAGTAGCAGAACAGCCGCTCGTCGAAGCCGCCGAGCCGCAGGAACAGCTCGCGCTCGACCAGCATCGCCCCGCCGCAGGCCGAGAACACCCAGCCGGGTTCAAGGGGCCCCGGATCGGGGTGGGTGTAGCCGCCGCGGAACGGATAGCCGGCGAGCGCCATGACGTCGCCCAGGCCGTCGAGCCTGCCGGGGTCCTCGGCCATCAGCTGACGCGAGGTGAAGCAATGGACCTGCGGATGCGCCTGGGTCGCCGCGACCAGCCGCGCCAGCCAGTCCGGCGCGGCGAAGGCGTCGGGGTTGAGCAGCGCCAGCCACCGGCCGCGCGCCGCCCGCGCGCCCTGGTTCACCGCCGCGGCGAAGCCCAGGTTCTCGGCGTTCTCGATTAGCCGGATCGAGGCGTCCGCCTTGGCCGCCGTCTGCGCCATCCGGTCGCTGGAGGCGTTGTCCACCAGGATCAGCTCATAGTCGCCGAAGGTCTGGGCGCCCAGCGCCGCAAGGCATTCGCCCAGCGTCGGACCGCTCTCATAGACCACCACCACGACGCTGACCGCGGGCGCCGCGCCAGCCTTCGGGGGCTTGCCATTCGCGCCGCGCCGCGCCATCCGAGGGGTCACTCCCACGCTTTCCGGGCCCATATGACGACGATCACGCCGCTCGCCCTCGCCGAGGTCCTGCTTATCACGCCGAGGCGCCATGGCGATGCGCGGGGCTGGTTCGCCGAGACCTGGAGCCGCAAGGCCATGCGGGCGGCCGGCGTCGACGCCGAGTTCGTGCAGGACAACCAGGCCTTCAACGCCCGCCAGGGCACGGTGCGCGGCCTGCACTTCCAGACGGCGCCGCACGCCCAGGGCAAGCTGGTGCGGGTGCTGAGGGGCGCGATCTTCGACGTGGCGGTGGACGTGCGGCCGGGCTCGCCCACCTACGGCCAATGGGTCGGCGCGACCCTCACAGCCGAGGCCGGCGAGCAGCTCTGGGTGCCGCGCGGCTTCGCCCACGGCTACATGACCACCGCGCCGGACACCGAGCTCTTCTACAAGGTGGACGGCGACTATGCGCCCTCGCTCGAGGGCGGCCTGATCTGGAA
>Ga0134128_10011083_pt1 | contig 10794 bp, 21 predicted proteins | sample KB31754_FD_96462 | JGI IMG/M metagenome (GOLD analysis project Ga0134128, IMG submission 96462) | Terrestrial soil microbial communities with excess Nitrogen fertilizer from Kellogg Biological Station, Michigan, USA - KB3-175-4 | ecosystem: Environmental > Terrestrial > Soil > Unclassified ...
AAATTAAGGCGGCTGATCCACATTTTTGGCTAAATTTGGAGTTGATGTCAGATGCCTTTGTCCTATATAATGCCGTGAAGCACCTAGAACCGGCCCCCATCATCCTGACAGGAATTCCAAAGGAAATGGAAGATAGTCGGAATAATCAGAAGAGAGTGTGGATCGCGGAAAGATTTGGAGAGAAGCAAAAAGTGATATGTTGTCGGGTGTCAAAAAAGGTTGATTATTGTAATCCCGGTGACATTTTGGTTGACGACAGGAACGTATCGCATAAGAAATGGACAAAAGCGGGAGGTCACTTTGTTCTGCACACCTCAGCTATTCAGAGCCTTGGTGAGTTACAGGCTCTTGGAGTTGATGTCAAAATGGAAATGGGGGAAGGGGTCACTTGACCCCCTCCCCCATTCATGCCGCCGCCGTATGAATTACGCTTCAAAAGATTGGAAGCGAGCGTAATTCGCTTGGATGCCTTGCATAATCTCTTGAAACAGACGGTCAACCTCGTCAGGGGAATAATCATAATAGCCCCTCTGAGCCAGATTGCCGATCAGTTTCAAATCATGAAGGATTTTGTCCTTCCTGTAATGAGAAATACGAACAAAATTACTGTGTTTCCGAGCCTGATCCAGCTTCGGGGCTGAATAACGAGTCACTTTAGTATTTGTCTTACGCATTGCTTTACTCCTTTTAATCGAAGGGGTAATCCGAGGAAGGAGGAGAGCCTAATCTCTCCTCCTTTTCCTTCGATAACATGCAACTAATAGATTGCAGAGAATATTGCAACCCCTTACAAAAAGATTTTCAACTTTTTTAAGATCGTTGATGATTTTTGTTGACTGACATAAATAAATTTGATAAATATAATTCTAATGAAGATTTTAGCGGGTAGGACAAGGTAGATAAGTCGCGGGTCTCATAAGCCTGAGATAGTCGGGGCAGCACCGACACCCGCCACCAATTCTCTAGTTGCTCTAGAGACGTTACCTCCGAGCTATGAGGATTTCGTAGGAGGGTCGAATTTGTAAGTCTTCAGATTTTTTTGAAGTGAGCATTGTCAGGGTAGAAGTGGGTCTGGTTCACGGTCTCGTTTGGAGCGAGAAGTTCACAGGTTCGAACCCTGTTTCCCTGACAATGCTCATTTTAGGAGTGTAGTGTAACGGTAGCACAAGGGCCTCCAAAACCCTCTGTGAGGGTTCAAATCCTTCCACTCCTGCCAGCTAGGGTTGACGGCTATCCACAAACCGTCATCTGGGTCTGACCAGATTCCCAAGACGGCCTGCTGAAGACCGTCATCAGACACTCTAGCATGTGAAGAGCATGGGTGTAGCGGTTGAAGGTGACGGGCTGTTAGGAACCTTCAGGAATTTTTTTGGGCTTGTAGTTTAAGTTGGGAGAACATCGGCCCTGCAAGCCGAGAGACTCGGATCATCACCGAGCAGGTCCACCATTTTTCCTCATATTAAGATTTTCTAATCCTACCAAAATTATTGGAGATAGATTATGAGATATTTTGATGTTCTGATTTCTTTCTTGTGTTGCCCAATCTCGACTCAATTACATAACTGGAGTCATCTCCGTAGCAGCCTTAGGATTGCTTTTTTATCAGCAACACCGTCTATAATCTTTCCATGGATTGGGATTATCAGCTTAATCAGGTCCGAGAATGTTTCCGATTATCAAAACAATAGATGATCTATTGCCTTATATCAAAGGCAACTCTAACTTCCCCATCAATCGGAAAGAAGATTATCTTGTTATTGATTATATTCTAAGTAGTCCTGAAGATTTTCATAATCCTTGGGAAAAAGAATGTCGAGGTATCATTTTTGATTTTGAGACCGGCAAGATTTTATCTCGACCTTATCATAAGTTTTTCAATCTGAACGAAAGAGAAGAGTCGTCCAATCCAGACTTATCCAAGCCTCATGTCTTACTTGAGAAGTTGGATGGCTCGATGATTCGTGCCTTCAAAACTAAAGATCGATGGATTTGGGGATCGAGAGCGGGAGAAACATTTTTGACCCCTCAGGTGGAAAGGTTTGTTAAAAATTATCCACAATATCAGCAGCTTGTGGAATTATTTGATGATAATACTTTTCTTTTCGAATGGTGTTCCCGGCAGAATAGAATTGTTTTGGACTATCCTAAGGATAGATTAGTCATGACAGGAATTCGACATACTGAAACTGGTGAATACCAGACTTATGACGGGCTTGTTCAGATTGGGAAAGACTTTGGAATAGATTATGTCAAACCTCTTCGAAGAAATTAAGGAAATGGCTGGAATCGAAGGTTTCGTTCTTCGATTTGATGATGGTCAGATGCTTAAAATCAAGACTGATGAGTATGTTCTACATCACAAGGCCAAAGACAGCATCAACCTTGAAAAGAACGTGCTGTCGATCATTTTAGGGGGCTCAGCCGACGATTTTCGCGTCTTGTTATCTGAAGATGATCGCAGACGTTTTGAGCAATTTGAAGAGGATTTGTGGAATCATATAAATCTTATGATTCTCACAATTGACAATGATATTTTGAAATACAAATCTGATGGATTGACAAAGAAAGACTTCGCCCTGAATTATCAAAATTTATATCCTCAGCATATTCGATCACTTTTCTTTACATTCCTTCCTAAGACAACTTTTACCTTGCAAGATATAAAGACAGAGTATATAAATATCCTTACTAAAAATTTATCTTCTCAGTCTCATGTAGATCGTGTAAGATCGATGTTTAAGATTAATTGGAAAGATTATTAAATGAATTCGAAATTTTACAAACTTGTTATTTTCAATACATTTATTTTTGGAATTCTAACATTTGGATATTTTTATGGCGTCCTTCAAACATTCTTCATAAATGACGCCTCTCATATTACTTTCGTAATCGCAGTCATGTTATTGTATAATATCATCATTTCTCTTTATGAGGCATGGGGATGGCAGAAGAGTTGGATCACGTCTTGGCTAAATCACACTAGAGACCACTATTTTGGATATCTGGGTCTTGGAGGAACAATTTGGGGATTTATTCTTGTCGTCAAGTCTCTTATCGAGGCTGTGAAGGATACTCAAGGTCATTCTGATGCTCTTATGAATGTTATGAATCATCTTGCTACTGGTCTCTCTACGTCCTTTTCTGCCACGTTTGTCGGTTTGGTCGCCGTGGTTTGGACTTCTCAACTTCTTTATTTTCTTGAAGAAAAGTAATGAAAATTAAAAAAGATATTTTCAATATTATTCTTATTGATACGCTCATTCAGCTTATCAATATTTTTTGTATGATCTTGGTTGTTGTGATGCTTATGCCTCACAATCTCAATGACGCCAAGAAAATCCCACCTGAACACGAAGATATGGGAAGGATTTGTGTAGAACTTCATTGGCCAGAAAGAAACGTCGATCTGGACCTTTGGGGGCACTCTCCTGATGATTTCGGTTCTGTAGGATATACGAGAGCCCGAGGCACCCATTTGAGTTTATTTCGTGACGTAATTGGATTTTCTGATAATCCGACTCATTCTATGATGGAAATCCAGTGTTCTAATGATAAAATTTCGGGGGAATGGACATTCAATGTTCATTATTACTCAAATCACGAAAAAAATTCAGATGGGAGCTTTTATTCTGGGGACGAACAGGCGATTGATGCTACGGCCTACCTCCGAATTTGGGATAAAGACGGTAATGCTAGTACTGAATTTAAAAGAGGCATCACTGTTCATCTAGTAGGTGAGAAAGACGAACAAACTTTGTTCGATTTCATTATAGATAAAAATGGAGATATTATTCCAGATTCTCTCAATCATAATTATATTCCTTTGAAACAAGGGGAGAAATCACCTAGCGCAGGAGAACATTAATGACTACAGTTTACATAATCTGCGTCTCATTTCTTATAATATTTTTTATTACTGCTCTTTTAGCCAGAAAGAAGTCTTACCCATTCGTCGCCATTCTTTTCGTGGCATTCATCGGCTTGACTTATCTTTCCATGATTGAAGTCTTAGGACTCGCTCGCCCTCTTTATTCTGATCTTCCCTTGATCGGGTTTAAGGACATCAAAGGGAGTGAAACATGGCTGGATACGGCGTATATTGAGAATAACAAATACGTTTATCTTCTTCTCGATCAAAACAATGTGAAACGTTTATATGTAGAAAACTATGATCCAAACGAAGTAGATCAGTTGAAGAAAGCCTATAAACTGAATGGAAATCGTTGGGGATTCAAAATTGGGATTGTGAAATCTAAGCATTATAGTTTGCTAGGTTACGAATCACATGCTCATGTTGACTTGGGACAGTTTCAGCATCCGAACATCCCTAAAGGTGAAAATACAAACACAACAAATAATGACGGAATTGAGACTGATAACGTCACAAAATCAGACAGACATTTCGTTCAATAAATCTTAAATCTGAGCGTTCTTTATTCTGAGATATTGATTATTGGCGTGAGAAGTTACGCCATTTCCGTTGAATACTGTTTGAATAATTAAAGTCCGTTCGGCAGGGTTGATCGAGCCGAGCATCATCTGAGCCGTCTGATAATTATTAGCTAGAATCGATAAAGTGAAATTATTCGCCCCAGCGATAATTATATTATTAGGTGTAATTGGAACAAGATTACATTGAAGAATTCCAATATTGTTGTTTGTATTGGCGCTATCGAAAATTTCCAAAAAATCTAGAGTGATAACCTGAGACGTGACTGACCAAGACACGGAATTGTTCAGATAAAGGCCTTCGGTTATTTGAAGAGTATCATTGGCGAAACATTCGACGGCATATAGACTCATAGATTGGAAATCCTTTTTGAAAATATTTATCTAACCCTATTGACATTTTGATAGATCATTGTTATGTTCTGGACTTGACAGATAGGAGGATTTATGTTCAAAATTATCGCGTTCATTTGTCTTGCCTCAGTTTCTCATTCCGACTGTGGACTTGATAATCCAAATTCTTTTAGGGATATATCTGTGGTTGGAGTGGCTAACAATGAGATTGAATGTGGTCGAAGAGCAATGTTCGATCCTGCCAAGTCCGCTCCGTTTCGAGATTTAGCAGAAGGAGAATATATCAAAGTTTCTTGTCTAAGAGAGAAGAAAGCAAATACGGCTATTTCTGCCATGGAAGCCTTAAAACGGGAGAAGCAAAAATGAAGAATGAATATTCACCTAAAGAGATGGCTCTTATCAAGCATTATTTTCCTGATTTCGATGATGAAACACTCGAACATTTGACAGCATACCCTCTTTATCGTATAATGGTTGAGGAGGCATTTGTAAATCTAAATGGAGATTTAGATGAAGACATTTTTTATAAGTCCCTGAGAAATTGTATGATCGCTCTTAGGGAATGTAAGATTTTTCGTCTTACACCTGAGTTTGATGCTCTGATAGATGATGGAGTTTTAACATGATCGCATTTAAAGGATTGTCTCCACATTTTAATTCTGAATATCATTTGGGATGGATTCCAACTTTTCTGAATGAAAATGATCCTGATCCAGCTTGGAGACAGATTGATAAGAATTATGGACATGGAGGCGGATGGAATCCTCAAAATGGCTTCAGGATGACTGCTTCTCGTTCTTTGCTCTATCCGGGTGATCCTCCTATGGTTGCCCTTGCTGTGGCTCAGCTTCGTGAGGAAAAAATTTACGTCTACGACTATGGCTATGTCGCCATTCTTCAGCCTGACGGACTTTATGAAGTGGCGAGGGTTGATTGAGAATTCTCGTTTGTGGAGGCAGAAACCTCGATGAATGGGCTGTTTCTTCTTATCTTTCCACGCTACTACAACACGTAGTAGTGAAAGAAGTTATTCATGGAGGAGCTAAAGGGGTTGACCGTGGGGCTGAAAAGTTCGCTAATTTTTATAGCATAAAGTCAACAGTGTTTTGTGCAGATTGGGATCGATATAAGCAAGCTGCTGGACCTATTCGTAATCAGGAAATGTTAGATAAATCTAAACCTGATATTGTGATCGCATTTTCCGGTGGAACGGGAACCGCAGATATGGTAAAAAGAGCAGTCAAAGCTTATATTCCAGTTCTGACGATACCTGATGGTTGGAATGGTTCAGTTCTACCGTTTTGAAAGGAAAAAATGAATGACTTATGATGTTGTGATGGATTTCCATATTCTTGGTCGCAAGATTGGAACTTACACTGGATGGGATCAAAGTGATCCCTTTACTATTCAGATTTATGATTTCGTTCCTGTAGAGGAAGTTAATCTTCCGGCTGTGGATTTGATGACTTTTTCGTTGGATAATGGAAAAGTTGAATGGTTTGATAATGTTCCTGATAGTGATGAAAAGTTCAATTGGAAAGCTCATTATCATTGGAGAGATTTGGTCGATATTGTAAAAGACGTTCCGTTTTTACCCTCCTCTTGACACTGAAGATAATCTTCCTCAAAGAAGATTAAATAAAAAATGCCCTCGTAACCGAGTCACGTTTCTACCGTGTTAATCGTAGTGGAGTTGAAAACGCAGGTTCGAATCCTGCCGAGGGCTCCAAAGTTAAAAAGGATTTTAAAATGTCATTGAAAATTAATGAAGTCGCTATTGCTCTTGAGCGCGAAAGCGAAACTAATCCTAACCCAGACTATGCTGCGCTCGCCAAGGTTGCGATGCGCGCTGTCGTGAAGCAGATGCGAGAGCCGAGCGAGGGCATTTACGTCTATGACTTCGATCAACTTGACAGGGAGCCATCGCCTCGTGCGGCGCAAGATTGTTGGTCAGCCATGCTCGACGCCTACGTCAAGGAGGCTGGCTTGAGTGACATCCCCGAAAAGGCCGTCGAGGCATCGGCTAAGCTTTGGCCTGACCCGACTGAGGAAATGGTGTCAACACCTGAATTTGAAGCCGTGTGGCAATGCATCAAATCGTGGGACATTGCTGTCCCCGAAGTCTACTACGGATATTGTTGTGGCGCAACAGGCAACCACGTCCGCGCAATTCTTGACGCCCTCGGCGCGCAGCCGAGCATTCCGAACTTCTGGCATCCAATCGAGACAGCGCCGAAAGACGGTACGTTATTTATTGCCTTGTCCCAGGATTTAGGGGGTAACGGTCTTCCTCCTTTCGTTAGCCTGTGTTCGTGGCATTCAGACGCCGGTTTTTGCACTGATGAGTTGCGGGAGCCGACACATTGGACGCCACAAGATATCGCCTTGATCGAGAGCGCAGACAACGGCCCCCAAGTTATCGTCATGCCGGACGGCTCGTGCGCTACGGTTGAAGTAGGAAGCGGGAGCCTTAAGCCACCGGACAATAGTTCTAAGAAAGACAACCCGCGCTGGCGGGACAAAAAGAGTGAACCTGAATTTGTCTTCCATCCATGGATGGACACGGTTGATGAACTCGAAGACGTGATTGCCGCCAAGGACGCAGAGATTGCGAGGCTGCGGGACGAATACCTCTATCTTCGTGAGCTATTTCTGATTGTGCGGCCCTTGCTCAAGAACGTAGGCGACATCCTAGATCAGCGCATCGATGCCGCCCTCAAGGGTCACGACCGAGCGAGGAGCGAGTGATGAGCCGCAAATATCAAATGGCTCGCCCTGCTCCGCGCCTCCCCGCTCGCCAAGGAGAAGAAAGATGAATGAGTGTGGTTTGAAGATGAAATATTTCGTGTTAAAACCAGAAGGAAAGGATACTTACGCAAGAGCATCTCGGGCCGCCATGCGCATGTATTCCAATGTCATTCGTCATGAGAATATGCAATTCTCGGATGAACTGCGTGCTTGGGCTGATAGAGAGCAAATCGCTGCGTCCACGACTGAAAAGGAATCCGACCTATAAAGATGATAGAAGATTTTAATGTTGAGAAATTTACTTTAGAAATTGAAGAATTAGTAGCAAAAGACATTCCTTATACTGACGCTGTTTGCCGATGGTGTGAGCGTCAGGGAGTCGAAATTGAAGTTGTAGCTTCAATCATAAAAAAGACTCCTGCTCTGAAGCAAAAAATCCTAGATTCTGCCAAGAAGTTGAAGATGATCAAACAAGATGTTTGATTCTATTCTGCTTCTATTTTTATTTGGAATTAGTGCTTGTATTGGATATTTTTTTACTGTAGGATGTTTGATTATTATTAGACTTTTTTTATTGATTTTGGACGGATTTCTCGACGTTTGGTGGCAAAAATCTGATAAATACTCTATCAATACTGATAATAACGAAAATAACGAAAGAAAGGAAAAATAATGTCATTTTTAGATAAGTATAAAGCTTCACGTGGTGATAGTCTCAAGAGAGCCCTAGAAGACGCCAAGAAAGTTGATGGCAAGAACTTCTAAAAAGACGCAGATGATTGGTATCCCTCAGTTGACAAGTCAGGAACAGGACATTTCGTAATTCGATTCCTTCCCGGTCCTGAAGTCGAAAAGTGCGATTGGGTTCATTTCTGGACTCATGAATTTCAATCTGCTCAAGGTGGTTGGTATATTAACAACTGTCTCTCAACTCTAGACCTTCCTGATCCGGTTAGCGAATATAACCGAATTCTTTGGAATAAGGGTAAGGACGATAAGTCTCCTGAAAGAATTCAGGCTCGTGATCAAAAGCGTAAGCTTTATTACAGATCAAATATTCTTGTTCTTCATGATTCTATTCATCCTGAGAACAACGGCAAGATCAAAAAGTTCAAGTATGGAAAGGGAATCTTCAAGTTCATTCAGGAAGCTATGACTCCTCCTGTTATCTCTGGAATGACTTCAGTTGAAGGATTTGAGCCTTTCGATCTTTTGACCGGAGCGAATTTCGAGATTGTCGTCTACACTGAAGTCAAGGGTGGAAGAAAAGATCGTAAATACGATAAGTCAAAATTTCAGGCCAGACAACCTCTTGGAACAGAAGAGAAGATGGAATTGATTTATAACGAAATCAATTCCGATTCGAAGTGGTCTCTGAAGCAATATGTCGATCCTGCAAAGTTTAAGACTTATGAAGTCCTTAAGAAGGAATTAGATCGAGCCTTGGGATTTGATTGGCAGACAGGAAATTCCGTTCAGGATGCTTCTCGTTCTAAGCCTGTTTCTAGGCAGTCTCAAAAAACACCAGACGATGACAATCCTCCATGGAATTCTGATGCAGATCAAACCGCTCTTAGTAATGAATCGTCTTCGTTCGCAAATGATGACGAATTCTTGAAATCTTTGACGGAAAATGATTGACAGGATCAATAGATTATAATATATTATTATATGCCTTTAAAGGAGTGAAGCTTTTGTCTGATGATTCAAGAAATGGCGACAAATATTTGTATTTGATGGTGGGCTTGCCGGGTTCTGGCAAGTCTACTTATATTTCTAATGAAATTCTCAATCCTTTGAGGCATAACCCTAATGCTCCTGTTGTCCTTAGCACCGACAACATCATTGAAGCTCGTGCTAAGGCTCAGGGAAAAACTTACGATCAGGTCTTTAAGAACGAAATCAACGAGGCTCAGATTCAATTTTTCAATGATTTTAATGCCGCTGTTTCTGAGGGTAAGAATATTATCATTGATAGGACAAATCTGACCAAGAAATCTCGTCAGAGATTCTTGTCTGAGGCTGATGGTTATCGCAAGGTGGCTATCGTCGTCCAAACTGATGAATGGACCCAGAAGAGACGAATTCTCTCCCGTAAAGGAAAATTCATTCCTCAGAGCGTGCTTGACACCATGTCTTCGACTTTCGAGATTCCTACATTGGAGGAGGGGTTCAATTCGATCAATTTTATTGATAGTGGAGTAGATGTTTAATGCTTGGAATTACGTTTGGTGCCTTTGATCTTTTACATGCAGGACATTTTATTTTTCTTAGTAAATGTAGACAACATTGTGACCAATTAGTAATTGGACTCCATATTGATCCTAGTCTAGAACGTTCTGAGAAGAATAAACCTATTCAATCCGTCTGGGAAAGATACGTACAACTCCGAAATGTTTCGTTTGTAGATGGCGAAATTATCCCTTACGAAAGGGAAATAGATATCATCCATATACTTTCCGCAGATAAGTATAATGTGAGATTTTTAGGTTCCGATTATAATAATTCAAATTCGTATAAATTGATAACCGGCGAGAAACTTTGTCCAATTCAATTTATTGACAGAAATCATAATTTTTCTTCTACAGAATTGAGAGAAAGAATTAAGAATGGTCCTTGAACAGAATTGGATTTATTTTCGACTACTTGAATTTAAACATATTTTAGATAAGATTGACATCGAAAAAATCGATGAATTTGTAAAGAATTTGGTTGATTTGAGAGCCCGCAAAGGAAGACTTTTCATTCTCGGATATGGTGGTTCGGCTGCTAATGCTGATCATATGGTCAATGATCTTATGAAAATCTGTGGTGTTCACGCTGTTGCTCCTACCAACAACACGGCTCTTCTGACTGCTGTCGCCAATGACATAGACATTCAGAATTATTTTCGAAGTTATTTGAATTGGGTTAATTGTAACGAGAATGACGATATTTTCATCTTGTCTGTTTCAGGTCATAAATTTGGAAACTCTCAATCTTTTGGTTTAGTCGATGCTTTAGAAGTTAAGCATAATAAAGTCTACGGAATACTAGGAAAATCTTATAGTAGTTTATCTGTTGCATACCCAGATAATTTCCTTGTAATTCCTGAGGTTAATCCTGATATGGCGACCCCTTTCTCAGAAGCAATGCAAGGAGTCATTTGGCATATTTTAGTTAACGATCCAAGATTAATACAATAAAAAAGGAAAATTATTTTGAGTGGATTTGAAGAAAATGAAATTTCAAAGAATGCCAATG
>Ga0134128_10011084_pt1 | contig 10793 bp, 8 predicted proteins | sample KB31754_FD_96462 | JGI IMG/M metagenome (GOLD analysis project Ga0134128, IMG submission 96462) | Terrestrial soil microbial communities with excess Nitrogen fertilizer from Kellogg Biological Station, Michigan, USA - KB3-175-4 | ecosystem: Environmental > Terrestrial > Soil > Unclassified ...
CAAGGCCGCGGTGACACTCGATCTGCGCCATCTCGATCGCGTGCTCGAAGTGGACACGGCCTCGCGTGCCGCACGCATCCAGGCTGGCGTGTTCGGTCCCGCGCTGGAGGCACAACTCAAGCCGCACGGTCTCACGCTCCGGCACTTCCCGCAGAGTTTCGAGTATTCGACGCTCGGCGGCTGGATCGCAACGCGCTCGGGCGGGCATTTCGCGACGCTGTACACGCATATCGACGATCTGGTCGAAAGCCTGCGCGTGGTGACACCAGCCGGTGCCGTGGAAACGCGCCGCCTGCCCGGCTCCGGCGCCGGCCCCAGCCCGGACCGCATGTTCATCGGCTCGGAAGGCACGCTCGGCATCATCACCGAGGCATGGATGCGGCTGCAAGACCGGCCGCGCTTCCGCGCCGGCGCGTCCGTGCGCTTCACGGATTTCCTTGCGGCCGCGCGGGCCGTGCGCGCGATCGCGCAGGCCGGACTCTACCCCGCGAATTGCCGCATCCTCGATCCGAACGAGGCGGCAAACACGGGCGCGGGCGATGGCAGCTCCGCAATCATGGTACTGGCCTTCGAATCGGCCGATCATCCGCTCGACGCCTGGATGACGCGCGCGCTCGAATGCTGTGCCGATCATGGCGGCACGCCCGAGAACGCGGAGAAGCCGGACGCGCATCTGCAGGGCGCGGCCGGGATTTGGCGCAACGCCTTCATCCGGATGCCCTATGCGCGCGAGCGAATGGCGCCGCGCGCCATCATCTCCGACACGTTCGAGACGGCGATCACCTGGGACAAGTTCGAAGCGTTCCACGCCGCCGTGGTTCACGCCACCGAGGACGCGATCCGCGGCGCGACGGGGCGCGCCGGCCAGGTGACGTGCCGTTTCACCCACGCCTATCCTGACGGGCCGGCGCCGTATTTCTCGTTCCACGCGCTCGGCCGCCACGGCGCGTTGCTGGAGCAGTGGCAGGCGATCAAGAACGCCGCCGGAGACGCGCTGATCGCGGCTGGCGGCACGATCACGCACCACCACGCCGTCGGCCGCGATCACCGCCCCTGGTACGACCGCCAGCGTCCCGATCTGTTCGCGACCGCGCTGCGGGCCGCCAAACAGGCGCTCGACCCGCACGCGGTGCTCAATCCTGGGGTGCTGATCGACCCGTGACCTCCTGATGCCGCGCGAGGTCTGGGACGGCTGAGCCAAATGGAGGAAACACAATGCCGCAACGAGGTCGCGTCGGGTTCGGCAAGATGGAAGAAGTGCTGTTCGGTGTGCCGGCCGCAGAGGCGATTGCCGAGCAAGCGCAGCATCTCGACGCGCATCGCGTGTTCCTCATGGCGAGCGGCACGCTCAATCGCGACACGGACGAAATCGAGCGCGTCCGGCGCCGGCTCGGCAACCGCTGCGCGGCGGTGTTCGATCGGATGCCGCCGCATACTCCTCGCAGTGCGGTGATCGCGGCGACGGCGCAGGCGCGCGATGCCTCCGCCGACCTCATCGTGACGATCGGCGGCGGCTCCATCACCGACGGGGCCAAGGCGGTACGGCTCTGCCTCGCCAACAACATCGGCACAACGGAGGCACTGGACGCGCTTCGTCCGGTTCCGGGGCCGGACGGCGCCCTCGGGCCGCCGCCGTGCAATGCGCCCACGGTGCCGCAGATCAGCGTCCCCACGACCCTCTCGGCCGGCGAGTTCAGCGCGATCTCCGGCGTCACCGACGAGCGGAGCCATGTGAAGGAGCTGTTCCGGCACCCTGGGAGCATCCCGCGCACGGTGATCCTCGATCCCGCGGTCACGGTGCACACGCCCGAGTGGCTGTTTCTTTCCACCGGCATCCGCGCCGTCGATCACTGCGTGGAGGGCATCTGCTCCGGCGAGGCGAACCCGTATGGCGATGCCCAAGCGCTGCGCGGGCTTGCATTGCTGTGCGGCGGATTGCCGCGCGTGAAGGCCGATCCCGCCGATCTCGACGCCCGGCTCGACTGTCAGATCGGTGCGTGGCTGTCGATGGGGCCGCTCGCGGCCGGTGTGCCGATGGGGGCGAGCCACGGCGTCGGCTACGTGCTCGGGGCCGCGTTCGACATTCCGCATGGCCACACCTCCTGCATCATGCTTCCCGCCGTGCTGCGCTGGAACAAGCCGGCGAATGCCGCACGTCAGGCGCTTGTCGCCGCGGCGATGGGCAATCCAGACGCAGAGGCAGGCGATCTGCTCGACCGCTTCATCGCCGACCTCGGGATGCCGCGCTCGCTCGGCGCCGTGAATATCGGCGCCGACAGCTTCGACCGGATCGCCGAGCAGGCGATGGGGACACCGTGGGTTCCGCGCAACCCGCGCCCGATCGCCGGGCCGGCGCAGGTGCGGGAGATTCTCGACCTCGCGGCCTGACGCGCCGCGCCTTCGCCCGCACGCGCTCGTGAGGTGAAACTTCCATCGCCGCGCCAATTTCCGTGCAAGTGTCAGGACGGGAGCGAGCGATGGCCAAGCAAGGGCTGAGCCGGCGCGGCATTCTGGGCGGCACGGCCGCCGGGCTTGCGACGATCCCTCTCAGCGGGATGGCGGCGGCCGCCACCCCGGACGCCCCCGCCGCCATCCCGCCACCGGTCCGCACCCCCGAGATCCAGGATATCACGTTGCAGGTGAATGGGCGGCGCCTCGCGCTCGCGGTCGAGCCGCGCACCTCGCTGCTCGACGCCTTGCGCGAGCAGGCGGGGCTCACCGGGACGAAGAAGGGCTGCGACCGGGGCTCCTGCGGCGCCTGCACCGTCCACATCGACGGAAGGCGCGTGGTCTCCTGCCTGACCCTCGCAATCCGTTGCCAGGGTCGCGCCGTGACGACCATCGAGGGGCTGGCCATCGGCGAGGAACTGCATCCGATGCAGGCCGCGTTCCTGGAGCATGACGCCTTCCAATGCGGCTATTGCACGCCGGGGCAGATCATGTCCGGCGCGGCGCTGATCGAGGAGGGACACGCCGGGTCGCCTGTGGAAATCCGCGAGTGGATGAGTGGCAATATCTGCCGTTGCGGGGCCTACCCGAACATCGTCGCCGCCATACAGACCGCCGCGTCGGAGGGCTAGCGCCATGCAGAGCTTTACCCTCCGCCGCCCCGCCGATGTGGATGCGGCTTGCGCGGCGGCGGCCGGAGCGGATACCGCCTTCATCGCCGGCGGCACCGACCTCATGCAGTTGATGAAGCAGGAAGTCGAGCGCCCAAACCATCTTGTCGATCTCGACGGCGTGTTGTCCGACGCGGTGGAGGTGGCGCCGAACGGGTTACGCATCGGCGCGCTCGCCCGGATGAGCGACGTCGCGGCGCATCCGGAGGTGCGGCGGAACTACCGCGCAATCTCGGAGGCGCTGCTCTCCGCCGCGTCGCCGCAGATCCGCAACATGGGCACGATCGGCGGCAACTTGCTGCAGCGGACGCGCTGCAACTATTTTCGCGACCCGGGCTTCGCCGCCTGCAACAAGCGCAGTCCCGGCTCGGGATGCGCCGCAATCCACGGCGAAAACCGCCTGCTCGGCGTGTTCGGCAACAGCTCGAAGTGTATCGCGACGCATCCGTCCGATCTGCCCGTGGTGCTCGCCGCGCTCAACGCAACCATCGAGCTGCAAGCTCCGGGAGGGGCGCAGCGATCCGTGGAAATTGACGATTTCTACCAGCTCCCCGGCGACACGCCCCAGATCGAGACCGTGCTGCAGCCGGGCGAGTTGATCGTCGCGATCGAGGTGCCGGCGAGCGCCGCGGCGCGAAACTCGCATTACCTCAAGCTCCGCGACCGCGCGAGCTTCGAGTTCGCGCTCGTCTCCTGCGCCGTTGCGCTCGATGCACGGGACGGCGCGGTTCGCGATATCCGGCTGGCGCTCGGCGGCGTCGCGCACAGGCCGTGGCGGCTACCGCGCGTCGAAGCGTCGCTGCAAGACGGGCCGGCGAGCAACGATGCCTTCGTCGCGGCAGCGGCGCGCGTCGGCGAGGGCGCGCAGCCCGCCAGCCAGAACGGGTTCAAGGTGAAGCTGGCACAGCGCGCCGTGCTGCGCGCGCTGCAGACCGTGGCGGCATGAGGGGGACATCGTCATGATCGTCGGACAACCGGTCGATCGCCGCGACGGCCGCATGAAAGTAACCGGCCGGGCGCGCTACGCCGCCGAATTTCCGGTGCAAGGGATCGCGCACGCGGTGCTGGTCCAGAGCACCGTCGCCGCCGGCACGATCATTGCGTTCGATACTTCTGACGCGAAAAGCCAGCCGGGTGTGCTCGCGATCGTCACCCCGGATGACGCCCCGCGTCTGCAAACCAAGAAGGCCTCGCAGCAGATGGTCACGGCGCCGTTGCTGCAGGACAAGGACATCGTCTACAACGGCCAGCACGTCGCGGTCGTGGTCGCCGATACGCTGGACCGCGCGCTGGAAGCGGCGGCGCGGGTGCAGGTCCGGTATCGCCAAGGCGAGGCGGTGACGATCATGGATCAGGCGCTCGGCCAAGCGACCGTGCCGAAGCATTTCCGCAACGGCGAACGCTCCCCTGACAGCCGGCGCGGCGACCCCGACGCGGCGTTCGCCGCCGCTCCGGTCAAGATCGACGTGACCTACACGACACCGGTCGAACACCACAATCCGATGGAGCTGCACGCCACCATCGCGGCGTGGCAAGGCGACCAGTTGATGGTCTGGACGGCGACGCAGGGGATCAGCGGCGCGCAGACCACGCTGGCGACACTGTTCGGCGTCGAGCCGCGGAACGTGCGCGTCATCAGCCCCTATGTCGGCGGCGGCTTCGGCTGCAAGGGCAATACCTGGCCGCCGGCGACGTTGGCGGCGATGGCGGCGCGCGTGGTGGGACGTCCGGTCAAGCTCGTGCTGACGCGCGCCCAGATGTACACGTCCAACGGCTATCGTCCGCGCACCATCCAGAAACTCAAGCTCGGCGCCGACCACGGCGGCAAGCTGCTGGCGATGCGCCATGACGGCTTCTCGCAGATGTCGCAGCCGGTGCTCGGCGAGTTCGTGGAGCCGGTCGCGCTGGCGACCGAGATGCTCTACGCCTGCCCGAACGTCGCGGTGAGCCATCGCATCGTGCCGGTCAACCAGGGCCTGCCGACCTATATGCGAGCGCCCGGCGAGGCCTCGGGCGTGTTCGCGCTGGAAGCGGCGATGGATGAGCTGGCAGTCGCGCTCAAGATGGACCCGATTGCGCTCAGGCTGGCGAACTACACCGACGTTGATCCGCACGAAAACAAGCCGTTCAGCTCGAAGAAACTGCGCGAGTGCTACGAGCAGGGTGCGGCGAAGTTCGAATGGAGCCGCCGGAAGCCGGAGCCCCGCTCGATGCGGGATGGGCGTTGGCTCGTGGGCCTCGGCATGGCAACCGCGACCTATCCGAACAACCGCCGCGCCGCCTCGGCGCGCGTGCGCCTCGGCGCCGACGGTGTCGCGATCGTGCAGTCGGGCACACAGGACATCGGCACCGGCACCTATACCGTCATGGCGCAGGTCGCGGCGGACGAGTTGCATCTGCCGCTGTCGCGCGTGCGCTTCGAGCTCGGCGACACGCGCTACCCCAAGGCGCCGATCTCGGGCGGCTCCTCGACGGTGCCGAGCGTGTCCCCCGCCGTGCAGGCGGCGTGCGCGGCGTTGCGGGCGCGCCTGTTCGACATGGCGATCGCCGATCCGCGCACCGGCTGGCAGGGCGTCTCGCATTCCGACCTGCGGTTCGAGAACGGCGCGGTGATCGGCCCCGACGGCCGCATCATGCTGTCCCGGCTTCTCGCGCATCAGAACCTCGCATTCGTCGAGGCGGAGGCCGAGAGCAAGCCGGGCGACGAGAAGAAGGGGCACTCGCTGCACGCTTTCGGCGCGCAATTCGCCGAGGTGCGGGTGGACCCGGACACCGGCGAGATCCGCCTCACACGCTGTGTCGGCGCGTTCGATGCCGGGCGCGTGCTAAACGCCAAGACGGCGCGCAGCCAGCTCATCGGCGGCATCACCTACGGCATCGGCATGGCGCTGTTCGAGAAAACCGAGATCGACGCCGAGACCGGGCGGATCGTGAACGCCAACATCGCGGAATACCTCGTGCCGGTGAATGCCGACATCCCGCCCATCGAGACCATCCTGGTCGCCAACGACGACCGGGTCGGCAACCCGGTGGGCGTGAAGGGCATGGGCGAGCTGCCCATGGTCGGAGCCGCCGCCGCCGTCGCGAATGCCGTGTGGCACGCGACTGGCGTGCGCGTCCGCGACCTGCCGATCCGTATCGAGGATGTGCTTGCCTGACGCTGTGCGGCGTCGGTTGCAATCCTCTTGACCGACGCTACTCCGGCTCATAGCGTCCCGAGCGGCGCGGAACCGCGCAGGCACGCCAGCGATTGCCCCGCGCGGCACGACGCCTGACGAATAACGAGTCCCGAAAACAGGGATTGGGAGGGGAAACCATGAGTCCGATCGCGACGCTTTCGGCGCGCGCCAGCCTGCTGGCATGCGCGTGCGGATTTGCCATTCTGGTCGCCATGCCCGCTGCCCGCGCCGCCGATACCGACACTGTCACGCAGCAACGACTGCTCAACGCGGACGCCGAGCAGGGCAACTGGATCCTGCATCACAAGGACTATTCCGGGCACCGCTTCTCGTCGCTGAACCAGATCAATCGTGACACCGTGAAGAACCTGCACGTCGCCTGGACGATGCAGCTCGGCGGCGTGGAGGGCGGCGGCATCTGGACGCATGGCGGCCTCGAGGGAACGCCTATCGTCGACAACGGTTTCATGTACGTCACGGATGGCTGGGGTTCCGTCTACAAGATCGACACGCATGGCGGCCAGGGCAAGCTGCTGTGGAAGATGAACCCCAAGACGGACCATGACTGGGCCGGCGCCGTCGCCTGTTGCGGCGTCGACAATCGTGGCGTCGCGCTGTGGGACAATCTGGTCATCTCCCACTCACTCGACGGGCGGCTGATCGCGACCAACAAGGACACCGGCGACATCGTCTGGCAGCGTCAGGTCGCCGACCCCGACAAAGGCGAGGTCATCACCGCCGCGCCGCTCATCGTCAAGAACCTGGCGATCACCGGCGTCGCCGGTGCCGAGTACGGCATCCGCGGCTGGATCGCCGCGACCGACCTCAACACGCACAAGGAGGTCTGGCGCACCTACACGATCCCGGCCAAGGGCGAGCCGGGCAGCGAGACATGGAAGGATAGCTACAACGCCGCGGCGACAGGCGGCGGCTCGACCTGGGTGACGGGCACCTACGAGCCATCGACCAACACGATCTTCTGGGGCGTCGGCAATCCCGGCCCGGATTGGGACAATGCGTTTCGCCCCGGCGACAACCTCTACACCGACAGCACGCTGGCGCTGGACGCTGATACCGGCAAGATCAAGTGGCACTTCCAGCATACGCCCAACGACCCGTTCGACTATGACAGCGTGTCGGAAAACGTGCTGGTCGATACGATGGTCAATGGCCGGCCCGCCAAGCTCGCACTGGAAGCGGACCGCAACGGCTTCGGTTACGCGATAGATCGCGCCACGGGCGAGTTCGTCTGGGGCCTGCCCTTCGTCAAGAAAGTGACTTGGACGAAGGGGTTGAACCCCGAGACCGGCAAGCCGGTTGATTACGACCCGAGCAAACCCGTGCAAACCTACGTCGCGGCAGTCACGCCGAGCCGCACGAACACCGTGACGGATATCTGTCCCGGCAACATGGGCGGCAAGAACTGGCCGCCGACCGCGTACAACCCGAATCTGCACCTTTGGTACATCCCGGTGATCGAAAGCTGCAACCGCATTACCGTGAAGCCGGAGGTCGAGGGCAAGCCGATCAAGCCGCGCGAGTTCTTCACCGGCGGCGGACCGTCGCAGCCGATGCGGATAACGGGCAGCGTCACGGCGGTCGACGTGACGACGGGCAAGGAAGTCGGCAAGCACGAGACGCCATTCCCGATGCTCGGCGGATTGCTCGCCACACCCGACCTGGTGTTCGCCGGCCAGCCCTCGGGACAGGTGATGGCGCTGGATGCGAAGACGCTCGACCGGCTCTGGTCGTTCAACACCGGCGGTGGCGTCAGCGCGCCACCCATGACGTTCTCGGTCGATGGCAAGCAATACGTCGCCATCCTCGTCGGCCAGGGCGGCGCATGGGACAAATGGTTCATCGATGCGACACCGGAGCTGAAGTCGATGCAGCCCGGCTCCATGCTGTTCGTGTTCGCGCTGGATTAGCCATCCGTGTCATCGCCGGAAGCGCAGCGGCGAAGCAATCCAGGCGGCCGCCCGTGAGTGGGCGCAATGGATCGCCACGCCGCCGCGAGACTCGCCATGACACTCGCGCGGTTCTCCTCGCGCTGGGCGGAATGTCCCTATCCATGCTGGTTTCCAGCGGAGTATTGGCACAGTCGGCGTCCGGTCATGGCGAGCGCGACGAGGGTGTGCGTGTCTTCAAGAGCGCCAACTGCGTGGGATGCCATAAATGGACCGGCAGCGGCGGCGGCGGATACGGAGGTGCCGCCGCCAATTTGCGACAGACGACGCTGACGCGCGAACAGATCGTCGAGACCATCCGCTGCGGCCGCCCCGGCGCCGGGATGCCGTATTTCGAGCGCGACGCGTACGCCAACGGCGAATGCTATGGCCTCAAGAAGGCGGACCTCGCGGGTGGGCAGATGCCGCCCGAACCCGACCACTATCTGCGGCCGAAAGAGATCGGCGCGGTCGCCGACTACGTCTTCTCGCATTTCAAGGGCAAGGGCGATCCGACCTTCGCGGAGTGCCAGGCGTTCTTCGGCACGGGGACGCGGGTCTGCGACACCTATGGCAAGGAGAATGGTGCCCACCCGACCGCAACCGCGCAATCCGGCCACGCCCATATGAAGGTGGAAGCCGCGGGAGACGCCAATGTCCCTGGCGCTTCGCACGACACCGAGCCGAACGATCTGCGCGAGTTCCGCGTCGGTATGCGGGTCTCCGAGCTCCCGGCGACCGGCTATATCGGGCTCACCTGCACCGATGCGCCGGAGCGGACGCTTTCGGGGTGGTCGGAATATGGCAAGTGCCCGGCCGATCCCGCCGGATTTCACAGCGTCAGCTTCCGCTATGACGACAGCAAGAACGAACTCGCGCGGATCAACGAGGATGCGCGCGGCACCAAGATCGCCGGCCAGCCGGTGCTTCTGGCGTTGCTGATCGGCGAAGACGCACGGCTGGATGGGTTGCGCATCGAGACGGACCCCAAGGCGCGGCTCTACGCCTACAAGAAGGCATTCCTGTTCGGCCAGCAGGTGAAGGCGCGCTACGGCCCGGAGGGGTGGAAATGCACGAACGCCAAGCCGAGCGGCGATGAACAGCCGGTCGGTGGCGTGTTCGTGAAGGAGCATTGCGAGAAGACCACGGCGACGCGCCGCCTCGTGCTCGATCGCCAGTTGTTCCGGCACGCCGGCGAGGATCTGAAGAAGTTTACCGACGGCACGCAACTCACCATCCTCGCGCGAGCTACACCGTAGCGCGGCCGGCGCTGCGCCGAACGAGCGCCGCCGGCATGGTACAGCGCGAGGAACGTAGGAGTGGAGGTGTGGCGTGAATAGATTGCTGAAACAGATGGCGATTGTTCCCGTGGCTCTTGCAATCGGGGGTGTCGTTCCGGCCTTCGCGCAGAGCGCTACCGAGTCCGGAACCCCGGCGCATCGCACGCCGGATGCGTCGAAGACCGGCGCGGGGCCGCGCGGTAGCAAGGTTGGGCCGACGACCAATCCGGGCCAAGTGATGCCGGGCGCCAACACGCAAACCGGGGCGGGGCCGCGCGGCACGGCGGTGTCCCCGACAACGAACCCGGCGCAGCCCAGGAACCCGGCCCAGCCGAACTCGAAGTAGCCCGCGAACAATCGCGCGTCCGTCGCTCTGGTGACGATCCACCAGAGGCGGTATCGGTTGCCGCGTGAGCAACGGGAGAACCGAGATGAGCGGCGCGACGGACACGCGGGTACGGCTGCCGCTGCAAGCCGTGCTTGCGCATTTGCGTCGAGACCCCGAGTGGACTCTCGCGGCGCGGTTCTGGACGGCGCGCATCGCGTTCTTCGTCGACGGCGAACGCTCGGTGCTGACGATCGAGAACGGCGAGGCCGTGGCGTTCGAGCCGAGCGGGCAGGCTTCGCCACCATGTACGCTGCGTATCGGCGGACCCGCGGCTTCCTGGCACGAGTTGCTCCAGCCGGTCCCGCGCCCCTTTTTCCAGGACTTCCTGCCGGCGTCGCTGCATCACGGATTCGTCTGCGAGGGCGACCTCGAATCCTTCTACGCCTATTACGGCGCGATCAGCCGCATCCTCGTCGCGATGCGCCGAGCCGTCGCCGAGCAACGCTGAGCGCCGCAGGGGGAAAGCACCGTGGCCCGTTTCGCCAACATAGAGGCAGGGTACGTCTATATCACCGTTGAGGGCGTCGAATACCGCGTCTACATCGAACAGGCGGGCAGCGGGATTCCGGTGTTGCTGCAGCACACCGCCGGCTCGGACGGCCGCCAATGGCGCCACTTGCTCGAAGACGAGGAGATCACTCGGGACTTCCGCCTTATCGCCTATGATTTGCCGTATCACGGCAAGTCCTTGCCGCCGCTGGCCGTGCGTTACTGGGACACGGAATACAAGCTGACGAAGCAGTGGTTCATGTCGTTCGTGGTCACGATGGCGCGGGAGCTCGAACTCGATCGCCCGGTGTTCATGGGCTGCTCGATGGGTGGGCATCTCGCTCCGGATCTCGCATTGGCGCATCCGGAGGAATTTCGTGCCGTCATTGGAG
>Ga0134128_10011085_pt1 | contig 10793 bp, 9 predicted proteins | sample KB31754_FD_96462 | JGI IMG/M metagenome (GOLD analysis project Ga0134128, IMG submission 96462) | Terrestrial soil microbial communities with excess Nitrogen fertilizer from Kellogg Biological Station, Michigan, USA - KB3-175-4 | ecosystem: Environmental > Terrestrial > Soil > Unclassified ...
ATCGCCTGCGCCAGAATCGTCGCGGTGGTGGTGCCGTCGCCGGCCACGTCGCTGGTCTTGCTGGCAACTTCGCGCACCATCTGCGCGCCCATGTTTTCCAGCGGATCCTTCAGCTCGACTTCTTTCGCCACCGTCACACCGTCTTTGGTGATGTTCGGGCCGCCGAACTTCTTCTCGAGGACCACGTTCCGGCCCTTCGGGCCGAGGGTCACTTTTACCGCATCTGCGAGCTGGTTGACGCCGCGCAGAATCGCCTGACGCGAAGTTTCTGAATATACAATCTGTTTCGCCATGTCTGTATCGCTCCTTAGCTAGCTTTCTTGGCAGCCTTCGGCTGGCTCTCCAAAATCCCGAGGACTTCGTCCTCACGCATAATCAATAGCTCTTCGCCATCCAGCTTGATGTCGTTGCCGGAGTACTTGCCGAAGAGGATGCGGTCGCCCGGCTGAACGTCCAGGGCCACCACTTTGCCGTCTTCCAGCCGCTTGCCTTTGCCCACGGCGACCACTTCGCCTTCCTGCGGCTTTTCTTTGGCCGAGTCGGGGATATACAGACCGCCTTGCATCTGTTCCTGCTGCTCAATGCGCCTGACCACGATGCGGTCATAGAGCGGACGAATTTTCATGGAAATCACAACCTCCACAGTTGTTGAAATTTGGTTTTGGAATTGGTTCGAGTCTTGAAACCCCCAGGTTCTATTTCTGGGTAGTTCCGACTCCCATTATTAGCACACTCCGGGCGAGAGTGACAATAAATCTTTGCAAACTTATGCAAACGTTATGGTTATTTTGCTTGACAATGAGACACTAAGATTCCGGAGCCGCCTCAAACACACCCAACCGGCGGTTTTTTCTTACCGTCTGCCAGTCAAAGCATTTGCCGTTCATCGCGGCATACACCCCCGCCTTAAGTGTCTGCACGAAAGCCAATGCCGTACCCAGATTGAACATCCCGTCCGAGCTGCCGAAGGTATACGGCACCATCGCGCCGGTGAGCACGATGGTTTTGCCTGTGACGTTCTTGCCGAGCACCGCGGCCGTGTTTTCCATGGTGTCCGTCCCGTGGGTAATCACGATGCGCTTCTCCGCGGCGGCGAGACACCGTTCCAGAATCGTCGCGCGCCCTTCATCGGTCATCTGCAGGGAGTCGATCATCATGAGCGTCTCCACTTCCACGTTCAGATGGCATCGCCCCAGCCGCAGCATGTCGGGAAGGTGCGTCTCCTTGAAAAACAGCTCGCCGGTGAGCTCGTTGTACTCCTTATCGAAGGTCCCGCCGGTCACCAGGATGCGTATGCGCTCATTTGCGAACATGATGCTATGGTAGCGGCCCGCGCCGTCAGCTTCGCACGAGCGTCTCTACAAACTGAACCCACGGCGAGTCGCTGTGCGGAAGCTGCTTGTATGCGTCCAGCAGCGAAGCCGAGGGCAACCCGATACCGGCCAGTCCGGGAAAAATGTATCCGTCGGGCGAGTACTTCGAGATTTGCTGCTTCGTCCATTCGTCGGGATGCTGCAGGAAGGGAACCAGGTAATTGAAACTCTTCTCCACCGACACGCCATTCGCCGTGCGAAAGTGCCAAAGGTCCACGCCGTTCACCTGCGCGATGCGGCACAGCGTGGCAAAGGCATCGAGATTCATCGACGAGTAGCCGAGCGAATTGGTGCGTTCCTCTTCGCGCGGACAGCTCCCGTCCGGCCGAATCTCGGTCGGCACCAGATACTTGCGGTAATGGTCCCAGCACATCCCTAGCGCGCTGGTGTCGCGTGTGAACGTAGCATACGCGGCGGCTTGCGCCGTCCACCAGGTGGCGTGATTGTTGCCGGAGGACTTCTCGTCGAGCCCGTACTTGCTGCTCATTATCCACCGCAGGTACGACGCATACCAGCGGCGGACACCCGAAATCACGGCGGCATCGAAGCCGCCCGCGAGTTCCAGCAGCATCACCCCTTGAGCAGCGTGGATCAGCGAAACGGTATCGATGATGCCGGTGCCGCGACCGGTGTTATGGCCGCGCACCATCTGCCCGTGCTCCAGATTCGGATTCATGCGGGTCTTGGGGTCGAGAAACCATGTGCTGAGCACGAGCGCCGCCCGTGCGCTGCATTCGGTTCGCTTCAGGAACCACGCGCCCATCCCCAGAGAGAGCACCGCCGTGCACATCTTCCCGAGATCGTTGCGGTTGGCGTCGAAGCGGTCGGGGTTGCGGACGCCATCCTTGCGAATGTACGGTCCGTCCGGACTTTTAGGATCGGGCCACCAGTACGGCCCTTCACTGACATAGTCGTTGGGACCGGCATTCACGCCCAGCCCGCTCGGGCGCTGGCTGGTGACGCTCCATGGTCCGGCGGTGAGCGCGCCGGAAGCGTAGCGGTCCAGAATGGCGATCCGCTGCGGCGTGAGAGCTTCGCGCATGCGGTCGGCGTCGGCGTCGGAAATCAGGATCAGAGGGCGCGTCGAGCCGGCCCGCAGCACGCCCGCGGCGGCGGCTGTTCCCACAAACTGACGGCGGGTGAAAGACATGCCTGTATGCCGCCCATACAATATCACGAGTACCGGCAACACAGACGGCTATCATGAGGCCATGCCCGAGTTCCACTTCTACGAGCCATCCAAGGGTCACCAGCTGCCGCACGATCCCTTCAAGGCCATCGTCGCGCCGCGCCCCATCGGTTGGATCTCCACCCTCGATCGCGAAGGCCGCGTGAACCTCGCGCCATACAGTTTCTTCAACGCCGTCTGCGACCAGCCGCCGATGGTGATGTTCAGTTCCTCGGGCTGGAAGCATTCCGTAGCCAACATCGATGCCAGGCGCGAATTCGTGTGCAACCTGGTAACTCGCGGCCTCGCCGAACGGATGAACCTTACGTCCGCGCCCCTCCCCCACGGCGAAAGCGAATTCGATTTCGCGCAGCTCGCCACAGCGCCCTGCCGCATCGTTTCTCCGCCGCGCGTTGCCGAGTCTCCCGCCGCCCTGGAATGCCGGCTCGTTCAGATCGTCCGGCTGCGCGATTTGCAAGGCGCCCAACTCGAGCAATACGTCACCATCGGCCAGGTGGTCGGCGTGCACATCGATCGCGCGCTGCTGAAGGACGGCCTCTTCGATTTGCTTTCCGCGCATCCCATTCAACGCGCCGGCTATGCCGCCGATTACACCGAAGCCACCACCGGATTTCAGATGCGCCGCCCACGGTAACGCACTAGAATATGAGCTTCTTGGGCTACGAACCGGATACCGCGCTCGGCGGCAACCAACACGACTTCCCCGCGACCCGGGATTCCCTGGTGGACGCCGCCGCTGCGGGAGGCGCGCAATCGCATGCTGCCCTTGGCCTCCTGGTGGCGCTCTACTGGAAGCCGGCCTACAAGCACGTGCGCATCAAATGGCGCCGCGGCAACGAAGAGGCCAAGGACCTGGTGCAAGCCTTTTTCACGGCGCTCATCGAGCGCAACCTGCTCGCCGGCTTTGACCCTGCAAAGGGCCGCCTGCGCACCTGGATGCGGTCCTGCCTGGATCGCTTCGTGCTGAAAGATTTCGAATCGGCCTCGCGGCTGAAACGGGGCGGCGGCTCGGATCTGGTCTTCGATTTCGACGCCGCTGAGCGCGAGCTCGCCGCTACTTCTCCTTCGCCCGAAGAGATCTTTCTACGCGAATGGGAGCGCGAGGTCTTCACGCTCGCCCTCGCCGACCTTCGGCAACTCTGCCTCGCCGCGAACAAGCAGACGCAGCACCGTATCTTCGAGCAGTACGATCTCGCCTACGAGCCGCGCCCCGCCTATGCCGACCTGGCGCGCGAGCACGACATCCCCGTCACCACCGTCACCAACCACCTCGCCTGGGCGCGCCGCGAGCTGCGGCGGCTCGTTCGCGAGCGCATGAGTCGCTCATGATCGGCGATCGCGTTTTCGAGCATCTGCGGCGCGTCACGGAGATTCCCGACCTCTCCGGCACTCACTACGAGTTGCTCGCGGAAATCGGCCGCGGCGGCATGGGCGTGGTCTACCGTGCGCGCGACACGCGCCTCGATAGACTCGTGGCCCTGAAGGTCATCGATGCCGGCCCCGTCGACGAGCCGCGCACGCTTGCCGCTCTGGAACACGCCGGCCTCGTGCCTGTGTACGATTGCGGAACGCTCGACGACGGGCGCACTTATTACGCCATGCGTCTCATCGCCGGACAGCGCCTGGACGACTACATCAGTGGCAAACCTTCCCTGCCCGCGCGGCTGCGCGTGTTCGAGAAGATTTGCGACGCGGTAGCGTTTGCGCACGATCGCGGCATCGTCCATTGCGATCTCAAACCGCACAACATCATGACCGGCGACTTTGGCGAAGTTTTCGTGATGGATTGGGGCGTCGCCAATCTGCCGCACGCCGGTACGCCGCGATACCGTGCTCCCGATGAGGCGCCCACACCGCAAACCGATGTGTTCGCCTTGGGCCGGATTCTCGAGGACCTTGGTCCGCTTCCCCGCCCTCTCGCCGCGGTCGCCGCGCGCGCATCTTCCGATGACCCGGCGGCACGCTATGCGTCGGTGAACGAGTTGACGGCCGAGATCGCGCGATTTCTCGATGGCCTTCCCGTAGCCGCCTATCGCGAAGGGCCGCTGGAGGCAATGACGCGCTTCGCCCGGCGCAATCACGTGCTGCTGCTTTTGCTCGCGACGTATCTGCTGGTGAAATTTGCCCTGCTGCTGATTTTCCGGCGATAAATTATTTTTAAAGGAATGTTCCGGTACGCGGTATAGAGCAGTGGAGAGTCGAACATGAACAAACCGGTAGTTGGAATCGCGGTCGGCGCCGCTCTAGGCGTGCTTGACGGCGCAACAGCGTGGTTCGAGCCCAAGGTGCGCCCGGAAATCGCGGCCATCCTGATGGGCTCGGGCGTGAAAGGCATGGTGGTGGGGCTGTTGGCCGGCTTTTTCGCGCGCAAGGTGAGTTCCACGCGTGCGGGAATCGCGGTCGGCGCGGGCCTCGGCCTGCTCTTCGCCTGGCTCGTCGCCATGATGCCGCAGCCCGACGGCAGCCACTATTACGTCCAGATCATGTTGCCCGGCTTCATCACGGGCGCCATCATCGGCTTTCTGACACAACGAATGGGGACTTCCCCGAAAGGATCGAGCTATGCCAAGACCAGTTCACTTTGAGATACCTGCTGACAATCCCGAACGGCTCATGTCGTTCTACGGCGCCATCTTCGGATGGACCTTCCATAAATTCGAAGGAGGCGCGCCGTATTGGCTCGTCACCACCGGCGATTCGAAGGAGCCGGGCATCAACGGCGGAATCCTTCCGCGACAGTATCCCAACCAGCCGTGCGTCAACACCACTTCGGTGGCGAATGTCGACGAGAGCATCGCGGCGGTAACCGCCAACGGAGGCGAAATCGCACTCCCGAAAATGGCCATCCCGGGAGTCGGCTGGTTGGCGTATGCCAAGGACCCCGAAGGCCACGTCTTCGGAATGATGCAGCCAGATCCAGCAGCGAAGTAGCATTCCAACGCACTCGCATCCCCGGCACCTGGCCGCTCCCTCACGGTCACGGCTCCGTATGTAGTCGATTCCGCTAACGGAGCCGCGACCGTGAGGGAGCGGTAAAAGGTGCATCGAAAGGCGAATGAATCGCGACGAGAACAACAGCCGCACGCCCATGTATGCGCTTTCAGAATCGCCCTCCGGGTGTCATAATAACAACGCACATTCACCCGGAGGTGCGTTCTGACAAAAAAACTCGCTCTCATATTCGCCGCCATAGGCCTCGCCGCCACCGCCTTCTCCGCCGATTCCGGCCTCAGCGGTCTGCTCAACAGCTTCACCTTCCGCAATCTGGGACCGTGGCGGACCGGCGCGTGGGTCTCCTGCCTCGCCGTGCCGGAATCGCCTGCCAAGGCGCATCGCGACGTCATGTTTGCCGGAGCGCGCACCGGCGGCGTCTGGCGCACCACCAACGCCGGAACCACTTGGGAGCCGGTCACCGACTCCGTAGGCATCACCTCTGTGGGCGCGGTCGCCGTCGCGCCATCCAATGCCAACGTCGTCTGGGTCGGAACCGGCGACAACTCCCTGACTCGCAGCGCCTATTGGGGCGATGGCGTCTACAAATCCACCGACGGCGGCAACACGTGGACCAACATGGGCCTGCGCGACACGCAGCACATCGCCCGCATCGTCATTCACCCGACCAATCCCGATATCGTGTGGGTCGCAGCGCTCGGCCATCTGGGCACGCCCAATCACGAGCGCGGCGTTTTCAAGACCACCGACGGCGGCCGCACGTGGCAGCAGGAAGTCTTCGTCAACGACACCACCGGAGCGGTAGATCTCGCCATCGACTGGCGCAACCCGAACGTGCTCTACGCGGCCATGTACGATGCGATTCGCCTCCCCTGGAAAATCATGGAGGCACGTCCGGGCGGCGGCATATATAAGACTGCCGACGGCGGAGCCCACTGGCAGAAAGTCGCCGCCGGTTTGCCGCAAGGGACCACCGGCCGCATCGGCATCGACGTGTGCCGGAAGAATCCCAGCACCGTCTACGCCGTCATCGACAACTTCAGCCTCCGGCCCGGAGCCGCCCAGCAGCGTGACACCTCCTTCGCGGCTCCCTCCTCCTACATCGGCGGCGAAGTCTATCGCACCGACGATGCCGGCGTATCGTGGCGCCGCGTCAGCGCCGAAGGCGAGGACGTCAGCCGCAAGGCGGGATACTCCTTCAATCAGTTGCGCGTCGATCCGAACAATCCGGACCGCGTCTTCATCACCGGCTCGAACATGCTCGAGTCCAATGACGGCGGAAAGACATGGGCCGGCCTCGGACGCGGTGGACGCGCTCCCTTCGCTTCCACGTTCGGCGACTTCCGCAGTTTTTGGATCGATCCCGACGATTCCGATCACATGATCGCCACCTCCGATGGCGGAGTCTCCGTCTCCTACGACGGCGGCCGCACCACCGACCATTTTGCGAACCTCAAGCTCGGCGAATTCTACGCCATCGGGCTCGACATGGCGAAGCCCTACCACATCTTCGGCGGCTTGCAGGATCACGAGAGCTGGATGGGACCGTCAAACGGCTGGTCCGGCCGCGTCAACATTGATGACTGGATGACCGTGGGCGTCGGCGACGGCATGTATAACGAGCCCGACCCAACCGGCCGCTGGGTCTACAACACGCAAGAGTTCGGAACCCTTGGCCGCTTCGATCTCGAAACCCGAACCCGCACCATCATCGACCCGACCAAGCCAAATTCGCCACACCCCTTCACCAACATTCGGCCGCTCGGCGCGCGCAACCCCGCGCCCGATTCCGTTCTGTACCGCTTCAACTGGATTGCGCCCATCCGCCTCTCTCCGCACGATCCCAACACAATCTACTACGGCTCACAATTTCTGCTGCGCTCGAAAGATCGCGGCGACCATTGGGAGGTCGCAAGCCCGGACCTCACCACCAATAACCCCGAGAAGATCAACACGCAGAACACGTCCATCCAGCACTGCACCATTGTGACGATTTCTGAATCTCCGGCGCAGGCGGGTGTCATCTGGGTGGGCACCGATGATGGCAAGGTCCAGGTCACGCGCGACAATGGCGCGCATTGGACCGACACCACCGCGAAGGTAACCGCCGCAGGCGGCCCCGAAGACGCGTGGGTGTCGCGCGTGTATGCCTCCCGCTTTCAACCCGGCGTCGCCTATGTAACGAAGTCGCGGCGCCGCCAGGACGACTTCCGTCCCTTCGTCTTCCGCACCCAGGATTTCGGCGCCACGTGGACCCGCATCACCGCGGGCCTGCCCGATGTCGCCGAGGCTACGAGCATCGTCGAGGATATCGTTCAGCCGAACCTCGTGTTCCTGGGCACCAGTTCGGGCGTCTTCGCCTCCTTCGATCGCGGCGCGAATTGGATGCGCTTCCAGTCGAATATGGCGCCGGCGCCGGTCACTGACATGCTCGTGCATCCGCGCGAAGGCGATCTGGTAGTCGGAACCTACGGTCGCGGCGTCTGGGTAACGAACATCGTTCCGCTGCGCGGTCTGGATAGCAGGATTTTGACAAGCGATGCCACGCTGCTGCCGGTCCGCTCGTTCGCCGAACGCAACGAAGGCGCGCTCGGCAATTACCGTCTGCTTGGCGATCGATACCCTGTTGCGCCGAACGAGCCCAACGGGATGGTGGTTGCTTATTACCTCAGGGAAGCGCCCGGCAACGCGAATGCGGAAACTCCTGCGGCGGGGCAAGGTCGAGGACGCGGTGGCTTCGGCGGACCTATGTGTGTCGCCGATCCCGGCGACGGAAAGCGGCCCTACCTCACGGTGTCCGATACCTCCGGAAAGGTGGTCTGCACGCTCCTTCCGCCGAGCCATGCGGGAATCAACGAGGCGGTCTGGAATCTCGCCATGTATGCGCCATCGTCACAACCCGCCGGTGGTGGTCGCGGACGCGGCGGCTTCGCGCAGCAACCCCCAGCGGCGCCGGGCGAGTACACGTTCACTCTGCACGTGAACGGTAAGACCTATGAGCAGAAGGCGAGACTGCTTTCGCGCGCGCCCACGGCCACGCAACATATGGAGCAGTAACACTTCGAACGGCCAAAAATCGATTGACTCTCCGGATGTATGCGATTACAGTAATTGCACCATCTGGAGGGCTTTTGATGCTCACTTACTCGCGTGCCGCGCGCCTTGCGGCGACGGTTCTTCTCATGTGTGCCGCCGCTGCTGCGCAGAAGACCAGCGGTGAAATCAGGGGCAACGTCCAGGACCCTGCGAACGCCTTCATACCGCACGCCAAATTGACGGCGAAGGATACAGCGACCGGCCTTGCCTTCAGTACCGTCTCGGCGGCCGATGGCTCTTACGTCATCCCCAACCTGCAACCCGGCAAATACTCGGTCACCATTACGGCCACCGGCTTTCAGACTGCCGTTCTCGATAACGTCATCGTGGAAACCGGACGCGACACCGAAGTCCCTGTGAAACTCACCGTCGGCTCCGTCACCGAGACGGTGGAAGTCACCAGTTCCGCCGTCGCGCTGGAGACCACATCCAACCAGGTTGCCACCACCGTTCGCAACGACTACATCAAGGATCTGCCGATCGACGGCCGCGACGTGCTTCAGTTCGCCACCTTGACTGCGGGCTACACCGCGGGAACGTTCAACGGCCTGTTCCAGGGCGCTTTGAACGTGAGTCTCGACGGCACCAACGTCGGCGATACGCGCTACAAGAGCACGAACGGCTTCGCGTCGCTGGTGCCCCTGCGGTTGGACGCCATCGAAGAGGTCACCGTATCGAGCTCCGGCCTGGAAGCCAATGCGGCCGCGGGCGGCGCAATGGCCATTCAGTTCACCACGCGCCGCGGCACCAGTCATTTTCACGGCAGCGCCTTCGAAGAGGTCCGCAATGATGCCTTCAACGCCACGGACTTTTTCACGAACATGCGTGGCTTGCCCAAGCCGCAGCAGCGGCTGAACGATTTCGGCGCCAGCCTCGGTGGTCCGCTCAAACTGCCCTTCGGCATCCTCCGCAACAAGCTGTTTTTCTTTGTGAACTATGAGGACGCGCCGGTTCCGGGCGCGAATACCAAGACTGCCACCGTGCTTCTGCCCGGCGCACAGGCGGGCGACTATACATATCGCGGAACGGATGGCGCGCCGCACACCGTCAACGTGCTGTCGCTGGCCGCCTCCGCCGGATACTCCAGCGCCATCGACCCCACCGTAAAGGCGGCGCTCACTACCATCAACGGCACGCTTGCGAATGGGACCCTGCTGCCCATCAACAACAACTTCTTCCAGCAGACCATCAATTGGAAAATTCCGACCGGCTCGCGCAACGAGTACCCCACCGCGCGCCTGGACTATCAGATCACCGATAAAGTGGCGTATCACGTCGCCTGGAACCTTCGCCATTTCCACCAGGACCCCACCGGACCGTCCTATCCCGGACTGCCCGGCGCATCCGGTGAAAACAAGGAGACGCATTACTCGCTCTCTAACGGCGTGGACACCACGTTCACTCCCACCCTGTTCAACTCTTTCAAATTCGGAGTGCAGAGCAGCATTACGGGCTTGAACATTGGCAATGACATCCACCAGTGGTCGTCTCAAGGCGATCGCGCCATCACCTTCGGCAGCGGCCTTAGCCCGTTCATTCCGAACGCGCACCCGACGATCCGCGGCAATCCGGCCTTCACTTACTCGGATGAACTGAGCTGGGTCAAAGGAAAGCACACGCTGAAATTCGGCGCGGGCGGCATTTACACCCGCTTCTACGAAAATGACTATTACCAGAATGCCGGCATCCTGACTTACTCGCTGGGCGTCGCTACGAACGATCCGATTAATTCGGTGTTCGTCGCGTCAAACTTCCCGGCGATTCAGTCCACCGGCTTAGGCACGCCCGCGGCGCTCTATGCCACGCTTACCGGCCGCGTAAGTCAAATTCAGGGCTTCCAGAACATCAACGAACAAACCCGCCAGTACGAAAAATTCGCTCCGCTTGTGTATCGCGAAAACTACTCCTCCTGGGGCGCCTACTTCCAGGATTCCTTCCGCGTCAGCCCGACTCTTACATTGAACTATGGCTTGCGCTGGGAGTTCACAGGCGTCATGAACAACACCAACAATACGTTCATGGCTCCGGTAGTGGAAGATCTGCTTGCGCCCTCGAAGGCGCCGTTCCAGCCGGGCGTCTTCGCGGACATCAATCATGTTCCGGCCATCGCGCAGCGCTCCATTACGTACGCGCCGGACCATATCAATCCCGCGCCGAACTTCGGCTTCGCCTGGAACCCGCAT
>Ga0134128_10011086_pt1 | contig 10792 bp, 11 predicted proteins | sample KB31754_FD_96462 | JGI IMG/M metagenome (GOLD analysis project Ga0134128, IMG submission 96462) | Terrestrial soil microbial communities with excess Nitrogen fertilizer from Kellogg Biological Station, Michigan, USA - KB3-175-4 | ecosystem: Environmental > Terrestrial > Soil > Unclassified ...
ACGCCCGGCGATACCGCGCACGGTCCCGCTGCGCTCCGCGGCGGCCACACAATCGTCGGCGCGGGCGCAGCGCGCCCCGGTATTGGCGCGGCCTTCCGAATGGACGGCGAATGCCCGCGGCGTCACCGAGAGAGACCACGCCAGCCAGACGCTCTCGCCTTTGCCGCGTACGGCGACGCAAATCATGCCGTCGTTCCAATCCCCGCCGCCGATGAGCGGCAATCCATGTTCGCCAACCGCGCACGCGCGGTCGAGCGCTCGAACGCATTCGTCGTACAGCGAGCCTCGTACCTCGGTGATCTCACCCTTGATTGGGCGCCGTTCGACCGCTTCCGGCGCCGTCGGAATTGCCGCGCGCAACTCGCTCGTCACGCCGGCGGCGCCGGGGTCGACGCGCCGAGCAAGTCCTCGAGCTCGTCTTCCCGCATTTCGGCCCAGGCGGACGGAATCGGCGAGAGGCGGCGGCGCTCCCGCGATGACTCGAATTGCAAGCAGGGCACGTCCAGCTCGCGCGTGGCGAGTCGTGATCCCGCCCGCCCGGGCTCACGGGCGTGCGACCGCGGGGCGCCGCGCCGCTCGCGCCGACCGAGCAACGCCAGCAGCCGTGGCGGCGACTCCGCCACCACCCAGGCACGACCAGTCCGATCGGTGAACTTTCGACTGATCATCGGGATGGCCGCGATGATCGATTCCTCATTCTGATTCGCCGTCGGCCGGCGTTCGCGGCGCGCCATGTACATAGCCCAACGGATCCCACCGGCCGTCGCTTCGCCGAGACAGATTTCGAGTCAGCCGCTCGCGCCAGTCGGCGAACCCGGACTCGTTGGGTCTGGCTTCATCGGTGACGGGAAAGGGAGGATCCTCGCTGGCGATCTCCGACGGTGTCGCCAGCGGATTCCTGATGAACGGCCGAAGCCGCGCGCGGCTCCCGCTATCCGGATCCGTCCCGTGGACGGTTCGGTCGTTGGCTCGACGCATGGCGCTCGCGATCGAAAGAAAGCTGGACCGAGAGGCTCTCGAGCCGCCGCGCCGTTCTGGCCGCGGGACCTGGGGGAGGTGGCACACCGGCCACACACCAGCATGTTTAATCTACACCCGCGCAACCCGAGACGACGTTCGCGACAGCGAGCCGCTGCGGAGCGATCAGCTCGCCGTCGCGGTCTCATGCCGTGCATGGTTCGTTGAGCAAACTATCGATCCTCCGCGCCGCGGGCGGGCCGCGGGCGGGCCGCGGCGTCGGTGACGAGCTTCTTGGCAACCAGCTCCCGACAGATGTATGAGATCACGTAATCTGGCGCGGTATTCACGACGATCTCTCGCGTTGCGACGAGCTCCACGATGATCGATCCGACCGCCCGCCAGAGCGGCGAGTCTCGTTGGTCGGCCAGAGGTTGGTTCATGGCTGGGCGATTGCGACGCTGCGCCTCGGCTACCTCAGAGACTTCTGGAATCCCACGAGACCCGCGCCCCCCTCGCCGACCATGATGCCTGGTCCGGCTTTGCCGCCGACGACTGCACCCATGAGCAGCTCTGCGCCTCCGACGATCATCGTCGCCGTAGTGGGCGGGGTCGCGCCCGACTCGAACGCGATGGTCGACGACGGCGGTACCGTGGCGACGGCGGGGACGGGGGCGGTGGCGGCCGTATCTCGGTGCGCCGCGCCGCTCTGAGCGATGAGCGACGCGGCGAGGAAAAGCACCGCCAGGGTGGTGGCAAGGTTGCGGATGACCGACATGCGAATCCCTCCGGGATTCAAGACTCTTCTCTGCACCACGCATCCTATGCTCCGACGGCCTGCGCGGCCATCGCTCCTATGGAGTACGCCGCTCGGGGGTTACGGCCGGGTGCGCTGGGAACTCACACGTCCGCCGCCCGCGGCCGGCGCGCGCGCGGGAGCTCGAGCGTGAACCGAGCCCCCTCCCCGACGGTGCTCGAGACCGTCAGATCGCCGTTCATCGCCCGGGCCAGATCGCGGCTGATCGCCAAGCCCAGCCCAACGCCGCCGCGTCGTTCGTTCAATCCGGTCTGGAGCTGCACGAACGGATCGAAGATCGCGCTCAATTGATCCGCGGGGATCCCCGCCCCGTCGTCGGTGACGTGGATCGCGATCGTCGCCGGCGCCACCGTCGATTCGAGCGCGATCGTGCCGTGCGGCGCTTTTCCGTACTTGATCGCGTTCATCACGAGGTTGAGCAAGATTTGCCGCACGTGATCGCCGTCCGCCCACACGGCCTCGTCGGCCGCGCCAGGCTGATGAATCAACGTGACCTCGCGCTCGACGACCACGGCCTGCAGCATCGCCGCGACCTCGCGCAGCATCGGCTGCACGGCGACTTCACCGTATCGATACTCGAGACGTCCGTCTTCGCCTCTTGCATGCGCGAGGATCGCCGTGATCAGCGCCAGCAAGTGCGCCTGATTCTGCCGGATGCGCGAAAGATCGAGTTGCTGTTCCGGCGAGATCGGGCCGCGCAGCCCCATCTCCATCAGTGTCACGTAGCCGCCGATCGCGTTGAGCGGCGTCATGAGCTCGTGGCTCATGTTGCTGAGAAACGTCGACTTGGCGCGATTGGCCACGTCTGCCGTGTCGCGCAGGATTTCCGCTTCGCGATACAGTCGCGCGTTGTCCAGCGCCAATGCGCACAGATCGGCGACGTTCGACGCGAGCGTGACCTCGTCCGGCGAGAAGGGCGGGTCGTTGCCCGGAGCGATGAATGTGATCGCGCCCAACACCGACCCGCGCACCGCGAGCGGCACGACGAGCGTGCGACCGAAGTCCTGGGCCCCGACCACCGGTTCCTCGGCCGGCACCGTCTCGCTTTCGGCGCCGGCCGAACCGCGCCGCCGCGCCACGCGCGGCGGCGAGAACCAGCGATCCGCGAATGCTTGCGCCTCCAGTTGCTTCGATGGATCGGGGTGGTCGATCGCCAGCCGGCGGACTGCCCCGTCCAACTCGATGATGTCGACGATGCACCAGCTGTCTCCGCGCGGAAGCGTCCGGCGCGCCACCGCGGCCTGCGTCGCCGACTCGTCGAGCGATTGCGCCAAGTCGCGACTCACCGCGGCCAAGAACCGCCCGCGCACACCGTCCTCGAGCGCGCTCCGCGCCAGGTCCTGCTCGCGCAGCGCGCTGAGCATCAACCGCTCGGTGAGCGCTCGTTGCCCTCCGCCGCTCCGATGCTCAGCCATCGGGGACTGCCGTCGGCGGTGTGACGCGCTCGGGAACGCCCGTCGTGATCCCCCGATAGCTCGACAACGATTCGCCCACGACGGCGCCGGCGGCCGTCAACTGGTACGTCCGAAAATCCGTGGCGTGCTCGCTGCCGCGCATCTTGACCACGGACAACACCTTCTCCAGCCGTCCGTCGATCTCCACGTAGCGCTGCGCAAGAATGTCGTCGGTGATGAACGACACGCGCTCGTGCGTGAAGTGCCCGCCCGGATAGGCGTCGACGACTTCATCCGTCATCAGCACCGTCACGCCCGTCGCCGTGAGCGCGCCGACCAACCGGTAGAGCGATTCGCGAAAGTCCATCCGATACGTCGGGGCCAGCGCGACCTCGAACCCGGACAGCGAGTCGATGACGACGCGCGTCGCGCCTACGCGTTGGACCGCGCCCTGGATCTCGGCCAGCATCTCGTCCACCGAGAGATCGAGCGGGCGCAAGTACGTGACGGCCAGCCGTCCGCGCTCGATCATCTCCTCGAAGTCGACCGCCACCGTCTTGGCGCGCGCGACGTACGCCTCGGGATATTCCTCGAACACCGCGACCACGCAGCTCTCGCCGCCGTGGAGGCCCGTCGCCACGAACTGCGTGGCGAACGTCGTCTTGCCGCTTCCGGCGGGCCCGGTCAACAGTACCACGTCGCCCGACGGAATACCCCCGCCCATCATGTCGTCGAGCCCCGGCACGCCCGTCGCGAGACGGCGCTCGCTCCGAATCACGCGCTGCTGCTGCTGCTCCGGAATGCGCGGATAGACGTGCATCCCGGCGCTGGTGAGCCGGAAGGTGTGCAGCCCCGGCATCGGGTTGCGGCCCCGAACTTTCACGGCGCGCAGCTTTCGAGTCGTCGAGTTTCGATCGACGTCCTCCGAAAGCCAAAGGATCGTGTCGGCGACGGTGAACACCGGATGCCGCCGGTCGGCGTCGGCGTATTCGCCGATCAGGAACGACGTGACCTCCCAGGTCGTCAACTGCTGCGCGAGCCGGTTGACGAATCGGGCCAGCTCGACCGATCCGTCGGATTCGGGCGAGCGATGCTCGCCGACGATGGTGCGGAAGGAATCGACCGCCACGAACGCCGGCGAGGCATCGGCCACGCTCGTCACGATGCGCTCCAGCACGGCGTCGAGATCGCCGCTCGCCGCCTCCGTCGCCAAGTTGACGAACCGCACGGCCGACGGAACGCGGCCGGCGTCGAAGAAGGAGAGTTGCCGCTGGTAGCGCAGCATCTTGACCGTCGGTTCGCCGAGCACCGTGAAGTAGAGCGCCGGATGCTCCGGCGTGGCGTTGGCGAAGATCACCTGCTGAACGAGCGTCGTTTTGCCCGATCCGGGCGCCCCCGCGATCAGATTGAACGAATACTCACAGAGCCCCCCGCCGAGCACGGCATCGAGCCCGGGGACGCCCGTCGCGACGTTGCGAATCGATAGCAGCTCCTTGTCGCTCATTCGAACCGCCTGTCGTCGCGCGTTTGTGCCGATCCGTCGTGAACAAGGAGATGTCGTACCATGTCCGCTCCAATGAGGTCGCTCAGAATGTCCACGATGGCCGTGATCAGCGACTCGAGCGCTTCCGCGGCCGCTTTCGCGCCGTGTCCGCCGACGCCGGCTGCGACCTCGAGATGGATACGGCTGCCCTCGACGCGGCGCATGGCCTCTAACACCTCGCTTCCGGCCTGGACGCGCGACAGCGCCCGTACGAGCAACGCCGCGAATCCGTCTTCCCCGAAGGTCTCGCGTAGGTCCTTCGACACGCGTTCGTACGCCCTCTGCATCGCAGCGGCGAGCGCAGACTCTTCCGTCACGTCAATCGTCTCGCGATCGAGCAGGTGCCGAGCCAACTGGCGCGATTCCGCGGATCCGTGGCTCGTCATTCCGATGCTGGCCTTGGTAAGGGGGAGCGCCGCCCGCGCGGCGATGTCCGCGCGCGTCGCGAGCCATGTCGTGGCGGCTCCGTCGCCGTCGCATCCTGCAGCCTAGCGCTCGGCGGCGTGTCTGCCTATCGCACGAACGGGCGAACGGCGGCGTACGCCCTTCGGCGCAGGCGACCGGCTCGGCCTTCGGTCGTCCCAACGCCGTCGCCAGCGAGGGAGGCTACCCGTTCCCGTCCCGGCGCGCGTAGGCCGCGATCTGCAACCGGGTGTGCAGCGCCAGCTTTTCCATGACGTTGCGCACGTGGCTCTTCACGGTGTGGGCCGCGATGTTGAGCCGCTGGGCGATCTCCTTGTTGCTCAAGCCCTCGCCGATCAGCTCGATGACCTCTCGCTCGCGGCGCGTCATCCGGACGTCGTCCGTGACGCGCTCGGCGCCGCGCGATTCGCCGCGCAGGACGATCTGCGAGAACAGGCTCTCAGTCATACGCGGCGGCAGCACCTTGTCTCCGGCGGCCACGGCCCTGATCGTGGCCACGAACTCGTCGAACGTCGCGTCCTTGAGCACGAAGCCCGCTACGCCGGCGTTGACGAACTGGACGATGTCCTCGTTCATCGCCATGAGGTCCATCATGACGATCCGCGTTTCGGCCCACCGCTTCGTGATCTCGGCGGCAACGTGCAAACTGTCCTCGTCGCGCAATCCGGCATCGAGCAGCAAGACGTCGGCCTGTGCCTGGTCGAGGAACTCGGCGTCGGCGCTAGCGGCGACCGCCACCCGAAGGTCCGGAAGCTGGCTGAGCATCGCCGCGAGCCCGTCGCGGACGAGGCGATTGTCGTCGACGATGGCCACCGTGATCATGGTGCAACTTACCGCGTCGGCGCGGAGGGCGCATCTGAGCGATCGCCGGAGTACATCGACTACTCCGATCGTGCGATTGCCGGCCTACGGAGTGCTTCTTAACCTGCCTCATATGAAACAGGTCGAAGGGGTCTCGCTCGGCAGACCGGACAATGGCAGCGGTGGGACCGCGGCGACCGACCGGCTGTTGCTCGACATCTTCGATACGATCCGCGAGCCGCTCCTCGTCCTCGACGCCGAGTGCCGAGTCACGCAGACCAATCGCGCCTTCTTTCGGACCTTTCACGCCGGGCCGGAAGAGACGATCGGCCAGGTCCTGTTCGAGCTCGGGAACGGGCAGTGGAACGTCGCGGCGCTCCGCACGCTGCTCCACGAGCGTCTCACCGCCGAAGTCGAAGTCTACGACGTCGACGTCGACCACGTCTTCCCGGGGATCGGGCGGAAGATCATGCGAGTGAACGCCCGGCTGGTGGTCAACGAGCCGGGCGCGGCCGCCGCCACGCTCCTCGCGATCGAGGACGTGACCGAGCAGCGCCTCGCCGAAGCGCGCCTCGCCGCGCAGCGTCGCGAGCTCGAACGCTCGAACGCCGCGCTCCACGAGTTCGCGTTCGTGGCATCGCACGACTTGCAGGAGCCGCTGCGCAAGATCGTGTCGTTCGGCGAACGGCTCGAGACGACGGCGGGTCCGATTCTCGACGGCAAACCGCGGCTCTATCTCGAGCGGATCCTCAACGCGGCCGGCCGCATGCGGTCCCTGATCAACGACCTGCTGTCCTATTCGCAGGTGGCGGCGAGCGCCGAGCCATTCGTCCTCACGGACCTCGCCGCCATCGCGCGCGACGTGGTCGCCGACCTCGAGACGACGATCGCCGACTCGGACGGGCGCATCGAGATCGGACCGTTGCCGATCATCGAAGCGAGCGCGCCGCAGATGCGCCAGCTGTTTCAGAATTTGCTCGGCAACGCTCTCAAGTTCCGGCGCATGAATACGCCGCCGGTCGTCCAGATCACGGGATCGGAAGCGGCGCACGGCGCGTGGGTCATCACCGTGACCGACAACGGGATCGGATTCAGGGACACTCAGCAAGAACAGATCTTTCGCATGTTCGAACGCCTTCATCCGCGAACGCAGTACGAGGGCTCCGGCATCGGTCTGGCGATCTGTCAAAGGATCGTCGAGCGTCACGGCGGCACGATCGCAGCGACGAGCACCGCCGCGCGGGGCGCGACGTTCACCGTTACCCTCCCGGCCGCACAGGCCCGCGCGGAGTCCTGGTCATGATGACGCAAGACAAACACAAGATTCCGATCACGATTCTCATCTGCGACGACGACGAGGACGACCGCATGCTCACCCAGCAGGCGCTCGAAGACGCGCACGTCTCAAACGAGGTGCGCTTCGTGGAGGACGGCGAGCAGCTGTTGGATTATCTCTATCAGCGTGGAGCGTTTGCCGGCGAGACTGGCGCGGCGCCGCGACCCGGCATGATCCTCCTCGACCTGAACATGCCGGCCATGGACGGGCGGGAGGCCCTCCGGCTCATCAAGCAGGACCCGACGCTGGTCGACATTCCCATTGTCGTGCTGACGACGTCCTCGCTCGACGAGGACGTGATCCGAAGTTATCGGCTCGGTGTGAACTCTTTCATCACCAAACCGGTAACATTCTCCGGGCTCGTCGAGGCGATGAACGTGCTCGGGCGGTACTGGCTCGAGATCGTCGAGCTGCCGCCGCAACCGGCCTAGCGCCAGCGATCTTAGAGCGCGTCGCTCGCGGCGAGCTACGATTCGGCACGTGTGTTGCCCCGTCCCTCGGTGTCGGTGATCGCGTCACTCGGTCGCGCCACCTGCCGGAGCACCTCTCCACCGAGGGAGAATCGAATGACACGCACCACACGGTTGGCCGCCACGCTCGCGCTGCTGTCGCTCGGCAGCGCGCTGCACGCCCAGGATCGCGGTCGAGGGCGCGGCGAGCCCGCGCACAAACCGGCCGCCGTGCCGGCGCAAGAACAACAGCAGCGCGCCGCTCAGGAAGAGCAGCGCACGTCGGCCTACAAGCGGACGCTCGACCACCAGGTGCACGTCGTCCAGCAGAAAACGGCCACCCTCGACCGCGCCAAACGCCCGGCGCAGCTTCGAGCGCAGCAGGCGTACGCCGCTGAGCTTCAGAAGCAGCGGCAAGAGATGCCCGATCGCCGCGATTTCACCGCCGATCCGTACGTCTCCGCGCCGGGGAAGTATCGGTACCTCGTCGACGGCGCCGTTCGCCAGACGAACGAGTATGGCGCTCAGGTCCTCCGTCAGGCGGTCGACAACGGCTACCAGCAGGGCTATCTCGCCGGGCAAGCCGATCGCGCCGATCACTGGAAGTCGAGCTATCAGACGTCGCCGGCGTACGAGGATGCGAATTACGGATTCGCCGGCAACTACGTGGCACAGGCGGACTACAACTACTACTTCCGCCAGGGCTTTCGGCGCGGCTATCAGGACGGGTTCGGCGCTCGCCTGCAGTACGGCGCCAACTCGAATGGCACGACGTCGATTCTATCCAACGTGCTGACGAGGATTCTCGGGCTCACCGCCCTCTGATCGACGCGAAGTCGCCGATTGCCGCCCGGCGCGGCGCTCGGCGACTTCGTGGCGCGGTGGGCTCATGTCCACTTCAGGCTGCCATCGGCGATGGGCAGCGTGCGCACCCGAATCCCGGTCGCCGCGAAGATGGCGTTGCACACCGCGGGTGCCGCCGCCGGAAGCCCAGGTTCGCCCAAACCCGTCGGCGGCGCGGACGACTTGATGAAGTCCACGTCGACCACCGGCGGCGTGTTTCGCATGCGCAGCATCTTGTACTTGTTGAAGTTCGTCTGCGCGGCGGCCCCGTTCTCGATCGTGAGCTTCTGGAACCAGGCCGCGCCGATGCCGTCGAGCATCGCGCCCTGCACCTGACTTTCCGCCGCGCTGAGATTGATGATCGTCCCCGCGTCGACGGCGGCGGTCAGCTTCTTGATCGCCAGTTCGCCGTCGCGGCTCACCGAGACGTCGGCGACGATCGCGATGTACGCGTTGTTCGTATGCGTGATCGCGAAACCCAAGCCCTCGCCGCGCGGGCGAGACGCGCCCCAGCCCGCCTTGGCCGTCGCGCGCACGAGCACCGTTTTCATCTTGGCGGCGTCGAAGCCTCGGCCTCTGTCGGGGACCGCGGACAACAGGTCGAGCGTGAACGCGAGCGGATCGCGGCCGGCCGCGTGGGCCAGCTCGTCGACGAAGCACTGCGTTGCCCAGACGTTGCCGTTGTCGCCCGGCGCGCGCCAATAGCCGGTTGGAATTCCCGGCGGCAGCTTGCTCGACTTCACCTCCGAGCCGGCGATCGCGATGAAGGGGAAACCGCCGGCGTTCATGTCGCCGGGGCCGCCCGCCATCTTCACGAATGCGTCGTGCAACGCCACGACCTTTCCCTCGCCGTTCAGGCCCGCGGTGAAGTAGTGCCATCCATTCGACCGATAGTTGTCATGAGCGAAGTCATCTTCGCGTCTCCACATCAGCTTGACCGGCGTGCCCTCGAGCCGCTTGGCGATCGCCGCCGCCTCGAGCGAGTACTCGTTGCTCCCGCGCCGGCCGAAGCCGCCGCCGAGCCGCGTGATGTGCACCGTGACGTCCTTGGCGGTGAGACCGAGGCCGCGCATCACCAGCCCCTGGCCGCTCGCCGGGATCTGCGTCGGCGTCCACATCTCCATCGTGCCGCTCTTGAAAAGCGCCGTGCAGTTCTGCGGCTCGAGCGTCGCATGGGCGAGGAAGGGATAGTGGTAGGCCGCCTCGATCACCTTCGCGCCCGCGGGCAACGGAGCGGGCGGCGTCGCCTTCGCGAGCTGTTCCGCCTGCGTCGCCATCTCCGTGCTGCTCTGCGTCGCGACGGGGCCCGCGTCCCACGCGATCTTCAACGCCTTGGACGCGCTGAATGCGTTCCACGTCGAGTCGGCGACCACCGCCACGCCCGGCGTGAGCCCGTCGATCCCATCGAGCACGAACGCGTCGCGCACGCCGGGATGCTGCTTCACCTCGTCGAGGTTGGCGCTCGCGACCTTGCCGCCGAACACCGGGCACTTCGTGTACGTCGCGTACACCATGCCGGGCAGCTTGACGTCGATGCCGAACAGCGGTTGGCCCGTGACGATCTTCTGATTGTCGACGCCGGGCACGCGGGTGCCGAGGAGCTTGAAATCTTTCGAGTCCTTGAGCGGCGCGTCGGCCGGCGGCGTGAGCGTGGCGGCCTTGGCCGCGAGCTCGCCGTAGGTGGCGCGGCGCTTCGACGACGCGTGGACCACGGCGCCCCGATCGGTCGTGCACTCGGCGCTCGACACGCCCCACGTTTCGGCGGCGGCCGCGACGAGCATCGCCCGCGCCGTCGCGCCGGCCCGGCGGAGTGGGACGAAATTCGCTATCGTCGACCCGCTCCCGACGGAGAACTGCCGCCCGTACGCCGGGTTCAGATCGCCCTGCACGATCGTCACCTGCTCCCACGGCACGTCGAGCTCCTCGGCGACGATCATCGGCAGACCCGTCTTGATGCCCTGCCCCATCTCCGAGTTCGGCGCGATGATCGACACCGCGCCGCTCGGCGCGATGCTGATGAACGCGTTCGGCTCGAAGTTGCCGGCGGGCGCCAACGCGCTTTCCGCGAACGCCGGCGCGGCGCCGAAGCGCAGGTACGTGCCGACCAAGAGACCGCCGCCGGCGAGCGCGCTGACCCTGATGAACGCTCGCCGATCGACGACCGGCGATGGGCTCTTCTCGGAGCGACTCATGACCGACCTCCGTTGACGGGCGTGCTGCCAGCGGCGA
>Ga0134128_10011087_pt1 | contig 10792 bp, 9 predicted proteins | sample KB31754_FD_96462 | JGI IMG/M metagenome (GOLD analysis project Ga0134128, IMG submission 96462) | Terrestrial soil microbial communities with excess Nitrogen fertilizer from Kellogg Biological Station, Michigan, USA - KB3-175-4 | ecosystem: Environmental > Terrestrial > Soil > Unclassified ...
CGGTCACGTTGGCGCTGACATCGCTCTCCGATGTGACATCGGTTCGAAAGAAACGTGCATTCGCGCCCAGCATCGCGGCGGCCTGTTGGCCTTTCACTTCATTGACGTCGAACAGCGCAACTTTCGCGCCCGCCGCCACGAGATGCTGTGCAACCGCATTGCCGAGCCCCGACGCACCGCCGGTGATGATCGCTGTCACTTGATCGAGTTGCATGAGTGGTTCCGTCTGCGCGAAACCTTGCATCTTAATGTAGGAGCCTGCTTGCAGGCGACATGGCGATGCTTTCGCCAGCAAGCTGGCTCCTACAAATCAAGGATGAAAAACCGATTGCAACCATGGTGGCCGGTGGCGCCCAGCGGCGCGCACAGCGGTTGGAAACCGAACTTCGCGTACAGCGCCTGCGCGGCATCCATGCCGGTGAGCGTTTCCAGGTAGGCGCGGCGAAAGCCGAGCTCACGCGCGGTTTGCAGGCAGCGCTGCATCATCGCCCGACCGGCGCCGCGGCCGCGCAATGCGGGCAGGAAATACATCTTGCGCAATTCGCAAACATCGGGTTCGGCGCCGGCAAGTGGGGCGATGCCGCCACCGCCGAGCACAGCGCCCTCGCTCTCGACCACGAAGTACGCACTGCGCGATTGCGAATAGGACGCGTGCATCGCGGCCACTTCGGCATCGTGGATCGCAAAGCCCGGGCCATCGGCGCCGAACTCCGGCATTACCTGGCGGATGACGCGTGCGATCGCGTCATTGTCGCGCGGCTCAATGGGGCGGATCAGGTAGTCGGCCATGCGCCAGCGTCGCTCGAAAAAAAGCGATTATGCGCGAGCGGTGCGGGAGTGGGAAATGGGGAGACTGAAGCGAGCGGGAGGACCGTGTCTTCGCCATTCCGGACGAAGGAGGACGTTGGCGCGGGAGTCCCGAGCCCCGCGTCTGCTAGTGCCGCGTGGCCGTGACGGTCAGGAATTCCTGCATGGCCTGGGCGTCCATCGGCGACGCGAGCAGATAACCCTGCACATGGGTGGCGCGGTGGTGCGCAAAGAACGCGCGCTGCGGTTCCGTTTCCACGCCCTCGGCGGTCACCGTCAATCTCAAGCTGTCGGCCAATCGCACGATCGCTTCGCAGATCGCGCCGTTGGCCTCGTCGCCGGGGATGCCCTGCACGAATGCGTGGCTGATTTTCAACCCATCCAGTGGCAAGCGGCGCAGGTAATTGAGCGAGGAATAGCCTTCGCCGAAATCGTCGATCAGCAAGCGTACGCCCATGCTTTTCAACGCGGCGAAGATTTCCAGTGCATCCGCCGCATCCTCGACCAGCGCGCGTTCGGTCAATTCAAGTTCCAGGGTGTCGGCCGGCAGCTGGTATTCCTCCATCGCGACACGCACCGACTCCAGCAGCGAGCCGCTCAGCAATTGCCGGAACGACACGTTCACCGCGATATGCGCGGGCGCCACGCCGGCGCTGCGCCACACACGCCATTGCCGACACGCTTGCGCGATCACCCATGCGCCGATACGCACGATTTCGCCGGAGTTCTCCGCGTGCGCGATGAACTGCGAGGGCATGATTTCGCCCAGGCTCTTGCTGTGCCAGCGCAACAGCGCCTCGGCGCCACTGATTCTGCCGTCCGCCAGCGCGAACACCGGCTGATAAACCAGCCGCAGCTCGCGGTTGTCCAGGGCTCGGCGCAACAGCCGCTCCAGCCGGGTGCGTTCGGCCAGCGCGGCACTGAGCTCGGGCGTGAAGCGCTGCGAAGTGTTGCGGCCGCGGCGCTTGGCTTCCGCCATCGCGGCATCGGCATGATTGACGAGTTGCTGCGCGGTTTCGCCGTCGTCGGGGAAACCCGCGATGCCGATCGATGCAGTGAGGGTGAATTCCTCGCCGTCGTGCAGGAACGGTTTGCGAAATGCGCTGACGATGCTGTCCGCCATTGCCTGCAAATTGCCACCCTTGCCTGCGTCGCGCAGCAGCACAGCAAATTCGTCGCCGGAGAAACGCGCGATCATGCTGCGCGTGCCGGCCATGCAGCGGCACAGACGGTCGGCTGCGCCGATCAGCAGGCGATCGCCGACCGCATGTCCGGCGGTATCGTTGGTCAAGTGAAAACGATCCAGATCCAGAAAGAGCAGCGCCGGCTGCGAACCCCCGGAACTGGCCGCGGCGATCGCGCGATCCAGCGCATCCATAAGGCTGTCGCGGTTGGGCAGCCCGGTGATGCGATCACTGGAGGCCTGGCGGCGCAATTGCTCCTCTGCGATTTTGCGATCGGTAATGTCCTGCAAGGTGCCGGCAACTCCATATACGCGGTCGTGCCGCAGCAGCGGACGCCCGACGATGCGCACCCAGCGATGGCGGCCGAGCGCGCTGGTCAACGGCAATTCCAGTTCGAAGCCGTGCGAACCGGTGCGCGCATCGCGCAGCGCGGTGCGCAGGCGTTCGCGTTCCTCGCTTGCATAGAATTCGAGCGCGCGGGTTTCGTTGATGGTGCTGCCCGGTTCCAGATCGTGGATGCGATAGACCTGTCTGGTCCAGAACAGCGTGTTGCGCAAGTCGTCGGCTTCCCAGCCGCCAATGCTCGCAAGCTTCTGCGTCATGTCAAACAATTCGGCCTGGCGCTTGAGCAGGGTGACATCGCTGAAAGTCGAGATCACCTGGAACGGGCGCGATTCACTCTCTCGGAATTGTGGCACCGAGCTGGAGGACAGCCAGCGATAAAGATGCAGGTGCGGCAGGTACATGCCGAAAACCGCGCTCTCCACGCTGCGACCGGTCAGCAGCGCGCGCATGCCGGGCAGGTCATCGAAGCCGAGTTCAACGCCGTGCTCATCCACCAGTCGCCAGCCCTGGGCCGATTCGCGGCGCAGGTTCAACACCTCGCTTTCGGAAAGGCCGAGGATGCGGCAGGCGGCCGGATTGGCTGAAACGATCAGGCCCTGGGCATCCTGCACCAGCACGCCTTGATCCATCGCGTGCAGCAACTGCCGGTAGCGGGCTTCCGCGGCTTTCAGCGCGGCGTTCGAATCCGCACCGCCGGGCACGTCGAAGCTCTCGACGTCGGCGACGCCGGAAGGAACCGACTGCTGCGACAGGTGCCGCATGCTGCCCCCTGGAGCGCCCGGGCTGCTGGCGCTCAGGCTGGCAAGCGTGCGCCTGTCAATGCAAAAAATAAGTTAAAAATGGTGACGAAAACGCATGGCGCGCAACATCCGCGCGCGGATGGAATTTATCCCTTTTGCGCGCGCACCACGCGGCTGCCGGTAGGATGGCCCAGTTGCGCGGAAAGCCACAGGCCGGTTTCGATCAAGGCATCCATATCCACGCCGGTTGCGATGCCCATGCCGGCCAGCATGTAAACCACGTCTTCGCTCGCGACATTGCCGGTGGCACCATGCGCATAAGGGCAGCCGCCGGTGCCGGAGACCGAGCTGTCCACCACCATCACGCCTTCTTCCATGCAGGCCAGGATATTGGCCAGCGCTTGTCCGTAGGTGTCATGGAAGTGCACCGCAAGCGCTTCAATCGGTACTTCGGAGGCCACGGCCAGCAGCATCGCGCGCGCCTTGTCTGGCGTACCCACGCCGATGGTGTCACCCAGCGATATTTCGTAGCAGCCCAGTTCGTGCAGACGTTGCGCCACATGCACCACGTCGGCGAGCGGCACTTCGCCCTGGTAGGGACAGCCGAGCACGGTCGAGACGTAACCGCGCACGCGCACGCCGTCGGCTTTCGCGCGCCGCAGCACCGGCGCGAATCGCTCGATGGATTCGTCGATCGAGGCATTGATGTTCTTGCGATTGAACGCTTCCGATGCCGCGGTGAACACCGCGATCTCGGCCACGCCCACCGCGCGCGCGCGTTCGTAACCTTGTTCGTTGGGCACCAGCACGGGATACGCGACGCCCGGCTTCTTGTCGATGCCTGCATACACCTCCGCCGCATCGGCCAACTGCGGGATCCATTTCGGGCTGACGAAACTGGTCGCCTCGATGGTACGCAGTCCGCAAGCGGCAAGCCGATTGATCAGCGCGATCTTCACCGCAGTCGGAACGATCGTTTTCTCGTTCTGCAGGCCGTCGCGCGGACCGACTTCGACGATGCGAACGGTGGCGGGGTGCGCTGTCATGGCATGCAGGTGAGATTGGAGCGGGAGCGTATCAAGTAGCGCATCTTTCGCGTTCAGGGACGAACGCTATCAATGTCGCATCAGCCTCGACAAAATCGCCGACCGCAGCATGCACCGATTCCAGCTCGCCTGCGCGCGGCGCGCGCAAGGTCAACTCCATCTTCATCGCCTCCATCACCAGCAATTCCTGGTTTTTCACCACGGTGTCTCCGGGATTTGCCTTGACCAGCACCACACGGCCCGGCATCGGCGCGAGCACACGATCACTCGCTTCGGCGGCGCTGGCTTCAAAGGCGAAAGCCGGTACGCGCGAGAATGCTTCCCGCGCGTCGGTTGCCACATGCACGCATACACGAAGTTCATCCACCGCGACGCGGATGCGCTGTGCCTCGTCGTCGAAACGCGCACTGAGCCACTCGCCCTCGATGCGGGCTTGGCGGACGGCAAGGGATGGCACGACTTTTCCTTCGCCCTCGCGCGCGCGCGCGACCGAATGCCCTGCGCTTGAAAGTGCCAGCCCAGCGAAGGGGTCTGAGGCTGGATGGGAGGCAACGAGCCTCAAGGTGTAATCACCACCGTAACCACGCGCTTCGATCTCAAAGCGCTCGCCGCGTTGCGCCAGCACCACGATGCGCTTGCCTGCGTGGCCGATGCGCCAGCCATCCGCGATGCTCCAGGGTGAATGCGGGTCGCCGCTGGCGCGCGCTTGCGCGAGCGAAGCCTGTTCGCCGTGCAGCAGCACCGCGGTTGCCGCGGAAAATAGCGCGACCGGCGAGGGCGGCGCACCGGCGGCCAGAAATTCATCAAGATGCCGATCCAGGTAACCGGTATCGATGCGGCCCTCGACGATCGCCGGATGGCGCAGCAGCCGTTCGAGAAACGCGATATTGGATTTGGGCCCGGCGATCTCGCACCGCGCCAGCGCATCGCGCATGCGCGCCAGCGCGCGCGGGCGATCCTCGTCCCACACAATCAATTTCGCGATCATCGGATCGTAGAAGATCGAGACACTGTCGCCCTGATCCACGCCGGCGTCGATGCGCACATGCCGGGATGGCGAAGGCAACGCGAGCTTCTCGAGCTTGCCGGAACCGGGCAGGAAATTCTGCTCGGGATCTTCGGCATACAGCCGCGCTTCGACCGCGTGCCCGCAGGCCTGTACCTGTTCCTGAGCGAGCGGCAATTTTTCGCCGGCGGCAATGCGCAATTGCCATTCGACAAGATCAAGCCCAAGCGTTTCCTCGGTAACCGGATGCTCGACCTGCAAGCGCGTATTCATTTCCATGAAGTGGAAATCGCCATCCGCACCGACGATGAACTCGATCGTTCCGGCGCCGACGTAATCCACCGCTTTCGCCGCCGCCACGGCGGCCCTGCCCATCGCCGCGCGGCGCGGCGCATCGAGGAAAGGCGAGGGCGTTTCTTCCAAAACTTTTTGATAGCGGCGCTGCGCCGAACATTCGCGCTCGTTCAGGTGGATGACGTTGCCGCAGGTGTCGCCGAACACCTGGAATTCGATATGACGGGGGTGTTCGATGTAGCGCTCCAGGATCATGCGTGCATCGCCGAACGCGCTGTTGGCTTCGCGTTGCGCCGAAGCCAGCGCATCGGCGAATTCGTTCTCCGCGCGCACGATGCGCATGCCCTTGCCGCCGCCGCCGGCAGCGGCCTTGATCATCAGCGGAAAGCCGATCTTCTTCGCCTGCGCGAGCAGCGTCCCTTCGTTCTGATCTTCCCCGTGATAACCCGGCACCAGCGGCACGTCATGCTTTTCCATCAGCAGCTTGGCTTGCGCCTTGGAGCCCATCGCCTTGATGCTTTCCGGCTTCGGGCCGATGAAGACGATTCCCGCATCGGCGCATGCGCGCGCGAACGCCGCGTTTTCGGAAAGAAATCCATAACCGGGGTGGATCGCCTGCGCTCCGGATTGCTTTGCGACTTGAAGAATCACATCGCTGCGCAAATAAGATTCGGCCGGACGCGAGCCGCCGATCGGGAATGCGACATCGGCCATGCGCGTGTGCCGCGCGTTCGCGTCAGCTTCGGAATAAACGGCCACGCTGCGGATGCCGAGGCGGCGACAGGTACGGATCACGCGACAGGCGATCTCGCCGCGGTTGGCGATCAGGATGCAATCGAACATGCTCACGCGTCCCCCGGTTCTTGCACGACCCACGCCGGCGCGCGCTTGTCCAGAAATGCGGCGAGCCCTTGCTGGCCTTCGGGCGACACGCGCAAGCGCGCGATCAACTCGGCATTCGCATGGTCGGCGGCTTCGGCGGAAGTGGGTGTGATGCCGGCCATGCGCAACGCGAGCTGCTTGGCTTCGCGCTGCGCGATCGGACCGCCCTTGGCGAGAAAGTGCAGCGTGTGCGCGACGGCTGCGTCCAACTGATCCGCCGCGACCGCTTCATGCAGCAGGCCGATGCGCACGGCTTCCGCGGCATCGAAAACCTCGCCGCTGATGAACAGGCGGCGCGCATGCCGCGCGCCGATTGCCGCGGTCACGTAAGGCGAGATCACCGCAGGCACCAAGCCGAGTTTCACTTCGCTCAGCGAGAATTTGGTGCCGTCCACGCCGATCGCGATATCGCAACAGGCGACGAGGCCCACACCGCCTCCGTAAGCCGCGCCGTTGACGCGCGCGATCGTGGGCTTTGGAAAAAAGTCGAGCGCGCGCATCAGCGCGGCCAGCCGCAACGAGTCGGCGCGATTTTCGGTTTCGCTGGACGCAGCCATGCCGCGCATCCAGTTGAGATCGGCGCCGGCCGAGAAGCTCTTGCCCGCACCGGTGAGCAGCACGAAGCGAATGCGGTCATCCGCGGCGACTTCGTCCAGCGCCGCATGCAACGCCGCGATCAGCGCGTCGTCGAAGGCGTTGTGCACCTGCGGACGGTTCAGCGTGATCCGCGCCAGTGCGCCTGTACGTTCGAGCAGGACAGCGTCGTCCATCCGGAATCCTTTCGCCCAAAGTCCAAATGATAGCGGGTTGCCGCGCCGATCCGTCGCGCGCTAATCCCAGACGTAATCACCCGCAGCGTTGAGAAATATTCCTGCTCGCGCGCGGGCGACAGATCGGCGAACGGCAACACTGCGATGGATTTGTGCGGAATCGCGGGTGTTGTGTCTGGACGGATTGACGCCGCAGGCACAATGGGCGACGGGACGCGGATGTCACCGGCGCCGCGCTGGATGTCGGCGCGGCCACGGCAACTTCGCGCCTGATGCCGCCTGGGCCGACATCGAAAATCCATGCAAGCAGCAATGTGATCGGAAAGCCTAGTGCGATGGCGAAGGTGATGAAGCGCGGTGCCCAATCTGGCAGGTTCAGTTGCGACCCGACCGTTGCCGCGACCTGGATCAGCAGCCAACCGACCACCAGATAAGCCACGCCCACCTTGAACACCTTGCGGCGCTTGAGCTCGCCGATGAGCTACATGGACAAACATCCCCGGTGGCCGCCGCAGTCTAGCGTTTTCATGGCTGCGTCCGAGTTGTCCGCGGCGCGCGACGGTTGCATATCTAAATGAGAACCATTATCATTTACACACCATCGAACGGGAGTGCGGGGTCCATGAAGCGGGGTCTTGTTGCCGGACTGATTGGCTTGAACCTGCTCGCCGGCGCGGCGATCGCGGCCGACATGCCGGAATACAAGTTGGTCATCAAGGATCACCAGTTCCAGCCTGCGGAGCTGACGGTGCCGGCCGGCGCCAAATTCAAGGTGCTGGTGGCCAACCAGGATTCCACGCCGTCGGAATTCGAGAGCAACGAATTCAACCGCGAAAAGATCGTGCTGCCCAACAGCCAGATCACCGTGTTCATCGGGCCGCTGGACAAGGGCCGCTACAAATTCTTCGACGACTTCCATCAGGACACCGGCAACGGCGTGCTGATCGTGCAGTGAGCGCGCGGAGTAATACGCAATGCTAGGGGTTGCCCTGCTGGTTTTTCGCGAAGTGCTGGAAGCGGCGCTGATCGTTTCCATTGTTGCGGCCGCCACGCGCGGCGTCGCGCGGCGCGGCCTCTATATCAGCGGCGGCATCGCGCTGGGCGTGCTCGGCGCGGTCGTGGTGGCATTGTGCGCCGGCGCCATCGCGGAAGCGGTGAACGGATCCGGGCAGGAGCTGTTCAATGCCTGCGTGCTGTTTGCCGCGGTGCTGATGATTGCCTGGCACGTGATCTGGATGTCCAGCCATGCGCGCGAGCTGGTGCAGCACATGCGCAGCGTAGGCGGCGCGGTGAAAGCCGGTTCCAGTTCGCTGGGCATGTTGTTCGCGGTGGTCGCGCTGGCGGTGCTGCGCGAGGGTTCCGAGATCGTGCTGTTCCTGTACGGCATGGCCGCGGGTGGCGCCGGCGTGGGCGGCCTGGTCAGCGGCATACCGGTCGGTATCATCGGCGGCGTGGCGGTCGGCTTCGCCTTGTACTTCGGCCTGCTGCGGATTCCGCTGCGCTATTTCTTCACCGCGACCAACTGGATGCTGGTATTGCTGGCTGCCGGGCTGGCATCGACCGGCGCGCGCTTTCTGCTGCAGGCCGACTGGCTGCCGGCGTGGGGCAATCAGGTCTGGAACAGTTCGGCATTGTTGTGCAATGGCTCGGTGATCGGGCAGGCGTTGCACATCCTGATTGGTTATGACGCGCATCCGGCCGGCATCCAGATCGCGTTCTGGCTGAGCGTGGTGATCGCGCTGGTGATTGGCATGAAGTTCACCGCGCGCGCCTCCGGTAGTGCCGCGGCGACCGCGCCAACGGCCAGTACGCGCAGCACGGCCTAGTTTTCAACTTTTCATTTCATTGCTCGATGCGGAAGCACCGAGACGGGACAGGCATGTCCGAATCCGGAACGGAATCCGAACAACCAGAACGATGAGGAGGGTTCCGTGCAGCAATTGCTTGCCGACGTTCGTTTGCAAAGCCGGCCGATGCGGCGTGCATGTTTCATCGCGGCCGCGTGTTGCGCGCTGGCGGGCGCGCTTGTCCTGCCGCTGCGCGCGCATGCGGGCCCGGCGGAAAACATCTACACGCCGATTGTCGACTATCGCGAATGGGAGTTGGAGTTGAAGGGCGGCATCCAGGATTTCGACAATCGCGATCGCGGGGAGCTTGCCTACAAATTTGCTTTCGGCTATGGCATTGCGCCGCGCTGGGCCAGCGAGATCGAGGTGGAATATCCGCGCTCACCCGGAGCTGCGGCACGCGTGGAGGAGATCGAGTGGGAAAACATCTTCCAGCTCACCGAGCATGGCGAGCACTGGATGGATGTCGGCATCTTCAATGAGTTCGACCACAATCGTCTGGAGCACCGCAATACCTTCGTGATCGGCCCGATGTTCCAGAAGGAAACCGGCCGCTCGCAGTTCAATTTGAACATCAACTGGGAGCGGCGCCTGAGCGCGGCGCCGGCAGAAGGCGAAGACGATGAAGGCGACGCGCGACGGGTTGTCCTACGCCGCGCAGTGGAAGTGGAATCTGCACCCGCAATTCCAGCCTGGCGTACAGGTGTTCGGCGCACTGGGAGATCCCGCACACCTGCGTTCGCAGGAATTGCGCGCGGGCCCGGCGTTCTTCGGGGTGGCCAATCTGGGCGACGGCAAGAAGTTGCAATACAACGCGGCGCTGCTGGGCGGCCTCACCCGCGAGACGCCGAACACCACGTTGCGATTCCAGCTTGAGTACGAGTTCTTCTAAGGGGTTCGGAAATACGGAGATATTTAATGACGGAGATATTTCTGCTGCACTTGCTCACATCCGGAATACTCCGTACCGCGTCGGCCCGATCGGTGCATTGAGCGAAGCGGAAATTGCCAACCCGAGCACGCGGCGGGTATCGGCCGGATCGATCACGCCATCGTCCCACAGGCGCGCGCTCGCGTAATAGGGATGGCCTTGGCGCTCGTACTGATCGCGGATCGGCGCCTTGAATGTCTCTTCGTCTTTCTTGGACCAGTTCTTGCCGGACGCTTCGATGCCGTCGCGCTTGACCGTCGCCAGTACGCTTGCCGCCTGTTCGCCGCCCATCACGCTGATGCGCGCGTTCGGCCAGGTCCACAGGAACCGACCGCCATAGGCACGCCCGCACATCGCATAGTTGCCGGCGCCGAAGCTGCCGCCGATGATCACGGTGAATTTCGGTACCGATGAGCACGCCACCGCAGTGACCATCTTGGCGCCGTCCTTCGCTATGCCGGCCTGCTCGTATTTTTTGCCGACCATGAAGCCGGTGATGTTCTGCAGGAATACCAGCGGTACCCCGCGCTGGTTGCATAGTTCGATGAAATGCGTGCCCTTCAACGCGCTTTCCGAAAACAGGATGCCGTTGTTGGCGATGATGCCGACCGGATAGCCATGGATATGCGCGAAGCCGGTGACCAGCGTTCTGCCGAAGCGCGCCTTGAACTCGTGGAATTCGGAAGCGTCCACGATGCGCGCAATCACCTCGCGCACGTCGAACGGCTGTCGGGCGTCCTGCGGAATCACGCCGTACAGTTCGCCGGCGGCGTACTTCGGTTCGAGCGGGTCGCGCAGTTCGAGCGGAATCGCCTTCTTGCGATTGAGGCTGGCGACGATATCGCGCGCGATCGCCAGCGCATGTGCGTCGTTCTCGGCAAAGTGATCGGCCACCCCGGAGATGGACGTATGGACGTCCGCCCCGCCAAGCGTTTCCGCA
>Ga0134128_10011088_pt1 | contig 10791 bp, 7 predicted proteins | sample KB31754_FD_96462 | JGI IMG/M metagenome (GOLD analysis project Ga0134128, IMG submission 96462) | Terrestrial soil microbial communities with excess Nitrogen fertilizer from Kellogg Biological Station, Michigan, USA - KB3-175-4 | ecosystem: Environmental > Terrestrial > Soil > Unclassified ...
GACCTGGCCGCACCGGCCGCAGAGCGCTTCGATGTCCTGTCCTACTCCGGGCGTCGCCATGGCCCGTAACTTAGCGCGCTTACAGCTCCGCGGGGTCGCGATATTCGCCAAAGACATCCCGAAAGACGCCGCAGATCTCCCCCAACGTGGCGTCACGCCGCGCCGCCTCGAGCACGACCTCCATGAGGTTGCCGGCGCCGCGGGCGGTCTCGCGCACACCGTCGAGCGCCGCCCGGGCGGCCCGGCTGTCGCGCCGCGCGCGCAGCTCGGCCACGGCCGCCCGCTGGGCCCGCTCGGGGCCGTCGTCGATCTTCAAGGTCGGGATCGCCGCGCCCACCGCTCCGGCGTCGGCGTGACGGTTGACGCCGACCACGCCGCGCGCGCCGCTGTCGATCTGCCGCTGGGTCCGGTAGGCGCTCTTGGCGATCTCCCGCTGGGGCCAGCCGGCTTCGACCGCGCGTACGATCCCCCCCATCCCGTCGATGGTCCGCAGGATCGCCTCCGCCTCGGCTTCGACCCGGTCGGTCAGCGCCTCGACGTAATAGCTCCCGCCCAGGGGGTCGGCGACGGCCGCCACACCAGTCTCCTCGGCCAGGATCTGTTGAGTCCGGAGCGCCAGCGTGGCCGACTCCTCGGTCGGCAGCGCGTAGGTCTCGTCGTAGGAGTTCGTGTGCAGCGACTGCGCGCCCCCCAGCACGGCTGCCAGCGCCTGGAAGGCGGTGCGCGCCACGTTGTTGAGCGGCTGCTGCGCCACCAGCGACACGCCCGCGGTCTGCGCGTGCGCCCGCAACAGCCAAGAGCGCGGGTTCTTGGCGCCGAAGCGCTCGCGCATGATGCGCGCCCACATCCGGCGCGCCGCCCGCAGCTTGGCGATCTCCTCGAAGAAGTCGCTGTGGACGTCCCAGAAGAACGACAGCCGCGGCGCGAAGGCGTCGACGTCGAGCCCCGCCTCGCGCCCGAGCTCGACGTAGCCGATGCCGTCCGCCAGCGTGAAGGCCAGCTCCTGCACCGCCGTCGCGCCCGCCTCGCGGATGTGATAGCCGCTGACGCTGATGGTGTTCCAGCGTGGCATCCGAGCCGTGCAATAGACCAGCATGTCCCGCACGATCCGCAGGTGCGGCCGCACGCCGCAGATCCACTCTTTCTGGGCGATGAACTCCTTGAGCATGTCGTTCTGGATAGTGCCGGCCAGCGCTTCGGGCGCGATCCCGCGCCGCTCGGCCGCTACCACGTAGAACGCCAGCAGCGCCACCGCGGGGGCGTTGATGGTCATGGAGGTCGTCACCTCGGCGAGCGGGATGTCGGCGAACAGGCGCTCCATGTCGGACACCGAGGCGATGGAGACCCCTTCCCGGCCGACCTCGCCGAGCGAGCGCGGATCGTCGGGGTCGAGCCCCATCAGCGTCGGCATGTCGAACGCCGTCGACAGCCCCGTCTGCCCGTGCGCCAACAAAAAGGCGAACCGCCGGTTGGTGTCCTCGGGCGTGCCGAACCCCGAGAACATCCGCATCGTCCAGAGCTTCCCCCGGTACATGCTGGCGTGCGGGCCGCGGGTGAACGGGTATTGGCCCGGATCGCCCAGCTTCGCCGCGTAGCTCCAATCGGCGCCCAGGTCCGACGGTCCGTAGGACGCCGCCAGCGGAATCCCCGACGGCGTCTCGAACTTTCTCTCCTCGTCCGACATGAGCTGCCGACGAGTCTACTCCTCTCCCGCGAGCCCCGACCCGCGCGAGCGCCCCCTTTGGCGCGCGAGGCGGCGGCTCAAACCGCCTCGGTCAGGCGCGGGCCGTGACTTCTGCGCCGGGGGTGGTGCCCTCGGGGCCGGGGACCACCACCGGGACGGTCTCCAGCGTCAGCTCCAGCGCCTCGTCGATCTTCTTGACGAAGACGATGTCCAGCTCGGCGCGGACGGTCTCCGGGACGTCGACGATGTCCTTGCGATTGCGATCGGGGAGCACCAGCCGCTTGATGCCCGAACGGTGGGCGGCCAGCACCTTCTCCTTGATGCCGCCGACCGGCAGGACCGTGCCGCGCAGGGTGATCTCGCCGGTCATCGCCACGTCGCCGCGCACGCGCCGCCCGGTGAGGAGCGACACCAGCGCGATGGTGATGGCCACGCCCGCCGACGGACCATCCTTCGACACGGCCCCTTGCGGGACGTGCAGGTGAATGTCCGTCTTTTCGAAGTCGGCGTTGATGCCGAGATCCTCGACGTGGGTGCGGACCCACGAGAGGGCCGCGCGCGCCGACTCTTTCATCACGTCGCCGAGCTGGCCGGTGAGGATCAGGCTCCCCTTGCCGGACATCGCCGAGGCCTCGATGAAGAGGATGTCTCCACCGGTCGGCGTCCAGGCCAGGCCCGTGGAGACCCCCGGGATCTCCGTCCGCTCGGCCGCCTCGGAGTAGAACTTCTGTGGCCCCAGGATGTCGGCGATGGCCGCCGGCGAGAGGTCCGGGTCATAGGTCTGGTTCTCGGCGACCTTCACCGCGACGGCGCGGATGACGCTGGCCACCTCGCGTTCGAGATTACGCACCCCCGCCTCGCGCGTGTACTGCTCGATGACGGTGTTGAGGGCGTCGTCGGACAGCTTGATCTTCTGATCGTCGAGGCCGTGCTCGGCGACCTGCTTCGGCACCAGGTGGCGCTTGGCGATCTCCAGCTTCTCCTCCCGCGTGTAGCCGGGGATCTCCAGCACCTCCATGCGATCGAGCAGCGCCGGCGGGATCGGGTCCAGCATGTTCGCCGTGGCGATGAAGATGACGTCCGAGAGGTCGAAGTTCACCTCCAGGTAATGATCGGAGAAGGTGGAGTTCTGCTCCGGATCGAGCACCTCGAGGAGCGCAGCCGAGGGGTCGCCGCGGAAGTCGGCCCCCAGCTTGTCGATCTCGTCGAGCATGAAGACCGGGTTGCGCGTCCCCACCCGCCGCATCCCCTGGATGATCCGCCCCGGCAGCGCGCCGATGTACGTCCGCCGGTGGCCACGCACCTCCGCTTCGTCGCGCACGCCGCCCAGCGAGACGCGGATGAACTCACGTCCGAGCGAGCGCGCGATCGACTTGCCGAGCGACGTCTTGCCGACGCCGGGAGGCCCGGCCAGACAGAGGATGGGCCCCTTCTTCCCCGGCGCGAGCTTCCGCACGGCCAGGTACTCGAGGATGCGTTTCTTCACCTTCTTCAGGTCGTAGTGATCGGTGTCGAGGATCTCGCGCGCCTGATCGAGGTCGAGCCGATCCTCGGTCCGCTTCGACCAGGGGAGCTCGACGAGCCACTCGAGATAGGTGCGCTGGACCGTGTACTCGGCCGAAGACTGCGCCATTTGCTTGAGGCGATCGAGCTGCTTGCGGGCGGTCTTCTCGACCTCGGCCGGCATGTCGGCCGCCTTGATCTTCTCGTCGAAGGCGTCGAGGTCGCTGGCGTCCTCGCCCTCGCCGAGCTCGTCTTGAATCGCCTTCAGTTTTTGGCGGAGGACCGCCTCGCGCTGGTGCTTGGAGAACTCCTCGCGAACCTGCGAGTCGATCTTCTGCTTGACCTTGATCAGCTCCACCTTGCGCTGGAGCAAGACCAGCAGGCGCCGGAGCCGCTCGGCCACGTCGACCTCGACGAGCAGCGAGGCGCGCTCCTCGGGCGACAGATCGACGGTCGCGGCGACGATGTCGCCGAGGCGCCCGGGATCCTTGTGCTGGTCGAGCACCTGCGCCGTCTCATCCGGGATGTCGGGCGAGATGGCGATCAGCTGCTTGGCGACGTCGTACACCGCCATGCCGAGACCGTCGATCTCGATCGGGTCCTTGCGGAGCTCGACCAGCGGCTCGTACGACGCCAGCAGGTAGGGCTTCTCCTGGACGAAGCCGGTCACGCGGCGCCGCTCGGTGCCGCGGAGGACGGCGGTGACGCGGTTCTCGGCCGCCTTGACGATACGGACGACCTCGCCTTCGACGCAGATGGTGTAAAGGTCCGCGCCGGCCGGCTCCTCGATGTCGGCGTCTTTTTGGGTGCCGACGAGGACGCGGGCGCCTTTGCCGCCCAGTGCCTCGATCAGGCGCAGCGAGCTCGCGCGGCCGATCTCCACCGGCATCACCGCGCCGGGGAACAGCACCAGGTTGCGGAGGGACAGGAGCGGAAGAGTCTTCGTGGTGTCAGCGCTCATGGGTGGGTTGACCTCTGCATTAGGATGCCGTGGGCCTGAAGAAGGTATAACAGATTTGTTTCCAAGAACCGGGGACGGTTCGGAGGCAGGCGCGCGGTCAAAATCGCCGGACGCCTCCCGAGGTGGTTCGCTGGCCGAATTCCTCGATCAGCTTCCGGGATTCGGCGTCGTCGGGCTTGATCTTCGGCGTCATGATCTCGACGCGGCAGAGCTGATCGCCTCGTGTTCCATCGCCGCTCTTCACGCCGCGACCGCGGAGGCGAAGCTTGGCGCCGCTCGACGTGCCGGGCGGGACGGTGACCGTCACGCGTCCCTCGAGGGTGGGGACTTCGATCTTCGCCCCCAGAGCTGCTTCGGTGAAGGTGATCGGCAGGGTGAGCTCGATGTCCGCGCCGTTGCGCCGCAGGTACGGATCGGGGCGGACCTCGATGTCGAGGTAGAGATCGCCGGCGGTCCCGTTGCGAGACGGCGCGGGCGCCCCCTGTCCGGGGAGACGCAGCCGTCCGCCGTTCTCCACGCCGGGCGGGATGTTCACCTCGACGGTCGACCCGCTGCCGGTGCGAATGGTCCGCTTGCCGCCCAGCGCCGACTCGACGAACGTCACCTCCAGGCGGCCCACCGCGTCGGCGCCGCGCGCGACGCGCGTTCGGACGCGGCGACCTTCGAAGCCGGCGCCCGCCCCGCCGCCGCCAAAAAGCGAGGCGAAGATGTCGCCGATGTCGAAGTCACCGTTGACCTCGACGCCACCGGTGCCGGCGCGCGAGCGGCCGAACGTCTGGGCGAACGCGTCGGCGTCGAATCCCTCCGGCATGCCGTCGGGCCGCATGGGCGCGTGCTTGAGGCGGTCATACTCCTTGCGCTTCTTGGAATCACCGAGGACATCGTACGCCTCGTTGATCTCCTTGAAGCGCTCGGTCTTGCGCTTGTCGCCGCCGGTGATGTCGGGGTGGTACTCCTTGGCCAGCTTGCGATAAGACTTCTTGATCGCAGCCTCGTCCGCGTCCTCCGCGACCCCCAACGTCTTGTAGAGATCTTTCATGCGGGGTTGGTCACTCCATCATGACACGACCGCGATGCGCTGTTGCGGCTTACGCGTGAAGGTCAGCTCGCCCTCGTCTTTTTCCTGGCCGCGGCCGACGAGGACCGTGTCCCCGGGGTGCAGCTCGCCCGCCAGGAGCTTGCGCGCCAGCGGGTCCTGGACGTAGCGCACCAGCGCTCGCTTGAGCGGCCGCGCGCCGTACTGCGGATCGTACCCCTGGTCGGCCAGGAAGGTCCGCGCCTCGGGCGAGAGCTCGAGATCGAGATCCCGCTCGCGCAGCAGCTTGCGCAGTCGGCCGAGCTGCAGGTCGACGATGGTGTCGATCTCGTTCCGCCCCAGCGGGTGGAAGATGACGATGTCGTCGATTCGGTTCAAGAACTCGGGCCGGAAGGTGCGGCGCAGCTCCTCCATCACGCGGTCCTTCGCCTCCAGGTTGGTCCAGTCGTGCAGATGCTGGCTGCCGACGTTGGAGGTCATGATGACGACCGTGTTCCGGAAGTCGACCGTCCTCCCCTGGCCGTCGGTCAGCCGCCCGTCGTCGAGCAGCTGCAATAATGTGTTGAAGACGTCCGGGTGCGCCTTTTCGATCTCGTCGAACAGGATGACGGAGTAGGGACGCCGCCGGACGGCCTCGGTGAGCTGGCCGCCCTGGTCGTACCCGACGTAGCCGGGGGGCGCGCCGATGAGGCGTGAGACGGCATGCTTCTCCATGTACTCCGACATGTCGATCCGCACCATGTGCGTCTCGTCGTCGAACAGGAATTCGGCCAGCGCGCGCGCCAGCTCGGTCTTCCCGACGCCGGTCGGCCCCAGGAAGATGAACGACCCGATCGGCCGGTTGGGATCCTGCAGGCCGGCCCGGGCACGGCGGACCGCGTTCGCCACCGCCTCGACCGCGTCGTCCTGGCCGACGACGCGCGCGTGCAGCCGTTCTTCGAGGTGCAGCAGGCGCGCCTGCTCCCCCTCCAGCATCTTGTCGACCGGGATGCCGGTCCACTTCGACACCACGGCGGCCACGTCTTCTTCGGTGACCTCCTCGCGCAGGAACGACCCGTGCTTCTGGGCCTCCTTCAGCTCGTCGCTTTTGGCCAAGAGCCGCTTGTCGAGCTCGGGGATGCGACCGAAGCGCAGCTCCGCGGCCTTGTTCAGGTCGCCGCGGCGCTGGGCCAGCTCGGCGTCGGTCTTGGCCGCCTCGGCCTCCTCCTTCAACTTGCGGATCCCGCCGATGAGGTTCTTCTCGTGCTGCCAGACCGTCTTCATCTGGTCGGCGCGCTCGCGCAGCTCGGCGATCTCGGTAGCGACGGCCGCCAGCCGCTTGGCCGAGGCCTCGTCCTTCTCCTTGCCGAGCGCCTGCTCCTCGATCGCCAGCGAGGTCAGCCGCCGTTCGATCTGATCGATGGGGTCGGGGCGCGAGTCGATCTGCATCTTGAGCCGGCTGGCCGCTTCGTCGACCAGATCGATCGCCTTGTCGGGGAGCTGCCGGCCCTGGATGTACCGGTGCGACAGGCGCGCCGCGGCCACCAGCGCCGCGTCGCGGATCCGAATGCCGTGGTGGACCTCGTAGCGCTCCTTGAGGCCGCGCAGGATCGCCACCGTGTCCTCGAGTGACGGCTCGCCCACGTAGACCGGTTGGAAGCGGCGCTCGAGCGCCTTGTCCTTCTCGATGTACTTCCGGTACTCGTCGAGCGTCGTGGCGCCGATGCAGCGCAGATCGCCGCGCGCCAGCGCCGGCTTGAGCATGTTGGCCGCGTCGACTGCCCCCTCGGCGCCCCCCGCGCCGACCAGCGTGTGCAGCTCGTCGATGAACAGGATGACGCTTCCCGCGCTGGCCTCGATCTCCTTGAGGACAGCCTTGAGGCGATCCTCGAACTCGCCGCGGAACTTGGTCCCGGCGATGAGCGACCCCAGATCGAGCGCCAGGATCCGCTTGTCCTTGAGCGACTCGGGGACGTCGCCGGCGGCGATGCGCTGGGCGATCCCCTCCACGATGGCGGTCTTGCCGACGCCCGGGTCGCCGATCAGCACCGGGTTGTTCTTGGTGCGGCGCGAAAGCACCTGCATCGCGCGGCGGACCTCCTCGTCGCGCCCGATGACGGGGTCGAGCTTGCCGTTGCGGGCGAGCTCCGTCAGGTCACGCGTGTACTTGGCCAGCGCCTGATATTTCCCCTCGGCCTCCGGATCGGTCACGCGCTGCGTCCCCCGCACCTCGGCCAGCGCCTTGAGGAGGGAGTCCCGGCGGACGCCCGCATCCTTGAGGGCGCGGCTGGCGGCCCCGAAGTCCTTGGCCACCAAAGCGAGCAAGAGGTGCTCGCTCGAGACGTACTCGTCCTTGAACTCCTTGGACTGCTTGGTCGCCTCTTCGAACAGGTCGGTCAGGCGGCGGCCCACGTAGATGTCGGCGGTCGAGCCGCGCACCTGCGGCTGCGCGTCGAGCGCGCTCTGAGCGGACCGGCGCACTTGCGCGGGGTCTATCCCGACCTTGCGCAGCAGCGCGCCGGTCACGCCGTCCTGCTGGTCCAGCAGCGCCAGGAGCAGGTGCTCGGGCGTCAATTCCTGGTGCCCGCGGCTTCCGGCCAGCTCATGCGCTGCCTGGACGGCCTCTCGGGCTTTGATGGTTAGCTTGTCGAGCCTCATGGGACGCGGTTAGAGGTAAGCACCGCGACAAGTCCGACAAGCTGAGTCCCTCCCGGACGCTCATCCCGGGGGCCTATCGACAAGGCGGCCGTTCCTAGTAGATTTCGGTGGTGTCGTATCTGGTTTTGGCCCGGAAGTATCGGCCACAGCGGTTCTCGGAGCTGATCGGGCAGGAGCACGTGGCCCGGACGCTGTCGAACGCCATCGCGGCGAACCGGGTCCACCACGCCTTCTTGTTCACCGGCGCGCGGGGCGTCGGGAAGACCAGCGCGGCGCGCATTCTGGCCAAGGCTCTCTCCTGTGAGAAAGGCCCGACGGCCGAGCCGTGCGGCGTCTGCGAGATCTGCCAGGAGATCGCCGGCGGCCGGTCGGTCGACGTCATCGAGATCGACGCCGCCTCGAACACCAAGGTCGAAGAGACCAAGTCGGTGCTGGAGGGGGTGCGCTACCTGCCGGCGCGGGCGCGGCGCAAGGTCTACATCATCGACGAGGTCCACATGCTGTCGGCGCATTCGTGGAATGCGCTGCTCAAGACGCTCGAGGAGCCGCCGCCGCACGTGGTGTTCGTGTTCGCCACGACCGAGGTGCACAAGATCCCCGGGACCATCCTCTCGCGCTGCCAGCGGTTCGACTTCAAGCTGATCTCGACGCCGCGGCTGGCGGGACATTTGGCCGAGGTGCTCAAGGCCGAGAAGATCGACGCGACGCCGGAGGCCATCCGCCTGGTGGCGCGGCAGGCCGCGGGGTCGGTGCGCGACGGGCTGTCGCTGCTCGACCAGACCATCGCCTACGTCGGCAGCGAGAAGCTGACGGCGGAGGTGACGGCCGACGTGCTCGGTATCGCCGACCGGCAACTCCTGGTCGGCCTGGCCACGGCGGCCCTCGACCGCGATCCGGGAAGCGCGCTGCGGCTCATCGCGCGCGCCGCCGACCGGGGCGTCGATCTGGGCCAGCTCGGACGGTCATTTCTGGGATTCCTGCGTGATCTGGAGGTCATTGCTTCGGTGAAGCCGGCGCCCGGTGTCGAGCTCGGCGACCTCATCGACGCCACGCCCGAGGAGATCGACGAGGCGAAGGCGCTGGCCGAGCGCGGCGGTCCGGGGCTCTTCACCGTGCTGTTCGACCGCTGGGCGCGCGCGGTCGAGGAGGCCTCGCAGCTGCCGACGCCGCGTCTGCTTTACGAAATGGCGGCGATCGATCTGTGCGCGGCGGAGCCGCTGGTGCCGCTCGGCGATCTGTTGCAGCGGCTCGACGATCTCGAGGCGCGCCTGCGCGGCGCGCGGCCGGCACCCGCCGGCACGGGCGGGGGCCCGATTCTGGCGCCGACTGCGCCGGCCCCGAAAGCGAAGCCCGCTCCAGCGCCCGGTCCCCGCTCCTGGGGAGCGCCGGCCGCGGCCGAGGCGCCGGCCGCACCGGCGCCCGCGCCTTCCGTCGAGCGTTCGCGCCCAGCCCCCGCCACCTCCGAGGACCTCTGGCGGCGCGCTCTGGCGACGTTCGAGAAGAAGAGCATGTCGCTGGGGTCGCTGATGGCCCACGCCGACGTCGTGTCGCTGACCGAGGGTGCCGTGACCCTGGCCTTCGGGCAGAAGCTGGACGTCGATCGGGCCGAGAAGGCGCGGTCGGAGATCGAGGCCGTGATCTCCTCGGTGTCCGGCCGGCAGGTCAAGGTGACGGTGACCTCCGGCGGCTCCGGCAACGGCGCCGCGGTCCGTTCGGAGGTCGGACAGCAGAGTGAGGCGGCCGCCGCCGACCGCCTGGCGCGCGAGGCCGAAGCGCGCCAACATCCGCTCATCCGCAGCGCCCAGGACGTCTTCGGCGCCGCGCTCAAGGAGATCAAAACCTGATGTCGATCCCCGACCTCAAGGGGCTGCTCGAGACGGCCCAGCGGATCCAGAGCGAGGTGGCGCGCGTGCGAGACGAGCTCGCCCGTAAGACGGTCGTCGGCGAGACCGGCGGCGGCCTCTGCCGCTGCACCGCCAATGGCAAGGGGGAGATCCTCTCGCTGAGCATCGATCCCGCGATCGTGGGCGACAAGAAGATGATCGAGGACCTGGCGGCCGGCGCGGTGAATATCGCCCTTCAGCGGGCCCGCGAGCTGGCCGAGGCCGACCTGGCGCAGGTGACCGGCGGCCTCCCCGTGCCGCCCGGGATGTTCGGAGGTTAGCGGCGGTGTTCGCGTCGCCGATCGCGCGCCTCATCCAACAGCTGGCCAAGCTTCCCGGGGTCGGCGAGAAGACGGCGGCTCGCCTGGCGTTCCACATCTTGCGCGCGGCGCCCGAGGACGCGACGGCGCTGGCGGCGGCCATCGGTGAGGTCCGGCAGAAGATCCGCTTCTGCTCGGTCTGCTGCGATCTGACCGAGTCCGACCCCTGCGCGATCTGCCGCGACCAGCGGCGCGATGGGGCCCTGGTCTGCGTGGTCGCCCAGCCGCAGGACCTCATCGCCATCGAGCGGGCGGGGGGATACCGGGGGCGCTACCATGTCCTGCACGGCCTGCTGTCCCCCCTGGACGGCGTGGGGCCGGACGACCTGCGCGTGGCTGAGCTGGTCCGGCGCTGCGGTGACGGGACCATCCAGGAGGCCATCCTGGCCACCAGCCCCAGCGTCGAGGGGGAGGCGACGGCCGTCTATCTGGCCAAGCTGCTCCGCCCGCTTGGGGTGCGGGCCACCCGAATCGCGACGGGCGTCCCCATGGGCGGCGAGCTCGAGTACGCCGACCAGGCGACGCTCGCCCGGGCCATCGACGGCCGGCGCGAGATGTAGGACGCGCACGTAGAACAGAGACAGGTAGAAGGCAGAGACAGAGAAATAGTCGGCCATCGCGTGGCCGGTCCTCAAGTGTCGGGCTTCACCGACGACGCAAGCTGGGGTACAATGCTTGAAACCCGGTTTCGCGAATGATATTCGTGAGCATTCCGTACTGGCGAGGAGCGCGATGAGTGGCCCCGATGTGATGTTCCCCGAAGAGCA
>Ga0134128_10011090_pt1 | contig 10790 bp, 12 predicted proteins | sample KB31754_FD_96462 | JGI IMG/M metagenome (GOLD analysis project Ga0134128, IMG submission 96462) | Terrestrial soil microbial communities with excess Nitrogen fertilizer from Kellogg Biological Station, Michigan, USA - KB3-175-4 | ecosystem: Environmental > Terrestrial > Soil > Unclassified ...
CCGACCCCCGCCAGGAGCACCACCGCGAGAGTCCAGGTGCTCCTGCTCGAGACACGGACATCTGCCGCCGCCTCGCCGCCCTCATGACCAGCATCGCGACTCATGCCGGACAGGGTGCATGACCCCCAGCACCCTCGTCAAACCGGCGTCCAGCGACTCGTAAGGGACCAGTAGCCGGCCTCGTGCATCAGCCGCCAGGCGTCATGCAGCATGAGGCAGCCCCCGTTGCGGCCGGGATTTCACCCGACGACTCGGGTCAGCGGGAATCCTGATCAGCATGGAACTCTGGGAAGCCGCCCAGGAGATCGGCCGCAAGCGCGGCAGCGTCGCCGACCACACCGCCAAACCAGCCGGGCGCACCCTGTACCCGCTGCGGTCGCGGATCACCTGCGCCCAGTGCCACCGCCGCATGTGCGGCCTCACCGCACCCGGAGCCGCGCGCACCTACTACGTGTGCCCGCACAACCCGAACAACCCCCGCGACGACAGCCGCGCACCCGGCCACATCCGCGCCGCCTTCCGCGACACCACCATTCACGCCGCCGTCGACGACATCCTCCGGCCGCTGCTCAGCGGCGACCGCGCCAGCGCCTACACCGCCCAGATCCCCGCCGGGCAGCCCGAGCGCGACGCGCTCACCGAAGCGAAGACCGCACGCTTGCGCCAGACGATCAGCCAGGCCGACACCGCGATCAGCGGACTCATGACCCAGCTTGAGCAACTCGGCAGCGATGACAGCCCCGCAGCCAACGCCTACCGGCAGCGCATCCGCGACCAGTTCACCCAGCGCTACGACCAGCGCACCGCCGCCCGGACCGAACTAGACCAGCTCACCGCCAACCAGCCGCCAGCCGAAGACCCGTCCCTGATCGCCGAACTGCCCCACGCGGCTGAACTGCTCGACCAGGTACCGGCCGACATCCGCGCCCGCATCTACGGCGCATTCCAAGTACACGTGCTCTACCGCGCCCCGATGCGCCAGGCAACCATCACCGCCACCATCACCGACGCGACGCCAGGGATTATCGCCGCGCTGCTCCACGACGGCCGCACCGACCACGACACCCACGACCCGAGGCGTAAGAACCCGGCTAAAGCCGCTATAGCGCCACCGTTCTTACGCGATAATCCGCGAGCCAGTTCTAGCCGCCTATGGCGGACATCGGCCGGTCCGGCTGGAGGAACGCCGGGTCGTTGATCCCGTGCCCCGGCAGCTTCGCGGCGACCGCGGCCCGCCAGCGGTCCGCGATCTCCTCGTCGGAGGCGCCGGACCGCAGCAGCGCGCGCAGGTCGCTCTCCGTCCTGGCGAACAGGCAGTTGCGGATCTGCCCGTCGGCGGTGAGCCGCACCCGGTCGCACGCGCCGCAGAACGGCCGGGTGACGGACGCGATCACCCCGACGCGGGCCGGGCCGCCGTTGACGAGGAAGGTCTCGGCGGGGGCGGCGCCACGCTCCCGTTCGGCATCATCAGTAAGCTCGAAGGCCGCGGACAGGGTGGCGAAAATGTCGCCGGCGGTGACCATCTCGGTGCGCTTCCAGCCGTGCTGCGCGTCGAGTGGCATCTGCTCGATGAACCGCAGCTCGTAACCGTGCTCCAGGCAGTAGCGGAGCAGTTCAGGTGCCTCGTCGGAGTTCGTGTCGCGCATCAGCACCGCGTTGACCTTGACCGGGGTGAGTCCCGCGGCGGCGGCCGCCGCGAGGCCGGCCAGCACGTCGGCGAGCCGGTCGCGGTGGGTGAGCTTACGGAACACCTCGGGGCGCAGCGTGTCGAGTGACACGTTGATCCGGTCGAGGCCGGCCTCGCGCAGCGCGACCGCGCGCCGGTCAAGGCCGATCCCGTTGGTGGTCAGCGAGATGTCCGGCCGCGGGGTCATGGCGGCGGTGGCCGTGACGATATCGACCAGGTCGCGGCGGAGCAGCGGCTCGCCGCCCGTGAACCTGACCTCCCTGATGCCGAGTGTCTCGACGCCGATCCTGATCAGCCGGATCAGCTCGTCGCCGGTGAGCACCTGCGGGGTCGGCAGCCAGTCCAGACCTTCGGGCGGCATGCAGTAGGAGCACCGCAGGTTGCACCGGTCGGTGAGCGAGACCCGCAGATCGGTGGCCACGCGCCCATAGGAGTCAGTCAGCATCTACCCAGCCTAAGGTCCAAATGCACGGTTATAAAATAGAGCAACCAGGGGTTGCGCAGCGCTTTTGTGAATTGCGATAACGGTGGGTAAACGGCGGGTCGCGCTCGTGTCAGCCGGCGGGATTCGCGGCAAGCGGCATTTCCCCGGGCGGGCCCCATCCGGGACGGGCGGCCGTGCTTGCTCATGCGGGTGGTTCCAGCCTGGCCCGGTGCGGACCGGTAGCATGAGTACCGTTGACGGCTTGCCTTGCGCAGCCGGTCCGCCGTCTAGGGAGCTGGTACGTCAGTGAGCAACACCGACAAGGCGGTTGTCGGTATTATCGACTACACGACCGGAAACTCGCGCAGCGTCGAAAGAGCACTCAACTTCCTTGGAGTCCCCAACCGCATGCTGAAGTCGCCTGCGGACCTGGCGGATGCGGACCGGCTCGTCCTGCCGGGAGTTGGGGCTGCAGGCACCACGATGGATTATCTCCGCGCCGCTGGCTGGCCCGCTGTGCTTGACGAGCTAGTCGCCGCCGGCGACATGCCGTTCCTGGGTATCTGCGTTGGCCTTCAGGTGCTGTTCGAGCACAGCGCCGAGCAGGACGCTCATTGCCTGGGCTGGCTGCCAGGCACCGTGCGCGCATTCGACCGGGCTCACGTGCGTGTGCCTCAGATGGGCTGGAACCAGGTGTGTCCTGAGCCTGGGCACCCGTTCACGGCGACGATGCCGCAGGACGGGTACTTCTATTTCGTGAATTCTTTTTACGCCGTACCAGGAGACATCACGGACGTCGCCGCGAAGACGGCCTACGGGACGGAATTCGCGTCAGTCGTCGCGCGGCGTAATATTATGGCGACGCAATTTCATGCCGAGAAGTCGGGACGCCTTGGCCTGGAACTGCTGCTTCGTTTCGCGACTCTCACCCGAGGAGAGCTATGCTCACCGCGCGATTGATCGCCTGCTTCGATGTGGTTGACGGCCGGGTGACGAAGGCCCGCAAATTCCAGGACAACATTGACGTCGGAGATGCTGCCCAGATCGCCGCGGCGGTCTACGCTGATGGCATCGACGAGGTTATCTTTTACGATATCTTGGCCAGCGCGCATCGGCGCAGGCCGGATCTGGCAACGATTGAGGCAGTCGCGGCGCAGGTATTCGTGCCTTTGACCGTGGGCGGCGGGATTACGTCTCTGGAAGATATGCACTCCGTACTGGAGGCTGGCGCGGAGAAAATATCGCTTGATTCCATGGGGGTGCGCAATCCCGAGATCATCGCTATGGGCTCGAAGGAATTCGGCCGGCAGTGCATCGTACAGTCCATGCAGGTCCGGCGGGTGCCAGTGCAGCCAGGCCTGCCGAGCGGCTATGAGGTCATGGTCGATGGCGCGCGAGTCGCCACCGGCCTGGACGCCGTGGCCTGGGCGCGGCGCGGTGAGGAGCTGGGGGCTGGCGAGATCGTGGTCAACTCCATTGATCAAGATGGCACGCATGAGGGTTACGAGCTGCGCATCACCAGGATGATCGCCGACGCGGTGAATGTCCCGGTGGTCGCCTCGGGAGGCGCCGGCACGCCCAGCCATGTAGCCGCGGCATTCGGTGACGCGCACGTATCGGCCGCGATTATCAGCTCGCTGCTGTACTCGCCCCGCATGGCGCGGACGATGTCAGTGAATGAGATCAAGGCGGAGCTGTCGAAGATCCATGACTTGCCGGTCCGCCGCACTTGATGAGTCCGGCGGCTACTGTGACGTTGAGCGAAACCGCTATGACACGCACGATCGCACCGCAGGCCAGCCACACCGACGACTATCCACGAGGTGCCGACTTCATGACCCGACGGGCCGACGACCTTCAAGCGGTGGGCAATTGTCTCATCGACGCGGAATACAGCGAGCTTCCTGGCTTCCGGCGCAACAAGGTGCGCGATTCCTACCAATTGCCGGATCGGCGCCGGCTGTTGATCTCGACGGACCGCCAGTCCGCGTTCGACCAGGTCCTGGCGGCCGTACCGTACAAGGGTCAGGTGCTGACGCAAACGGCACGCTACTGGTTCGATGAGACCGCGGATGTCTGCCCGAACCACGTGATCTGCTACCCGGACCCGAACGTGGTCATGGTCAAGGACCTCGACATGCTCCCGGTGGAGGTCGTCGTCCGGTCCTACCTCACGGGCTCGACCAACACCAGCCTGTGGCCCATGTACGACCGGGGCGAGAGAGTGCTGTACGGCCACGAATTTCCCGCCGGGATGAAAAAGAACCAGCAGCTGGCCCGGCCGATCATCACGCCGACGACGAAGCCGGCCCAGGGCGGGCACGACGCGCCGATCACCGAGTCGGAGATCCTCAGGACCCAGCTGGTGACGACCGGGCAGTGGCACGAGCTGGCGGTGAGAAGCCTGGCCTTGTTCGCCCGCGGGCAAGAACTTGCGGCCGAGAAGGGGCTCATCCTGGTGGACACCAAGTATGAGTTCGGCCTTGATGAAGACGGCATGATCGTGGTCGCCGATGAGATCCATACCCCTGACTCCAGCCGGTTCTGGATAGCCGACACCTATCAGGAACGGTTTGCTGCCGGGGACGAGCCGGACAGTCTCGACAAGGAATTCCTGCGGCTGTGGATCGTGAGCCAGTGCGACCCCTACCGGGATCCGATCCCTGACATACCCGCCGAGACCTTGATCGAGTTCAGCAACAAGTATATCGCCTTGTTCGAACGGGTGACCGGCCTGGAGTTTGAGAAGCCGGACGCATCGGTCTCCGTGCGCGATCGTATCCGTGACGCGCTGGCCAGAGAGCTGCCTGAGTATTTCTGAACGGGGGAGGCTCTCGTCTCACCACCGACTGGCCTTCATGACGGACATCAGCCCGTCCATCCCCTCGGGAGAGAAGATATCCAGTGGTCCGCAATGTCCTCCTTGATCTCCCAATTGCTGATCGACTCCGAGAAATACCGCATGGTGGCCTTGGCGACCCGTTCACCATGACTCGCTGCTTTCCATCAGGTTTCACCCGCGACGATGTCTTTAAGCTCGACCAGGGACTGGATGCGATAACTGGCCGCGGAGAAGTCAGGTGAATGCGTAAAGCCGTTGTGGACGATGGCGCAGTCGAGGCCGGCCGCCACGGCTGACTTCAGCCCGCGAGGCGAGTCCTCGACGACGAGTGTCTCTTCCTTGGCGGCTCCGAAGCGCTTCAGGCCGGTTAGGTAGGGCTCCGGGTGCGGCTTGGCCCGCTCGTAATCCTCGCGGACGAGGACGAAGTCCATGAACTGCCTGATGTGCCGCTTCTCGTGGATGAGCTCGAAGTCCGCACGTTTGGCGGTCGTCACGATGGCCATGCGGGCGTGCCGTGACAACTCGGCGAGCGCCTCCACGACGCCTTCGATTTCGATGGCCTCCGTCCTGAGGTACTCCTGGTAGTAGTCATTGCGTGCCGCACGCTGCCTGCTGATGGTCTGCTCGTCAAGGCCGGCCGCCCTCGCCTGGGCCCATGTGCCAAGTCCCTGGTTCATGTCCCGGAGGTACTGATCCTTGTCCAGGACTAGTCCCACGTCCGCCAGGGCGCGTTCCGCGGCCTTGTAGTACCAGAACTCGGTGTCCACGAGGACGCCGTCATGGTCGAAGAGTAGGTACTTCTTCACGCTCATCATCTCCTGGGTCCATCGCGCCGTCATCACCGGTATGTGAACGGCCCGCTGATGTTCGCGTTGTCGGTGATTGCCGCCTCCAATCTCATGCCCCGGCAGAACCCCGCCGCATCGAGCGTCCACCCGGGACCTCACCGCGGTCTGCGCGCGGTGACCAGGCCAGGGAGCACGCCGCCACGGGCGGCCCTGGTTGCCCGCGGCGCCATGGACGAGACTGGGATCATGAACGAGACGCAGGCAGACACCGCAATCGCCAGGGCCGGCGGCCTGTACCTCGGCGGCCGTCGATTGGCGTTCCTTGATCGCGCGCGGATCTACGCGTGCGGGATTACGCCGTACGATGTCACCCACCTGGGGCACGCGGCCACCTTCGTGTGGGTGGATACGCTAGCCCGGACGCTGCGCCTGCTCGGCGTGGAACCCGAGATCTGCCGGAACGTCACCGACGTCGATGACGTGCTCGACGCGGCGGCGCACCGGGCCGGCGAGCCGTACGACGCGTTCGCCGCTGTTCAGCAGTACTACTTCGACCGGGACATGGCCGCGCTGAACGTGCGGGACGTGCAGCATGAACCCAGGGCGCACCGTTACGTCGACCAGGTCATCCGCCTGGCCGACGGCCTGCTTGCGGCCGGCTCCGCCTATGTCCGCCGCGGCAGCGTGTACTTCCGCGGTGATTCCGCGGTCCGCGACGCCGGGCTGGACAGGGACGGTGCGCTGCGCCTGTCGGCGGAGTACGGTGGCCGGCCGGAGGACCCCGCTAAGGATGACCCGCTGGACGTGGCGGTGTGGCAGGCAGGAGAGCAGGGGCATCCGGCGTGGGATTCGCCGTGGGGCCAGGGGCGGCCAGGATGGCACGCGGAGTGCGCGGCCATGGCCCTGTCGGTTTTCTGTTCCGGCGTCGACGTCCATGCGGGTGGCGCCGACCTGCGTTTCCCGCATCACGCCTACCATGCGGCGATGGCGGAGGCGTTCACCGGTGTCCGCCCTTACGCACGCGCGTGGCTGCATGCGGGCACGGTCCGGGTCGGCGGAGCGAAGATGGCGAAGTCCGCGGGAAACCTGGTGCTCGTCCGCGACCTCGTCGAGGGCCATCCCGCCGCGGCGGTGCGGCTGATGATCCTTGACCGGCCGTGGAGCGAGGACTGGGACTACTCTCCGGCCCTGCTCGACCGGGCGGGCAAGCGGCTTGAAGAGCTGTACCGGGCGGCCGGGCGCACCAGGACGGCCCCGGCGGCGGTAGCGGAGACCGGCCGGCTGCTGACGGCCGACCTTAACGTGCCGGCAGCCGTCGACCTGGCCATCGAGGAGGGCGGGGCCGCGGCGCGGAACGCAACCGCAGTGCTCGGGCTCAACTGATGCCGGCTTCCCGGGGACTTTGACTCATACCCCGTATGGGTATGTATGATGAGTGTGAGCCATGGAGGGCAGCGTGCACGGATACACCCCGAGCAAGGATGAGTACCTCAAGCGGCTGCGCCGCATCGAGGGCCAGGTCAGGGGCCTACAGCGAATGGTCGAAGACGACAAGTACTGCATCGACATCCTGACGCAGGTATCGGCGGTGACCAGCGCGCTGCAGTCGGTCTCGCTCGGCCTGCTTGAAGACCACCTCGGGCACTGCGTCGCCCAGGCGGTGGCCGAGGGCGGCGACGTCGCGGAGCAGAAGGTCCGCGAGGCGTCCGACGCGATCGCCCGCCTGGTCAGGTCCTGACACGCGGGTGCCAGGCAAGCGCACCCTCAGGCTGCGCCGCTTCCGCCCCGCCGGCGGCCGCCCCGCCGGGGGGCCTCAAGCCGCCGCAGGTAAGGCTGGAGGGCGGGCAGGGCCGCCAGGCCGGTGACGACGAAGGCGGCGGCCAGCGCGCAGAGCATGCCGCCAAGCACGTCAAGCGGGTAGTGGTCACCCAGGTAGACCCGGCTGACGGCCACCGCCAGCGCGTACAGGCCGCCGAGGACGAGCGCGGCGGCGCGCCAGGCGTACGTCGCGGCGATGACCACGAGCGCGACCGCAAGGACGGCGGCGACAGTGGCGTGCCCGCTGGGGAAAGAGGCGCCGCTGTCGGCGGCCACCAACTGCAGCGACGCCGGGGGGCGGTGCTCGTTGATGAGCTTCTTGCCGATCTCGGCCAGGGCGAAGGCCCCGGCGAACATGCAGAACACCTTGACCGCGTCCAGCCGGCGGCGGATGAGCAGCAGGACGACCGGCACCAGGATCAGCAGGCCGATTCCGACGGTTTCCGGCTTGCCGATGTCGGTCGCCAGCTTCGCCAGCGTAGTCAGCGCCCCGCCGCGGTCATGCGCGGCGATGTGCTGATCGGCCCGCAGGTCCAGGCGGGCTACCGGGCCGGCCTTCGCCAGTTCGCCGAGCAGCAGCACCGCCGCGCACAGCCCCGCTCCGGTGAGAAGCCGGCCCGTGCCAGGGCGGCGGCCCTGTTCGCCTGGGCTCGGCGCCCGGTACCGGTGCGGCTCGGTCGCCTGGCTGCCCGGGGCGGCGGCATGACGTGGACGGGGCATGAGCGGCTGTCCTCCTGATGGTACGATCCGCGATTCTTCTACGTGACTGTAGAAAATAACACGAGCCGGCCGCAAGGTGCGCAGGGTATGAACACAGTCTGAGTCACTGGCGAACGTCAGGTTCCCGTGGGTCCCCCCTCCGTGGCCGCCGGCCGCCTCGCCGCCGAAGCCCGGGGCTTCGCGGATAGCTGACAGCTAGTTGAGGTCGGCCCGGCGGAAGGCGATGACCGCGGTGCCGACGGCGCACAGGCCGACTCCGATCAGGACGGCGTAGTCGCCGAGGGTGACTCCGCTGCTGATCTGGCCGTTGCCCGCGGACCAGTAGAAGAGCGACAGGTAGCGGGCTGCCCTGATGGCGGGGATGGCGGAGGCCAGTGCGCTGAGCAGGTAGGAGGCGGCCGCCACGGCGGAGGCGATGCCGAGGGCCGTGCCCCGCCGTCCGGTAGCCGCCCCGGCGGTGATGGCGATCAGCCCGAAGTCCAGTCCCATGAGGACGACCGCGACCGAGGTGGTGATCGTGTCGGCCGGGCTAACGGTGAGCATGAAGCCGCGCCCGACGAGGACGCAGGCGGTCACCGCGGCGGCGAGCAGGAACGCCTGCACGGCCATCGCGGCGAGTTTCTGCAGCAGAAGGGCCTGTCTGGGTGCCGGAAGCGTGGCGAGGAGCGCGAGGGTGCCGTCCTCGTCCTGCCCGGCAAGGCAGGCGGCCCCGTAACCGATGGTGAGCAGCAGCATGATGAGCGGGAAGAAGTTGCCGTAGACGTTCCCGTTGAGCCAGCCGCCTGGCGAGGTCAGCTGCCCGGTAACGCCAAGCAGGGCGCCGGCCGTGGAACCGCTGAGGCTGTCCAGCGACGTGGAGTCCTTGAACGAGGGGTACAGGGCCACCACGACGAGGGTGTAGAGCGCCGTCCCTGCCGCGTACCCGGTCATGCTGCGGCGCCGCAGCCTCAGTTCCAGGCGGGTGACGTCAGCCGGCATGGGATGCCTCCTGCGCCGTGGGGGAGTGACGGTAGAAGCCGAGGAAAAGCTCGTCAAGGCCGGCCGGGCGGGCGGTCAGCCCGACCGGGTCGTGGCTGGCGACGACTCGCAGCGCCGGCCCGATCTCGCCGGTGACGTCGAGCGTCACCCGGACGCCGTCGGCGGCGGTGACGGTGACTCCAGGCACCGCGCTCAGGCCGGCGGTGTCGACGGGGTGCCGGAAGCGGATTTCCATCTTCTGCGGCGCGGCCCGGCGCAGGCCGTCGACGGTGTCCTCGGCTACCAGCCGGCCGCTGGAGATGATCGCGATCCGGTCGGCGGTGCGCTGCACCTCGTCGAGGTCGTGGGAGGACAGGAAGACGGTCCGTCCCTCGGCGGCCGTCTCGCGGAGCAGGCACTCGAACTCCCGCTGCATCAGCGGGTCAAGCCCGGACGTCGGCTCGTCAAGTATCAGTAGCTCCGGGCGGTGCATGAAGGCCAGGACCAGCCCGATCTTCTGCCGGTTGCCCTTGGACAGCTCGCGGACCGGACGGTCGGCTACCACCTGGAACCGGTCGGCCAGCCGCCGGGCAAGCGAGTCACCGGCCGCCCGGGCGCGCGCGAACCACGCGATGTGCTGGCGGCCGGTCAGCCGGGGAAACAGCGCAAGGTCACCGGGCAGGTAGCCGGTACGGCGGTGAATCTCCACGCTCCCGGTGACGGCGTCGAGGCCGAGGACCCTGGCCTCGCCTTCGGTGGGGCGCTGCAGCGCCAGCAGCAGCCGGATGGTGGTCGACTTGCCCGCCCCGTTCGGGCCGAGGAAGCCGTAGACCTGCCCCGGCTCGACCCGCAGGCTGAGCCCGTCAACGGCGGTGACGGCGCCGTACCTCTTCGTCAGCTCTATGACCTCAATCGCGCTGTTCATCTGCCTGCGCTATCCCGGTGGGTTACTTGCGTACGCGTACACATGACGAAGCATAGCTCCCCTTGCGTACGCGTACGCAAGAGTCCGCTAATGTTTTGTCCATGGGTGAATCGGAACAGGCTGAAGGCCGCCCGCCCCGGCCATCCCAGCCGGGGGACGAGCCCGCGCCGGGCCGGGCGGCGTGGGGGAGCATCTCCCGCGAGGAGATCGTCGCCGCGGCGGTCGGGGCCGTCACGGCAGGCGGGTACGAGGAGATGTCGATCCGCAGCCTGGCGGCCTCCCTCGGCGTCGCCCCGATGTCGCTGTACCGGCACATCCGTGACAAGGACGACCTGCTCGGCGAGGTCACCGACCGGCTCCTGGCCGGCGCCTGGCGGCCGGCCGCCGCCGAGGACGACTGGCGGGCCTGGATCACCGAGGCCGCCTCCATGCTGCGGGACTTCCTGGTCAGCCAGCCCGCGGCACTGCACGTCTACCTGAGCCACCCCGTCGTCTCCCCGGCCGCGATCCAGCGGATGAACGCGATGATGAGCGTGCTGCGGCGGGCGGGGCTCGGCGAGGAAGCGGCCCGCAGCGCCTACGGGGCGCTGCACACCTACACGATCGGCTTCGCCGCGCTCGAGGCCTCC
>Ga0134128_10011091_pt1 | contig 10789 bp, 5 predicted proteins | sample KB31754_FD_96462 | JGI IMG/M metagenome (GOLD analysis project Ga0134128, IMG submission 96462) | Terrestrial soil microbial communities with excess Nitrogen fertilizer from Kellogg Biological Station, Michigan, USA - KB3-175-4 | ecosystem: Environmental > Terrestrial > Soil > Unclassified ...
CCGCCCGTGCCCGCGGTGCTGCCGCCGGAGAACACCTTCTTGACCTGCCACGTGCTGAGCGCGTCAGGGCCGGCGAGTTGGTCGGGGAACATGTTCGGGTCGGCGGCGGCCTGCACGCCTTCCCAGATAAACCGGCCCGCCTGCTGATGGTTCCCGTGACCGGCAGCCAGGGTCGGAGTGAACCCGATGTAGATGTCGGGCTCGGTCTGCCTGATGATCCTTGTCACCCGGCTGAGGGTCTCGTCATGCCCCCAGAAGAACTGAGTGAGCGGCGCGCTCTGGTTGTAGTAGAAGTCGACCCGGTCCAGGTAGAACAGGTCGGTGGTGCCGGAGCGGTAGTGCGCCGCGCGGTCTTCGTTCTCGCGCCGGATCCCCAGCGGCGGGCCGGTCTCCGGCCCGACCGCGTTGCCGCCGCCCTCGCCGCGCGTGACCTGGATGATGCCGCAGCGGATGTGGTACAGCTGATGCCAGACGCCGCAGGGGCCGATAATGCTCGTGTCATCGTCGGGGTGCGCCCATTCGCCCAGCACATTGATCTTGTAGACCTTGGCGTGACTCGCGGGCGCGGCCGGCGCGGACTGTGCCGGTGCGGCGGCAGCGGGCCCGCCCGTGAGTGCCAGGCTCCCGAAGGCCAGCAGCGCGGCGGCCGCCGCCGTCACGCTCCCTCGCCCGCGCCAGACCTTCCTCATGTGCACCTCCGACGGCTAACGCCCTTCATGGGTGGCTTATGACGCAGCCCGGGACTCGGCTGGCCCGCCTGCGACATGCGGCATGGGCGGCAAGAGGGGCTGCGTAAGCGGCCGCCCGCGGCGGACGGCTGGGGGAAGGTGCGGATCCGAGTGCAACGCGCACGCTGAACGTGAGTCTTGATGGCCCCTGCACCTGTCCTCCCGCGACGCGAAACGGTTCAGGCAATGCAGGAACGGCCGGAATGGCACGTTCCAATCTGGACCAGGAGCCTAACGGCGGCCCAAAAAGGTGTCAACCATTCCGTCCCATTTAGGCATCGTCGCACGGCCGACCAGGCCGGGCCGCTAACCGGGCGGCGGGGCCGTCGACCGGCGCACGATCAGCTCGGGCGGGAGCATCTGCAGCCGCTGGCTGCCGCTGGTGCCGCTGAGCCGTTCCATCAGGGTCCGCATCGCCAGCTCGCCCATCTCGCGTCGTGGCTGATTCACGGTGGTCAGCGACAGGTGATGGGTGGCGGCCAGGAACGTGTTGTCGTAGCCGACCAGCGACACCGTGCCGGGAACGCTGCCGCCCGTCTCCTCGACCGCGTCGTAAGCACCCACGGCAGCCAGGTCGTTGGCGGCGAACATGGCGGTCACCCCGCTGCCGGAGTCGCGCAGCGCCGTGGCCGCCGCCGCGCGCCCGCCCTGCTCGGTGACGTCGCCGGGCAGCACGCGGATCAGCTCACGGAGACCGGCCGCCTGCATGGCCGCCTCGTATCCGGCACGGCGGGCCCGGCCAGCCGATGTGGTCTGGGCGGCGAGATGGGCGATCTGCCGGTGACCCAGCGACACCAGGTGCTCGACGGCCATCCGCGCGCCGAGGTAGTCGTCATCGAGGACGGTGTCGACCCCCCGGTGGCGCTCGGCGCCCGCGCCGACGACCACGACGGGGACCTCCCGGCCGAGGGTCTCGATGACATCGCCGGGGAGCTCGGAGCCCAGCAGGAAAAGGCCCTCGACCCGGAGCTCGAGCAGTCCCTCAGCGGCGTCCACGGCCTCGTCGGCGTCGGCGCCCGACGCGATCAGCAGGCGGTGCGAGGCAGCCCTGGCCGCCGCGTTGATTCCCTGCAGCACTTCGGCGTAAAACGGGTTTAGCAGGTCGGTGACCAGCACCCCTGAGGTGTGGGTCCGGCCGGAGACCAGCCGCCGGGCAAGGCCGTTCGCCCGGTAGCCGAGCTCCGCGGCCGCCTTGAGCACGGCTTCCTTGCGCGCCTCGCTGACCGAGGGCGACTGCCGCAACACGAGCGACACGAGTGACTTGGACACGCCTGCGCGGGCGGCCACGTCCCGGATCGTCGGCTCGGAACGGGCGAGTTCCACGCTCCGCAGTTTATCGGCACTCTTGGCTCTCACCTCCTGCTCCTGACCGCGCTTGACACCTCGCCGAGTTCGGTTCACGATGTTTGGATCGTTCCAAACCTCATGCTGCGTCGGCTCAGGCGCCCGGACACCGCAAAGGATCGCGCAACAGGTGAATCAGCAGGCCGGCGAGCAGGCGGGCGAGCGCAGGCTGCGGCCGGGCGATCCGGCGCCGGACTTCACCCTCCCTGACGCCGACCGCAAGCCCCTGAGCCTGGCATCGCTGCGCGGAACATCGGTGATCGTGTACTTCTACCCGGCCGCGATGACGCCGGGCTGCACCACGCAGGCCCGCGACTTCCGCGACAACGCCGCCGAGCTCGCCGCAGCGGGGGTCAGCGTGGTGGGCGTCTCCCCCGACCCCCCGGAGCGGCTGGCCATGTTCCGCGAACGCGAGCGGCTCACGTTCCCGCTGCTGTCCGACCCAGACCATGAGGTGCACAGGTCCTACGGCGCGTACGGGCACAAGCTGCGGTTCGGTCAGCCGGTGACCGGGGTGATCAGGTCCACGTTCGTGATCACGCCTGAGGGCCGGATCGGCAGCGCCGAGTACAACATCAACCCGGACGGGCATGTCGCCCGGCTGCGCGCGGAGATGGGCCTGTGACCCTTTCAAGTAGCTACGGCGGCCGCGACGCCAGCGCGCTCGGCGCGCTCACCGCGATGTCGGAGACCAGGCGGGCGGCGATCATCCTCGACGCGCTGAGCCGGGGCGCGCTCCCCGGCCTGGGCGACCCGGCGCAGCGCGCCGCCGCGGTGGATCCCGGTGTCGTTCGCGAGCCGCCGCTGGCCGGCCCGCTCGCCGACCCGTGCGCCGAGCGGCACCAGGTGCAGGTCGGCGACGACGAGTCGAGGCTGGATGTGTTCCTCACCGGCACCGTGTTCATGGACGTGATCTTCACCGGCATGCCTGGCCCGCCGGTTCCTGGTACCGAGATCCTGACCTCTGGCCTGGGATCGGCGCCGGGCGGCGTCGCCAACCTGGCGGTCGCGCTCAGCCGGCTGGGCCTGCGAGTGGGGCTGGCCGCCGCATTCGGCGACGACATGTTCGGCAGCTACCTGTGGCGCACGCTCGCGGAGCAGGAAGGCATTGACCTGTCGGCATCACGGCAGCTTCCCGGCTGGCCGACGCCGGTGACGATCTCGCTGTCCGACGGCAGCGACCGGAGCCTGGTCACCTACTCCGAGCCCCCGCCGTTCGACCCCGACCAGATGGTCACCGCGGTGCCGCCCGCGTCGACCTGCTTCAGCTGGGTCACCAGGCCGGCCCCGGAATGGGTCACGCAACTGCGTGCCTCCGGCGCGACCGTATTCGCCGACGTCGGCTGGGACCCGTCCGGTACCTGGTCCCCCGCGGTGCTGGACCGGCTGGCGGCGGTCGACGTCTTCATGCCGAACGCCATCGAGGCGATGTCCTACACCCGCACCTCATCGCCGGAGGCGGCGCTGGACGCACTGGCCCCGCGAGTGCCGGTCTGCGTGATCAAGGCCGGCGGGGCGGGCGCGCTCGGCCTCGACAACCGGGCGGGGGAACGGGCGAGCGCCCCGGCGGTGCCCGTCGGAGTGCTGGACCCGACCGGTGCCGGTGACGTGTTCGACGCCGGGTTCATCTTCGGGACCCTGGCGGGCTGGCCGCTGGAGCAGCGGCTGAAGTTCGCCAACCTCTGCGCCGGCCTGTCGGTACGGCACCATTCCGGCTCTCTCGGCGCGCCCTGCTGGGGCGAGATCGCCGACTGGGGTGAGAACCCCGACGTGCCGCCGGAGGTACTGGCCCAGTACGCGTTCGTGGTTCCCTACATCCCCGATGCGGCGGCCGACACCGTCATCCGCGCCCGTCCCACCGTTCGCGACTAGCTTGCTTCGGGCATTTGTACACACTTATACCCCACCTTTGTACCTTTTTAGTGGACGGTGACGGGAACGTCGACGGTCGTCTCGTCGAAGGCATCGCTACGAATGGTGATTTGCAGCTGCCATTGTCCGGCAATGGGCACCGCGACCGATCCGCTAGCATAACGCCCCGCACCGTCCTGCTTGAGGGCAACGGCCAGCGGTCCGAGATGGCGGGCGGGCAGCAGGAGGGCCACCCCGATCTGCTTTGGCGAGTACGGCCTTCCCGCGCTGCCGGTGACAGACACACGAACCTGGTTGGGTCCGAGCACGGCGGGCGTCACCGTGATGCTGACCTTGCCACGCCCACCGGGACCGCCGGTGTTGAACGCGACGGCCGCGCTGACCGGCGGAGCGAAAGTCTCCCGCGCGGTAGCGGTGTTGACCAGCACGGCGGTGACGGCAAGCACCGCCAAGACGATCATCGTCTCGGCGGCGACGGACCAGCGCAGCCTCCTCAGCGTTACTGTCGTATGCCTTGAGTCCGGCGTTGAGCCGTTGTGCGAGCCGTTAGCGGCGCCGTTGAGCGAGCCGTTAGCGGCGCCGTTGGGCGAGCCATTAGCGGCGCCGTTGAGTGAGCCGTTAGCGGCGCCGTTGCTATAGTCGCCGCCGATACCTGACAATCTCAGGCCCGATCTGACGCCTACGGCGACTCGCGGCAGGCCGGCCGTGACGAATTCCACGAGGGAGACGTGAGCCGCTGACGCCGGGGCCCGCATCGCGGTGATCCGGATGCGCGCCAGATAACCCAGGCCGATGAGCACGCACATGGCCGCGATCTTTATCAGCAGCAGGCGGCCGTAGGCGGTGCCGAACAGGGCCCCCCAGGTTCCGACGTTGCGCCATGCCTGGTAGGTACCGGTGACCAGGATGGCGCCGACGCAGCCCAGCGCGATCGGGGAGAACCGCTCCACGGCCTGCACCGCCTCCACCGACGCCGGCCGCATTTTGTGGTTAACCGCGCCTCTGGCCTGCCTGGGCGCGGGCGGCCTGGGCCGGCGAAGCACGATCGTGGCGAGCGTGGTCAGCCCGCCCAGCCAGATGGCGCCCGCGCTGAGGTGGATCGTGTCGGAGACCAGCGACAGCGGCAGTTGGCTGCCGATCCCGGCGTGATCGGCGGCGGCCCAGGTCGCCGCCAGCGACACCGCGAGCACCCCCCAGGTCACCGACGCCGCGACCGGCGCCCGCCGGCTTTCGGCCCGCAGGCTGCCGAGTATGGCGGTGAAGACGAACAAGGCGACGATCACCAGGATCAGGCGTATTCCGAGCGACCGGCCGTAGCGGCTGTACAAGGTCTCGTGCAGGACATTGGGCCAGAACACCTGGCTGACGCCCTCCCCGGCGCCGTAGACACCCTGCAACAGCATCGCACACAGGACGGAGCCGGCGAGCCCGCTCCACGCGCCCATGGTCAGCCGCAGTACCAGCGGGGTTGACGCCCCGGCCGGCCAGCACCAGAGCACGAACCCGACCGCGCCGATCAGCAGCCCGAAGCAGGCGAAAGCGAGCCAGCGCACGACGCCGAACACGAGGCCGACCAGGGGGCTAGTGCTCTGGTTGATGGTGTTCGGGTTGACCGAGGTGGCGCTCGGTGCGCCGATCGAGAAGGTGAACGCACCCGAGACATGGTGTGAGTCAGCGGAGACCACCGCCCAGCCGACCGTATAGGTGCCCTTGGCCAGGCCGGACTTCAGGGCAATGACGACCTCGGCCGGTGCGCTGCCGTGCTTTGCGCCGCCCGTGTCAACCCGCTCGCCGTTAGGCGCGAATACCTCCAGGCTGGAGGGACTGATACCGACCGGCTCATCGAAGGTGGCGGTTACCTGGGTCGGCGCGTGCGACACGATCGAGCCGTCGGCCGGGCTCGTGCTGACGATCGTCGCGTGCGCCCAGGCAGCCGTCGCCCCGGCCAGCAGGACGAACCCGGTAAGGAAGAACGTTGCCACAAGGTGAGCGAACCTACGGGCCAACTCAGCCACCTCCAGAACTTAAGAAATCAATCGAGCTGCCTTAGCCCTGTCGTGGGCACAATGTCAGCCCCGCCGGCGCCGCTGAGGCGGCCGGCTGGATGCCTTCGTGTTCGTGGGCCCTGTTCGCCGCGCGGATGCTTTGCTGCCCGCGGGCGCCTGATCTCGCTGGGGTGCCTTGGTGCCAGCGAGCACCCGATCGCCGGACTGCTCGCCCGCTGCCTCGCCCAGGTCGGTTGCTGTCGGAGCACCGCCGCGACGTCCGCCCCCGGCCACCAGCCGGCGGTTCTGCCTGGCCACCATCAGCACGAGCAGGCAGGCCAGCAAGCCCACGATGAGGCCTGCCAGCCCGAGCGCGCTGGAAGAGCCGCTCGTACCCGAGCTGGCCGGGGCGACGCCGGAACGGACGGCAGCAGCCGTGGCCGTGGCCCTGGTGAGCGTGACTACGGGTGCCGGGTGAGCCGGGTCAGGCTGACCGGGTTGCGGCAGGTCGATCCACCGGACGACATCTCCGTTGGAGTACGTCTGGATGGCCTTGAACGCCACCTGGCTTACGCCCTTGGGCATTGGATCAGCGGAAACCGTGAAGCTCTGGAACTGTCCGGGCAAGATCCGCCCCCCGGACCAGATAACCTCGGAGACCGCCTGGCTGAACGACCCATCGTCGGTGACGATCGGCTTGGCCAGCGTGACGTTCTTGACGGTGAAGGTCCAGCCGGGAACGGGCTGGACGAGGAACTGGGCGATCGGGTGACCAGTCGGGATCTGCACGTCGAGCTTGACAGTGTCGGCGTGCGCTTCTTCATTCGGCACGTGGAAGGTCAGCACGTCAGTTGACCCGGCGGGCACCGAGTCAGGGGTGACCGTGATGTGGGCCAGGGCAGGCCCGGCGAACAAGAGCACCGCCGCCGCCGTCGCGGCACCGACGACAGCAGCCCGGCGCAGCGTGCGGGCACGCGAAATAAGTTTCAAAGGAACGAGTGCAATGGACATGTCATCTCCGCGATAGGTGGTCCTGGCCGACGCCAACGGACAGGCGTGCTGCCGTCCCGGGCCACGAAGGCCCGGGACGGCAGCGGCAGCGGCAGCGGCAGCGGTTAGCTGGCTAGCCGCTTAAGTGATGACCTACTTGTGGCCGCACTGGTCGACGAGCCCGGGGGCGGGAGCACCCGGAAGATGCCCCAGTCACCGGATTTGATCAGCGGGGCCCGGCCCATGTTGTATTCGAAGTCACCGGTCGCGTGCGTCGCGCCGCCCGCACCATTGACCAGGTAGGCGTCGAACGTCTCGCCGGGGGCCAGGGTTCGGGCTTCGATGATCTGCGATCCGGTCAGCCCGTGATCCAGCGGGAACTCGTGGCCCGCCACATTGAACGAGATGATGTTGTCCCCAGCCGCGTCGGCCACCCGCCACCGGACGGGATCGCCCGCGAAGGCCTCGAACAACGGCGTGGTCGGATCATTTCCTCCGTTGACGCTGTCGCTCTTGGCTTGGCCGAGATTGAACGGGTCGGGGCAAGGACTGGATCCGCAATTGCCGTTGCCATCACCTCCTTCATCTACCGGTTCCCGGTCCGTGAGCGAGGCCTCGTTGTAGTCGGTGTATGAATGGTCGGAGTCGAGGTAGTAGACCATGACCTCGTGGGCGAGCAGCGGTTCCCGGTCACTGAAGATCGTCACGAACTCCCGGAACGGACTGCCGCTGCCCGGGAAGATGTCGGCGAAAATCCCGGACTGGATCGACTGGCCGGTGAACGGGTCCTCGTACACCGAGCCAGCCGGCTCGGCGATGAGGGCGCCGTACGCACCCTGCCGCCAGGACGACTCGTTGGCCGTGTTAAGGATCAGGTTGGTGCCCAGTTCCTTGTCCACGTAGTAGTCGTAGGTGCGCTGGCCGCCCGGAGCCACGCTCGAGTCCGGGTCGTACCCGATCGAGCCGCCGAAGGAGGTCTGCGGATTGTAGAGGACGTTGCCGATGTTGAACCCGGCTCTGGTGGTGCCTGACCCCCAGGTCCAGGTCCAGTGGTCGGTCGGCAGGTCGTTATGCAGTGTCACCTGCAGACAGTCGCCGGCGTTGGCCCGGATGACCAGCGGCACGGCCGGCTTCGTCCCGGCCTTGATAGCCGCCTCGTCCTGGGTAAGCGAGTACATGACGGCCCAGGAGGAGGTGCCATCCGCCGTGTCGCTCTCGCCCGGCATCCCCTTGTCGAAGGTGATCCCGTTGAAGATCGACACGTTGTAGCTGCGGACTGGCGCGCTGCTCGGGCAGACGGAGCCGCTGTCGCTGGGTGCGGCAGGGGGTGCCTTACCTGTGGTGGTGAGCGTCGGGAACCCCGCCCCGGACGGTGGCGCCGTCCGGTCCGGCAGCGCTTCCAGGGCGTTCGGTCCGGAGCTGTGCAGCGTGTTCATCACCCGGAAGATGCCCCAGGCGCCACTCTCCTCTTCCAGACTCCGTCCGCTGTAGTAGAGGTAGTCACCCGGGAAGTTGCCGGCGTTGAAGACGTAGTCCATCTTCTCGGAGATTCCGGCCGTCCCGGCGTCGGTGAGGACGCCGTTGGGGCTGAACCGCTCCTCGGCGAACCGGTGGCCGGTGACCCGGATGTCGCCGACCTGCTCGTCCAGACCGACCTGCCTGATCACCACCGGGTCGCCCGCGTAGGCCTTCAGCAGCGGTGTCGGCGGATCACCATGGGCCACCGATGAGAACGCGTACGGATCGTTGGACGTGCCGATGTTCGCGCAATCCTTACGGTCCGACCCGGCGGGCTCTTCGTGTGCCTCGAAGCCCATGTTGTAGTTGCCGACCCCGTCCGGGACGCTGACATCCTCGCCGTCCGGGATCGGATTGTTGGCGGCGTTGGGATCTCGGTTGATCAGCGGTGCCGCGCGCAGGTTGAAGCTGGACATCTCGCAGCCCTGCGGGGAGCCAGTATCCTGGATGCCTTGGTGCTCCCAGAGGACGTACTCGCGGAAGTCTCCCTTCTCGCCGAAGCCCACCGAGCCGGTGGTGTAGATGTCGGCGATCGGGCCGCTGTCGATCGGCGCCCCGGTCACCGGGTCGTGGAAGGTCGAGCCCGCGGGCTCGATGATGTGGGCGCCGAACAGGCCGTGGCCCCAGGAGCTCAGCGCGTCCACGTGGTCGTGGAAGAAGACCGTGCCGTTGTCAACGTCGCTGTACCAGCGATACTGCACGAACTCGACTCCGGTCCGCTCACCGGACGCGTGCGCGTTCTGCAGCGGGCTGCCCAGCGTCAGCGTGTTGCCGTTGATCGCCGTGATCTTGTTGACCACCTCGGTGTCGGTAAGCGTCTGGCCGACCTCGATGCTGACGCCCGAGTGCAGCCCGGCGGTGCTGGCCACCTGGATCTGGGTCGCGCCGGCCGGCGCGGCCGCGGTCAGCGTCGTCTCTCCCGGCGTTCCGCCGGTGACGGGCCGCACGGCCGTCTCGAAGTTCAGGCCCGTGATGACGCCGTCGGAGCCCTGCACGTCGAACTGGACGAAGTGGATGTGGATGTTGACCTCGCGGAAGATGTTCTCCTCACTGGTCGCCTCTGTCCCCGCGCTCGACGAGCTCAGGTCGTTGGTCAGGGTCACGGCTGTGCAGTCGCCGACATCCGACCTGACAGCCAGCGGCTGCGCGGGCATGGCGCCGCTTCGCACCTGCGCTATGTGCTGGTTGAGGACGAAGATCTCCCCATTGGGGTCGGACTGCGGGGCGATGGGGTTCCCGCTGGCGTCTCGCCCGCTGTCGGTCTGATCGTTGATGGGGGTCTGGATGGCGGTGATGTTGTAGGTGCGCATCGGAGCGCCCGCTGGGCACAGGCCGTCCGGTCTCGTGGAAGTGACGTTCGGCCCGAGCCACGGTGCCCCGCTATGGCCATTGGGCGAGAACGGCGGGCGTTCACCGAGGTGCGGCTGCACCAGCGGATACGCGTACCTCCCGTTGCTTGGGTCGAACATGATCGGATCTCGCTGCCCCGGATGGGGCGCGGTGTAGTTGGCCCAGACATGCGTGTCCTCCGGCTCACCGAGGGCGATCGGCTGGTCTGCCGTGCCGCCCCAGGTCCAGTCCCAGACCGTCGCGTCCTCCTGGTTGAACCGGACACCCTGCGGCGGGAGCTCGCCCGCGACCAGGCTCTGCACGGAGATCTGGGTGCTCGGGTTGGTGAGCTGGTCCTGCGGGACGACGGTCTTGCCCTCGATGACCTTGCCGATCAGGCCGGCCGAGGTGACCGCCTGCGGCCTGGCCGTGCGACCCGGCAACGTCGGCAGATCCGGCTGCTGAGTGTCGAACACCCGGATGAAGCCCACCATCCCGGCGTCGTAGTGAGCCGCGATGTGGCAGTGGTACAGGAAGTCGCCCGCGGACTGCTGGCAGCCGCCGGCCCCGCACTCGGTCTCCAGGTCGTAGGACTCGCCCGGCTCGATCGTCTGCGAGTCCAGCCGGATCGAGGCCTTCGTGACCGGCGGGTGCTTTTCCAGCCCGCCCGCGATGTCCGGGTTGGCGGCACCGGGGTTGCGCAGCCAGCGGATGGCACCGCCGTGCTCGTGGAAGACGTGGCCCATCTCCGAGTCCGCGTTGGTCAGCAGGATCTTGTAGGGATCGCCGAGGTAATTCTCCGGGCGCGGCGTGGCCATGTCGCCGTTGGTGTACGAGCTGTAGTCCTGCGCCTCATCGGGAGTGAAGCCCGCCCTCACCTGGGCCATCTCCCGCTCGAAGAAGCACTCGCTCCGGTAGTCGATGGCCTTGGCGCAAGGCCGGTAGGCGTCGGTGAACTTGTCCACCACGGGCAGCTCGCACCCGGCCGACGTCTGGACTTCACCCTGATCGGTGGCGCAGGGC
>Ga0134128_10011093_pt1 | contig 10787 bp, 7 predicted proteins | sample KB31754_FD_96462 | JGI IMG/M metagenome (GOLD analysis project Ga0134128, IMG submission 96462) | Terrestrial soil microbial communities with excess Nitrogen fertilizer from Kellogg Biological Station, Michigan, USA - KB3-175-4 | ecosystem: Environmental > Terrestrial > Soil > Unclassified ...
CAGCATCTTCATAATTCCATGCATCCAATTGCACCACACTCGAGGTGCCCGAAATCAGCTGATCGGAACCGTCTTCGTCCTGTGGAATAACATTTGCCAGCAAAATGCCCATGCTTCGCAAAACATTGGTAACGTTGGAAGCGGTGTTGTAAGCAACGATCGAACGTACGGATGGATTCATGCTCCCCAACTCCTGGTAGTCATTGGTTCCCCGCACACCCCCGGCCACTTCCTTGAGGCCAAGATTACTGACGGCGCTGATCAATCCCGGATATACCTTTTTTCCCTTAACATCAAAAACTTTCACATCTGCCGGTACAGGAATATTGGTTCCGATCTTTTCAATTTTTCCTTTATTGATTTTGATCGTTCCATCATTTATAATGTTGCCATTACCAACGTGAATCGTAGCATGAATAATAAATATAAGTCCGTTATTTTCCGGCGCAGGATATACAGCAGGTTGAGCAAATCCGGATGTTGCAAAGATTAAAATTCCTGATAAGAGATAAAGTAGTTTTTTCATTTTTTTATTATTGGCAGATAATATAAATAAGTTGAATTTTTAATTGTTGTCATCATCTTCTTCGCAATGCAGAACTATCTGATCGCTGGGACGCGCAGGAGCCATCGAAGCGCCTGATTTTTTTTCTGCTGATAACTTTTGGATCAGCCTGTTGCGCTCTTGCGTTATTTTTCTGCGAAGCTGAAGATCTCGGTCGCGATCGAAATAAACAATGCCATCAACTATAGTTTTATTAGCAATCGCATAAATACTCAAAGGATCATTTGTCCATAAAACAAGATCAGCATCTTTGCCAACTTTTATACTTCCTGTTCTATCCTGGATGTGCAGCATCGTTGCAGGGTTGATCGTTACCATTTTCAGCGCCTCTTCTTCGGTCAATCCATATTTAATACTTTTCGCTGCTTCCTGGTTAAGTCTTCTCGCCATCTCCGGATCATCAGAATTAATGGCTACATTCAGGCCCATCTTATGCATGATGCTGGCATTCTGCGGAATCGCGTCAATTACTTCCATTTTATAATTCCACCAGTCACTGAACGTCGAAGCATTTGCTCCGTGGGCTTTCATTTTATCCGCCACTTTATATCCCTCCAAAATATGGGTAAATGTATTGAAGCGGAATCCGAATTTTTCTCCAATCCGCATGGCTGAAGTGATCTCACTTTGCACATAAGAATGGCAGGTAATAAATCTTTTTTTATTCATGATCTCTACCAATGCATCCAGCTCAAGATCTCTTCTTACAGGCGTTAACTTACTATTCTTCGGACGGCCGTCATACAGCTTCATAGCTTTTTCATAGTCACGCGCACGTGTAAAAGCATCGTTCAAAACTTCTTCAACGCCCATTCGTGTATCGGGGAATCGGACGTTATTGCTGGATCTTGTATTCTTCACATTTTCTCCTAAAGCAAATTTTATAAAAGGGTCTGCGCCCGCAAATTTTAATGCGGTGTCATTTACGCCCCAGCGGAGCTTGATTAATTGTGTTTGTCCGCCAATGGTATTAGCGCTCCCATGAAGAATGTGCGATGTAGTTACACCGCCGCTCAACTGGCGATAAATGTTGATGTCTTCAGGGTTTAGATTATCCCCAATTCTAACTTCCGAAGTGACTGATTGTCCGCCTTCATTGATTGATACTGTGGCTATATGCGAGTGCTCATCAATAATGCCTGGCGTTAAGTGCTTGCCCGTTCCATCTATAATTATGGCTGCGCCCGCAGAAAGATTTTTTCCAACAGCCGCTATTTTTCCGTTCTTTACTAACACATCTGTATTTTGTAAGATACCGTCTTTCTCGCTGGTCCATACCGTCGCATTTTTAATCAAAATGTCTTGTTGCGTAGGCATGGTCTCCCAGCCATAAGCACCAAAAGGATACGTTACTTTTCCTGCAACAGTGGGCGTTTTCTTTTTCGCTGTATCAGCCTTGGGAGGATTTTTCTTAATCAAAGTTGCGGTCCAGTAAAGCATATTTCCTGAAGTATCCATTCCATTTCCCTGCCATACATTTCCATTGCTTACACCACTTAGCCGGATCGATGGGCCTGTATCCTCACCAGACAATGGCTTGCCTCCTGAAATCCTATTGATTCCTTGTTCGCGCTGGTTTTCGGGTAGTTGATCGTCTGCCGGCTTTTGAGCTTTCGCAATAGAATCTATTTTGTGCTGATCGTTTTGTGGGGCATTTAAGCTTGCAGTAAGCGTATCTTTTATGATTAATGTATCTGTTTTCTTTTCATGCTTTTTCTTTGGCGTGATAAGCGAAAAAGTAGCTTTTACCATTTTTCCATCGAAAGAAAATTTAGTAGCCAATGTGTCTTTCTCATTCCTGATCGCTGACGCGGCGTTAGAAGATTTTACATCCAGGATATAATTATTTACTTGTCCGTCATTTGATGTAATTACTAAATTATAAGTGGCGGCAACATTGTTCCATGCATCTTCTTTTACCCCGTATTTTTCTCCTTGTATCCAGTTTTGAAGGATCACCGTTTTGTCTTCAAAAACAGGCCCGGTGGTGATAATAAAATTGGCAATTTTACCGGTTTCAATACTTCCTACTTCATCAAAAACATTTAATGCGATAGCCGGATTTTTTGTTAGCGCTTCTAAAGCCGTCTTCTCTGAAAGCCCTGATTCTATTGCTTTGCGCAAGTTGGTAAGAAATAATTTTGAGTCTTTCAATCCATCGGCAGTTAAGCAAAAAGTGATTTTTTCTTTTTCAAATGCCGCGGGATTTGTGGGTGCCAATTCCCAGTTTTCCATATCGGTGAGCGATACAAATCTTGCATCATTCGGATCTTCCACATCCATCGGCTGGGGAAAATTCAAGGGCAAAATAAAGGTAGCTTTTGTAGCCGCCATTTCTTTGATACGCTGGTATTCATTGCCTCCGGCTTTTAAAATATATTTTGTTCCGAATTCGTTGGCGATCCTGTTGGCCCTGAGACAATTCCATTTTTCGTTTGCTGCCAATATTTGGGGCAGATTCTGAATGTTATTCCACGCTTCAAGGCTCAGGTTTTTCCCCTCTTCAGCAGGCTTGTTTTTGTACCACGCAGCATCCAGATAAGTTTGTCTGAGCAAAGCGATCACTCCCATCAATGACGATGGATAACTTTGTGTAGAAGTTCCTTTGTTAAATGAATAATGAGCAGAAGCCTTTTCTTTAAGCATAACCATATTGTCCGGCTGGTTTGCAAGCGTTACGAGCGTTCCCGTACCACGTGCAATTCCGTCTTTCTGATGGGAGAGTACGGTGCCAAATCCAGCTTCACGCCATGTTTTAGCTTCTTTATCATCTGTGTCGAATAGGATTGAAGCATTTAATTCTGGTTTTATAGCCTGGTTCCAGCCGACTGCGCCCGCTGTATTCGAATTCAATTGTGCGCCTGCAAAACGATTAAATCCCGAAGTGTTTCTCTGGGGTTCTTTAATTCCATAATCACTATAAAGATCAATAAATGAGGGATAGATAAACTTCCCTTTACAATCAATTAATACTGCGTCTGCCGGGATAGAAACATTATTGCCAACGGCGATGATTTTTTTATTCCGGATTAGCAGCGTTGCATTGGTGATTTGGGTGGATGCATCTTTTATGATCGTTGCATTGGTAAACGCATAAGCGCCATCTTTGGGATTGGCGATGCCATTCACTGGAAATGTCGTTTGTCCATGGACGTTATCAGCAATAAAGAAGCATGTAATCAACGTGAATATTACACAGGAAAAAAGATGGAGTTTTCTCATGAAGTTAATTTTTAGGAAAGGTTGAAGATATAAATAAGTTAAATTCCTACCTTCATTTTTTTATAAACAGTTTAAGAATGAATATCGCCCAATACATTGATCACACGTTATTAAAGCCCACGGCAACGTGGAATGAAATTGAAGTTTTATGTAAAGAAGCTATGGAATATGGCTTTGCCGCGGTTTGCGTGCCGCCTTTGTACGTGAAGAGAGCGAAAGAAATGTTGACCAATTCAAAAGTGAAAACAGCAACAGTGATCGGATTTCCTTTTGGCTATAGCGCCATCGAAGCCAAAGTGGCGGAGATCGTTTTAGCGATTGTTGATGGTGCTGAAGAATTAGATATGGTGATCAATATTTCCGCGATTAAAAACAATGACTGGAATTTTATTGCCAGCGAGATCAACACCATTATGCCCATTATTAAAAGCAAAGAAAAGGTAATCAAGGTGATTATAGAAAGCGGGGTCTTAACGGATGATGAGATTATAAAATGCTGTGATATCTATGGTGCGGCCGGAGTTGATTATGTAAAAACGTCAACCGGATATGCAGAAAAAGGAGCTTCGATCCATGCTGTGCGGCTAATAAGGGCCCATTTGTCTGATGCGGTAAAAATTAAAGCAAGTGGCGGCATCAAATCTTATTCATTTGCGAAGGAACTTATCAATGCCGGCGCCAACAGGCTAGGCTGCAGCAGCAGTATCCAGATTGTGAAAGAAAGCATGGAGAAGAAATCATAAAATTCGTCTTTTAATTTTTGTCTTACAACTCTCACCGGCAAAATAGAGTCTCGTTATTATCGTTACACGATGCAACTATTATATAATGAATTTTAATAAATAGCGGTATTGTTTTTGTCTAAAATGCATGATATAAAATTTATGAAACGTTTACTTATTTTACCTTTTCTATATTTTGGCTTGCCTGGTTTCGGGCAGAGCAGGGATTCTTCTCTTGAGAATAAAGTGGTAGTTATTAGAGATGCCCGTCTTGATATCCTGGCTAGAAAGGAATCTGAGCTTAATACCGCTATTTTAAAGACAGAAGCCCGCATAGCCAAAGGATACAGGCTTATGGTGTTGAACACAAGCGATAAGGATTACGCCTTTAAAATACGAGCGGAGCTTTTACAAAAATTTCCCGAGCAGAAACCATATATGTGGTTTGCAAATCCCTATATCCGGATAAAATTCGGCAACTTCAGAACTAAAGAAGAAGCGGACGTTTACAAAAAGCAAATCAGCAAACTGCTCAATGGCGCCAATATTTATTACCTACAGGAAAATATTGAAGTAGATCCCGGAAAAGATTTTGATCCGGATAGTATGAGGTGATGATTATTTCAGTTCGATTTACATGATGCAAAATTTATGTGAGCGCACCGTTGTAATCTTTGAAGGACAAAATAGGATCAGCAACTCAATTTACTTCCAATTCTTTGCTGGCTTTTTAAAGACCGCTGACGCAAAAAATAAATAATAAAAAAACATCCATACGTCGAAAAAAACGAACCACGGAAAGAGATCTTTCTCGCCCAGCTTTTTCGTTGTGTTAAAGATTACAATTGCCTGCAAAATGAATCTCAACCCGAAAACGCCCAGCGTCCATCGCCAATCGAAAATGAATAAAGACGCTATGAATAACGGATAAAAAAGAAAAAGAGAAAATGCGTATAATCCAAGTAAAAACTTATGAGTTCCCTTGTAATATTTACTCGTGGTGTAATGTCTTTTTTTCTGGCGGACCCACTGTTTCCAACTAGTTGTGGGTTCTGATAGGGTGAATGCGTCCGGGTCTATCACGATCGCAGTATTCTTTTTTGTGGTCGCCTTGTTGATGAAAAGATCATCATCACCGCCAGGTACATGATTGTGTGCCGAGAAGCCTTTATGCCTGAAAAAAACAGATTTTTTATAGCTCAGATTTCTTCCAACGCCCATATACGCCATCCCGCTTTGAGCATAAGATAAATATTGTAACGCAGTATGAAAAGTTTCCCATCTAACCATTTTATTAAAAAATCCTTTCTTCTTATGCAAAGGCCCATAGCCTAAAACAATTTCAATTCCATCATCAAAGCCTTCCTGCATTTTCTCGATCCAAAACTCTGAAGCTGGTACGCAATCAGCGTCCGTTAATAAAACAATTTCATGCTTTGCCGTTTTGATCCCAATGCTTAAAGGGAATTTTTTACCGGGAATAAATCTTGCTTCCTGTTTTAATTCTATCAACTGCAATTGCTTAAAAGATCTCTGATATTCTTCGAGAATATATTTGCTTTCATCAAGAGAATTGTCGTTCACAACAATTACTTCATGCGTGGTGTTATATTTTTGCACCAAAGCGCCCGGAAGATTTTTCACCAAATTAGCTGCTTCATCTCTGGAGCAAATAATTACGGAAACCGGGTGTGTTTGAGAAACGTGTTTTAATTTTGGTTTGTATAAGGCAAGGCGTAAAAAGAAAAAGAGATAATAAAAGAGTTGTATAAAAGTGATTATACAAAAACCGGCGAAAAGAATATTTTCCGGATGATTTAAAAAGTCAGTCAGCTTCATGTAAATGCAAACATACTTTCGTTACCTGTAGCTGCAAAATATTTGTACTTTGAGCCACTCAATGAATTTTGCCCACGACATTATTTGATAATTCCAAGGGGTTTATCAGTCTCATTCTGTAAGCATTCATTGCAGTAATACCCAACTTTTTTATCAGGCGGTAATTTACAATAACGCCAACGGGCGCGCCGATTACAGGAATTAGCTGGGCCATTTTTGCCAGATCAATATAGTCCCGGTATTCTTGTTGAAAATTTCGCCATTCGAATTGGTGAATATCTTCCGGTAAATCCTTTCTTTTTGTTTGCCAATCGGTCATTTTAAAATAAACATCTCTTCGGTGGGAATCACTGGAAAATGCGAGCTCAAAAATATAAAGCAGGTAAACCCGTTCTTTATAATCGCTTATATCCATCCCATAAAGAGACGCGATCTCGAATAGTAATTTTATTTTGATCCCGATTAACACGGGGAAATCCACCAGCCCCAATAAAATACCTCCTGCACCGGTGAGACCACCTTCTACAGCAGCCGTATTCTTGTATTGCGTTATTTTTTTTCTAATGGAATTTTCCCGAATGAGTAAACTTGCACTCTCGGAAACATTAGAATTAAAATAAGAAGATCCAAAAAGAACGCCACGCACCATCTGCTTGATCGTGACCGTTATGGCGTTATGTACTTTTTCCGGAATCCAGCTGTTGATCTTTGTCTGAATTTTTTTGGATACATTATTGAAAAATGAAGGCTTCTTCTGCATTTTCTTCTGCCACAGTTCCAGTTCCGCAAACGCATGCTCTTCATATGAATGAATCATCTGTCTTACACCTTTTTTATGAAGATAGCAAACAGTTTCAACTTCAGGACTGCTCTTTCGGGGGTTTAACAACAGGGTTTATTTTCTCTTTATCCCGGATCGACTTTTTTCCTGTTTCTACTTCAACGGTTTTAGTAGTGACGGCATAATCGTCAGGATGTATTTCTGATCCATATTTTACCGCGAATGCTTTGGTAAATTCCGCGCCAAAATAAAGAATGATGGCAGAATAATATACCCATAAAAGCAAAATGACCAACGAGCCGGCAGCGCCATAAGTCGATCCTACATTACTTTTGCTGATGTAAAATGAGATGGCGAATTTCCCTAACATAAATAAAACGCCTGTGGTGATTGCCCCGCTCAATACATCTTTCCATTTTATTTTGGCATCGGGAAGCACTTTAAAAATAACCGCAAATATCGATGTGATTACTACTAATGTGATTATCAAATTGAGGATATAAAACACCACGATGGTAACATCGGGAAAATGCGCCCTGAGGCCGGCGCTGAAGCTGTCAATTAAAGTAGTGACGCCGAGGGAAACGACCAGCAAAAATCCAAGGCCTATAATCACGGAAAAGGACAACACGCGGTTTTTTACCATTTTCAACCAACCTCTTTTAGGTTTTGGTTTCAAGCCCCAGATCATATTAATAGATTCCTGGATCTCTGCAAAAACGGTGGTGGATCCGATCAACAAAGTAATACCGCCAATGATTGCCGCTACCTTTCCTTTACCTGCAAGCGAAGCATTTTTAATAATTTCCTGGAGTTGCACGGCAGTGTCGGCGCCGACAAATCCCGCAAGTTGCCCATATACCTTCCCCTCGGCTGCATCCTGGCCGAAGAAGAAGCCACTTAGTGAAATAATAATAATTAATAACGGCGCCATTGAAAAAATTGTGTAATAGGCAAGGGAGCCGCTCATCTTCGTCACCTTGTCATCGGAGAAGCCCGAGAAAGAATCTTTGATCACTTCCCATATTCCCTTTAGTGTAATCTTTCTTTTCATAATAAACCTTTTGAGCCCTGTTACAAAAAAGCTACCAATTTATAAACGGGCCTCATAAGCGTTTTTATAGATTTTTGCATTTTGCTTTTAATGTTTGCTCCGGGTAAAATTCCCGATCACGATTTTGAGGATAGATTTTAATATCCTATTATTTTGGTAGGCTAATAAAGAATGCTTTATTTTTGCACCATAATGAAATTATTAAACAATATCACATCTTTCAAATCTTCCATGAGACAGGAGTGTATGAATTGTAGAATGCACAAGTTGAGGCTTTTTTGATTGGATAGAGTCATATACTATTATTATTGAAGCCTTTCAAATGAAAGGTTTTTTTTGTTGGTGAATGTAATTTTTTTAAAAAATAAAAACTTAGGATGATGAACACACGACTACTAGAAAAGACTAGAATGCTGTTTCTCCTGACACTCATTTTATTATTTACTGCTCTGACTGTTTCAGCCCAGAATGCAGGAATAAAAGGAGTTGTAAAGGATGCATCAGGAAATGCGCTTTCCGGAGCAACGATTAAAATAGACCGCAAATCGACGCTCAGCGACAACGATGGAAATTATTCTGTTCGTTTAAATGCGGGACGATATGAGCTTTCTGTTTCGTATGTTGGTAAAATTCCTCAAGCTATTCCTGTGGAGATTACAGATAATAATACCGAAGAGCTAAATGTCACTCTGTTGGACGCCGCGATCAGCCAGGAAGAAGTAGTAGTAGTGGGTTCGCGTAATCCGAAGCGAACCGCTACAGACGCCGCTGTGCCCATAGATGTGATTCCTTTAAAGTCGCTGGCGAATGAGGTCGGACAGTTGGATCTTACCCAATTGCTCACTTATCTCGCACCTTCATTTAATTCTGTTCGTCAGTCGTTGGGCGATGGAACAGATCATATTGATCCGGCCCAGCTGCGCGGCCTCGGCCCTGACCAGGTATTGGTGTTGGTAAATGGCAAGCGTTATCATCAATCTTCACTGGTGAATGTGAACGGCACCGTAAATCGCGGTACAGTTGGAACTGATTTGAATTCAATTCCTGCCAGCTCGATAGAGCGCATAGAAATATTGCGTGATGGAGCTGCGGCCCAATATGGATCTGATGCGATTGCAGGTGTGATCAACATTGTGTTGAAAAAAAGAACAGGCCTTGTCATCAACGGATCTTTTGGAGAAAATGTAACCAGTTATGACAAGAACTATACCTGGAACAGGTTACATCCCGATAATCAATTACCTGCAAGCAAAAGTATCACCGACGGAGAAAATTTTCAGGCATCCGTCAATTATGGTTTCCAACTGAAAAAAGGTTATCTGGAATTGAGCGGTGAATATTTAAAACGTGGATCCAGCAACAGGGCAGGATTATACACCGGCCAGGTTTGGCCATCCGTAGGTGGCGCCGATAGGTCGGACAGCATCGACGCCGCCAAAGGCGTCACACGGGATAAATATGATATACGAGTAGGTAATTCAAAAATAGAAGGCGGTGGTTTCGTGGTAAACTTTGGATATCCCGTGAGCCATAACTTAGAAATTTATCTGACTGGTATTGCCAACTTTAAAAATGGCAATGCCGGGGGACTTTACCGGTACCCAAACAGTATTCGTGCGGGCGGAAGTTTCCCTGCAAGCAACGCTGCTTCAGCCGATGCTGCTGCTGTCGTCCTGTCTTTATATCCTTATGGATTTTTGCCCCAGGAGAATTCGAAAGTGCGTGACTATGATGTTACTGCAGGATTGAGAGGCAAAGCGGGCTCCTGGAATGTAGATCTGAGCGAGACTTTCGGTGTAAACAGCTACGAATATTTCGTGGCTAATTCGGTTAATTACACACAGGCCTATGTTTCCGGAATAACAGCGGATCAATTACAAACCAGTTTTAACAGCGGCAAAACTAAAACTTACCAGGCAATCACGAATTTGGATTTTTCTAAAAACCATCATGTGCTCGCGGGACTCAACACAGCGCTGGGCGCCGAGTTTAGGATCGATGGCTATGGTATCGATGGGGGCGAGGTTAATTCCTATAATAATCAATCGGGAGATAATACTTTAGCCGGAATCGCGGGAGCACAGGTCTTCGCGGGATTTTTACCTGAGAGCGCCGGATCGTGGAACAGAACAAGCTTTGCTTTATATTCTGATAATGAATTAGACATTACTAAAAACTGGTTGTTGTCGGGAGCCTTAAGGTTCGAAAATTATTCAGATTTTGGTTCTACACTTAATTACAAAGTAGCCTCAAGATATAAAGTGACTCCCTGGTTTACTTTACGCGGCGCCACTTCCAGTGGCTTTCGTGCGCCCTCATTGCAACAGGAGCATTACTCAAAAGTTACCACTTTATTCGTGACGATAGGTGGTAATTTGGTACCCGTGCAAGGCGGGACCTTTACCAACGATTCGAAAATGTGTTGGATAAAACGATACGATTCTTAATATCTATCTGGTAAGCATCAACGGTAAGATCAAAACCTTTAGAGATATTGAAAGCGGCTCCTAATGAATAAGAATGAGACGTTTCTTCTTTTAATTTTGGAATACCCAGGATTTGTGCAATTTTTGAATCGTTGGTAAAGGTTCCGCCTTGCACAGG
>Ga0134128_10011095_pt1 | contig 10786 bp, 7 predicted proteins | sample KB31754_FD_96462 | JGI IMG/M metagenome (GOLD analysis project Ga0134128, IMG submission 96462) | Terrestrial soil microbial communities with excess Nitrogen fertilizer from Kellogg Biological Station, Michigan, USA - KB3-175-4 | ecosystem: Environmental > Terrestrial > Soil > Unclassified ...
GCGCGAGTGAGAAGCGCGCCGGGTCCGTGAAGCGCGACGGCATGCCGTGAATGACCTCGGCAACAAGAGCCAGTGCGGCTACGGTGCGGGCACCTACGCCCGGGGTGAGGAGCAGATCCGCGAAATCGCGCGGCCCACGGTCCGCCGCAGCGGCCAGCGCTCCGTGCAACCGGCGCAGCACGAGGTCCGACGCGAGGACCTCGTGCCGCGCAGGCATCTGCAGATGGGGCAGGGGCGTTGGTGCCGCGTCCGGCTCCAATGCGAACGGTTCTGGTACCGAGAGCGCTTCGTCTTCCTCGAACAGGCTGAGTGTCTGGCCGCGCCCCGACTGCAGGCGTCGCAGCACCGAAAGCGTTCGTTCCGGTCCAGCGCGCACGAGCTCCAATCCTGCGGCGCGGGTGGCTTTTGCCCGCGCATCGGCGAGGTTGAGAATGCGACCCTGATTGACGCCTTCGATGGCGGCGTGCGGGGAATCGAGAAAGCTTGCGAGACCTTCGGAGAGCCAGTGGTAGCGCCGCGCCTCCCGGCGCGTCGGGTTCATGCCTTGCTGTACGACGCACCACTGGGCGTTGGCGGTGACGATGAAGCCATGCAGATAGAGATCGTAGCCGTCCTGTACGGCGGCACTGTCGATCTTCGCGATCAATCGGCTGGTCTCAGCCAGGCGTGTCGCATCGATACCGGTGCGCTCGCCTACCCGAGTCAGCTCGTCGGGCGTGCGGCGCGAGGCGCGTCCTCGCCCGCCGCAGACATAGATACCGAGCTCGCGCTCGACAGGGGCCAGCCCGCGCTTCAACGCGCCGAGCACGCTGGTGGTGATACCCGAGGAGTGCCAGTCCATGCCCATCACCGAGCCGAACGACTGGAACCAGAAAGGGTGCGAGAGGCGGCGCAGCAGCTCGTCCCTGCCGTAGTGGTGGACGATCGCCTCTGCGATGACGCGGCCGAGCGTCGCCATGCGCGTGGCGAGCCAAGCGGGCACACGGCCTCCATGCAGGGGCAGGTCAGCGTATCCGCTGCGTGTCGTCATGCAGGCAGTCTGACCAGAGTCCCGGCTACTGGACCGTGAACTGGTAGCGGCCGTTGGCCTTGCTCCCGTCAACGGCACTCACCGACGTCCAGTGCACCATGTACACACCCGCATCGAGCCTGGCATCGATCCTTGCTTCGAGCGTGCTGTCACCGCGGGTCTTCACGCGTGTGACCCGCACCGCGTGTCCGGCGACGTCAGTCAAACTCAGACTGGAGGATTTCTCGACTATTGCTTCGCTGAAACGCAGCCGGATCATGCGCGGAGCGTGGATCAGGGCCGCATAGCGCGTCGGGACGGTCGTGACGGGGACCGCGGCAGACCGCGCGCTTGGCGCGCCGAGCATGAGCATCGCACCGAGCGCCAGAGAAAGCGCCGCGCCGCGGCATGCGGGCTGAGATATCACAGGGCCGGATTATCGGTCCAGGCTGTCGGCAGGCGCAAGGTGATCGGAAGTCGGGAAAAAGTCCCTTGGGGATCGGCTGACGGTCGTGAAAGGATCTACGTTGCGCATTCCAGGCCCGTGCGCGCAGGAGTCCGTGCAAGCGTGACCATTCGCCTCGTCCGGTATCACCCAGCACGCGCGCTGGTCGGCGCAGCCGTAGTGTTGCTCGCACGGGCAGTCGATCCGCTCCGCATCGCTTACGCGGCCGGCGTGTCTGCTCCCGAAGCCGCGGCGTTGCCCATGCCACCGGCGCCGCTTCAGGAGGTGGTCGTCACCGCGCCCTTGCTGGGCAGCGAGATTCCGCTCGACGAAGTTGCCGCGAACATCCAGCCGATCTCCGCCAACGAGATCAATCGGCTGACCACGCGAGACGTATCGGACGCGCTGAATCAGCTGGACGGCAGCATCAATCTGAACGATACGCAGGGCAATCCTTTTCAGGAGGATCTGGATTTCCGCGGCTTCACCGCCTCGCCGGTTCTCGGTACGCCCGAGGGGGTCTCCGTCTACGTGGACGGCGTGCGTGTGAACGAGGCCTTTGGCGATGCCGTCAATTGGGACCTCATCCCGGCCTCCGCGGTCTCGAGCCTCGAAGTCATCCCGGGCGCGAACCCCATCTTCGGGCTCAACACGCTGGGCGGCGCGGTCACCATCGCGACGAAAAACGGTTTCGACGACCCCGGGACGGCCGCCGAGAGTTACGGCGGATCTTTCGGCCGACGCGCCGCCGAGGTCGCTTCCGGCGGCCACGACGGGCACCTCGGCTACTTCCTGAGCGGTACTCTGTTCGATGAGGGCGGCTGGGGCCATGAGAACCCAACGCGGGTACGGCAGGCATTCGGCAAGGTTGGCTACCGCGACGGCCGCAACGACGTCAACCTTGCGCTGACGTACGCGGACAACCGTCTTCAAGGTAACCAGACGCTGCCGCTGTCATTCCTGACCGATCCCTGGCAGAGCTACACCTGGCCGGATATTCAGACCAACCAGATGGTGTTCCTGGATTTGAACGGCCGGCATCGGCTGAGCGACAAGTGGACTCTGTCCGAAAAGGCCTATTACCGCCGGGTCGTCACCGACGTCTTCAACAGCAATGTCGACAACGACTACGATCCGACAACGCCCATCGGGCCCGGCAACGAGCCGACGAGCAACGCCATCGAGGGTATCGATCAATATCGGCCCGGGGCGTCCCTGCAGTTGGCCGGCCACAATGACTTCGCGGGGCACCGCAATACGCTCATCGCGGGCGCAGCCTTCGATCCGGGATGGACGGACTACCGACAGTTCAACCAAGAGGCGGGGGCCTCCCGCGATACGGTCTCGAGCGCTCCGGTCGTGCTGGGCACACTGCTGCATGCGGCGAATCGTTATAGCGCCGCTTACGTCTCGGACACGCTCGGCCTCACGCATCGGCTTTTCCTGAATCTCGCGGGAAGCTACAACCACGAGAGTATTCGCCTGGAGGATCGGCTCGGCACCGCGCTCAACGGGCACGACATCTACAACCGCTTCAACCCGTCCATCGGGCTCACGTTCAATCCGAGCAAAAACCTGACGCTGTACGCAACGTACGATCAGGGAATGCGCGTGCCGACGCCCATGGAGCTCACCTGCGCGGACCCCACTGCTCCTTGCACTCTCCCGAATGCATTTACCTCCGACCCGCCCTTGAAGGAGGTGGTGGCCAAGAACATCGAGGTCGGCGCGCGCGGCGCGCTCGGCTCCGCGGTGACCTTTACGGCATCGGTGTTCCGCACGAATCTGGACAACGACATCCAGTTCGTGTCGAGTGGCGGCGGGGCTGTCAGCTCGGGATACTTCGAGAACGTCGGCCAGACGCGCCGCCAAGGAGTGGAGCTCGGGCTGGATGGTGAGACCCGCGCGTTCTCGTTCAGCGCTCACTACTCGTACATCGAGGCGACCTTCCAGACGCCGCTGTTCCTCAACAGCCCGAACAATTCCACGGCCGCACCGCTCACGTGTGCGGCATGCACGGATATTCAGGTGGTCCCGGGCGACCGCATTCCGGGAATTCCACGGCACGTGATCAAGCTGCGCGCCGCCTATGTGTCAGGGGCGCTCACGTTGGGCGTGGACGTGACGGGTCAATCGGACGTCTACGCGCGCGGCGACGAGAACAACCGAGACGTGAACGGGCCGGTCCCTGGCTTCTTCCTGGTCAATCTCGATGCGCGCTACGCGCTTTCCTCCCGTTGGCGTGTGTTCGCGCGCATCGATAATCTCCTCGACCGGCGGTACTACACCTATGGCGTCCTGGGACAGAACGTATTGACCGCGCCGGGCAATACCTTTGATCCCACCGGCGTGACCTGGCGGTCCGAGCAGTTTCGCACCGTCGGGGTGCCGCTTGGCGCGTGGATCGGGGTGCAGTACAGCCTCGGCGGCACGGTCAAGCCCGGCTCCTGAGAGGCCTCAAGCCTTCTTGTGCTCCTTGTCCCAACGCCGCACGACCGCCATGGTGTTGGCGACATGGTCGGCCGGGTCCAGATTGGTGTAGGAGTAGAGGATCTTCCCGTCCGGCGCGATGACGTAGGAAGTCCGGTTGGCGTACGCGGGATTCTTCGCGAGCACGGCGTCGTATTCCTTCATGATCGTGCCATTGGCGTCGGAGGCCACCGGAAATTGCTTGCGGCACTCGCTGACGGAGAAGCGCTGCAGCTTCGCGATGGGGTCGTGGGAGACGCCGATCACGGTGGCACCCAAGGCCTTGAACTGCGGCATCGCTTTGGCGAAGTCATGGGCCTCGGTCGTGCATCCCGGGGTGAAGGCGGCCGGATAGAAGTAGAGCACCACTGGCCCCTTCTTCAGCGCCTTGGCCAGAGAGAAGGTGTAGGTGTTGCCCCCGAGAGAGGCTTCGGCGGTGAAATCCGGCGCGCTGGAGCCGTCCGGCAGCGCCGCGTAAGCGCCCGGGGCCATAAACAAGAGAACGGTCAGGGCGGAAACCAATGAGCGTCGCATGGGTCGACTCCGGATCGTGAGCACGGATACGGATGATTGCGCAACCGCAACGCGCCGTCATCTGATTCCAGCCGATCCGGGCGTCGCTCCGGCGTATCCGACCAACTCCACATACCCTCGGCCGGCGACCGGGCGTCCGGCGCGCGTGCCGGACACGTCCACGGCTCCTTCCCAATATCTGGGGGAGGTCACGAGCTCCTGGTCCGCAAGCACCGGGCGAACGGTGATGTCGAGGCCGAGGGCCGGCATCGCCAGCCGCCATCGAGCCGGATAGCGCGTGCCGCCCGCATCGGTCCAATACCCCAGCACTTCGATACGCACATCGCTCCGGGACAGAGGTCGAGCACGACCTTGGGAGTCGACCCAGGTGCCCGCGCTGTAGGGGTCTTCGGCGCCATCGCGATCGCGAAGCGAATAGAACATGAGGCATGATCCATCGCCGAGCTGCACCCCGAACCAGTCCCAGCCTGTCTCCCGCGGCCCGAGGCTGCCGCTGCCCCATTCCCGGTCGAGCCAGGCGAGGCCGTGTACCTGGACCGGCCGGCCGTCGCGCACCAGCGTCCCTTGAACGGAAACGCGCGGGATGGAGTAGTAGTAGGTCGCGTTGCCGGGCTCTCCGGACTTGCGACTCAACCCGCGCTCGCCATTGAGGACGGGCGGCATGAGCGGCCGTGCAGCAAGCGACAGAACGTACCCCTGTCCGGCCGCCTGGACGCGCCATCCGGAGTCTTCCCCCATGGACTCCATCTGCCAATTACCGACCCAAACACGGAATGGATCCGCCTGCGCGCCAGCGAGTCCGAGCGCACCGCGCGCGAGCTTCGTGCTGTATCGAAACCTCTGTCGCGCAACATCGGTAACGGCAAAGTGCCCGAGATAGATCTGACGGGTACGCCACGGAGAACTTTCCATGCCGAGTGTGGAACCGACTGCAGCGGTTCGGAGGGCGGCGGGCGCCAGCGCGAAGCGGAAGATCGTCAGCTCGAAGCCGAAGCGCTCGCCCGCGGTGGAGTCCAGGTTGCCGGTCAAGTACCACCACTCCTGGCGGTAATCCGGATGCGGCCCCTGGTCGCGGGGAAACTGCAGCGGTAAGGGCACGAGCGCTTGTGCGTAGCCGGCCACGGTGCGCGAGGTGCCGGCAGCCTGGCGCGACATGTCAGCGAGAGCGCACGAAGCCGATAGGGCCAACATGGCCGCCGCGAGCGCCTGCAGTCGCACGCTCATTCCTCCCGCATCTCCGCCGCGATCGGCGCTCTGGACGTGCGCCACGCGGGGTACAGTCCCGCGATCAATGCCGCGGCGAGCGCCAGCGCGAGCGCGTTGAGGAATTGTGCCGCGTGCAGATGCATCTCGATGTTCCAGCCGAAGGCGCGCCTGTCGATGACCTTGGTGAGTACCACGGCGATGATGAGTCCCGCGGGAATCGCCGCGAGAAGTGCCGCGCTCCCCATGAATACCGTCTGTGCGGTGACGAGTGCCGCCGCGCCTCGCGGCGTCAAGCCGAGTGCTCGAAGCACCGAGAGCTCGCGAGCCCTGTCGAGCTCCCAGGCGAGCAGCGCGCTCACCAGCCCGATGGCCGCGATTCCGGCCGCCAGCCAGTAGAGCACCCGCGTGATGATGAAAGTCCGGTCGAAAATGTCGAGCGACATCGCCCGGATGTCCGCGTTGGATCGTATCAGCAGTGCCTGGCGCCCTCCTGCGGCAGCCTCGAGACGCGGGATCTCCTCAGTGGCGTCGACTCCCTGCTCGAGGTACAGGCCAACCGCCGTGACGGCATCGTCACGCCACAGGCGGCGGTAAACATCGAGGCTCATCATCGCACTGCCGAGGCCGCTGCCATATTCGTGGTAGATCCCGGCGATAGGGAATTCGCGCGCTCCCGAGGCCGTGGTGAGGGAGAGGCGCTCGCCCGGCTCGAGGTTCAAGCGCCACGCGAGCGAATCTGACAGCAGCAGGGCGCCGCGGTCGTAGCGGGTCCAAACGGACCGCGGATCTCCGGCGGTCAGGTCGATGCCCGCATAACTGCCAGGCGCGAGATGCAGAGCATCGAGAGCAATGTCGCCGCGTGACGAGCGCACGACTACAGAGCGACTGGCACTGTGGTCGGCGACTCCGGGCGTCGCGATCAACGCATCGAGCACGGCGGGCTCGATCCGCCGCTCCGGGCGCCCCGCCCCCGGACCCGGCGCCGCGACATAGATGTCCGCACGCATCGTCTGCGCAAGCCAATGGCGCAGCGAGACCCGGAAGCTCTCCACCATGATCGATACGCCGATCATGGCCGCGACCGCCATGCCGAGGGCCGCCACGGCGACGCCTGTCCGGCTGAGCGACGCGGCGACATCCTCGAGCGCGAGGCGTCCCACGGAGCTGACGCTGGAGATCGCCTTCGAAGCGAGTCTCGCCAGCGCCCGCAACACCGAAGGCGTCAGGGCCGCGACGCTCACGAGGAGCAGAAAAAGCGCCGCAAAGCCGGCGAATACGCTGCGACGCGATCCTACGATCAATGCGCACGCGATCAAGGCCAATGCCAGGCTGAGCCATGACAGGCGGTGAGCAACGACCGCCGCGCGGCCCTCGAGCACCGAGCGCCTGAGCCCGAGGTGCGGGGCACCGCCGGCCGCTTCGAGCGCCGGCAAGAGGCTCGCGATCAGCGCCGTGCCCAGGCCGGCGGCCAGCGCCTCGACGATAGTCCCCGCGGGCAACGTGACTCGTTGGACCGAGACGACGTAGTAGAGATCGTTGACCGTCTGCGACACCAGCCGGACCAGCCCGTGCCCGACGGCGAGCCCGAGCAACACCCCGAGACCGGCTCCCGCCGCTCCGAGCACGGCCGCTTCGCTGAGGACGATCGTCAGGACCTCCCGCCTGGTCGCCCCGAGGGCGCGCAGTATGGCGATGCTGCGTCTGCGCTGGACAACAGTGAAGCCGACAGCGCCGTAGATGAGGAGTGCGCTGACGAGCAGCGCCAGGAGGCTCATCGCGGTGAGGTTGGTGGAAAAGGCGCTGGTCATGTCGAGCGTTTCGCGTACTTGGCCGGCGGCCTGCTCGAGCTGCGCTCCCGGTGGAAGCTCGCGACGCAGCTCGGCGAGCTCCGCCCGACCCACGGGCCCGCGCGGCATCCTGACGTCGATACGAGTGAGGCGGCCTGTCAGACCCAGCCATTCCTGAGCCTGCGCGATGTCGGTGAGCATCAGATTGGCGTCGCCGGGCCGATGATTGCCTATCAAGCCGACGAGGGTGGCGGACCGACGCACGCCTCCGATGTCCACGGTCAGCAGTTGTCCGACGCTCACCCCCAACTGCCGCGCGGTCGCATCGGCCATGACAACGGCACCAGGATCCAGGAACCACCGCCGTGGTGCGGTGAGTGTCGTGTCGCCATCGGTGCCGCCCGTCAGCAGCGCTCCGTGTGTTCCTTCGAGCGCAGCGCTCGCGAACGGGTCCACCCCGACCAACTGCATCATTTGCCCGCGCACCGTGACATAGCCCTCCACCACGGGCGCGTAGATAGGTTGTGGTTGGCCGCTCAGAGGCCCGCGGGTGAAGAGCCGCGCATAGAGCGCCTCATCGAGGCCTCCAGGCCCGCCGGTGATGACCTGCGTGGCGGGGCCGTTCACCGCCCGCATCGACAGCTCGAACGCCCGCCTGGAGCTGGCGGTGGCGATGTTCACTGCCACGATCGTGGCGACACCGGCCGCGAGCGCCACGAGCGCCAGCGCCAGTTGCGCCGGTTGACGCAGGAAGTGCCGGAGGCTGGCGGCCCACAAGATCGCCGGGAGCGATTCTACTCGGCGGCGCGAAGCGCCGGGCCCCGAGATAGGCGCTGGACCTGGCATCAGCTCACGCCGGTGCGGCGAGTGGGGGCACGCTCGGCTTGGGGGGCCTCACTCGGCAGCAATTTCCCTTCGCGCAACTCCAACACGCGATCGGCGCTGCGCGCCAGCCCGGCGTCATGAGTGACGACGACGAGGGTCGCCCCGCGCGACCTGGTCAGCGACAGCAGCACTCGCAGAATTTGCGATGCGGTCTCCTCATCGAGATTGCCGGTCGGCTCGTCGGCCAGCAGGACAGTGGGCTCGTGCGCCAGTGCGCGCGCGATCGCCACCCGCTGCTGCTCTCCGCCCGACAGGCGGTCGACGGCGCTGTGCAGCCGATCGCCGAGACCGACCTCCGCGAGAATGCGGGCGCTGCGCACGCGGGCCGCGGCGCCGCGGACCCCGTTCAGCTCGAGCGTCAGGCGCACGTTTTCCTCGACGTCGAGCGTCGGTATGAGATTGAAGAACTGGTATACGAACCCGACGTGCATGCGCCGAAAGAGAGTGCGCTCCGGCTCCTGCATCGAAGTCACGATCCGGTCGCCGACGACCACCTCGCCGCCATCCGCGCGATCGATGCCGCTCACCAGATTGAGCAGCGTCGACTTGCCGGAGCCGCTGCGGCCCACGATCGCAACCACCTCACCTGTGTGGATGCAGGCATCGGCACCATCCAGCACCCGGTGTACGCCGGTGCCCTCGCGGAAGCTGCGGCAGAGTTGGCGGATGACGATCAAGCGGAGGTCCCCGAAAGAGCCGCAGCCGACGAGCGGCCAATATACAATTCCCCGATGAACGACGTAGCCGCACGAACCAAAATCCGACCGGCCGCAGCCTGCGCTGCCGCCGCCTTACTTGGACTCAGCAGCCTGGGCCTCGGCAGCCTGGCCCTGGCCCAGGGGATGCCCGCTCCTGCCCCCGCGCAGCAGAAAAAAGCCGACAGTCCGGCGAAAATCAAATCCGAAGGCAGCTATAGCCTCGGCCTCTCCGTCGGCGAGAGCCTGCGCCGGATGTCCGTCGACGCCAATTCGATCTCGACGCAGCGCTTGATGCAGGGTCTGCATGATGCGCTCACCGGCAAAGCCACATTCAGTCCGGAAAACCAGCAGTACATTCGCACCCTGATCGTCGGCGCCCGCGCGCGCATCGGCAATGAGAATCACGCCGCGGCACGCGCTTTTCTCGCCCGCAACGGCAAGAAGAAGGGCGTCATCACCACCCAGACCGGTCTCGAATACCTGGTGCTGAAGGCGGGGCAGGGCAGTGCGCCCAAGGCGAGCGACACGGTGACCGTCAACTATCGCGGTACGCTGCTCAATGGCACGGAGTTCGACAGCTCTTACAAGCGCGGGCAGCCGGCGACCTTCCCGGTCGACCGGGTGATTCCGGGCTGGCAGGAGGCGCTGAAGCTCATGAAGCCTGGTGCGAAGTGGCGGATCTTCGTCCCGCCGCAGCTCGCCTATGACTTGAATTCGCCGCCGCAGATCCCGCCGGGATCCCTGCTCATTTTCGACGTCAATTTGCTGGGCGTTCAGGCGCCGCAGGCACAGCCGCAGAAGCCGATGGCCCCGCCGCCGCCGGCACAGCCTCACCCGTAGGCGTGGACGCGCACTACTTCTGACCCTAGGCACAGGGAAGTGCCCCGTCGCCGCAGGTGGCGGAGGTTTCGAGCAAAAACCGCGCTGTTGCTCGGCCCATCCTGGGCTTCGGACGCTGCGCGTCGTCCAAAATCGCTCCTGACGGTTTTGTGCTCGAAACCGAGCTGGGCTGGGCAGGATGCCAGATCCAGCACTCAAGCAAGCGTGTGGAACACCCTCTGGACGTCGTCGTCCTGCTCCAGCTTGTCGATGAGGGCGAGAACTTCCGTAGCCTGCTCCTCGGGCAGCTCCGTCGGCACCGTGCAGATGTACTCGTGCTCCGCCGATAGGGGAGTAATGCCGCGCGCTTCCAGGGCCTCCTGGAGCTTGCCGAAATCGGCGAAGGGGCAGCGGATGACGAGCTGCGGCTCGCCCTTCTCACCGGTGCTCTCGCCCATTTCCTCGAGACCGTGATCGATGAGGTAGAGCTCGAGGTCATCCTGATCGATGCCGGCGGGGTCCAGCCGAAAGACGCCCATGCGCTTGAAGAGAAAGCCGACGCTGCCGGAGGTGGCGAGATTGCCGCCGTGCTTCGTGACAATGTTGCGTACGGAGGCGACGGTTCGCGTCGGATTGTCGGTAGCGGCCTCGACGAGCAGCGCCACGCCGTGAGGGGCGTACGCCTCGTAGTGCACCTCCTGGTAATGGGCCGCATCGCGCCCCGCGGCGCGCTTGATCGCCGCCTCGATCTTGTCCTTCGGCATGTTGACGGCGCGCGCGTTCTGAATCACTCGGCGCAGCGTCGGGTTCGAGGTCGGATCGGAACCGCCGGACTTCACCGCCATGGTGATGTCCTTGGCGATGCGCGCAAACTGCTTCGCCATGCGGTTCCAGCGCGCAAACATGGTGTGTTTGCGGACTTCGAAGATGCGAC